>Ga0183099_1000767_pt1 | contig 20964 bp, 23 predicted proteins | sample Biomet1_FD_127788 | JGI IMG/M metagenome (GOLD analysis project Ga0183099, IMG submission 127788) | Microbial communities from bioreactor (seeded with anoxic lake sediment) at LBNL, California, USA - Biofuel metagenome 1 | ecosystem: Engineered > Bioreactor > Anaerobic > Unclassified ...
ATACTCGTCATCGGGTAGCGGGCCGTTCAGCAGGCTCACGTTGTGGTGCAGGTGCGCCGGGTTGGCGGTTCCCACTATGATGCTGCTCACCCCCGGGGTATAGGCGCTGAAACGCAGGGCCAGCTCCTGCCACTCCAGGCCGGGTGGTAGCAGATCCGGATCCCGCTGGCGCATGGTATCCCAGCGCCACCAGTACTCTTCGGCATAGTCCCCAACCGGGCAGGCGGCAAAACGCCAGGGCGCGTTGGCGACCGGACGCTTGGCGATCACCCCGAGCCCGGTGGTGCTGGCCTGGGGCAAGGTCTGCTGGATGACTCGTTGATCGCACAGGCTTAGCGAATGCTCGACACTGCCGAACAGACCGGAATTCACCGCCCAGGCCAGCTCGTCATTCTCGCCGGAATAGGCGATGACCCGGATTTTTCCGGCCTGTTGTGCATCTTGCAGCGCCCGGATGGCATCGCCCTGCTGCAATACGGCCAGCGAGCAGGAGTGAAGATGGACTATGTCCAGATAGTCGGTCTGCAGGCGCTGTAGGGCCGCATCGACGCCGGCCCGGATGCAGCCCGGGCTCCAGTCGGCGTGACCGGCCATGTCATAGCCCACCTTGGTGGAGATCACCAGTTGTTGACGCTGGTGGCCAAGATGACGGCCAAGGCGCTCCTCGGAGAGGCCATAGCCGCGAGCGGTGTCGAAAAGGGTGATGCCCTGATCGACGGCAAAGTGCAGCAGCCGGGCCACCTCCGCCTCATCGAGGCGAGCGTCGCCGATCTGGCCTGCGCCCAATCCCAGCACCGAGACCCGTAATCCGGTGCTGCCAAAATCACGATATTCCACGGTCGAGATCTCCGCTGCTGATGAGGTGCTGACCCAGCGATGTGGCGAGCTCGGTGGCCAGGCGATGATCCTCCTCTTCGCTCAGGCCACTGACGCCGACGGCTCCGAGGACGGCTCCCTCATGCCAGAGCGGCACGCCACCGGCAAAGCCGGTGAAGCGCGGATCGCTCCAGTAGGGCAGGGCGCGGCCGGACTCCCGACTCCAGTTGCCCAGATCCCGGGTGGCTTGCCGATCCCGCGCCGCGGTGTAGCCCTTGTTTTGCGCCAGCACACCGCTGTGCAGGCCGACTCCAGGCTGGCGGATAAAATAGAGCAGCTCGCCATGGCTATCGCAGATCGCCAGCGCAATTGGCGCGGCGCTGGCGAGTTGGTGATCCAGCCGGGGTCCCAGCACCCCGTGCAACACTGCATGGTCGAAGGTCATGGCAATTCCCGACCGCGCATGGTGACGTACAACTGATACCAGTCGCCGCGGCTGAGCTGGACGCGCTCGGCGGCGCCACAGGCGCGGATCCGCTCCGGATGGCTGGTGCCGATGACCGGCTGAATGCCAGCCGGATGTTGCATCAGCCAGGCCAACACTATGCTCTCGGTGGTGACTCCATGCTGCTGGGCCAGCTGCTGCACCAGGGCGGCGGTGGCATGGACCGCCGGGGGCGCATCCTGAGGTGCGGCGCCGCCAAACCAGCCTTTGCCGAGTGAGCCCCAAGCCTGGATCTGGACTTGGTGTTGACGGCAATACTCCAGGGTGTCGCCCCAGACTCGGGCTCCCTTGCCCTGGTCATCATTGAAGCAGGTGCCGTTGTCGACCCAGTCATGCTTGAGCAGGCTCATCTCCAACTGATTGGCGATCAGGGGTTCCGGAAGATAGCTCTGCAACAGCGCCATCTGGCCACTGTGCATATTGGAGACCCCGAGATGCCGTACCTTGCCACTCTGCTTGAGGCGAAGCCAGGCTTCGGCCACTTCCGCCGGGTCCATCAGCGGATCCGGGCGATGCAGCAGCAGGGTGTCCAGATAGTCGACGCCGAGTCGGGAGAGGATGCCATCCACGCTCTGCAGCAGATAATCCCGGGAGAGATCGTAACGCTTGGGGCCTTGTTCATCGCCGAAGCGGATGCCGCATTTCGATTGCAGCAAGATGCGATCCCGCAGCGAGGGATTGCGTTTGAGCAGGGTGCCGAACACCTGCTCGGCCTTACCCAGGGTGTAGATATCGGCATGGTCAAACAGAGTGATTCCAATCTCCAGCGCTGCTTCGACAGCGGCTTGGGCGTGGGCAATATGGGCTTCGGTCACTGGCTGCTGGTCCCAGCTGCCGCCTAATCCCATGCACCCGAACACCAGGCGGCTGCTACTGGGCAGCCGCTGTTGCAGCACAAATGCGTTCGACATAATCCGCTCCTCGATGATGAATTTGCTAAACTAGCGCAGGCCGCATATTCTCGTACCTTGGTGCGAGAAAGCAATACTAAAGTACGAGATTTCAAACCAACGACGGGAGACATGATGTCAGATTGCCAATCAGAACCAGAAACCAGCTTTGCCGACCGCTTGCGGCAACTGATTGCTGGCGAGAGCGTGTCGGCATTCTCCCGGCGGGTCGGCCTGTCGGAGGCGATGATCCGCAAGTATCTCAATGGCAGTGAGCCGACCCTCTCTCGCGCCAATCAGATTGCTCGTCAGGCCAACTGTTCGCTGGAGTGGCTGGCCACCGGTCACGGCTTCCAGTATCGACAGGCCGAGGTGGTGGACATGCAGGCGCTGGAAGAGGCGCTGATGCTGGCGCTGGAGCAGCTGGATCCGGGCACGCCGCTCTCCAACGAAAAAGCCTTGAAGTTGCTGGTGGCGCTGTATCAGTACTTGCGCACCACCAAACGTGCCGATGGCTCGCTGGATAGTGCCGCCACCCGTGACTTTGCCCGTCACCTGATGGGGTTATGCCATTAGAGCGCGAAGCGGGCCTATTCTTGCGATAACCGGCCTTGCTCACTGATGATTTGTTGCTGCAACCACTGTTCGGCGTCGGCACTGTTCTCGAAGAAGGCGTAGGGAATGCCGGATGCCTGGTAGATGTTGCCCCAGAAGGCTTTGAGCAAACCACTGACGGAGCCATGGCGCAGTTCGATGGCAGTGCCGCAACGTCCCAACTGTTGATGGCTGCGGGTAATCGCGATCAGCGCTTCGGCAGCCTCGGGTGTCATCAGTACATTGCCGTCGACGATGAGATGCACCCCCCACCGTTGGCCGCGCAAGGTTTCCACATGGCGAGCAACGTCCGTTTGGTATTGCAGCACCAGCTCCCGATTGATGCCTTCGGCGATCGTCAGACGCAGCAGTGTGCCCAGACGTTCGATCTGGTAATAACCGTGCTGCAGTTGATTATCCGGGGTAAACGAAAGCGGCATAACAGAATGGCTACCCAGCGAGTGGTTTTAAAAAAGACTAGCAGAAACAGGTAGATATTGAGATGTTTTGATGAAAAATTTTGACACAGCAGCCCTCGTGGGGCTGCTGTGGATTAACCGGTTGATCGATTATTTTTTATTCAGGTCGACCAGTGGTTTGTTGACCAGCTTGACCGGCTCCTTGCCCTGGATTTTTGCCACATCAGCCAGCGCCTGTTCGGTATCCGCCTTGCTACGCAGCAGGGTGTAGCTCAGATCGAAGCGTTGGCTTTGCCCCGGTTGCAGTTTCGGCACCAGACCCAGAGGACGCTGATACTTGGTGTTGTAGGCGTAGCTGGTACCCGGTTCGATGCCGGTGACATAGCCTTGCTGTTTGGTATCGGTATTCTTCCACAGGGTCAGGACCGGCAGCTGCTTGACGTTGTAACCGACCGCGACACCCTTTTCTCCCGATTTATTGTGCAATACCGCCAGGGTGTTGCCATCCGCATCGGCCTTCGGTTTCAGGTTGAACACCATCTCGTCATAACCCTTGGTCGGGGCCAGATAGGTTTGCCAATCCTTGAGACCCGCCTTGGCGTAGTCGTTGAACGGTGAAATCTCAGTGGCGGCGGCGGTGAAGACGGCGCCCTCTTCCAGCAGCGGGGTGCCGAAGTTGCTGTGGTAGATGATCTGGTATTCATCTTCGTAGTCGGCGAAGTTGGTCAGCTCGTCGTGCAGCTCGAAGCGATTGCTGCCCGGGGCGACGCTCAGCTCGGTCCAGGTCACCAGATTGGTCTTCTTGAAGGTGCGCTCGGCCACCTGACCGCGGACATGGATGGTGTAGGGTGGCTGCTCGTCGATGATCACCTTGACGGTGGAAGCCGGGGTGTTCTGGGCACGACCGTGCAGGCTCAGCAGTTGGCCGTTGTCATCGACACCGGGGTGGCCGGTCCACTCATAGCCGCAGCGCACCATCATCTCGTTGAAACCATCCAGCCAGCCCAGGCCGTTGCGGCTTTCCAGATCGATATTCGCCGGGTTGACGATCTCCTTGACCGGGGAGTCCCAGCCCAGGCGCAGATCGCCGCTGGTCACCTGGTAGATGCCCATGCCGCGGGTCGGGACCAGGGTGATTTCCATGACACCGTTGTTGATCAGCAGAATATCTACGCCTTCCTGCTTGCCGCCATGCAGACGGCGTTTTTCCAGCGTGAAGGGGGTCTTGCTCTGGATGCCGAGGGATTCGCTGCTGACTTTCCAGTTACCGACATCGCTACCGGTGGTGGCATCACTCAGGACGAATTCGGCGGCTTGGGCAGCGAAGGAACCGATGGCGAACAGGATGGCGGCAGAAACAGGTTTTAACATGACAAGTGCTCCTTATGTGGTTGTTTGCTGACAGATGAATCGTTTCAGCAGTGTTTATACACTAGGAACTTGCCGTGTCGGTAACAAGGCTCACATGATGCTTCTGTGAGTCAGCAGCCAGAAAAAACCGGGATCCGCAGGCTGAAATTTGTGCTGGATCGCAGCTGCTTTGATAACGATTTCAGGTGAGCAAGAGCGCAGTACCAGATGTGGTGGCTCCGGCTGAGCGGGGAGTCGGCCTAACATGCAGCATCGGCTGGTGGTGCAGTTGATATCGTTCGGGGCTCGACCGCTATCAGGCGATAGAAAAAACACGGGCTGTGGCGTATTGCGCGCAATACGCCACAGCCCGTGGTCGAAGGTACTGGAATAGTATGTTAGAGCAGAGGTTTGAGGTGCTGATCGTTAATGGCGACCACCTTGGCGACCCGGCGACGGTATTTTTCGTCGGTCAACGGCTCGGTGCGCATCCAGACCCGGACAATTTCCAGCGCCAGTACCGAGCCGATGATCTTGCCGCCCAGACACAGCACATTGGTGTCAGAGTGGGAGCGCGCCAGTTCGGCACAGAGCGGATCCTGACAAACGGCGGCGTACACACCGTATAGTTTGTTGGCAATCATGGCGCTGCCATAGCCGACGCCATCGACAAAGATGCCGCGCTCCACCAGTCCCTTGCTCACCGCCTGTGCGGCGGGATAGACGCTGTCCGGTAGGTCGCAGGCGTTTTCATCGTACGCGCCAAAATCCAGGGTTTCGTGGCCCAGTGTTTCCAGCAGAGCCTGGATTTCTTGTTTCAAGGCAAAACCGGCATGATCGGATGCCAGGGCAATTTTCATTTTCTACTCCTTGGTGCCATCGAGCCCCGAGGCCCGGTGGGTGGTCGCGCCAGCATGACGGACGCGATCATGGGCTGACTCAGTCGTTGGCGCGGACTTTGAGGACCCGAGGAATGACATGGATACCGGGCTTGTACTGTTCATGGATCGCATTGAGCGTCAGGGTCAGCGCTTTTTCTGCGATCAACGGGAACTGTTGCGGCAGGGCGTTGACCCGGATGGGCAGGTAATCCAGCAGTCGGTTGTCACCAAAGGTGGCGAGGCGAGTGACGGCCAATAACTCCGGATGCTGAACTAACTCATCCAGTACCCCTTCGAGCAGGACATAGGAGGTGGTCAGTATCGCCTGGGGGACTCGGCCTTCCTTGATCCATTTGGCACACAGATGGGCTCCGACTTCGCGACTGAAGTGGTCGCCATACTGGATCTGGGGGATCAGCTGGGGGGCGGAGTAGCTGATGGCTTTGCGAAAACCCAGCTCCCGTTGCTGGGAGATGGCGATATCCGCCACGGCCCCGATAAGACCAATGCTCTGGGGCTGACTGGCCAGCAGGGAGTCGGTCAAGCGGATGGCGCCTTGCATATCTTCGCTGATCACCGAAGCGAAATACTCATCATCCATGGCCCGGTCGATGGCAATGATCGGAACGCCCTTGGCCTGTAAGTCGCGGTAGAAGCGGTTGTCGGTCTCCAGCACGCTGGAAACCAGCAGAGCATCGATGCGACGAGCGACCAACATCTCGGCCAGGGCCATTTCGGTCTGCGGATTATCATCGGAGCAGGTGATGATGAGCTGAAATCCTTCTGCGCGGGCACCAGCCTCCAGTAATTTGGCCAGACGGGCATAACTCTGGTTTTCCAAATCCGGCAGGATAAAGCCGAGCAGACGACTGCTGCCCAGACGCAAGGCGGTAGCCGCCTGATCGGGTCGATAGTTGTGTTCTCGCACCACGTTCATGACCCGTTCCTGAGTCTTGGCGCTGATGCGGTGCTGTTCCGCTTTGCCATTGATCACGTAGCTGGCGGTGGTGCGGGAGACACCGGCCAAGCGGGCCACTTCTTCGAGTTTCATAGGCGGTTCTCCTGGTGCGCTGTTTTTTCGTGCAGCAAGTGTGCTCTGCGTCATATTACGGAAAACTGGTCGTTTGTTCGAGCTTGAATATAACACTGAAACGATCCAGCATTGAAGCTGAAACGATTAATCTGTGATGTCGACCTATAATCAGCACCAATCAAGGTAGCGACTGGATAGGTTCCATGCAAGCCACTATACCTAATCCATGCGTTCGAACTGTATACATGAGGTAACCACCATGCTGACGCTGAAAATTGATGATGTACAACTCGGAGCTGCGGCGGCCGATAAGAGTGAGGCCATCCGTCTGGTTGCGGCTCGCTTGACGGATGCTGGTTTGGTTGCCTCCGGGTATGTCGAGGGTATGTTACGTCGCGAAGCTCAAACGGCGACTTATCTGGGCAGTGGCATTGCCATCCCCCATGGTACCACCGATACCCGAGATCTGGTCCAGCAGACCGGCGTCAAGGTATTGCACTTCCGCGATGGAGTGGAGTGGGCCGATGGGCAGAAGGCTTATGTGGTGATCGGTATCGCCGCCAAGTCGGATGAGCATCTGGGCATCCTGCGTCAACTGACTCGGGTGCTGTCCGATGATGAAGTCGCGGCGCGTCTGCCGGGTGTGCAGTCTGCCGCCGACCTGACCGCACTGCTGAACGGTGAGCAGCTCAGCCAACCGTTGTTACTGGATGATAGCACCCTGCTGCTGGATTTTCCGGCGCAGGACCTTCCGGCACTGCAGGCCGCCGCTGCTGGTTTGCTGCGCAATGCCGGTGCTCTGGCGCCAGCCGCGGTAAATGCCGTGCTGGCGACAGCGGCCAATCCACTGGGGCAAGGTCTCTGGTTGGCTCGTGTCGCCGATGATGTGCTGCGCACTGGCGTCGCCTTTGTGCGTACCGCCCAGCCGTTCAGCCATGAAGGTTTCCCGGTGCAGGGATTGGTGCTGATTGCGCCCGCGATGGGCAGCACAAGCCGGTTCTCGATCGTCTGATTGCGCTCATCTCCGAACAAAAAGTCGCCAGTTTATGGCCTGCCACGGGAGGCGAGGTGGTCAAACTGCTGACCGAAGAGCCCCGTGATGGTCTGGAGGCTACCTACACCATCATCAACCCCCATGGTTTGCATGCCCGGCCGAGCGCCATGCTGGTGAAAACGGTCAAGGAATTTGAAAGCCAGATCTGGGTGGCCAATCTGGATGGTGATAGCAAGCCGGTGAATGCCAAGAGTCTGATGAAGCTGGTCAGCCTCGGTGTACGTCAAGGCCACCGCCTGCATTTTACCGCCCAAGGCAACGATGCGCCGGTCGCCCTACAACGTATCGGCCAGGCGATTGCCGATGGTCTGGGTGAAGGAGCTGGGGAATGAGTCATCAAACAACAGCACCGATCCTGACTCTGACGCTGAATCCGGCCCTGGATTTGACCGGGCATCTGGAACAGATGCAGGTTGGCGAAGTCAACCTGGTGCGTTCCGGTCATCTGCATCCGGCGGGCAAGGGGATTAATGTGGCTCGCGTGCTCAAGGATCTGGGTGCCCAGGTGCTGGTCTCCGGCTTCCTGGGGCAAGAGAACCAAGCACCATTCCATGAGCTGTTCCATGAGTGTGAATTGGGCGATCACTTTTTGGTGGTGCCCGGTGCCACCCGTATCAACGTCAAGATGGTGGAAGCCAGCGGCCGAGTCACCGACCTGAATTTCCCGGGCGTAGCCGTCTCGGAAGGCGAACTGCTGCGGTTTGAACATCGCCTGCAGGAGTTGTTACCGCAGATCGAGTATGTGGTGGTGGCGGGGAGCCTGCCGGGTGGCGTCACTCCGGTGCGTCTGAGTCAATGGCTGCATCTGCTAGCCGAGCAGGGCAAGAAAGTGTTGTTCGATAGCAGCGGTGCGGCCATGGCCGAAGGTCTGGCGGCTAAGCCGTTCCTGATCAAACCGAACGAACATGAATTGGCCGATTGGGCGGGGCAGCCTCTGGAGAGCCTGGAAGCTCTGATGGCCGCCGCCGAGTCGCTACAGCAGCGCTATGACATTCCCCACGTAGTGGTCTCTCGCGGCGCCGATGGCGTGCTGTGGCGCGCGGGCAGCAGTTGGTGGCAGGCCAAGCCGCCACGGATGAGCGTGGTGAGCACTGTGGGTGCCGGAGATTCTATGGTCGCTGGTCTGGCCTGGGGACTGAGTCAGTCCTGGCCTATGGAAAAAATTCTGCGCCTGGCTTCGGCGGTCTCCGCCCTGGCCGTGACGCAAATCGGAGTCGGGGTCGCCGATCCACAACAGCTTGCCGATTTGATGGCGAGCATCGACGTTCAGCAACTCAGTTGAGGTTTTTCTGATGAAGATTGTCATTGTTACCGCCTGTCCCAGCGGGATCGCCAACAGCATCATAGCGGCAGGGTTGCTGGAAAAAGCCAGCGCCGAGCTGGGTTGGTCGGCTGTTGTCGAATGTCATAACCAGCTGAGTGAGCCCCGGGTGCTGACTCAGGAAGAGATTGCGGCCGCCGATCTGGTGGTGGTGGCCGGAGCCGATATCGATCTGGCCCGTTTCCACGGTAAGCGGCTGTATCAGGCTGCTGTGACTGCAGCGTTGCCGGACAGCAAACAATTTTTACAAACGGCAGAGCAAGCTGCTGTTCCCTACACACATCAAGCGCCAAGCAAGGAAACTGCTATGAGTATGAAGCGTATTGTGGCGATTACGGCCTGTCCGACCGGTGTGGCCCATACCTTCATGGCTGCCGAAGCCATTGAGGGTGAAGCCAAGAAGCGTGGTCATTGGGTCAAGGTGGAGACGCGCGGCTCGGTCGGGGCCAAGAATGCCCTGACAGCCGAGGAGATCGCCGCCGCCGATTTGGTGATCATCGCAGCCGATATTGAAGTCGATCTCTCCCGTTTCAACGGCAAGAAGCTGTACAAGACCAGTACCGGTGCGGCGCTGAAAAAGAGCGCGCAAGAGATGGACAAGGCCTTTGCCGAGGCTCAGGTGTGGTCGTCCAGCCAGCCTTCAGCCGATAAAAACAGTGGTAAAGCCGAGCTGCCAGGTGTCTACAAGCACTTGATGACCGGGGTTTCCCACATGCTGCCGATTGTGGTCGCCGGTGGTTTGTGTATTGCGCTGTCGTTTGTGTTTGGTATCGAGGCCTTCAAGGTCGAAGGAACGTTGGCTGCAGCCTTGATGAAGATTGGTGGTGCTTCTGCGTTTGCCTTGATGGTGCCGGTATTGGCGGGCTATATCGCCTTCTCGATTGCGGATCGTCCGGGTCTGGCTCCAGGCTTGATCGGCGTATGCTGGCCAGTTCGCTGGGCGCTGGTTCCTTGGCGGTATAGTCGCGGGTTTCCTCGCCGGTTACAGTGCCAAGTGGGTGGCTGACAACGTCAAGTTGCCGCAGACCATGGAAGCCCTGAAACCCATTCTGATTATTCCGCTGGTGGCCTCGCTGGTGACCGGTCTGGTGATGATCTATGTGGTGGGTGGCCCTGTGGCTTCTGTGATGACCAGTCTGACCGAATTCCTCAAGGAGATGGGCTCAGCCAACGCCGTCCTGTTGGGTATTATCATCGGTGCCATGATGTGCTTTGACCTGGGTGGCCCAGTCAACAAGGCGGCGTACACCTTTGGTGTCGGTCTGCTGGCGTCACAATCCTATGCCCCGATGGCCGCGGTTATGGCCGCCGGTATGGTGCCGGCGCTGGGCATGGGTCTGGCGACCTTCCTGGCACGCAACAAGTTCAGCGAGCCGGAGCGTGAAGCGGGTAAGGCTTCGTTCGTTCTGGGTCTGTGTTTCATTTCCGAGGGTGCAATTCCATTTGCCGCTCGCGATCCGATGCGTGTTATTCCTTCTACCATGTTGGGCGGTGCTATTACTGGTGCTCTCTCCATGCTGCTGGGTTGTACCTTGATGGCTCCCCACGGTGGTCTGTTTGTCATGTTGATCCCGAATGCCATCAATCATGTATTCCTCTATCTGCTGGCGATTGCTGCAGGGACCGCCGTCACCGGTATCCTGTATGCGGTACTCAAGCCGAGTGAGGCTGCTGCCGTGACGACGGCACAATAAGTGTGAAGCTCTCGGTGCTCGATGGAGTACCGAGGGATGTGAGTCGAAGTCCTGATTGCCCGGCCAAGTGCCGGGCTTTTTTGTGTCCGATAACCCTGCGTCCTAACCTCTAACCGTGAAAGATCAACAAGCTGGACTCTGTAAGTTTGATTAAATAAAGCACAGCTATCCTCTAGGAAAGTAAATTTCATTAAGAATACTATTTATTAATTCGAAAGTTTCGTTCATCATTTCGTCGGTTTCGAATGTCGATGCTTTCGATTGAGACCTTAATGAACCTCTCGTGGGTTCACCCCTGCCGCTTCCCCTCTAAGGGTGCGAGCGGTGTGTAACTGCCTTGAAAAGCTCGAGGAATAGATGATGAAAACCACACTCTGTACTTTGGTACTGAGCCTTGGCGTTTGCGCCGCTCATGCCACCAATTTTTATGTTAGCCCCACCGGCAGTGATGCCAACAGCGGTAGTTCACGTAGCACTTCCTTGGCCACCATCAATCAAGCATTGGAGCTCGCTCAGCCGGGTGACAAGGTTGTCTTGCTGTCGGGCGTCTACCTGCAGGATGTTGTTACCGTGCGTAGCGGTACTGCGACTGCTCCCATCCAGATCGTCGGCGCCGTTAGCACCTCTTTTGCTGACAGCAGCGGCTATGTGGCACCGATCGTGATCAAGGGTTCCGGCGACAGTGACCGCGTCTTCCAGATCCAGCACAGCTACATCAAGGTGCAGGATATTACGTTGGACGGTTTGGTCGGTGATGGATCGACCATGGACTCATATCGGGATAAGTTGCTGTTTGTACACAACGATAACGAACCCGCCGGGATCAAGGGTGTTGCCATCCGCCGGGTCAACTTCCGTAATGCTGGCGGCGAATGTCTGCGTTTCCGTTACTTCGTACAGTCGTCAGAAATTGCCTACTCCACCTTTGAAAACTGTGGCGTTCATGATTTCAATTTCAAGGCGGGTGGCAAGAATGGCGAAGCCATTTATATCGGCACCTCGTTTAAACAGTGGGCCGATGGCAAGAACCCGACTGCGGACCCGGATCAGTCCAACAATAACCGTATCCATCACAACACCTTCAATACCCGGGGTAACGAGTGTGTGGATATCAAAGAGGGATCGACCGGCAACAAGGTTTATTCCAACGTCTGTAGCGGTCAGCTCGATCCAGAATCCGCCGGTTTTAATTCCGCCGGTAACGGTAACTTGTTCTATAGCAATGTGGTGTATGGCAATGCGGGTTCTGGATTCCGTTTTGGCAGTGATACCAATGGCTATGGTATTGCCAACCAGGCCTGGAGCAATGAAATCGTCGATAATCAGGGCGTAGGATTCAATATCCAGGATGGTCTGCAGAAGAAACTGTGTGGCAATACGATCTCCGGTAATGCGCGTGGCGCTTTATATGTAGTCAGTGGTGCGGGTAGCTATACCCCGACGGCTACCTGTCCGTAACCGGATCCCGAATCTGTACTTCAGATGGCGCCTGTATGGCGCCATTTTTTATGTTCTCAACCGCACGGGATTGTTACACAACCGTTTCATTCTGCCTCTGGGCTGAGGTAAGGTGAGGTGAATGCTGACGGTAATGCTCCGGGTCGCCCTGCGGGTCTGCTGTCGTCAGTGGAGCTGGCAACTGGCGAGAGGGAAATGACATGACACTCGAGGAATTGAAGGCGCTTCATCTATCCCGCCCCTGGCAAGAGGCGGTGGTGCTATTTGATCGGTTGAGCATGGAGTGGGTCGTTGATTTTCGCGGCCACGATGAGAGCTTGCACCCATTAACCGATGCCAAAGGCTGTCGGGTCAGCTTTACCGACGAGCAAGTTGCCGAAGCGGCGATCGCCTTGGTCGGCGAGTGCCCGATCCAGTTTGTTCAGCAACAACGATCGTACGAAGACTAACGTGGAGGCTGCACCAGCTCTTAGCGGGGAAGCAACAGTGAGCTGGGGGCGCTCATCAGGGTCAATCCCAACACGATGAGCAGTATGCCTCCGGTAAAGGCAATGCCGTGACCGATTTGCTGCATATGGTAGCGATCCCGTTCCGGGCGCTGCAACAGACGCCACGCCAGGTGCTGTGCCCGTTGGCTCAATATCGCCAGCAACGAGACAGTCAGCGCGGTTCCTACCGCCATGGCCAGCGTGGCCACCACTCCCAACCAGAAGTGTTCCATCACTCGCGCCAGCACCAGGATCAACAAGGCCCCGCTGCAGGGGCGTAATCCCATGGAGCACAGAATGCCTAATCGGCTGCGCCAGTCATTGGCCTGATTCAGTGATTCGTGGTCTGGCACATGGTTATGTCCGCAGCCGCAGGGAATTGCTTCCGTGAGCAGAGGCTGATGCCGGATTCCCACTGGATCCAAGAGCGCGGCTGGTCGTGCGGGATGAGTAGCCAGCGAGCGTAGTGGGGCTATGATCCCCTGGATCTGCAGCGGCGGGCTCTGGTGATGTCGGGTCTGGCGGTAGAGCCGCCAGCCCTGGCGGAGTGCACGCTGGGCCAAAAATAACCCCATCAGGGCAACCAGTAAAAAACTCCCTCGATCCAGCCATACGCTGAATCCTTGCGCCTGACGAGCCGTTATGCCCAATAGCCAACCGGCGATGCCGATCAGGGCAATGGCCACCAAGGCTTGTAGCAGGGCGGCACCGATGGAGAGCTGCATGGCTTGGCGCAAACGACTGGGTTGGGTCGCCAGATAGGTGGCAATGACCATTTTCCCATGTCCGGGCCCCGCCGCATGAAACACCCCATAGGCAAAACTGACGCCGATCAGACTGGCGATCATGGCCGGTTCCAGGGTGGTGGAGGCGCGCAGCAAACTTCCCAGCTCACGGTGAAACTGCATTTGCCAGCGGATCAGCTGATAGCTGATGGTGGCCCAGTGTTGGCTGAGTTGATAACCGGCCAGGAGGATAAGGGTCGCGGTGACCAGCAGCAGAATCAAACGCTGGATGCTCATGGTGAGGTTCCGGTGTCGGGTGTGGAGCATTGCACTATGACCTGTTCGGCAAAGGCGGTACCGAGACCATCATCGGCCTGCTCGGTCTTGTCCAGGGAAACGGCGTAACTTTGTTGCTCGCTACTGGGGTTGGGTGGCAGCAGTTGGCGTTGGCAGTGGACTGCGCCGTCGCCTTGCAGCTGCACCGCCTCTGGCTGGCGGTGCAGCATCTCGACGTAGTAGGTCGAGTCATAGATGGCAAATTGCAGACGCTTTCCCGCTAGCGGTAATGGTTCTTGCAGCGGAAGTTGATAATCGAAGCGGATCTGGCCGTTCAGCAGCGTGGCGCGCGCCTGAGTTCCCTGGCCAAAGTGGACCTTTTGCCCCTCCAGAGTCATCCGGGTGAGGTAGTTCTCGGTGGCCAGATTGGCCAGCGTCTCCTGTCCGAACAGGGCGAGCTCCTGCTCGACGCTATGGCCCTTGGCTTTGGCATCATCCAGAATGGTGGCGCTGTAGAACTCATCGAACAACCAACTTAGCTGCAGCCTCGTCAGCCGTTGCTGCTGATCGATGTGCAGTTGCGTGACCATGTCGATCCAGCTATGCGGGTGCGCCGCCACTGAGTTGCAGCCAAATAGCAGCAAGGGTAACAGTCGCTTCCCAACGGTTGGTAACAGTCTGGTCCAGGACATCACGAGCGCACTCCGAATCTAAAGGGTCCATCGAATCATTCAATGGACCCCGTTACCTTATCAGGGTTCCAGAGCCTTGAGCAGGGTGTCGAGATTGTGGTTCATTAGCGCCAGATAGTCCGGTGCATCACCTTTCGGGCCGGAGAGGGCATCGGAATAGAGCTTGCCACCTATGGTCACCTGAGTTTCTCGGCTAATTTGCTCCATCAGCCGCGGATCGCTGATGTTTTCCACAAATAGCGCCGGTACTTGCTGCTGGCGGATCTGCCGGATCAGCTGCGCCACCTGAGCAGCCGAGGGCTCGGCTTCAGTGCTCAGCCCTTGCGGTGCCAGCAACGTCAGGTGATAGGCATGAGCCAGATAACCGAAGGCATCGTGAGAGGTGATGGCCATGCGGCGCTCTGGCGGCAGAGCCGCAAAGCGAGCGGAAAATTGCTCGTGCACCGCTTGCAGGCGGGCCTTATAGGCGGTGGCGTTGGCGGTGTAGTCCGCCTGATGGGCCGGGTCAACCTTTATCAGCCCCTTGGCGATATTATCGATATAGATCAGCACATTGGCCGGATCATTCCAGGCATGCGGGTCTACCGCGCCGTGATGATGATCTTCATCATCATGTCCATGGGCCTCTTCCTGCTCTTCTTCCTCGGTCATGGCCAATGGTGTTACCCCTTGGCTGGCGATTACCACAGTGCCACTGAAGCCGGATGACTCATGCAGACGTTCCAGCCAGCCTTCGAAACCGAGGCCATTACTGACCAGGAGTTTGGACTGAGCCAGGGTACGCACCGCCTGCGGCGAGGGTTGGTAGACATGGGCATCGCCATCGGCCCCGACCAGGGTGCTGACGGTGACATGGGAGCCGCCGACCTGTTGGACTAGGTCGCCAAGGATACTGAAAGTGGCGGTAACCGGCACGGGTTCGGCGTAGGAAACGCCGTTCATCAACAGAGCGCTCAGTAGCCCGAAGCGGGAAAACAGATTCAGTCGTCTCATTGTGACTCCTCTCATGGATGCGTGTATTGGTGCCTGAAGAAACTCAGGCTTCCAGATGTTTCAGGCGGATATAACGCCAGATCAGGCCGTTGCGCGTTCCGCATAACAGCGAGGCGAAGTAAAACAACCCCAGACACAGGATGATGGTCGGGCTGGTCGGCCACCCCAGATGGTAGGAGAGCAGCAAACCGCTGAACGAGGCGGCAAAAGCACTGGCACAGGCGCCCGCCAGTAAACCACCGAGGCTGGCACTCCAGTAGCGCATCGCGGCGCCGGGCAGGATCATCAGCCCTACTGCCATCAGAGTCCCCAGCGCGTGAAAACCGGCGATCAGATTCAGCACTGCCAATAACAAGAAGGCCATATGCACCCAGCTACCGGCCCGACTGACGGTGCCCAGGTAGTCTGGATCCAGGCACTCCAGCACCAAAGGTCGGAATAACCAGGCCATGGTCAATAGGGTGATGGTGGTGATACTACCTAGCAACCATAGGGCGCTATCATTCAATGCCAGCGCCGAGCCGAATAGCACATGCAGCAGGTCGACACTGCTGCCATGGGTCGAAATCAACAACACCCCCAGAGCCATGGAGATCAGGTAAAACGCCGCCAGGCTGCTGTCTTCGCCACTCTGGGTCAGCCGGGAAACCGCACCGGAGAGCAGCACCACAATACCGCCAGCAATCAGACCACCAATGGTCATGGCTTCTACCGAGAGACCGGCGATCAGATAACCGATCGCCGCACCGGGCAGGATGGCGTGGGACATGGCATCACCGGTCAGGCTCATGCGCCGCAACATCAGAAAAACTCCGATCAGCGGGCCACTGAGGCAAAGCGCCAGACAACCCGCCAGTGCACGTTGCATGAACTGGAACTCACTGAATGGGCTGATAAGAAGGTCGTAGATCATACGCTGGGCTCCGTGGGGCGATGGCATTCGGCGGCAGCCGGATCAGGCGCGGTTCGTTGATGACGGGCGCGGTGCAGATTGGCCTCCGTCACTACCTCCGGGGTTGCGCCCCAGGCGATCACCTCACGGGCCAGCAGCAAGGTGGTCGGAAAATGGCGGCTGACCTGATTCATATCGTGCAGCACGGCGAGGATGGTTTTACCCTCCGATTGCCAGTCACGCAGCAAGCTCAGCAGGTCTTCGGTGGTTTGCGAATCGATGGCGCTAAAGGGTTCGTCGAGTAACATCAACTCGGCATCTTGCAACCAGAGGCGCGCAAACAGCGCGCGTTGCAATTGGCCGCCGGAGAGGGCGTCGAGATTCTCGTCTGCCATGCCGGCGAGTCCGACTCGCTCCAGTGCGCCATCCACTTTCAGGCGATGCTGGCGAGCCAGGCGACCAAACAGACCACAGTGGCGCCATAAACCCATGGCAACCACTTCACGCACACTGATGGGAAACTGGCGATCGATGCGGCTCAGTTGTGGCAAGTAACCAATCTGCTGTCGGCTGACCGCCAGCTTGACCTGGCCATCGAGGGGCGGCAGTTGGCCGAGGATCCCTTTGAGCAGAGTGGATTTACCGCCACCATTCGGGCCAATGACCGCCAGCAGGCTTCCCATCGGGACTTGGCCATTGAGGTGATGTACCACCGGATGGCGGCCATAGCCTAGCGTCAGGTTGTCGAATCGCAGCATGGATTACCTCATGGCCCAAAGCAGAGAGCCCCAGACCAAGGCAATCAGCAGGCTGACGATCAGGGTCCGGGTGACGATGCCGGTGAGCAGTAGTGAAGGCTTGGTCATGTTCAGAGCTGACTCTCAAGGTGAAATCAGGGTGGACGTTATAACATAACAATAATATCAAGCAATCCCTGTTCGAAAAGAAATACGGTATGCTGGGGACCGTTGATTCCCGCGTCGAGATACTTATGGTCCATAGCCACCGTTGCTGCCAGGGTGAGGTAGCTGTCAAGATGACTCCCAACCGGCAGTTGGTGTTGCAGTTGTTGCAGGCCAGTGGCAAGCCATTGAGTGCCTACGAGGTTCTAGACCGATTGCGGGAACAGGGTACCCAATGGCAACCGCCGACTGTTTATCGAGCGCTGGATTATCTGGTCGAACAGGGGCTGGCGCACTATCTGCAGTCGATCCAGAAATACGTGGTCTGTCCTCAGCAGGGATGTGAGCAGTTCAGTCAATTACTGATCTGTGTGCAGTGTGGGCAGGTACAAGAAGCACCCATGGCGCCGGCATTGCTGACGTTACTGAAAGCGCAGATGGCCGAGCAGCATTTCACCCTGGCACCGCAGTTTCTGGAGTTAAAAGGCGTGTGTTTGCATTGTCAAAGCACCGCTGAGCTGCCACAGGTATAACAAAAAAGGCCCATAAAGGGCCTTTTTTGTGAACCACAAGGGGCTCGTTTTTATCCACGCGCACCGAGTGCTTGATTGCCGCCGATCAGGCTGGAGATCAGGCGATGATTTCGGCTGCTGGCACTCTCCTGTTCGACTGCCGGAGCTTCCAGAGTCAGACCCAAATCATCATCATCGGCAGTGACGGCTGCAGCAGGGGTCGGTTCCAGTGCCTGAATTTCGTTCTGGGCGCTTTGTACGGCGGCCAGGCGTTGCAGTGCCTCAACGCGGTTGATCTTCATGCCCTGCTCTTTGCAGGTGATGATCAACGGATCAAAGCTGGTGTCGCTGGACAGTATGGTGAACTGGCTGTCTGGATTGCGCTCCAGCAGGCGACCGAGCTGCATGGCAAAATGCAGATCGAATACCGGTTTGCTGGTGTTGGTAATCGCCATCAGCTCAATCTGTACCTTATGTTGCGCCTGAGCTAACAACAACTGGCTGACGATTTCGATCGGCAGATTGTTTTGCCCCTTTCCGACCACCAACATCACTTGTTGGAAGCGGTCCATGACACTCAGTGGCAGCTCTTGGGAATTGTCATTGTTAATAATCAGAATACGGTTGGCCATTCTTACTCTCCGTGTCGAACTACCGCCGAGGGGCGGTCTGAGTTTTTATTCGTTTGGGTACTAATTGTGCGCGGAGCGCAGTCGCTTGACTGTGATTTCAATCACGCCCCGTTTGCTCGCTTGGTATTTCTGGAAGCCGTTCCGCCGTTGGCAGCGTTAATTCCAGAGGAAACGCCTGACGCAATGCAACCTGGGTCAAAAAGATCCGGATGGCATCTGCCGTGCTCATCCCCAGTTTTTCCAGAACCGCCTCGGCGCGCTCCTTGAGTTCAGGCTCAACGCGGGCGCGAACCATGTCACTCTTGATGGTGGTCATGCAAACTCCTTGGTCACAGGGTGACGAGAACGGGGTGCGCAGCGTGCTACATCCGTGCTTCAGCAACAAGCGGATTGTTGGAAAAACCATCACCCGGTCACTCTTTTTTTACGTCTCAAATGTAACCAAGCAATGACCATGCCATTCATGGGGTTGGCGCAAGCCTGCATTGCCCGCATAATCATCCGGCGTGAATTTTTGTGGAGCGGATCATGAAATATGTAGGGGCTCATGTGAGCGCATCTGGTGGCGTCGAACTGGCTATTGGTCGCGCCAAGGCGCTGGGTGCCAATGCGTTGGCGCTCTTTACCAAAAATCAGCGGCAGTGGAGCGCGCCACCTTTGACCGAGCCGACGATCCGAGCATTCAAACAAGCTTGTGCCGAGGCTGGTTTCTTGCCGGAACAGATCCTGCCCCACGACAGCTATCTGATTAATCTGGGTCACCCGGAACCGGAAGCGCTGGCCAAATCCCGAGAGGCCTTTCTCGATGAATTACAGCGTTGCGAGCAGTTGGGTCTGTGTTATCTCAATTTTCATCCGGGTAGCCATCTGAAACAAATTCCCGAGCTGGTCAGTCTGAAACTGGTGAGTGAATCGATCAATTGGGCGCTGGAACAGACCCAAGGCGTCACTGCAGTGATCGAAAACACCGCCGGTCAGGGCAGCAATCTGGGTTGGTCGTTCGAGCAGTTGGCCACCATCATCGATGGCGTGGAAGACAAGAGCCGGATTGGGGTCTGTATCGATACCTGTCATGCCTTTGCTGCGGGCTACGATCTGCGGACAACCGCCGATTGTGAACGAACCTTCGATGAATTTTCCCGCTTGGTCGGTTTCGAGTATCTCAAAGGCATGCATATCAATGGCGCCAAGAGCACCTTTGGTAGCCGGGTGGATCGCCACCATAGTTTGCAGCAGGGAAATCTGGGGACTGAGGTGTTTCACTTCATCATGAATGACCCACGCTTTGATCGTATCCCCTTGATTCTTGAAACGGTTGAGCCGGAGATCTGGGCGGACGAGATCGCCTGGCTGCGCAGCCTGCAGGGACAGGCCGCAACCGCAGGAAAATAAATACAAGCCTGCCATAGGGTTAAGGTTGCACCGCTTGCCTCGCCTGCTCTACTATCGAGCGGCTATATTTATATAGCGTACTGATGCGGCGCTGCCGGAAAGGGAAGGTACTATCACCTATGTCACGCTGGACACTGCTATTTGCCTTGGCGTTAGCCTGTTGGCTGCCTATGCAGTCGGCATTTGCCTGGTTGCCTGTGCAGCAACCGGTTCGGGTTGACGCGTCCACCTCCGACTCCAGCCGCTCCTCTTCCGTTGCTGTCTCGCCAGCCGCCGGGATGGCGAATTGTCATGGCATGATGGCCATGATGGATCCCTCCATGCATCCAGATGCCACTCTGTCAGGTTCCGATGCTGCATCGGCCGATGGCTGCCCGATGCAGGTGACCTGGTTGAGCATGGATCATGGCGACAAGCATTGCAGCGCCTGTGTCCAGGTGCCTGCCGATTTGCCCCGCTTGGGTTTAGTGATTGATGTGGGTCCTCGTCAGCCGGATCTCGCTTCCGAGCTCTCGTCTGTCGATTATTGCGACTTTATTCCTGGTATTCCTGTTCCGCCCCCCTGTCATTCCATGGCCTGATGGCCCGGCCGATATTGGCCAAATTCTCGTTTTGATATTTAGTTCCGCCTGCCTTCAGTTTGTTCCGAGGGTATTTGGCGGCGTTTGAGAAATCGTGAGGATTTTTGGAATGACTATTTCTGCTTTTTGCGTTCGTACTCTGCGCAGTGCGGTTACCTTGGTTTTGCTCATGGTCAGCATGCTGTTCGCTCCTGCCTTCGCTGCCACACCCCATGCTCATGGTGATATGGCCGCCACATCTGAGGTGGCTTCCACTCCCGCTGCTGCTTCCCTCTACAGCCTCAAAGGTGAAGTGGTGCAACTGCTGGATGGCCGCGTGGTGTTAAACCATCAGGCGGTGGCAGCCTTGAACTGGCCTGCCATGACCATGCCGTTTCAGCTGGCCACACCCGAACTGGTGCAAGGCTTGACGCCGGGGCTCCAGATTGAGGCGCAATTTGCGCTGGTCGAGAATGACTCACCGCGCATTCTGCAGTGGCAGGTCGCCAAGTAGTGCTTGTCTCGCTGTCGCTGCGTCATGGCGACAGCGTTTCCTCTGGCATGGCGATAAGGAATGACCATGAGCAAAGAACACAATATAACCATGTGGCGGCTGCTGGGCCTGTTGCTGCTTGGTGCGCTGTTGGGCGGCGTCGGGGTGTGGGGCTGGCAATCATTATGGGCTCCTGCCGCGACCGTGACCCCTGGCGCAGGAAAACCCGACGAACGACAGATCCTCTACTATCGCAACCCGATGGGACTGGCCGATACCTCGGCGACGCCGAAGAAAGATGAAATTGCAGTGGCAGGTCGCCAAGTAGTGCTTGTCTCGCTGTCGCTGCGTCATGGCGACAGCGTTTCCTCTGGCATGGCGATAAGGAATGA
>Ga0183099_1000768_pt1 | contig 20961 bp, 12 predicted proteins | sample Biomet1_FD_127788 | JGI IMG/M metagenome (GOLD analysis project Ga0183099, IMG submission 127788) | Microbial communities from bioreactor (seeded with anoxic lake sediment) at LBNL, California, USA - Biofuel metagenome 1 | ecosystem: Engineered > Bioreactor > Anaerobic > Unclassified ...
TCTGCCTTGTGCGCCCGGACGTCTTGACGCCGGGCAGCACATGGCCTACCAGAATAATAATCCAGACCGTGCGCGGGGCGTTTTTTTTCGCCTCGCGCACCGTTTTGGCCCGCAGTTTGCTATTCCGACCAGAGTGCCCGTCCGCAGGGTGATCGTCCTCAAGGCGACCGCCCGCAAGGCGATCGTCCCCAGGGCGACCGTCCCCAGGGCGACCGTCCCGGCTATCGCTCTCCCAAGGCTCGCACTGGAGCCACTGTCCGCTAACTCTCGCCATTCTGCCTTGTGCGCCCGGACGTCTTGACGCCGGGCAGCACATGGCCTACCAGAATAATAATCCAGACCGTGCGCGGGGCGTTTTTTTCGCCTCGCGCACCGTTTTGGCCCGCAGTTTGCTATTCCGACCGTAAAAACGTGAAGCGGAGTAGAACATGGGCAACATCCTCATCATTGACGACGACGCCGAGGTGCGCGAGACGCTGCTTTCCCTGACGCGTCGCATGCGCCACGTGGGCGAGGCCGTGGGCAGTTTGGCCCAGGGTATGTCACGCCTGCGCCAGGGCGGCGTGGATGTGGTTTTTCTGGACGTTTCCCTGCCGGATGGCAACGGTCTGGACATCTTAAGCGGCATCAAAGCCCTCATCGATTCGCCGGAGGTCATCATCCTTACCGGCCGGGGCGACCCCGACGGCGCGGAACTGGCTATCCAGGGCGGCGTGTGGGATTACCTGCTCAAGCCTTCTCCCCTCAAGCAAACGATGCTCACCTTGGAGCGCGCCCTGAAGTACCGGGTGGAAAAGCGTGGCGACAAAAGCCCCGTGGCTCTGGTGCTGGAGGATGTTGTTGGCCGCAGCCCGGCCATGCGCACCTGTTTCGACGCTGTGGCAGGAGCCGCTGGTACCAATGCCAGCGTGCTCATCACGGGCGAAACGGGCACGGGAAAGGAACTGTTCGCCCGCACCATCCACGCTAATAGCGCCCGCAAAAACAAGCCCTTTGTTGTTGTGGATTGCGCCGCCCTCACCGAGACCCTGGTGGAAAGCACCCTGTTCGGCCACCGCAAGGGCGCGTTTACCGGTGCGGATAGTGACCGCGTCGGTCTGGTGAAAATGGCCGATGGCGGCACATTGTTTCTGGATGAAATCGGCGAAATGCCCATGAGCCTGCAAAAGGCTTTTTTGCGTGTATTGCAGGAGCGGCGTTTTCGCCCCGTGGGTTCCAGCCAAGAGGTGGAGAGCAACTTCCGCCTCATCTCCGCCACCAATCGTGACTTGGAACGTATGGTGGAAGAGGGCGGTTTTCGCAGCGATCTTCTGTACCGCATCAAAACCATCCCCATCATGCTGCCCCCCCTGCGCGAGCGCGAGGAAGACATCAAACCCCTGGCCGTGTTCCACATTGGCCGGCTGTGCGAACAATACGGCGTGCCCTTCAAAGGGTTCGACCAGGACATCTTTCAGGTGCTTACCGGCTACACGTGGCCGGGAAACGTGCGCGAATTGTTCAACGTGCTGGAACGCGCCTTTGTAGCCGCCGGACGTGAGCGCACCCTTTATGCCATGCATCTGCCGCAGGATGTACGCATCAAAGTGGCCAAAGCCAGCCTGGGCCGTGGGCGCGAGGTTGCGCAGCCCGAGCCTGACGCCCCCGTTGCCGCCGTCACCATTGCCGCTGCCCCGGCCACTGTGCCGGGTATTCCCACCCCCTCCGCTGAAACCTCACCACCCCAAAACAGGGTGGAAACCTCCCGCGATGTATGTCCTGAGCTGGCCCAGGCCATGCTCGGAAGCCTGAAGGAATGCAAGGACGCAGTGGAACACAGCTACCTGGAGCACTTGCTGCGCCGTACGGGTGGCGATGTTCAGCGCGCCATGGAGTTGTCCGGCCTGTCGCGTTCGCACCTCTACGCTTTGTTGAAAAAGTGGGGGTTGAGCGCGGAAGGTCCGGGCGTGGGTTCCGGCGAGTCCGTCAATTCCTAGTCCTGTCGATTTCGGGCCTGTCCGTTTAATCGGACAGCTGTTCGGGCTACAATATGACCAGATGCAGGGAGAGCAGTAATCATACTGTGCCCCTTGGCGTGTTCTTCTTGTGTTGCTATGGTATCTGGCAGGATGTACACACTTTTTTGCTTTGTTGAATGGAGTCTGGAAATCCAGACAGAAGAAAGGCGCCAGAGCTGAGATTGGCTGTGACTCCCTGTAACACACAGAGAATCCTTCACTTTCAGTAGTCATGGCATGGTAGTTGCCTTACCCGCTACACACTGTGCGCCCAGAGAACGCCTGGGACAAACGCCGCACACCCGCAGGAGAAAAGCATGAACGACGCACTGCTCAAAGAATTTCAGGCCCTTGTGGGCAAAGATAACGTCATGGAAAGCGAGGCCGACACGTTTTCCTATGCTTACGACGCCGCTGTACTCGACCCCGTTATTCCGAGCTTGGTCGTGCGCCCTGAAAATCGCGAGACTTTGGGTAAAATCGTCAAGCTGTGCAACGACAACGGCCTGCCTCTCACTGTGCGCGGGAGCGGCACCAACCTTTCCGGCGGCACCATTCCCAGCAAGGGCGGCGTGGTTGTTCTGACCAATGCGCTCAATAAAATTTTGGAAATTAACGAGGCCGACCTGTACGCCGTTGTCGAGCCCGGTGTCATTACCGCGAAATTCGCGGCTGAGGTTGCGGCCCGCGGTTTTTTTACCCGACCTGATCCGGGCAGCCAGGCTGTGTCTACCCTGGGCGGCAACGTGGCGGAGAACGCCGGCGGCCTGCGTGGGCTCAAGTACGGCGTAACGAAAGACTACGTCATGGGCGTGGATTTCTTCGACGTTGAGGGCGAGATTGTGAAGAGCGGGTCGCGCACGGTCAAGTGCGTCACCGGGCTCAACCTGGCCGGGCTTATGGTTGCCAGCGAGGGCACCCTGGGCGTTTTCGAAAAGATCATTCTGAAGTTGACCCCGCCGCCCTTAGCCGCCAAGGCCATGATGGCCATTTTCGACGACGTGAACAAGGCCTGCGAAACCGTGGCCGCCATCATCGCCGCAAAGATTGTGCCCGCCACCCTCGAATTCATGGATAATTTCACCATCCGCACTGTTGAGGACTTTGCTCATGCCGGGCTGCCCGTGGATGCCAAGGCTCTGCTGCTCATCGAAGTGGACGGCCACCCCAGCCAGGTAGAGGACGAGGCCGCGAAGGTGGAGGACATCTGCAAGCGCCTTGGCGCTGTGCGAATCCAGGTGGCCAAAGACGCCGCCGAGCGTAACAAGGTGTGGGAGGCCCGCCGCGCGGCTCTTTCCGCCCTGGCGCGCGTTTCCCCCACCACAGTGCTGGAGGACGCCACCGTTCCCCGCAGTAAAATTCCTGCCATGATGCACGCCCTGGAAGGCATCGCCGACAAGTTCAAGCTGACTATCGGCACTTTTGGCCACGCGGGCGATGGCAACCTGCACCCGACCATTTTGACAGACCGCCGCAACAAGGAAGAGTGGCACCGCGTGGAAGCCGCCATCGACGAAATCTTCGACGTGGCCTTGTCCCTGGGCGGCACGCTTTCTGGCGAGCACGGCATTGGCCTAGCCAAGAGCAAGTATATGGAAAAAGAAACCAGCCGCGCCACCATCCTGTATTCCCGCCGCCTCAAGAAAGCCCTGGACCCCAAGGGCATTCTGAATCCCGGCAAGATCATCGGGGAGTAAACCATGGGCGACATGCGCGAACTTTTGAAATTGCTGGGAGAGCTGGACGACCAGCTTGTAAGCTGCATGCGTTGCGGCATGTGCCAGGCTGTGTGCCCCATTTATGGGCAAACTGGGCGTGAAAGCGATGTGGCGCGCGGCAAAATAGCGTTGCTGGAAGGCTTGGCCCGCGAGATGATCAAAGATCCTGCCGGTGTGCAGGACAAGGTGACTCGTTGCCTCTTGTGTGGCAGCTGCGCGGCAAATTGCCCGAGCGGCGTGAAGGCTCTGGATATTTTTTTGAAGGCTCGTACTATTTTGACTGGTTACATGGGACTTTCCAAGGTCAAGCAGGTCATTTTCCGCGGCATGCTCACCAAACCAAAGTTGTTCAATATGTTGCTGGGGGTGGCCGGCACGTTCCAGGGCTTGTTCACCAGCCCGGTCAACGATGTCATCGGTTCCTCCTGCTCCAAGTTTCTCTCGCCGGTGTTGGGCGACCGCCACCTGATGCTGCTGGCCAAAACGCCGCTGCACAAGGAAGTGCCGAGCCTGAATACTCCGGCGGGCAAGAGTGGGCTGAAGGTGGCCTTTTTCCCCGGCTGCCTGGCAGATAAGATCTTCCCCCGCGTGGGCCATGCGGTGCTGAAGGTGCTGAACCACCACGGAGTGGGCGTGTACCTGCCGGAAGGCCAGGCCTGCTGCGGCATTCCGGCCCTTTCCTCCGGCGACCGGGAGAGCTACGACAAGCTGGTGCGTGCGAACCTGGAGGCCTTCTCCGGGGCGCAGTTCGACGCCTTGGTGACCCCCTGTGCAACCTGCACCAGCACCATGAAAAAGATTTGGCCCATGATGTCCGAGGGCATGACCAAGGGCGAGCAGGAAGCCATTAAGGCGCTCTCCGCAAAAATTATGGACGTAAACGCCTTTGTGGTGGATAAGCTTGGGCTGACTCCTCCCCCCGCTGCGGCCAATGCCCAGGCGGTGACGGTGCACGACCCCTGCCACTTGAAAAAATCGCTGGGAGTATCCGTTCAGCCGCGTACTGTGCTGGCCATGAATCCCGGTTATAAAGTGGTGGAGATGAACGCCAGCGACGCCTGTTGTGGCTGTGGCGGCAGTTTCACCTTGCAGCATGCCGATATCTCTGCAAAAATCGGCAAGCAAAAACGCGATAACATCGTGGCCACCGGCTCTCACGTCGTGGCCATGGGATGTCCTGCGTGCATGTTGCAGATCTCGGATATGCTCTCCCGTAGCGGTGATCGCATCGCGGTGAAGCACCCCATGGAGATCTACGCGGATAGTCTGTAGCAGAGGTCCCCTCCCGGCATCGGGGGCCCCCGCCCCATCCCCCTCAAGATGACCCGGTGCCGGGAGAACCAATAAACAGGCTGTTGAGCTAAATAGGAGTACATCGTGGCCGATACCCTCTTCGTCACAGGCGTGGAACCGCGTAGCGGTAAGTCCGCAATCATCCTGGGCATTATGCAACTGTTGTTGCGTGACATTCAGCGTGTGGCGTTTTTCCGGCCCATCATCAACGCCCCGGCAACCGGAGCCAAGGACCACGACATCAATCTGGTGCAGACCCAGTTCAACCTGGATATGCGCTACTCTGAGGCCTATTCGCTGACCATGCAGCAGGCCCGCGAGATGATAAACCAAGGCCAGCATGAGGCCTTGCTTGAGAAGATACTGAACGACTACAACGCGTTGACCTCGCGTTTCGATTTTATTTTGTGCGAGGGCACGGACTTCCTGGGCAGCGACCCCGCCTTTGAGTTCGACATCAACGCCGACATTGCCGCCAACCTGGGCTGCCCGGTATTGCTGGTAAGCAATGGCCAGAAAAAGACCCAGGCCGAGATTGTCGCCTCCACACTGCTGACCATTGAATCCTTTGAAGATAAGGGTCTGGACATTCTGGCCGCCATCATCAACCGCGTGGAGGATGTGGACGGCGAGTCCATGGTGGAGGAGCTGAAGAATAAGGTCCATTGCCCGGAATGCTTCCCCATTTACGTGATTCCTGAGGAAGCGCGCCTGGGCAAACCCACCGTGGCCGATGTGGTGAAATGGCTGGACGCCAAGGTGCTGTACGGCGGAGACATGCTCTCCAACTTGGTGGATAATTACGTTATCGCCGCCATGCAGTTGGGCAATTTTCTGAACTACATCGAGCGCGGCAGCCTTATCATCACCCCCGGCGACCGCAGCGACATCATCCTGGGCAGCCTGGCCAGCCGGCTTTCCACAAATTATCAGGATATTTCCGGCATTTTGCTCACCGGCGGCATGGAGCCTTCCAAGAGCGTCACTCGTCTCATCGAGGGATGGGTGGGAGCACCCATCCCCATTCTGATGGCCGAGGGGCACACCTACAAAACCGCACGCGTATTGTACGACTTGTACGGCCGCATTGAGCCCAACGATCAGAACAAGGTTCTGTCGGCCCTGCGCGTATTCGAGGAAAACGTCATCATCGACGAGCTGCGCACCAAGCTTGTAGCCGCCAAGCCGACGACCATTACCCCCAAGATGTTCGAATTCCGGCTGATTCAGAAGGCCAAGGCCAAAAAGCAGCACATTGTACTGCCCGAAGGCACGGGCGAGCGCATTCTGCGTGCAGCGGACGTCCTGCTCCGGCGTGGCGTTGTGGACATCACACTGCTGGGACGTGAGGCGGAAATCCGCTCCAAAATCAGCAAGTTTGGCCTGGAGCTGGAGGGCGTGAACATCGTTGAACCGGGCAAAGGTCCGCACTACGAGGACTACGTTCAAACCTACTTCGACCTGCGCAAGCACAAGGGCATCCGCGAGGATGACGCCCGTGACCGCATGCTCGACCCGACCTTCTACTCCACCATGATGGTGTACAAGGGCCATGCCGACGGCATGGTCTCCGGTTCCATCACCACCACCCAGCAAACCATTCGCCCGGCCTTTGAAATCATCAAGACCAAGCCCGGCGCGTCCATCGTTTCCAGCGTGTTTTTCATGTGCCTTAAGGACCGCGTGCTGGTGTACGGCGATTGCGCCGTGAACCCCAACCCCACGGCTCAACAGTTGGCTGAGATTGCGCTTTCCAGCGCGGAAACAGCCAAAATCTTTGGCTTGGAGCCGCGTGTGGCCATGCTCTCGTATTCCACCGGCGCCTCCGGCAAGGGTGAGGATGTGCAGAAGGTCATCGAGGCAACAAGAATTGCGCAGGAAATGGCTCCGGATCTGCTTTTGGAAGGCCCGCTGCAGTACGATGCCGCCGTTGATCTGGAAGTGGCCCAGACCAAGATGCCCGAAAGCAAGGTGGCTGGCCGTGCCACGGTATTCATCTTCCCCGACCTCAACACCGGCAACAACACCTATAAGGCTGTGCAGCGCTCTGCCCAGGCCGTGGCCATTGGCCCGGTGCTGCAGGGTTTGAACAAGCCCGTCAACGACCTCTCGCGCGGGTGTACCGTGCCGGACATCGTCAACACTGTGGCCATTACGGCCATTCAAGCTCAGGCTGTTAAAGCCCAGGGATAAGAGTCATGAATATCCTGGTCATCAATTCCGGCAGCTCGTCCATTAAGTACCAGCTGCTGAACATGAACACCGAAAAGGTGTTGTGCTCCGGTGGTGTGGAACGCATTGGCGAAGGCACAGGCGTTTTGCAGCACAAAATAGCCCCAGATACCCCGGAAGAGGACAAGATTACGTTGCATCAGCCTATCCCCTCCCATGAGGAAGGCATGCACCTCATCATTGGCCTGATTACCGAGGAAGAGCGCGGCGTGGTCAAAAGCTTGGACGAGATCGAGGGCATTGGCCACCGCATCGTCCAGGGTGGCGATTTGTTCAACGCCTCCTGCCTGGTGGATGACGCCGTTGTGGAGGGGCTGACGAAATTGATTCCCCTTGGCCCGGTGCACAATCCTGGCCACCTGGCGGGCATTCGCGTTGCGCGGGAGCTGTTCCCCGACACGCCGCAGGTGACGGTGTTCGATACCGTGTTTCACCAGACCATGCCGCCGCGTGCCTACATGTATGCGCTGCCTTATGAATTGTACGAGGACCTCAAGGTTCGCCGCTATGGCTTCCACGGCACCTCCCACGGCTACGTCAGCCGCGAGGCTGCGCGTTTTCTCGGCCAGCCGGCGGAGGATACCAACCTCATCACCCTGCACTTGGGCAACGGCAGCAGCATGTGCGCGGTGAAGGGCGGCAAAAGCGTGGATACCTCCATGGGCCTGACCCCGTTGGAAGGGCTTATTATGGGCACCCGTTGCGGGGATACGGACCTGGCCATTTACCCGCTGCTTGGCGCGGAAAGGGGCCTTTCCATCTCCGAGATCAACGACCTGACCAACAAACAGAGTGGTTTTAAGGGCATTTGCGGCATGAACGACATGCGCGACATCCACGAGGCCGTGGCCAAGGGCGATGCCCGGGCCAAGCTGGCGCTGGACATGTTCGGCTACCGCAATCGCAAATATATAGGGAGCTACCTTGCGGTGCTGGGCAAAGTGGATGCGTTGGTATTCACCGCTGGCATTGGCGAGAACGACCCGGTGGCGCGTGAGTTGTCGTGCCGTGGGTTGGAGCATTTGGGGATCAAGCTTGACCATGAGCGCAATCTGGCCAGGGAGCGTGGCGCCCGCGACATCGCCGCTGCTGACTCGTCCGTGCGCGTTCTGGTCATTCCAACCAATGAGGAGTTGGAAATCGCCCGGCAGACGGTGGGCGTGCTCCGCAAGGCAGTCTGAGGCTAAGTTCCCGTGCGGATGGCGTAAGTCCGGCGGGGGGGAACAACGGAAACCATACCGCAAGGAGGATCTCAATGGAACCAACCATGGAACAGGTATTGACCTGGACCCAAACGTACATGCCGTTCGGCAGCAATTATCTGCTGCCTGCGCTGGTTGCGGCCATCCCGCTCATCATACTTTTCGTTATGCTGGCCGTGCTGCGCAAACCCGGCCACCAAGCGGCCTTTGTGGCCACTGCGGCGGCCGTCCTCCTGTCCATCTTTGCCTGGGGCATGCCTGCCAAATTGGCTTTGAACGCCACGGTTTATGGCGCTGCCTTCGGTCTCTTCCCCATTGTCTGGATCGTCATCACGGCCATCTGGATTTACAACATGACCGTTGAATCGGGCGAGTTTGAGATCATCAAAAACTCCCTGGCCAGCATTACTGAGGACCGCCGTTTGCAGGCGATCTTCATCGCCTTCGCCTTCGGCTCTTTCATTGAAGGCACGGCCGGCTTCGGCACCCCCGTCGCCATTACCGCGGCCATGCTGGTGGGCTTGGGCTTCAACCCGCTGTACGCCGCTGGTATCTGCCTCATCGCCAATACAGCGCCCGTGGCCTTTGGTGCCATCGGCATTCCTATCGTTGTGGCCGCTAAAGTCACCGATATCGACATGATGCACATCAGCTCCATCGTCGGTCGTCAGCTGCCGTTCCTTTCCGTTATCGTGCCCCTGTGGCTTTCCGTCACCATGAGTGGCTGGAAGCGTTCCATGGAGATTCTGCCCGCCATTCTCGTGGCTGGTATCAGCTTCGCCGGCACTCAGTTCGTTATGTCCAACTTTCACGGTCCCTACTTGCCGGACATTGCTTCCTCCATCGTCTGTATCATCGCCTTGGGCGCTTTTCTCAAGGTCTGGAAGCCCAAGAATTCCTGGCACTTCCCCGATGAGAAGCCGTCCACTTGCGGCGTGACCAAGTGCGAATACTCCATGGGCCAGGTGCTGCGCGCCTGGATGCCGTACATCATCTTGGCTTTCATGGTCCTCTTGTGGGGCTTGGAGCCGGTGAAGAAGGCTCTTGACTCCATCGTGCTCTTCAAGATCGAGTGGCCTGCCCTGCATAACCTGGTCATTAAGACCGCTCCTGTTGTTGCCAAGGATGCACCCTACGCGGCAGTGTTCAACCTGAACCTGCTCTCCGCTGCTGGCACAGCCATCCTGTTCTCCGGCCTGCTCGCCGTGCCCATCATTCCCAAGTACACCTTTGGCAAGGCCTTTGCCTGCCTGGGACGCACCATTTATCAGCTGCGCTACCCCATTCTGACCATCGCCATGATTTTGGGCCTCGCCTATATCATGACCTTCTCCGGCATGAGCTCGACCCTTGGCCTGGCCTTTACCGCCACTGGCGCTTGGTTCCCGTTCTTCGCCCCCATCCTGGGTTGGCTCGGCGTGTTCCTTACTGGTTCCGATACCTCTGCCAATGCGCTGTTTGGCGCGCTGCAGAAGACCACCGCCCAGCAGATCGGCGTCGATCCCGCCCTGTGCGTGGCCGCCAACTCCTCTGGTGGTGTTACCGGCAAGATGATCTCCCCGCAGAGCATCTCCGTTGCCACCGCGGCCTCGAACATGGTTGGCAAGGAAGGCGACATCTTCCGCTTCACCCTGAAGCACTCCCTCGCCATGTTGCTCTTCGTCTGTGTGCTCACCATGCTTCAGGCCTACTCCCTGAAGTGGATGCTGCCCTAACCACTGTCCCCCCATCCTCAGCGGAAGCGGGCCCTTCGGGGCCCGTCTTTCGCCAAATTTCTCGGCGCGCCACCCCCGGACGCCGAAAAGTCGCGCAGAGGCAGCACACGCGCCCGCGCGAAGCAACAACCTACTTGCGAGGTGTCTCCATGAGCGATTCTTTACGACTGGCGGACCTGATGGCCACAAAGGCCGGGCTTGTTTCAGCCACCGTCGCCCGGGTCAAATCCCTGGACGAGGCCTTCGCCTATACCTTGGATGTGTGTGATAAAAAGGAAGCCTGCCAGCTTTTGCCCGCCGGGTGCGAGGCAGAGCTCTCCGCCGGGGCCGAGGCTCTGTGCGACACCAAGATCGGCAAGGTCATAGCCGCGCCGGGACTGGACGCCGCCGCCACCCAGACCTTGAAAAACATGTGCTCTGAAAGTGGCGTCACCTTCATTACCGAGGGCATGCGCCGCTACCTGGGTGGTATCGACATAGGCTTTACCATCGCCCTGCGCGGCATTGCCGAGACCGGCACCGTGGTGATCGACTCCAAAAGCGAGGAACTGCGCCTGGCCACCATGGTGTGCGAGGTCCATGTCTGCGTCGTCCGTGCTTCGGACATCCGCGAGACCAGCTACGATGTGGAGAGTGACCTGCGCGCCCTGTGCAAAGACTTCCCGGCCTATGTCGCCTTTGTTACTGGCGCCTCGCGCACGGCTGACATTGAACGCGTGCTGGCCCTGGGCGTACACGGCCCCCTGGAGATGCACCTGCTGATTCTGGAGGACAACTAACATGCAGAACGCACGCGACCTCAAACAGTACCGCGGTGAGCTCCAAGGCGCGCTGGATAATGACTTTTTGCGCCAGGCCATGGATAAATTCGCCGTGGCTTACCGCACCAGCCGCACCAATGCCTTTGCCGGTATGGACCTGGAAGGCTTGATTCGCGATATCGCCACGTCCAAGGACAAGGCCATGGCCCGCATGGATGAACTGCTGGTTGAGTTCACCAAAAATGCCGAGCGCATGGGCGTGACTGTCCATGTTGCCAAAACCGCGCAGGAGGCCAACGAAATCATTGGCCGCATTGCGCAGAACTCCGGCGTCAAGCGCATCGTCAAATCCAAGTCCATGACCGCCGAAGAAACGCTGCTGAATCATCACCTTGAAGACTTGGGGCTGGAGGTGACGGAGACGGACCTGGGCGAGTGGATCATTCAGCTGCGGCACGAAGGCCCGACCCACATGGTCATGCCCGCCATCCACCTTTCCCGCGACCAGGTTGCCGATCTGTTTACCAACGTGACCGGCAGCGAACAGAGCAATGATATCCAAAAGCTTGTGAAAGTTGCCCGTCGCGAGCTGCGCGCCAAATACGTGCAGGCAGAAATGGGCATTTCCGGCGGCAACTTTGCCGTGGCGGAAACAGGCACCATCGCCCTGTGCACCAACGAGGGCAACGCCCGGTTGGTTACAACGCTGCCGCGCGTGCATGTGGCCCTGGTGGGCCTGGATAAGCTGACCCCCACCCTGGGCGATGCGCTGCGTGTCATCCGCGCCCTGCCACGGAACGCCACCGGCCAGGCCATCACGTCCTATGTGTCGTGGATTACCGGCCCGGGCGAGTGCAAGGGCGCACCTGAGAATAAAAAAGAAATGCACGTGGTGTTTTTGGATAATGGCCGCCGCGCCCTGGCCAAGGATCCCGTGTTCAGCCAAGTGCTGCGCTGCGTGCGTTGCGGCGCTTGCGCCAACGTGTGCCCGGTGTACCGCCTGGTGGGCGGCCACCAATTGGGCCACATCTACATCGGTGCCATCGGGCTCATCCTCACATACTTCTATCATGGGCGTGAAAAGGCCAAGAACCTGGTGCAGAACTGCATCAACTGCGGCGCGTGCAAGGCCGTGTGCGTCGGTGGTATCGATCTGCCCCGGCTCATCAAGGAAGTTCATGCCCGCATTCAGGACGAAGAAGGCCACCCGCTGCAAAGCACGTTGCTCGGCAAGGTGCTGAAAAGCCGCAAACTGTTCCATGCGTTGCTGCGCTCGGCCAAGGCTGTGCAACGGCCAGTGACCGGCGGCACGCCCTACCTGCGGCATCTGCCCATGATCTTTGCCAAGGACCAGACCTTCCGCGCGCTGCCGGCTATTGCGGAAACCCCCTTCCGCGACCAGTTCGAGTCCCTGCGGCCCAAGGTTTCTAGCCCCAAGTTCCGCGTGGCCTTGTTCTCCGGCTGCGTGCAGGACTTTGTGTACCCGGAGCAGGCTGTGGCGGCGGTGAAGATTCTGGCCAAGCACAACGTGGCCGTGGATTTCCCCATGGACCAGTCCTGCTGCGGCCTGCCGGTACAGATGATGGGCGAACGCGAGGCCAGCAGAAGCGTAGCCGCGCAGAACGTTACGGCCTTCGACCCGGCGTCCTATGATTACATCCTTACGCTGTGTGCCTCCTGTGCTTCGCACCTCAAGCACGGCTACCCGGACATTCTGGGCAAAGACCCCAAGCTGGCCGTGAAGGTGCAGCAGTTTGCCGACCGCGTCATCGACTTCAGCTCCTTTGTGCACGATGTGCTGAAGGTGACTGCCGACGAGTTCCGCCCGGATGGCGAGAAGGCCACGTACCACGCTCCCTGCCACCTGTGCCGCGGCCTGGGCGTTACCAAAGCCCCGCGCGAGCTTATCGCCACCGGCGGTTTGGACTACCTGCCCGCCGAGGAGGAAGATGTGTGCTGTGGCTTTGGCGGTACTTTCTCCATGAAGTTCCCGGAGCTTTCCGCAGAGCTTTTGAAGAAAAAGCTTGCGAATGCGGAGAAAACGGGAGCAAAATTGCTCCTCACTGATTGCCCTGGCTGCATCATGCAGTTACGCGGCGGCCTGGAAGCCAAGGGCAGCACCCTCAAGGTGCAGCATGTGGCCGAGGCCCTGGCCGACCGGTTGAAGTAAGGGCGAGAAACAGCATTCCTGGAGGATGGCGGCATGAAGGACGTTCGTAAACGGGCCAAAGAGCTTATGGAAGGGTACTGCAAGGTGTGCCCCATCTGCAACGGCAAGGCGTGCGCCGGGGAAGTTCCCGGCATGGGCGGCCTTGGCACAGGCTCCTCGTTCATGAACAATGTCCAGGCATTGGCTGCCATCCGTTTCAATATGCGCCTTGTGCACGGCTGCGAGTCGCCGGAAACCACAACCACGCTCCTCGGCCTCAAGCTCTCCATGCCTGTGTTGGCGGCACCCATTGGTGGCGTTAATTTCAACATGGGCGGCAAGATGACCGAGGAGGACTACACGGCTGCGGTGCTGGGCGGCTGCGTGGACAAAGGCATCATCGGCGCCAGCGGCGACGGCGTGCCTCCGTTCATCCACGAGGCAGGCTTTACGGCAATCAAGGCCCTTGGCGGAGCAGGCATCCCTTTCATCAAACCTTGGGAAGACAAGGAGTTGTTTGAAAAGTTGGAAAAGGCCGAGGCCACCGGAGCTACGATCATCGGCATGGACATCGACGCGGCGGGCCTTGTCACCCTGCGTTTGATGGGCCGCCCGGTTGGTCCAAAAACACCGGAGAAGCTCAAGGAAATCATAGCCCACGTGCGGGGCAAATTCGTGCTCAAGGGCGTTATGACGCCGGAAGACGCCAAGCTGGCCGTGGATGCCGGCGCTGCCGGTATTGTGGTGTCGAACCACGGTGGACGCGTATTCGACCACACCCCCGGCACGGCGGAAGTTCTGCCGGGCATTGCCAAGGCAGTGATGGGCCAGGTGGCCGTGCTGGTTGATGGTGGAGTGCGCACCGGCGGAGATGTGCTGAAGATGCTGGCTTTGGGAGCGGATGCCGTCATGATTGGCCGCCCCGTAAGCATAGCCGCCCTGGGCGGTGGGCGCGAGGGCGTGGGCAAATACCTCGACCAACTGCGTGGTGAACTGGTGCAGTCGATGATCCTGACGGGTTGCCAGGACATTGCCTCCATCAATGGTGGTATTTTGTTCCATACGTAGGAGGTCGCATGGGGAGTGATGGTGCGGATCGACTCGGCGTTGTTGCCTTTGGGCTGGTTGCGGCTGGCTCCTTCGTACTCACACTGACCTTGCCTTCTGTTTTCGCCTGGCTTTTTTCCAGTGAGCCGACACATTTGGGGCTGCCGCAGTTTGCGGCGGCTCTTTTTGTTTGTGCGGCGGTTACAGGGGGGCTGATGTGGCGCGAGCGCACCCAGGCGGCGGCGCTGGCCGGTGCCCAGTCGCGGCACCAGCAACTGGCGCATGATTTGAAGCACCAGACAGGCTTGGCCCAAGGAATCTTGGGCGGTTTGCCCATGCCCTTTTTGCTGGTGGATGAAAAGGAACGGGCGGTTGCTACCAACAGGGACTGCCTGAACATGCTGGAGATTGATGGTCGACCAGAGGATTTTCTCGGCCAGACCCTGGCGCAGATTTTTTATAATGACCCAGGGCGAAAAACCGCTGTGGGCCGCAGCATTGGTGGCGGAGAGGTTTTTCGCAACCTTGAGGTGGAAATCAAGGGCCATAAGGGCGGCGTGCGCCACGTGCTGGCCAATGTGTTCCCGTTGTACGATTCCGATCGGCTTTGCCTGGGCGGTTTGTGCCTGTATTTGGATATGACCGAGCTGAAGCAGAAAGAGCAGCTCATTGTGCAAAAGAACGAGGGCATTACCCGCACGGCGGATTTGGCCAACGCCGTTTGTGCACGCTTGCGCCAGTCTTCGGCCCAGCTTTCCGGTGGTATTGGCCAAACCGGGCGTGGAACAGAGGCGCAAAAAGAGCGGCTGGACGGCATCGGCATGTCTATGGACCAGATGAGCTCCGCAGTTGTGGACGTGGCCCAAAGTGCCACCGCCGCCTCACTGGGTGCGGACAAGAGCCGTGCCCAGGCGGAGCAGGGCGCACGCGTTGTTGGTGAGGTCATTGTGGCCATCCGTAGCGTGGAGGAGCGTACCCAGGCCATGCGTGAGCGTCTTAACGAACTGGATGGGCAGGTCTCCGGCATTGGCCAAATTTTGAACGTGATTACGGACATTGCCGACCAGACGAATTTGCTGGCGCTGAATGCCGCCATTGAGGCCGCACGAGCCGGAGACGCCGGACGTGGCTTTGCCGTGGTGGCCGACGAGGTGCGCAAGCTGGCCGGAAAAAACCATGACCGCCACCCGCGAAGTGGGCGAGGCTATCAATTCCGTGCAACAGGGCGCCCGCCGCGTGGTCGAGGGCATGGCCGGAGCCAGCGAGGCCGTAGCCCAAAGCACGACACTGGCGGATGGCGCGGGCCAAACCTTGCAGGAGATTCTGCTAATATCTCAGGGCTCTGCTGACCAAGTGCGCAGCATTGCCGCAGCAAGTGAGGAGCAATCCGCCTCGGCCGAAGAAATTTCCCGTGCTGTTTCGCATGTGCGCCAGGTTTCGGATCAAATGGCCCAAGACATGGCGGAAGCGCAGGAAACAGTGAACAAATTGACTCGATTGGCTGATGAATTGACCGAAATCATAACGAAAATGCAGACCTGCTGAGCGGGTTTGGGGCAAATGAAAGGAAAAGGGAGTGAACGCATGATTAAGCACATAGTGATGTGGACGTTGAAGGACAGCGCAGAGGGTGCGGATAAGGCCACCAATGCCGCGAAGATGAAACAGTTGTTGGAGGCACTGCCTCCGTTGATTCCGTTTTTGCGCCACTTGGAAGTGGGGGTGGATGTTTTTGCTGCCAGCCCTGCCTGCGATGTCATTCTTTCTACTACCTTTGATACACGCGCAGACCTGGATGCTTATCAGGTGCACCCGGAGCACGTGAAGGTTGTCGGCTTTGTTAAACAAGTAGTGGCTGCGCGCAGTGTCGTCGACTACGAACTGTAGGCAGCGAGACAAACGATTTATGTATAAGGCCCGGATATCCGGGCCTTTTTTGTTGATAACGGAAAGTGCTTGTTCTTGTTTCGTCAATACACTAGAATAGATAAGTTTAATTGATGTATCTTTTTATTAAATACGAATGATGGACATTATGCGGAGGCGCAATGACTACTGACTCGCGCGCATGCAAGGAAAACCACGTTGTGGAGTTGCTGCGTATGGCTGGTGTGGAAGGCGAAGAGTTGCAGGGTGTTGCTGCGGGAGGCGATCAGGCCTATGCGGATGCCCTGTATATTCTGACCCGCATGCACTTTGAGCCCGAAGATGCCAAGTGCTTTTGGGAGGAGATTGTTCGCCACCACAAGTCCTTGGACCGTTTGCTGGGGCGCGATGTGGGGCTGCGGGTGGCCATGTGCGATTACTTTACCAATTTGCACCCAAAAATGCGAAATCCCGTTATTGTTGAGGTGCAGGTTCTGCTTCAAAAAGAGCAGGGTGCATTGGTGGACGAGCTTACCGGCTTGTACAACCGCCGTTACTTCAACGATGCCATTGCCCGCGAGGTGGAGCGCTACAAGCGTTTTGGCCAGCGGTTTTCCCTTGTGATGCTTGATGTGGACCACTTCAAGCGCTTTAACGATACCTACGGCCACACGGCGGGCGATGATGCACTGAAGAGTGTTGCCGATGGGTTGAAAACAACAGCCCGCACCTTTGACCACGTGGTGCGCTATGGCGGTGAAGAATTTGCGCTTATTCTGCCGCACACGGATAGCGAGCAAGCTTTTTCCGCAGCCGAGCGTCTGCGGAAAGCCATTTGCAACCGTCCTGTGCCGGTGGAGGGGAAAGATGTCTATATTTCCGTCAGCCTGGGTACAGCCACTTTCCCCGAAGATGCCATCAATGCCCGCGAGCTGGTGAACCGCTCCGACGAGGCGCTGTACGAAGCGAAGCACACACGCAATAAAACGTGCACCTTTGTTGAAAAAAGCCGCCGGTTTCCTCGCGCTCCGCTCAGCCTGCTGGTTCGTTGCGAGGGCAGCACCTGCGATGGCTCGCATATCAAGGCGCTCAACATCAGCTTTGGCGGTATGTTGTGCGAGTCAGAGGAACCCATTTTGCCGGGCACGACGGTGATGCTCTCTCTGGAAGCGGGTGGTCCGGGCGCCGAGCCCATTCAACTTCCCGCCCGGGTGGTGCGCCTGGAGCGGGAAAGCGGTGCCAGCAACTACGAGGTCGCTTTGTCCTTTGACCTGGAGGGTCAGTCGGAACGTCGCGCCCTGGTGCGTCTGGTTGAACGCGATCAGCAAGATACCTAGACAGGCCTGATGTGTTGCAAGAGCGGGTTTTCATTTAATCCGAGACTCTTGTAATATTAACCGCGTTTGGTTATGTATCGACTCTACTATTCTCACAGGGGCTGAACAGCGGAGAGGCATGGGGATACATCGGATAAACAGAAAATTACGCAGGTGGCCGGTTGCGATGCGGGCTGCGATGTACTGCGTAGTTGCTCTGTGCAGTGTTGTCGTTTGGAGCCTGTGTGCGCCCAGAGTGGCTGCCGCAGCGCAGAAGCCGATACCTGTGCGCTTGTTGCTGAAATGGCGGCACCAGTTCCAGTTTGCAGGGTATTATGCCGCCATTGCAAAAGGGTATTATGCTGCTGAGGGGCTTGACGTAAACCTTGTTGAGGGCACACCGGGCAGCACCCCCGCACAAAAGATAGCCAACGGCGAGGTGGATTTCGCGGTCGATTCCTCTGCCGTGCTCATCCAGCGGCAGCGCGGTCTGCCTGTTGTGGTTGTGGCCGCCATATTCCAGCATTCACCCACCATTCTGCTTACCCGCAAGGATTCTGGCTACGTCACTCCCAGTGATCTGCGCGGCAAGCGCATCATGGGTATGCCGGAAGCGGATCCGGAATCTATGGCCATGTTGATGAACGAGGGTATGAGCGCCAAGGATTTTGTTCACGTGCGCCATACGTGGACTTTGGCCCCGTTGCTGAAGGGCGAGGTTGACGCCCAAGCTGCATACATCACCAACGAGCCGGGGCGCATGCTTGAACTGGGCGTTGAGCCCATGATTATTAAACCTGCACAGTATGCTGTAGACTTTTATGGCGATTGTTTGGTGACCAGCGAGACCACAGCCCGGATGCGCCCAGAATTGGTGGATGGCTTTATGCGCGCCACTCGCAAGGGGTGGGAATACGCCATGGCCCACCAGCAGGAATTGGCGCAGCTCATCCGCGTTCAATACGACAGTGACAGGTCCATGTCCGCTTTGCTGTACGAGGCCAAGGCCATGCAGGATCTTATCGAGCCGGGGGTTGTTGAAATTGGGCACATGAACCCTGAACGCTGGCGCAACATAGCGGAAACATATGTGCGCCTGGGGCTGCTGCAGCCTGGCTACGATCTGGACAGATTTTTATATCCCAGCTTTCGGGCGGCCATCGCTTCGCGGGAGCACCGGGTGCTGGTTTTGACCGCTGTAGTGCTGGCGCTTGTACTCCTTGTAGGCTTTGGCGTTGGCGGGGTGTTGCTGCTTTTCAACAAGCGCCTGGCAAGGAGTGTAGAGCAGCGCACGGCACAATTGGCCGAGAGTGAATCCTTGTATCGCATGTTGGTGGAGTATCAAACCGACTTTTTCGTCAAGGTGGATGCTCAAAACTGTTTCCGCTACGTCAGCCCTTCGTTTTGCCGGTTCCTCGGCCAGCCGGAATCCGAACTTTTGGGACGGAATTTCGCCGCATGGGTGCATGAGGATGACCTCCCTTTGCTTCAGGAAGCCACGAGCGATATCCCCTCGCCCAACGTGCTTAATCTGGTGGAGGTTCGTGTCCATACACCGCAAGGCCTGCGCTGGGTGGAGTGGTCCGGCTGCGATGTGCGCAATGAGGCGGGCGATGTGTCGGAGCATGTCGCTGTTGGGCGGGATGTGACTGAACACAATGAGAACGCCAAAGCGTTGCTTGCCAGCGAAAAGCGTTTTCATTCCCTGTTCGACGCGATGATTGAGGGGGTGGCCCTGCATGTGCTGGTGCGCAACGCGGAAGGGCAGCCTGTTGACTATCGCATTGTGGACGTGAACCCGTCCTTTGAGCGTATTCTGGGAATGAAGCGCGATACGGTGGTCGGGACTTTAGCATCTGTAGTATATGGATACTCCGAAGCGCCCTACCTAAACCGCTACGCCCAGGCTGTTGAAAGTGGCGAGCCCATGATCTTTGAGACCTATTACGCCGCTAGCGGCATTTATTTCGTCATCTCCGTTACCCCCTGGGGGGAGGACGGCTTTGCCACCATATTTGCGGACATAAGCGACAGAAAGAACGCGGAAAGAGCCCTGCTGGAAAAAACAGAGGAAGTGGACAGTTACTTCACCAACAGTATGGATATGCTCTGCATCACGAATTTGCAGGGAGTGTTTCGCCGGGTGAACCCGGAGTGGACGCGTGTGCTGGGCTATGATGTGCGGGATGTGGAGGGCCGCGGATTTAATGAGTTTGTACACCCGGAGGACCAAGCCCGGACCAAGGGGCTGTTGGAGTTATATTCCGGTCAGCGGATAATGAATTTCGTCAACCGCTACCGCGCCGCAAATGGTCAATATCGCACCATTGAGTGGCGCTCCTTTGCCTTTGGTTCACGCATTTTTGCCACAGCCCGTGACATTACCGACCGCGTACGCGTGGAGAATGCCCTGCGTGAGAGTGAGGAGTTGTACCGCGCTATTTTTAGTCAAGCGGCGGTGGGTATCGCCCGCGTGGGCCTGGACGGAACATTGCTGCGCGTCAACGCTCGCCTGGTGGATACCCTGGGATACAGCGAGGCGGAACTCCTGACGATGAATGTTTCTCAGCTTGTGCACCCAGACGACTGGCAGGAGACCAACACGCGGCTGCTGGGTGTGCAGGGCTGGATGCAGGGCGGTTTGACCGTTGAGAAACGCTTTGTGCGCAAAGACGACGGCATTATTTGGGCAAAGGTGGATGTGACGTTGGTGCAAGGGCAGGGGCAAAGCGATGGATACGCCATCGGCGTCATTGAGGACATCACGGACCGTAGACTGGCGCTGGAGGCTTTGACTCAGGCCAAGGGCCAGGCCGAAAAGGCGAACTTGGCCAAAAGCGAGTTCCTGGCCAATATGAGCCACGAGATTCGGACCCCGCTGAACGGAGTGCTGGGTATGCTCCAACTCCTCAAGGGCACGCCCATGGACGTGGACCAAAGTGATTACGTGGACATGGCTACCGATGCCGCCCGCCGTCTGCTCGGCCTTTTGAACGATATCTTGGATTTCTCGCGTATCGAGGCCGGAATGCTGGTGCTGCATGAAGCTCCGTTCCGGCTGCAATCCGTGCTTGAGATGGTGCGCAGTGTGTTGGAGCCAGCGGCGATGAATAAGGGCATTTCCCTGCAAACGGAGAGCGACTCCTCTGTTTCCATGGCCCTTGTGGGAGATGAAGCCCGTATCCGCCAAGTATTGTTCAATTTGGTGGGCAATGCTGTCAAATTTACCGCCGAGGGCTCGGTGCGCGTTTCCGCCTGGGCCAGACCTGCAACGGGCGCTGGTCCGCTCTGGCTCTATATTTCTGTCAGCGATACCGGCATCGGTATTCCCGAAGACATGCACAGCGCCATCTTTGAGCGCTTCATTCAAACGGATTCCTCCTATGCCCGCAGTCACGAGGGTGCTGGGCTGGGCCTGGCTATTGTGCGCCGTATCCTCGCACTTATGGGTGGTGGGCTGACGGTGGAAAGTGAACTGGGCACAGGAACGACCATGATCGTTGCACTTCCGCTTGCCATTGCCCCCGGGGAGGAAGGCGTAACGCTGGAAGGCACCACGGCATTGCCGCTTGCTGTTCGTCCTTTGCGGGTGCTGTTGGCCGAGGATGAAGACATCAGCAAATTCGCCATGGGCGTGCTGACTAGAAAAACTTGGACACGAGCGT
>Ga0183099_1000769_pt1 | contig 20958 bp, 26 predicted proteins | sample Biomet1_FD_127788 | JGI IMG/M metagenome (GOLD analysis project Ga0183099, IMG submission 127788) | Microbial communities from bioreactor (seeded with anoxic lake sediment) at LBNL, California, USA - Biofuel metagenome 1 | ecosystem: Engineered > Bioreactor > Anaerobic > Unclassified ...
TTTTGAGATAAATCAATATCAGATAAAAAATATGAATAATTAAGAATTGACATTATTCCCCAATGTGCTACAATCGTTATCGTGTATGTTAAATATTTAAAATGCGAAACACTCATTATTGACCCTTAAATCGTGTAAAGGGTAAAATAAGGGTCAATTTTGAGATAAATCAATATCAGATAAAAAATATGAATAATTAAGAATTGACATTATTCCCCAATGTGCTACAATCGTTATCGTGTATAGGGGGCCGCGCTGAGTAACAGATTCTTTATCCCTCATTCCCAAGGGAGTTTCTTGCTGCTTGCCGGTGGAAAATTGGACGGTTGCCACGATCAGCACTCAGTTAGGTGTTTTTAGTGGCCATAGTCTTTTTTACATTAGAAATCCTTTCTGATTGCAGAAAGGAGGACTGATACATGACGAGGTACGATAAGTTAATGCTTGCATTAACGATCATTGGTATCGTTGTTACTATCGTCATGAGATAAAAAGAGACCGCCCATGCCAGTGAGCGGTTCCTTCTCGTGATGATTATTACATCATAGTATGAACTTAACATATAGGCAGCCGTCCAACGGTTCCCTATACACATGCTAGCACAACTACCCAAATCAAGTCAATAGCAAACAATTTAATAATAAACAAAAAAATCCAATTAAAACGTGAAAATTAACCTATATTGGACCTATATTGGGTAGAGAATACGTTGGAGAGTGGCAGTCCCCCTCCCTGCCCGGTGAAAAACCGAGCAGGGGGGCTATTTTTTTAATTTGGCGGTCTTCTTACTGACCCGGACAACTCCGGCAGGGTTCCAGGCGTAGTCTACAGCGGTCAGGTAGCGCACGGAAGTGGCAGCGGACAAGAAGCCGCTAGACGATATAAGAATTCCTCAAAAGCGCACGAAGCCTTTTCTTTACCTTAAACCCTACCGGGTAGGCCGCTATTAAGATTTCTCTCAGAGTTGCAAGGCTTTGAGGGATTTTCTTTTCTGGTTTTATTCCCAGCTTTGTCTACAAAATGGGTTAAAATAGGCCGTTTTTCTTGAGGAGTACAGGTCAAAATACAGGTCATGCAGCAAAAAAAACCGCCCCCATCCCAGAAGGACGAGGGCAGTGTATATATTACAAGGCGTAAATTACTTATATTTGCCACAACAATTTTTGTACTTCTTCCCACTGCCACAAGGACATGGGCTATTTCTTCCAGGCGCAACTCCTTGCTTCACCACAGGATGCAAATATGAATTATTTACAAAATCCATTTCGTCTAGAGATGGCATGCGAAAAGAAAATACAGTCCTATCCTCATGATTTGAAACAGCAAAATCTCCACGCGATATAATATCCATGCCAATTAGCAAGTCCCAATCCTGCGGAACGCATTCCATGACTTGCAATTTCTCAATTTTTACACCATTTGGGAGTATTAGATTTATGTAATAACACGGTGCATCGAATGAACCCTGGGGCGTACGCGCTGTCTTTATTGATACAGGCAAAAGACCGAGTTTCACGACAACCTTATGCGATATGCAAGAACCAGTTGCACCCGTGTCCCATAGGGCAACCCATTTATCTGCATTTGCTGCTGCGGATATAGCAGAATATACTTGGATCTCATTTTTTAATACACGTGATTTTTCCGTATACCTCGTTGTAAATGAATTTCCCGCCATTCTTTACACCACGCAAAAGCTTATATTATTGGAATAAAACACATTTTCAAGGTCTTCACTTTTTTTTGAGCAAAACTGCACAATAAAAGTTCCAAGTTTTTCTTTTTTTGATGTTGCACTAATAGCTGTATCAAAGTCATCATAAGTTCCTAAAACATGCTCATCCTTAATAGCAATATATTTCTCTGGATAACAATCGTATAATGTCGAAAAATTTTCTTTGAAGAACTTATAATTTTCTTTGCACATATTTTTGGCCTCCTCCAATGAAATTTCTTCCATATGGTCCTCCAATTATATATTCATAAATTATAAAACGCAAGGCTTTTCCACAATATTTTCACATTTTACAAATCTTAATTAAATTTTTGTATTATATTAACCATTATCGCAAAATATAACCCTGCATTTGAGCTTTAGTGCATTAAAGCACGTTTCAAAGCTATTTTGTGGAAGTCTCATGGACTTAAAGTAAAAGCACATTGCCATGCATATTTATATTAAGACCTCTATAGCATATGCCCGCTACATCACGCAGCGCCCCAAATCATTATCCATGGTTTATACCCTGTTCATAGTTTTTTTAAGGCCGCTTTTAGATTTCCAAGGTATGATATGGACATCCTCAAAGGAATGAGCCACCGGCGAGGTGCAAGAGCTTTTTCATCTCTTTTCTTTTCATCTTTCTCCAAAAAACAAACCCGCCTCCTTGGTATTTCCTTGGAGGCGGGTTTGTTTCATGTCTCAGTTTTTCTTTGCTAGGATTGCAATTGAGCAAGTCCCACTTTCTCCACGCAGTTTGGGTATATATAATGCGCAGCTTGTATCACATGCAACTTTTTCTCTTTGCGCAACAGATAAAAAGGGACAAAAATAATCTTCCTCTTTGACGTCACGCTTCAGTTCGGGCTGCACTGAACTTTGAGCATTGATGTTAGGCTGAATACGCATTACCTCGTTGCTTGTCAGCAGTTCGTCAATGTCCGACTGGAGGATTCGCCACTTCCCACCGATCTTGCTGCCGTGCATCCGCCCAGTGTTGAGCATATCGCGGACTGTCTTCGGGCAAAGGGCCAGGATATTGGCGGCTTGGTCTACGGTATAAATCTCCATGTTTTTCACCTCCTCAAATAATTCGACTTTCCTTGCGCAACATTCATTTTACAACTCTCCCTGTAGAAATCACAAATCCATATTATAGCAAAAGGAAAACGTGAGCCAATACTCGTAACGCATAGGCAAGTAAAGACACTCCCTTTAAGGCAAAACCGCCCACAGAGCCGTTAAATGGCCTTGTGGGCAGCTCTCTCATGCATCCAGATAATGTTATAGGATTTATGTCTTGAAATATTTGGAATTTAATGGTATTGTAGAAGAAAATTCATTTGGCAGGTCAGTCGCCGTCAGCTCGTTTCAATGTTTTTCACAGCCACATGACAGTAATTTTTTTGAAAGAAGATGGGAGTATGCCAGAGGAAAAGTCAGAAAACGGGGAAGTTACTGCGGTAGTCTCAAAAAAGCCAACTGTTCTTCTAGTGAGCGCGATCATTGCAACACTGTGGCTTATCTTTGCATTTTATTCATTTTCAAGCGCAACGGGAAAGGCTACAGAAATGGCAGAGCAAATCGGGGCTGCAATTGCTGGCGTAATGATTATTCCGTTCTTAATTATTGCAAGTTTGGGAGCCCTGTTTAATTGGCTCGGATGGGCGCTGCAAAAACATGGATTTGCAATTACTGCGGGTGTATTGTACTGCGTTTCTTTGATTTGCTTTACATATACTTTTGGTCTCGTTCCATGTATTGTTCTTACATTCATTGGCGTAGCTAAATTGAAAAAATAAACCGTTTTCCGCTGTTACAAAATTGAACGGTCAGAGGGTGCTAGGCCTTGTTTAGGCATAGTACCCTCTAACGTATTCTACCTCTTACCGCCGGGGATAACCTCGAGCATCGGGCCGTAATCACCATCCAAATCAATAACGCCAGCGTTTTCTAAAATTCGTAACGTCATTTGAACCGACATCAGAATGGACAGTCTTACCGTATTTGTGGCAACCTTGCCAATCACTTCCCCGACCGGCGTTGTTTCATTTCCAAGCTCATCGGCTAAAGCACTTGAAATAACGTCTCGATTCTGGGAAAAGGCCTTGTCTATCTGTTTCTGGATAATCTGACAGAGTACCGTATCAGTCATTTGCTGTCTCTCCTTATTTGCTCACCAAGCTTATTCCTACACGGTTCGATTCTTGACCATAAACATCGTACACGGTTCTTCCAAGCTCTCTCCGGTCCAGCATTAGAACTTTCCCCGCCTTTATAGCGTCACGGATTTCTCTCAGAATGTCAGCATTCGCACCGGCGGCGTCATTTGCCATCTGCCGCAAAAGTTCTTCCGGCGCTTCAATATTAGTTCCGTGCTTCTGATCGCCTAGAACAGCCATAAATTCGCGGTTCGGCGGGATAACTGCGCCGGTTGCAAGGCGGGGTAGCGCGATCTCTGGAATGGTCGGAATTTGCGGGGCCTTAACGTTTTTGCCGGTGATGGAAAGGGCAGCGGCGGCGGCTAAAATCATTGCATTAATAGCGCCGATGATGTCGTTAATTCCTCCAATGAAGAAGTTAACAAACGATTCAACGGCAGAAATAAGGCCGTTTATAAATCCGATCCAGGCAAGATGAACGTTTGTAATGAACTCGTTGAATTTCAAGTCAAGCGGCGTCCATACGTTGTCCTGCATCCACTTTGCAGCAGTCGCCATTTTTGTAGTGATATTTGTCCACAGCAGTTTCCCACCGTCTCTTATTGATTCCCAAACAGCAAGAGCAATTTCCTTTATCCCCTCCCACGCAAGCGACCAATCACCAGTAAATACGCCGGTCAGGAAATCGTTGATGCCCTGCATCAGTTCTTGCGCGTGACCGGTAGCATAGGCGGCATAATAAAGGAGGCCTAAGATACCAGCGATTGCAAGAGGAATCCACGACTTTGTGAGTATCGAAAGCCCCATGCCGCCCTCCAATAAACCCTTGATAATCAAAAGAGTATTTTGCAGGCTGGCCCCGTTCTCCATTACATCATGAAACCCAAGGGCCAAGTCAGAACATCCAATAACGATAAGCCCAAATGCGACCGCAGTTTTGCCCCCTATAATTCCAAGTCCAGCCAAAAGCCCTGCTGTGCTTAAAATGTTTTTTCCGAGATTTCCCCAATTTACGCCGTTATTCCATGCGTCCGCAAAAGATTTAATATATTCAATACATCCGCCGATTACCATGGCTAATCCAATAAACAATTTTGTTGTGTTCAATAGCCCGGTTGTAAACGCGCTTGAAATTTTCCAAAGCAGTAGCCCCGCTCCAACCGCCAAAACCAAGTCTGCGATTGTTTTTATTTTGGCACTGGCATCATCAAGTTCACTGAAATCAGGGGCGATTGCTCCGTTCGAAGAAGCTCCACCGCCTGCCGCACCTGAATCAGCGCTTGATAGCTGATTGATTTCATCGAATGCAGCCAAAGACTTTGCAGCCTTTTTAGCAGCCTTTCCCGTCTTATCAAGAGCGGTCGTTTCGCCATTCAGCGCTTGTGCAGACTGCGCAGACTGTTCTACGGTTGTACCGGACAGCGCAGAGAATATTTTTGCAATCTCCATTACGACCTGAGTCAATACACGCACAAACATTGTAAATGCAGGTATAACCACGCTCACAAGAGGTTGCGCCATCGTGAGCAATGCGGCCTTCAACCTCGCAATTGCTTTAGACGCTTCATCGTTGGATTTAATGACATTCCCAAGCCATTCACGCACACCGCGTAGTCCCATTGTGATTACGGAGAAGAACAAAATGCGCGTTGCAAGTTTTTTGATCCGCATAAAGACTCTATCAAGTCGCAGCCCAACAGCATCGAGGCCGTCTCCCATCAGAGAGGTACTTTTCCCGGCTGCAACCATTTCAGATGCAATTGCGCCGGCCCTTTCTTCATTCGCAGCCAATTCAGTGCTTGCGCTGGCAATCTGAGCGTCGTATTTCTCTACGGATGTTTGGGCTTTGTCCCAGTCCTTTTGAATGGACTTAACGGACACTTCCTGCTGCTGAATGGCCCCGGCGGTAAAAAACTCTTGCCCGGACTTCATATAGTCCAGCTGCGCCTTTGCTGCATCCAGTTCAGCGGCGATAGCGGCTGACTGATCTGCGGCGGGTGAACGTTTGGCTTGTGTGGTGTTAATCTTGTCCGTCAAAGTTCGAATTTTCTTGATCGTTGCCGCATATTGTGTTTCTAGTTCTTTATTGTCAAGTTCTGTTGAAATTGTAATAGAACCAGCGTTCATTTTTTCACCCTCTTACTTATATTTTCCCATCGGCCAGCAGGAACGCCGCCCGCTCCGTCGAACTAAGCCCGGAATACTTAAAAGAAGACAGTCCGGTATTATGCAGCCCTGCCGCGTAAATGTCACTATCAGAGCAGGCAAATGACCTGAGTCTTTTCATCATCTTCCCCTGCCGGATATGTCGGAGCCCCTTTGCTTGACGCTGCCGCACCCGTTCCAGCGTTACGCCGTCTCGCTCTGCCATTTTTCGCAGTGTAAGGCCGTCGTAGTAAGTCCCGCGAATAGCTGTACTCTCTTCATCTGGTAGAGTACCAAGGGCATCATCAAGTGCGTTATGAAGCTGCTCGTTAAATATCCGCCGGTCTGCATCCTCGTACTGATCCTCTGTATCCAGGATTGTGTCTTCTAATGTTTTGCCGTCTAAATCGTCACCAATAGGCGCGTCAAGGCTGGAAGCGTAAGCCATTGCATCTGATATTACCGTGACGCTTTCGCCGGTCTTCGGGTCCGGCCTGCTCCGCCAGCCCATCAGGTTACGAACCTCTCGGCGCATATAGAGAGAATACCAGCTTGAGAACGAGCCTCCCGCGGCACTATCAAATGTCTCTACCGCTGCGATCATGGCTATGTAGCCGCACTGAAAGAAATCTTCAAACAGTTCTCTGCTGTTAGTGTCCTGCCCATTGACTACGGTAGCCCGTGCATAACGGTTTGACCAATACCGCGCAAGCTTTTGTACTTGCTCCCACAGTTCCGGCAACCGGTCACGCTCACCGCCCTGGATGGCCTGTACCAGTTCTTCGTTTGTCACAATATCCGCCCCCTAGATTTCCTCCAAATCAGAAAAATCATCGGCAGTAGCCGCTATGATTGCATTCAGCAGAGACGACGTTGATTCATCTTCGCATTCAGCCGACGTTGCATCGGAGCAAGTAATGGCCTCCATTGCCGCCCTGAATGCGGGCATGGTCTTCTGACTGCCGTCTGCATAGCACAATGTCACCATGCACCCGTCTCCGGCTTGGCATCGGTTCATTAGGTTTTGAATCCGCTTTTCCATTAACGTCATTTCTTCATCTCCTCAACAATCCGCTCCAGCTCGTCCAGTTTATTCTGCTGATCGTCCGTTCGGATAGCTCCAAGTATGACATTGGCAGCATACATGATGGCGTTGGCGTTCTTCGCCTCCATCTGTCCGTTCAGAACCATATTCGCCACTCTGGACACTGCCCGTCTGACTTCCGTGGGCGTGGACATTCTTAGCCGCTTTGCCATACAGTCACCTAAATATCGTCAATCAGTATAGTCACGTCCCGGCTATTCGGATATTGCGCGGCCAGATCGTGAATATAGTCAATTGCGCTTTCCATTGTAGTATGCGGAGCCCGTTCAGTTGTGGGAGCGTGTCCTTCTACTCCGTCCCATACATGGGCAATAGACACCCATTCCCCGCCGTCGTGCTCAATCCTTGCAAGCTCAAGCTGCTTGCCAGACATTCCGGCTATACGTTTTGCCTCAATAATGAGGCGGTCAACCTGTTTCATAATCGCTCCTTACTGCGGGGCGCACAGACTTTTGCCCATGCGCCCCGTTCGGTCACCGGGTTTCCGTCAATCCCGAAGCAGCCCGCGCAAGCCCCATGTAATACGCATCGGTATCAACAAAGTCGCTGATCTTCATGGACAGCTCCGCGCCCTCCAACTCCGCGAAATTCTCCAAGAGTTTAGAAAACTCCATGATCTGAACCATGCTTTTACCCGGCTGAACGGCAATCCACGACGCATTCTTGTCAAGTTCGTCACATGCCGCCTCTGCACTGAAAATGAACCTTGTAATCTCGCCGTCGCCGGGGCTCTCAATGCCCTGCGCAATGAACATAGACTGTAAAGCAATCAGGGCTTGCTTTCGTCCAACGAATGATTTCACAAGGTTGCTCCGGGTTTCGTAGTTCATTTTATCGCCGGCCGCACTTACAAGGGCGATAGCCGCCTGAAGATCGGGCGTAATCTGGAACTCGGTTTCCATGGAGACAGCGGTTGAGCGGATGCTGTTAAGCTGCTTCTGAATATCCTCATAGACAGCGCGAGACGCCTGATAGAGCGCAGCCTCGGCCTTATTCCGCATTTTCTCTTTTTCCTGTTCGATATAGGGGAGCGGCGTGATTTTTGCGATTTCGTCATGATATGCCTTGATGTTGCTTGCCTGTTTGCCCAGGATGCTAAAAATCCTCTGGATGTCGCTCTTAAGCTTTGCCTGATAGTCGTTCATAGTTAAACCTCTTTCAAAAATAAAAATAGGCATGGGAACAGCGGTTAAACTGTTTCCCATGCCTTAACGGCTAACCCTAGCGGGCGGTACTTATGCCTTATTTAGATAATACATTATATCATATTGTGACGGGATGGTCAAGATAATTCCTTTGAATTGCAGCGGTTTGCTCGGTTTTTATTTACAAAATCAGGTATTTAAGTGGCGTTTGTGGTCAATTCCGTGTAGCTACGGTGCTTTTGATGGGGCCTTTGCGCCTCCCTTCAAGATTGAGGTACGCATGCTTAAATGGCGGGTGATTATCGCTTGCTTTTAACTCAACACCCTGGTCAATGAACTCCTGCAGCGGGCGGTGAAGCAGCTCGGACAACTCAGCAGGGCTCTCATAGGTGATCTTAATTTTCATGCGGTTTTCTTGCCTTCTTCAACATGACAATTCAAGCAATGTTCCCGAATGTAGCGCGCGGTGCGGTCAAAATCTGCCGCTTCCCTCTCCATACCATCGCGCAAAACCATCGCCTGAGTTGCACGCAAGAGCTTAATTGCCCGCTTGTACTGCCCTCTCGTGAATCCTTCGATCAGACCGCTCTGCGTGGAACCCTGCCGCTCAAGCGTTAGATCCAGCAACGCACAAAGACATATGAGCATATCCGTATCATTTTCACGTTCGGCTCTGCGGAATTTCTCGATGAATTCGTTTTCTTCGGAGGTCAATTCTGATCTTTTCATCTTGCATTTTCCTTTCGAACTGCTATAATAGCAGTGTGTTAGATGTGGTCTTGTGTATCCGCATCGTATTTGCCGCTCTTGGAGGTCGCAACTCCGGGGGCGGCTCTTTTTACGCCTCGCTCACGATTTCTCATAGTACCGGCAATAGATCGCCCGGAACAGGTCAAAGTTCATCCAATCGTTTCCGTCTCCGAAATCCCCGGTGACATATATGGTTTCGGGAGAGAGTGCCGGGTGCAGCTGATCCCCACGCTGTAGGGTGAAGCCGTTTGCAATCATGTGCTGGTACATCTGAGGGTCTGCCTCCTTGAGTTCATCCATGGTTGCAACATGCAGCAGGAGGGTGAAAGGCTCACACATGGCACGACTCCTTCAACCGCTTTTCGGAGCATCCGAGGCAACAGGGGCAGGTGCGGTAATAGCTCATTCGTCATCCTCCCGGGACACCATCTCAGCCCACGGCCCTTCCGGGTGCTTTTTGGCCCTCCCCACGCTGCACTTGTGGCAATACACCTGTGTGCTATACAGATCGGCGTTGCCAGTGCAAAGGATCTCTTTAAGGTCCACTGAGTGCTCTTTGCCACACTCCGGGCAGATGGTGAAAACGTTCTCGTCCGTAATCTGGGCCTTGATGGTTACGCCGCCGTTGTCGTACTTGATATAAAACATATTTTCCTCCTAATTTTCCCCGTATAGTCGGGTTTTTCATAAATGCAGTCTGTTTGCTAGCCTTCTGATCGCTGCGTCGTGCTTTTCTGGCGGAATAAGTTGCAGAAGATGGGACTTGCAGGAATTGTACTGCTTCCAGCGCTTGCATTTCCCGCGTACCGGTGTAATGCTTTGCAGATATGCCTCGATCTGTCGGTCAAAAAGGTTCTGTTCCGTCTCGCTGCACCTCCCGTATTTCTTGCTGTCTGAGATGTTCCCAATTCAGTTTCTTCCGAGGGGTCCCCGTGCCGTATTTATAAAAGCGGCGGCTTGGCTCGTCAAAATCAAGCCCGACTGAAATTGTGCTACCATAGGCCCGATTTTTCAGAACCGACAACACGGAATGAAATCCGTTCTGTTCCGCCTCTTTCTCCGACAGTCGCTTTAGGGAAAACACATTATCGGCCCGATTGGTCACGTCACCGGAGCCGCCCACATCATCAGCCTCAAGGCGGCTACTTTTATCGCCTTTTCTGGGATGGGCGACGAGATGCGCGTGGATTTCGTTCTTCTTTGCAAACTCCACCAGCCGCCCGGTAAACTCAGACTGCTCTCGGTAATAATCCGCATCGTTTTTTCCGCCCAGGCGGGTTGTCATGAGGTTATCAACTAAGAACACACAGCACCCATAGCGCCGGCAGGCATACTCGAAAATGCTAAGTATCCGTTCTCCGTCATTCCCGCCCTGATTGTCGTACAGGAAAAACTTGTCTTTCCACCACTCGTCAATCTGGTTTTGAATAAATGGCGAGACGGAATAAAACGGTTTCCCGGAGTATGTATCCGTCTTGGCGGTCACATTGTCAGGCCCCGCCGCCTGGAGGGATACCCATTGCTTAAATCGCCATGCGGGCAATTCTCCAGAATAGGCACACACCGGAAATCCCTGGTTGATGGATTCCACCAGCAACTGTCCGAGTAGGGTACTCTTGCCCTCGCCGCGCCGCCCTGTCCAAACGGAACACTCCCCGGCGTAGAATCCGCCAATTGAGCGGTCCAGCTCAGGGAACCCGGAAAGTACACAAGGAACGTTACTCATGTCCGTCCGCTCTACATCGGTCAGAGATATCAATCCCTGCGCGGGCCTCTCCTTCGCACCGTACAAAAGCCTGTCAACAGCCTTTAAGCCGCCCTTTTCGCGCAGTTCATGTATGGAGCCGCACCCATGGAAAGCGCCGTCCCGAGGGACTAAAAGCGGTGTACTGGGTACATAGCTTTCCAACTGCTGAATAATCTCCTGCCTCCGTTCTTCGCTTGCAACCGGGACGAAAATGGATTTATACTGAGCGAGGAAGCCCCGGCAGTGCTTCAAATCATCCCAACTGCACCCCATACCGAGACAGACCGCGTTGATGTCCACCGCCTGCACGTCCAGCAGGTCAGAACAGAACCAAAGGCCAGAAGATAACGCGGGGTCCATCATCTCAGGGCGGTATGTAAGCCATTGGGTCACGTCATACGACATCGCCATATCCACCCCCTTCCGGTTCCTCCTTCGGTTTTTCTCTCTGCTCCCAAGTCCTGACCGCCGCCTTCCAGTCAACAATCGGCTTCCCCTTGCCCTGTTTCCAGCCGTTGGCCGTATAGTAATCAACAAAGCGGCTCGGCTCAACATGGTAGCCCTTCTCCGTGCAGTACGCAGAAACTTGATCCACTGTCGGAGGAACAAAGCGGGAGCGTGGCGGCTTGCCCGCCTTTTTCTCTATACTCTCTTTTTTTACTTCCAGTTCTGGTTCCGGTTCTAGTTGGCATGTTTGGCATGCGTCGGTATGCTGTGGTATGCCATGGCATTCCGTAGGATGCCAGCGTATCCTAGCCTTTTCGGCGTTTCTTTCGCATTTCTCGGAATATTTTTGCTTGTCGAAATCAATCTTAGCTTTACAGAAGCTAAACGATACAGATAGGGCGCCTTTAAAATCTGGCACAACTCCCCGCTCCGAGTAGTCGATCAGCGCCATCAAAAGGGACCCGGCTTCACGCGGCTTTAGTGTCTCAATCGCAGGTCTCCAATCATGGTAAATTACAAATCCCTGTCGTTGTGCCATATCTGCACCCTTACTCTCTGGACCAGCTTGATATGCTGTCCTCTCGCGGAATCACCTACAATCAATTAACCGCCTCCTCCGCTCCCAGCTTGCGCAGCAGGGCCGGTACATTGATGTAGTAAACGCCTCCACTGTTGATATGGGGAACTGTTCCGTCTTTGCATCCCCTCCGCAGAAAATATTGGGAAAGGCCCGTGGTCTTGCAGGCTTCCCCGATTTTCTGAAATGGGGCCGTGCTGATTGCCATGTTAATTCGCCTCCCTTAAAATGTCAGACACCCCAACGCCAAGACCGGCAGCAAGTTTACCGGCCGTCTTGGGTTCGCAGGTCCCACGCCGAACAACCGTGCTAAGATTCTGGCGACTGATTCCGGAAAGGCTTGCAAGTGCTGTCTTGGTCATACCACGATCAGCAAGCATAGTCTCAATTTTGACTGCGTTAATATCCACGTGCTCACCTCCTAAATGTTCCTCATAGGAACATACTACCATGCGTGTCAGTTCCTGTCAAGAACTTTTTTGAAATATGCCTTGATATTTTGTTCCTGATAGGATACAATAGAGGAAATGGAAGGTGATGACAATGCTACATGAGAGAATTAAAGAGGCGCGAAAAAAGGCAAAGTTAACGCAAGAACAACTCGCCAATGAAATCGGTGTAAAGCGCGCTGTAATTTCAAAATACGAGAATGGAATGATTGAGCCGTCACTTAAGCAACTTCAGGCTATAGCTGATGCGCTTAAATGCGATCCCGCGTGGCTTCAGTGGAACGAATCTATAGATGATCGAGAGCAAAGCGTTATTAATACCATACGCCTTCTTAATTTACAAGACGAGTACGACCAAAGAATCGCAGAAGTTGCTACACAACGAATGGAATATGAATTCAAATGCCACGGATACTCTTTTTCGGATGATGAAAAAGAATTAGTAAAACATCTGAGTAAACTCAACGCCAACGGGTGGCAGAAAGCGATTGAGCGCGTAGAGGAACTTGAAGAAATTCCAAAATATACAAAACGGTTCGACCAAATTACCAGCCAAGAGAGGGAGGCAATGAAAAGTGCCAACTCTTGGGACGATGTGTATAGAATATTGACAAATGATGCGGTTCCTGCGGATTTTCCAATGGAGCTATCCAGTCAACCAGACGGTAATGAGGGATAACCAACCCTCATTTAAAATGAGGGCATGCAGAATAGCATGGATTTCAAATCCACCCTTTCCGAACTCCTTGATTTGGAGGAGACGAAAATTAAGCCCCAGGCCGAAGCCCGGAGCATGGAGGTGATTAAATGCCGTCAACCCGTAAAAAAGAGACCAAGGATGGTCGCATATTCTATGAGATTATTGTGCGCCGTGGCCGCGATAAATCCGCCTTAACGTCTCGTTGGTATGTCCCGGAGGGATGGAGCCAGAGGGCCGTAGATCGGGAACTTACGACCGTGGCCGCTGACTTTGAACGCCGCTGCAATGCCGGCGAAGTTATTTCTCGTCAGGAACAGAAGGACAAGGCTGTTTGCGAGGCGCAGGAGGCCGCCAAGGTGCTGACCCTCCGCCAATACGGAGAGACCGTGTTCATGCCCGCCAAGGCTGTCACAATCAGCGAGAACACCCGTTCGAACTTCCAAGGATACCTCGATCGGAGTATATACCCGGCTCTCGGTGATCTTAAAATGCCGGACATCACGCCGGCCAATATCTCCGCCCTGCTGCTGTCTATTCAGGCCGATGGTAAATCCCACGCAACGGTTATCAAGTGCTATACCATCCTCCATACTCTTTTTAAGATGGCGTATATGGCTGACGCTATACCCAAGAACCCAATGGACAAGGTGGAGCGTCCCAAGCCTCGTAAAGACGAGACACAGACCGCCGTTGAGTCGTGCAGCGTTGAAGAGTTGCGGCATATTCTGCAATGCCTGGAACAGGAGCCGTTAAAATGGCAGGCCTTAATCCGGCTGCTGATGGATACGGGCATCAGGCGCGGCGAGTGCTGCGGTCTTGAGTGGAAAGATGTTGATTTTTCAGACTAACACCATCACGATTTCCGGGAATCTCTGCTATACGCCTCAGAAAGGGATTTACCTTGACACCCCGAAGAATGGCAAGCCCCGCGTTGTTGACGTTGACCCCGCCGTAATGGCCCTCCTGCGGTCGCTGCGGAGCGAACAGGCTGACCGAGCAATTAGCGCGTATGTCTTCACTCAGGACGGTAGCCCGGAGCCAATGCACCCACAAAGCCCTACACGCTACCTAAAGAAGTTTTCAGCGCGGTATGGTATCCCCGGCCTCCACCCCCACAAGCTCCGCCACAGCTTCGCCAGCGTTGCGATTACGAACGGTGCTGACATTGCCAGTGTGTCCGAGAAGTTAGGCCATAGTGACAAGGCGGTCACGCTGCGGATGTACACCCACGCTGATCAGGACAGCATGAAAAGGGCCAGTCAAATATTTCGGGATGCAATTCATATTTCCACCACCCATATAGGGTGGATTCATTACCAATGCAGAATAATTCTTCGTCAGCGCAAGAATTACCTTCATATAAGGTAGCATAGTGTGAATATTCTCCGGAAGATGTTCGTCCTTCTCATATTCAGCCGTGCGTACAGCTATGACATTACGAGTTCGGTCAGAGATATTGAACTTCATGATGCTACCCAGTGTTTGAGCATCATTCATTAATAGAATCGCTTCAACTATTTCGTCCAATATTTCATCATTCGTTCCTAATAAGAAATGGCGAAACATGGATTTTACATAAGCTCGTTCATCATTCTCATCTTCGAATGATTCGCCCATGGCTTCTGCATACGGCACAGGCATATCCAAAACTTTGGGCATACAGTGTGCATCAGCAAAAATCTTGTCTTTCTGGCAAGCCTTCATGAGTAGTGCAAAGGTTGCCAACTGCTTGGCACGTGTATCAATATCTACACCGGTCAGGTTATAGTGGAAAATGTCTTCTACTGCTTTTTTACGGTTGTAGCCTTCCTCAATGTAAATCTGATAAAGCAAGTCGAAACATTCATTTAAGATGTGGCCAGAGCCACAACCTAAATCACCACAGCTGATGTCATGAATATCCTCAAATCGGTAGATTGCATCGTTGGGTGTAGGTTCGGATGGTTCTACCAGATACTTCATCTCTTCTTTGATGTCAGAATACGGATTGTTATCCAAATAGATACGTCCGAGAGTATTTTGAACCATGTACTTCACTATCCAATTGGGCGTAAAGATTTGTGTGGCAGCTGGAATTTCGTCTGCTTCAAATTTGCCTTTCTTGGCAAAAACCTCATCCTTGCGCTCGGAAATGTAGAATTGATAAAGCCAACCGATTAGTTCGGGAGAACGGAAATCTTCGTCTGATATATAATCATCATCATTAAGACGGTCGATAAAGCCATCATTTTTCAGGATATTACCGGGAAGCAACAATTCTGTATAATCGGAAATAGTTCCGAAACACTTGTTGATGATGGGGTTGCTATGGCAATAAGCTACAATCAGAAGCTGAAACTGCTCATCGGTCAGCGCGTCATTGAGCAAAAGAGTCTCCAGTTTCTGTCGGCTTTCCTCATTCATCTGTGGCATTCTGCCTTGACGTGCTTCAGTTACTAAAAGGGGAATGCGTGCATCTTCACTTTCATATTCAAGTACAGGTGGAACTAATTCGTTCTTCACCATGATGCGAATGGCTATAAAGCGGTTGAACCAAGTGTAAGCAGCTTCTTCTACCACTTCGCGATAGGAGTGGCGTTGTACGCGATGATAGAGCGACATCCATTTATGATAGAAGTCCTCCGTCTGGACATCTCCCATAAATACCGCACCACCACCTTTCAGTTCTGGCATTTCGGTTACTGAGCCATCTATTTGGAAGCCCAAAGCAGTGAGGCGTTGGTCTACACCACTAATTATTATATTGCGAGCTTCGGATGCGAAGCGTTTTAGTTTATTAGTATCCATGTTTATTCCTTCTTTATGAAATAATAATGTCATTGACTCCACCGATGTATTGCATCAGTTCGGCTTTAAGTCCCTGCAGGTAGAGATCTACGTCAGCCTCTGTGTAAATCGGCTTGGTGGTATGGGTGTTAAGATGAACAATCTTACGAGTGCGTGGCGTAACGGGTGGCTCTTTTATTTCGCTATTTTCTCCCGGTGTAGGAGGATCAGTTTTAACCGGAGCCGATTTGTGTACAGCCTCATTGATTCTTTTCATCTGCTCTTCATATAAACTTGCTGTGTTGGCATTGGCTTGAAGCGCATAGAAGTTTCCTGTATTGGTTTTCTGTAGAATGGTTGTATCTCGTAGGGCAAACTTATCTCTATCTACTTTCACACTCGCAGCATACTCTTCCAGTTCATCAAATGCTTTGTTGTAGTTTCCTTTGATGGTTTCAACAAGCGTAGCCTTACATTCATTTAAGCGTCCATTTAGATTCTGCATCATTTTTTTGTAAGAAGGCATGCTGTTCCAAGGTTCCATATCATTAGTGATCGCTTTCAATCGAGAAATAGCTTCTTTTTGATCTTCAGGCAGGAATGCAAAATTATCACGGTTTACATCAATGAATGCCTTTACTTTCTTGTAAATATCAAATTGGTCGTCTGCAAAAGTATGAATGTTTTTGCAACGATCGAACAAGATAGCTGCGCTGTTTTTTGCCTCGGTAATGGTTACAAAGAACTCTTTGTGGTCGCGAATGGTAGTCCATTCCTCCATAAGAGTGATGGCTTCATCAATGACATTTTGAAATGGACAGCCATTCACCTTCTTAGACAGTTCACGGTAATTGACAAGCAATTTGTTGAGTGCACTGTCGTTTGTTTCTTTACAGTTTCGATACAACTCCGTAGAATCGTTGCTACCTTTGATGGAAACCACATTGAAGATATGTTTCCAAGAATCGATAAATGCGTTCAGTATATCTTGTGAAATTGCTTTGGCAGGTTCAATGGTGAATCGGTTGGCATCACGCACAATGTTACGAGCTATCTCTTCTCGGCTTACGTTTGGATTGTTGTTGTAATTGAACGCATATAAGTGTCGGCGAACCAACTCATTTACCACATAAATACTACAGCTGTCGGCCCAGCCATAAGGTACTTTGGCAAACTGACGCACAATATCAGCAACAGTTACATCGTGTGGCGAACGGTCAAGATACTCTTTCACTTTCTTTTCAGCAGTAGAAAGAGGCATTTCTAGTAAAGCAGCTTCTATGGGACGTAGAATCTTTGAAGATAGTTCGTTCTGTGTTTTAGGAAATTCAGGGTCATTTACCAAGCCTGCGAATTCATACAAGTTCCGCAAATGGCTGGTGATGGCTACTTTGTATCTTTCTTTATTTTGGGCATTGCCAAGAACTGATGGAGGAAGCACATTCTGCCCAGAGATAACCGGACAGTTGTCAAGTATCTCTCTAAACTTAGGCTTGATATCTTTCTGATACATTTCTTTGGCACGTTCCTGGAATAGACGTTTTGTACGTTGACGTTCTTCACTGATGGCCTTCTCCTGTGCAAAGCATTGAACACGGCAATAGTCTAAGAAATTTTGGCGAAGTTCCAGATTATCCTTGAATAACGGGTATAGGAAGAAAACCAAATGATTAGGTTGATTGGTGAATGCAAACTGATCTGGCGAATCGGTACTGTCGTTAGTCAGAAATTTAATCATAACATCCGGATTATTGGAAAGAATATTCTTACCATCTACATTTCCACCAACATTAAAAGAACGTGTTGCGTATGTTTCCTTATTGGTGGAAGGTGTAAAACCGAAATGTTCATAGATGATTTTGTAAAGCTCCTCTGTATAGGAATTGTTATCTACCTTTTGATTCTTGATAATCTGAGCAACCTTTGACTCTTCTTCTGTGTAGAATTCAAAGATTTCAGTTCCATTATCTGTTCTGATTTTACGAATAACTGCTTTGTCTATTAAGAATGAAAGCACACCGGACACATCTTCCTTGATAGCTGCTTTGTTGGCATCGACTTTTGTCATCAAGAGTGTTACCATGTTATCAATTGTGGCAGAAAAACTCTGTTTGTCCACTTCTGACAGGTTGCATACCATGAAGAGCACATATACAACTCTGCGATAGAAAGATTGTTTCTCTTCATCTGTTATCAGGTATAATGCTTCACGGGCATTGGCCATGGCCCGTTGGCCCAGGTGTTGCATAGATCCTTGGAACATGGCACCAAAGAATCGGTCGAAAGGGATGAACTCTCCAACCTTACATTCTGCTGTCTCCTTGGCGATAGAGAATGTAATATTCAATAAGGAGCGTTCGTTTCCTTTCACTTGTTTATCCACATAGTTCATGTTTACAAAGGAATCGAGAACTTTCATAATCAATTGGAACTGATAAGGTACAAAAGGATAGAAGGCTGTAAAGTATTCTTTGTTTTGATAGGCTTGATAGGTGCTAGGTAATATGAATTGCGCATCAAGCATCGCCTTTTTCTCTTCATATAGTTCAGAGAGTTGTATTTCTACATCTCCCTTTTTATCCAAAATACGTTTTTGAGTAATGTATTCAGGACTGGTGCCCTGAAGAGAAGCACGAACTTCAAAGCGGCCCAAAATCTTACCCACTTCGTCTTCAGGATTGGATATACTGCCACCCACTTTCGTTACCACTTCTTCGAGAGTCTGTTGGGCGGTACAGGAGATCCATACTTGTGATTCGCATACTTCGTCCAGTCGTTTGACAAGTGATTGAAGCTGTAACAACAGGTTACGGTGTTCGCCAATAAACTGACTTACTTCGTCGACGAAGAACATGATACGGAAATTACGATTTTTCTTATGGTCAAGATATTCCTTCATTTCGGCAGCAAATGCTTCTACGGACACATTTACGTCGTTTCTCAATATTCGCTCCCGAATGACATCTATTGCCAATGCAGGATCGACCTCTTTTGCCATCTGTAAGGCTAAATCTAGGCGGCCTGCTGCAAAACGGGAAATGTTGCGTTCCCAGTCGTATCCTTTGTTTTTAACGTATTTTTTGAACTCTTCAAATTTGCCGTCATCGTCCAAAGCCTTTTCCAGATATTGGGCCATAGCGAGATTGAAAGAGTTGTATCCTCTTTTTGCATTAAACTGATTCCAAAAGATGGTTGTGAAAGCAGTGGCTTGGTCTGCATTGGCATCATGAACGTCTCCGATATTGAACATAACCATCTCAACATCCGCCTTATTGACGTACCAATTTTGAATGGATTTAAGTTCAGAAAGCGAAACACCGGCTTGTTCCAAAGGTGTGATGTCTTTGTTGCCAACCAACATCTCTTGTGTAGCTTCAATCAAACGAATGAATGCCATGTCGCTATACTTGTTTGACAAGCAATAGCTGGCGTATTTCAAGAAGTGAGACTTACCTGAACCATAGTAACCATTAATCCAAATACCGATATGGCTTCCTTGATTTACTTTGATATTCACAAGAATATTGTAAAGATTTACAATAATCTCTGGAGTAAACACGTATTCCACGATTTCAGTTAGAACGGTGTCCTCACTGAGATCGGATGCAGAAACAGCAGGGTTGACTTTTCGGTCAAGGCCTTTCTCATACAAATCTTTAAATTTCATATCGTATTGGATTTATTTGTTAACTAATAAGGTTGCACGGTACGTATGTGCATCTTCCAAAGTGTCGAACAGCGAGAATGAGTTTCCTTCTTGATGCCCTGGGTAGAAGAGTATTATTTTGTATCGTGAAGTATCGTTGTATTTCTCATATTTGGTGAGAAATACATTGGTACGTAGGTATGGAAAAATCTTTCCAATACCATGAATGAAAATGTAGGGCTTGTTCAGTCCATCGTTAATTTTTAAGTATTCATCAATCTGATTGTGGATGTAATGAATAAAGATATCTGAATTGGCTTCTGTAGTCAACTCTGTAGTAACCATATCAGGCTTAATCTTGTCATCCTCCAATGTTACATCAAACAATGAGTCAGGACCAAACTTTTCTGCCTTCAAAAAATCACAAAATACTTGAAACAGGTCAAGTAACATTGCATTGACAAAGCTGCTTGGACGTTCCAAATTCTGCTTGAATACAACGATTTGACGCTGCATTTCGTATTCCTTTGCGGCAGGATATTGGTATATGTAGTAGTTGTAGAAAATGTTTCCACTTTTAACATTTTGAAACTCCAGACTATTGAGATAATCATAAAGTTCCTGCAAAGTCATATTTTTCATGTTAACTTCATTTTTATTTCATTTACCTCATATGGATAAAGCAGGCAAGCATCTAAAAACCATTCTTCACCACTACGGATATAATATTCATAGTCGGTTGGGGTAAGATGAATGGGGTGCAATTCATCCGTTTTTTCTTGCAGTAGTCCGGCTTGACGCAAGATGGTTAGGTATTGACTTGCACAACGGTCTTTGGTATTGTCCGTCCAACTGTCTACAAACTCATCTCTTGAAGCCAGCTCGCTGAATTCCATCATTATGTTATTCTTTCTCAGCGTTTGGTCTACTGAATTCCATCGTTTAATGGTGACATTAAAATGGAAATCAAATGCCAACTTATAAGCTTTTAATATGGCATATAGTAAACCAGCCCGTTGTGCCTTTTCGTTTCTATTTTGGAAATCTATCCAAAAGGAAGCAGGAACAGCATTGTATCTTCGCTTAAACTCTGTGACAAAGGTTTGCCTTGCTTTTTGCGAATTCACTTGCAGAAGTCGGTTGTTTTTTACTTCGTCCTTTAGTAATTCAGGTGCATTTTCAGACATCAATAGCGGCAAGATGCGCATAAACTCATAAAAGAGAAATGCACATCCAGTTATTGTTGCTGTATATGGACTATTGTTTTTGTTCATAATTTTGTGTGCAAAATTAAATCTTATCAGTGCAGCCTTTCAACACTTCAATGTATTTTTAAGAGTATCCTCCAAATTTTGGTAGATATGTGCCCGATAGCTATCTGGAGCAATCACTTCTACATAATACTGGTGACGATAATAGTGGAAATACTTATTAGGAGCTTGGTAGCAAATAAGCGCATTTTTGTTTATTGATATTCTTTTCCTTTTTATTAGATGTTCAATTTCCTAATTAATTCACTGACATCAACTTCCAAACATCTGGCAATCTGGACTAGATTTTCCAACGTTGGTAATCTGGACTAGATTTTCCAACGTTGGT
>Ga0183099_1000770_pt1 | contig 20953 bp, 17 predicted proteins | sample Biomet1_FD_127788 | JGI IMG/M metagenome (GOLD analysis project Ga0183099, IMG submission 127788) | Microbial communities from bioreactor (seeded with anoxic lake sediment) at LBNL, California, USA - Biofuel metagenome 1 | ecosystem: Engineered > Bioreactor > Anaerobic > Unclassified ...
CTCCATGACTCCATGATGGACCTGCCCTCCGAAGCAGAGAGTCCCTTGTCCTGGCTGCGGCTTGTTGCCGGGGTCGACAACAGGTATTTGCCATCGTAGAAATAGACATACGCTGCGGAACAAGGCTTCACGACAGCCACGACGAAGACGGCTGCCAGCACCAGCGACATGACAGTGGAAACGTTATTCTTCCACATGGAGCCACCATCCTTTGTATGCCCCCACGGCGAGACGATCTGCCTTCTCAAGCGCGATGCAGCCTGCGGAATCCCGGCCCCTATCCTGCGGCAAGCGCGCCTGAGAATGTATGTAAAAACTGTCCGGATCACGGCCCAGGGCCCGCACGCGGTTTCGGAGGCCGGGGCAAGGGCCCCGGGAAAGGCGCTTACAGGGCGATCTGCTTGCGGTAGCGGTCGTGCTCGCTCAGCACGCAGCCGCAGTATTGCTGCCGGTAGACGCCCCACTCCTTGGACAGGCGGATGCCCTCCTGCCAGCCGGGCCGGAAGTCCTCGCCCAGGAAGACGAGCCCGTCGCCCGCGTGCCGCGCTCCGGCGTCGAGGATGGCCTGATGGTTCTGGTACTTGCTGTAGAGCAGGGTGGTGCTGTAGCGCGCAAAGCCAAGGCTCCGGGCCAGGCTTGCGGCCCGCTCCAGGCGGATGTCGTAGCACAGGGGGCAGCGCAGGGCCATGTCGGCCATGCCCGCGCCCAGGGCGGCTATTCTCTCCAGCCAGGGACCGGGAAAAGCGGCGGCCTCGTCGTCCTGGTCCGCCAAAATGACCGGCGCGCCGAGCTTTTCCGCCACGGCCAGCAGCCCCTCGCGGCGGCGCAGATACTCGGACAGGGGGTGGATGTTCGGATTGTAGAAATACAGCGTGGGCGCAAGGCCCATGTCGCGCAGGCGCATGATGGACGTTATGCTGCACGGGCCGCAGCAGGCGTGCAGCAGAATCGCGTTTTCAGACGGGGTGGTGTTCATGGCGTCGGCTTTGTCGGTATGGTGGGTTGCGCTTCCGGGGACGGCGATGACGGCAGGCCGGGCGGGCCTTCCTGCGGGCGCTCCCGGCCTGGCTCCCCGGAGGACAGGGCCTCGGAGAGCTTGCGTATGTCCGGCGAGCGCGGCGCAAGGAGCTTGAGCACCCGGGCCAGGCCCCAAAGGGCCACGAAAAACAGCAGGGTGGCCAGGGCTTCCACAGTTCCTTCCTGCCGCCAGCCTGTGCCGCCAGCCGCAACCTCTACGGCAGCTTGGGGTCGACGACGATCTCCACGCGGCAGTCCACGCGCGCGCCCATTTCGGTGAGCAGCTCGCGCTTGTTGTTCAGCATGTAGATGGCCAGCTCCTGCCCCACGGGCACTTGCAGGGGGCTGGGGCAATTGGGGCGGCGCAGCAGGCGGTGGATGGTCTTCATGGCCTGCAGGGCCTGCCATTCCAGATTGCGGCGTATGCCCGTGCCGCCGCAGCAGGGGCAGGGCTCGGTGGAGACGCTGATGGCCGAGGAGCCCAGGCGCTGGCGCACCAGCTCCATGAGGCCGAAGGGCGAAATGCCGGACACGTCGGTGCGGGCGCGGTCGCTTTTGAGCGCCTGGCGCATGACCTTCTCCACCTCGCGCAGATGCTTGTTGTCCTTCATCTCGATGTAGTCGATGATGATCTGGCCGCCGATGTCGCGCAGGCGCAGCTGGCGGGCGATCTCCTGGGCGGCTTCGGTGTTGGTCTTGAGCGCCATTTTGGCGAAGCTCTGCTCGCCGCCGATCTTGCCGGAGTTGATGTCCACGCTGGTGAGGGCCTCGGTGTGGTCGAACACCAGCCGCCCGCCGGAGGGCAAGGTGACCTCGCGGGAATAAATCTGCTCCACCTGCTTGGTGAGGCCGAAGCGCTCCCACAGGGTGCGCTCGTGCTCGGCGTGGACCTTGACCATGTTCGGGCTCTTGGGAAAGGCCAGTGACACGTACTCGCGGATCTGCTCGGCGGTGTCCGGGTCATCCACCCACACCTCGGAAACATCCGGGGTCAGATAGTCGCGCGCGGCGCGCACGGAAAGCTCCATCTCCTTGTAGACCAGGGAGGGCGCCTTTTCGGTCTGCACCTTCTTGCGGATGTCGCCCCAGAGGCGGTGCAGGTACTTGTAGTCGCGCATGAGCTCGGTCTTGGCCCGGCCTATGCCCGCCGTGCGCACGATGAGCCCCACGCCCTCGGGCGGGGAAATCTGGTCGATGACGCCCTTGAGGCGCTCGCGCTCCTTCTCGTCCTCGATCTTGCGGCTGACGCCCTGCTGGTCGCGGCCAAGGGTGTAGACGAAATAGCGTCCCGGCAGGGACAGATAGCTGGTGACGAACGCGCCCTTCTTGCCCGTGGGCTCCTTCACCACCTGCACAAGGACCTCCTGCCCAGGCCGCAGCACCTTCTGCATCAGCGGAAAGCGCGCGCCCTTCTTGAGCGGGTAGGAGCCCTGGAAGTATTCCGGGTGCACTTCGTCTATCTGCAAAAATCCGTTGCGTTCGGCCCCGTAGTTGATGAACGCGGCCTGGAGGGCGGAGTCGATGTTGTGGATGTAGCCCTTGTAGATGTTGCCCTTGGTTTTGGCCTGGTGCATCATCTCCACGTAATATTCCTGCACCGCGCCGTCCTCGGTGAGCACCACCTCGACCAGCTCGCCGGGCAGCACGCCGATGAACATCTTCTTGCGCTTCTTCTTGCATTCCTTGCCGGAGGCCGCGGCCTCTTCACCCTGGTCCTCGCAGTACTCGGAAGCAAGCCCTTCAGCGTCGTCGTCCGCGGCGTCCTGGGCGTCGGCCTGCCCGGCTGCGGCCGGGGCCGCGGCGTCCGGCTGGGTCTTGGCCTTGCCGGAGCGGCGGCCCCGGCTGCGGGAGCGTCCCTTGGGCTTTGCGTCCTGGGCGTCCGCTTCGGGCTGGGCTGCTTCGGGCGGACTGGACTGCGCTTGTTCAAATTCGGGCTGGGCGTCAAAGTCCGGGTCCGGGCCGATGCCATAGGCGGCGTCGACGGCCTGGGCCTCGCCGCCGGTCTGAGCGGCGGGACGGCTTCCGGGCTGTCCCGAAGCCCGAGCTGTGGACTGGGCTGACGGCTGGATCGACGGCTGGTCGGAACCCTGCTCGGAAGACTGGCCCGCAGGCTTGTCCTTGCGCCTGCGGCCACGGCCGCCACGGCGGCCGCGTGAACGCTTGACCGGTTTGCCGTCCGCGCCTTTTTCGGCGCCAGCCTGCGTTTCTATCTGGGAATTGGCCGGTGCGGCCTGCGGGGCATCTGCCTGGCCCGAAGGCCGGTCATCGTTTGCGTCAGTCATGAAAGATCCTCGGTCCTAAGAAAATTAAAGAAATTTGGTCTGCGCGCACAATGCGGCAGCAGGACCAGATGGGGAGCGCCCGCAGTGCGGCACTCAGCCGCGTGCTTGATAGAAGACGGCGCCGTCTGCGGCGTTCCGGCGGACTTCTTCCGCCAGACCCTGCTCCAGGAGTTCGGACAAGGCGCGCTCCACGTCGCCGGTGGATGCAAAAAGCGCGCTCGCAAGCTGCGCTGCTGTCTGCGGCCTGCGCGCCAATGATGCCACTATGCGCGCGCGGACCTCGTCTTGGGCCATGCCCCCCGACTGTTCTTGCCTCTTTTCCGCGCGTCCTGCAAGTGCGCTCCGGTCGCTGGCGACCTCTTTAGCCAAGCCGCCCAAGCGTTCTCGCCATTGCGCCAAGGTCTGCTTATCCACGGAACAGGCCCACGCCTCGGTGCCGGGCCGGGAAAGGGTCACCACGTCCACGCGGTCGGGCCGCAGATTGCCGCAGTATTCCGCCAGGGCCTCGAAATTCCGCGCCGTATCGTTGACGCCCGCCACCAGCAGCACTTCCAGGTACAGTCTGGCCCCGCTCTCCCGGCGGAAGGCCGCAATGCCCTCGGCAATGGTCCGCGGGTCCAGCGCCTTGTGGCCCCGGTTCACGCGGGCGAACTCCTCCGGCACCAGCGAGTCCAGGCTGGGCAGCACCATGTCGGCCAGGGCCAGCTCGGCGCGCACGGCCGGGTCGGGCATCAGGCTTGCGTTGGTGAGCACGGCCACGGGCACGCCGGGCAAAATTTCCCGCGCTCCGGCGATGATCGCCGGCATGTCGCTGTTGAGGGTGGGCTCGCCCATGCCGCCCAGGGTCACCACGTCCGGCAGGGGATCCCCGCGCCGGACCCGGTCGGCCTCCCAGGCGCACAGCTCCGCAAGCAGCGTCGCCGCGGCCACATACGGCGCGCGGGTCATGGTCAGCCGCGTGAGCGGCCCGGCCTCGCAGTATACGCAGTTCATGGAGCAGATGCGCACGCCAAGCAGATCGAGCCCAAGGGACCGCCCCAGCCGCCCGGACAACACCGGGCCGAACACATAGCGCAACGTCTCTTGCTCCATCTCCGCTCCCTTGCCGCGCCCGCGTCCGGCTTGACGCCGGGCGGCGCGCCCTGTAGGCCCTGGTCAACGCATATGGCGGGGCCTTCCAGCTCCCGCATCCACTCGGAGGAATCATGATCGAAGCCGGACAGCTTGTGCTGGTCATCAGCCCCAAGGGCAAACGCTTTATACAAGCCATGGATCCCGCCAAGGAGATCCACACCCATGACGGCCGCATCCTCATGTCCGACATCTCGGAAGCGGGCTTCGGCGGCATTGCGCGCTCGCATTTGGGCCACCCGTACCGCGTGCTCAAGCCCACGGTGTACGAACTCATCAAGGGCGTCAAGCGCCAGACCCAGATCATGTACCCCAAGGAGATCGGCTACCTGCTGCTCAAGCTGGGCGTCACTCCGGGCAGCCGCGTCATCGAGACCGGCACCGGCTCGGCCGGGCTCACCCTGGCGCTGGCCACCTATGTGGGCGACACGGGCATGGTCTACACCTACGAGCGCCGCGAGGAATTCTACAAGCTCGCGCAGAAGAACCTCGCCCGCGTGGGCCTGTCGCACCGCGTCACCCAGCATCTGGCCGACATCGAGGAAACCGGCTTCGAGCAGACCGACGCCGACGCCCTGTTCCTCGACGTGCGCGTGCCCCAGGACTGCCTGCACCACATCCCCAAGGCCGTGCGCCCCGGAGCCATGTGCGGCTTCCTGCTGCCCACCTGCAATCAGGTGAGCGACCTGCTGCGCGGCCTGGAGCAAGGCCCCTTCACCGAACTCGAAGCCCTGGAGATTCTGGTGCGCCGCTACAAGACCGTGCCCGACCGCCTGCGCCCCGAAGACCGCATGGTCGCCCACACGGGCTTTTTGGTGTTCGCGCGGTGCATGGAGAACCCGGAGCCCTTCACCCGTCCGGCCAAGGCGCCCGTGGGCGAAGCCGACCCCGACCTGGGTCCGGAGACGGACGGCCCCCTGGGCAGAGAGACGGACGGCGGCGAGGAAGACACCGAGGCCACGGAGTAGGCGGCCGCCGTTCACGTTCCCCGGCTGTTTCCCTCTGGCTGTGCAGCACGAACCCGGTCGCCGGCTTCGCAAAGCGCCGCCTGCCATTCAGCTTTTCTTTCCCTTTCGCACAAAAGCGCCAGAGCCACACCCGGCCCTGGCGCTTTTGCTTTGCAACATGCCATATGTTCTGGCCTTGTCGCGTATCTCAAGCCTGTCTCCCCGCCGGACCTCCTGGTCCGGCGCATAGGGAGTCCAAAGAGCGAATGCCCTCTGGCTGGGGTGCAGGGGCGGTGCCCCTGGGTTCTCCAGGCACCGCTAGCGGGGGGCGCAAAGATGCCTCCGGCGGCCGGGGGCTGGCCGCGTCAGCGTCCTTCCCTGACCAATGCGTCCAAGGCCTGTGCGAGGCCACGGAACGAAAGCGGCAGCGTCACATCCTGCGCAGCCGCGTCCTTGAACGTCAGCGTCCCTGCATCACTCAGGCCGCGCCAGCGCGCCAGCACGTCGTCCTTGAGCACGGCATCGGCGAAGCAGCCGCCAGGCAGGCAGCGCCGCCATTCCAGGTTGAGCGGCGCGCCGTTCTTGGCGTCGACCCGCACGCTGCTCGGAAACGTTACCGCCGGGGGCACAACGATGGTAATGCGCAACGGCTCCCCAGGCGACAGGCGGCCAATGGCCAGCTGCGCGATGGGCGCGGCCTGTCCCTGCACCTGGATGGCCTCGGCCACTTCACAAACGCGCGTGGTCTTGCCCGCAGTTTCGACGCGCTGGCAGCGCAGCACCCAGTCACCATAGCTCGCTATGGTCGTGTTCGGCTCCGCCGGGACCTTCGCCGCAACGTGCGCACCGGCGGTTTTCGACGCCGCCGACTGCGCCATGGCGGCATCACATGACAGCATAAGCCCCAGCAGGCTGAGGCCGACGATGAGGGAACGGACGTGTTTCAATGAAATGCTCCTGGCTGTGTTGTGGTGTGTTTGTTTTTGATTCATGGCGCCGCGCTGCTGCTTGAGCGGCGGTATCAGAGCCTTTGAGCCGGGATGCGGGAGCCGCAATCCCCTCCCGGACAGATGGAGACGCCGTCGAACAGGGGCGAGGAGAAGACGGTTCCCCCGCCATTGCCGCCGGATGTCACCGTAAGAGGCTGTGAAAGCGGGATCAAGGAGGTTGACGTTGAAGCGGTATGGGAAAGCACGTCCTGCATGGCGGTGGAGGCCAGCATGGTCGACATGCTGCCGGGAGCCCGGATCGTGGAGGCGGGCGTGAAGACCGTGAGACTGCCCGGCACGAAGGTCATGGCGTAGTTCGCCGAAGCCTGCAGGCTGCCCTGGGTGATGGCGTATGTGCCGTTGGGGCTGGCCGTGTCGGCGGCGGTCGCCAGCAGGCCGGTTAGGGTTTCGCCGTTGGCCAGACCGGATCCGCCCACTGTGTACGTCAGCGCCGGATTTTCGGCCCCATACGCGCGGCTTTTCGCGTCCGCCGTCACCGTGATGGGCCGCGCCGTGATGCTCAGCGTGGCGCCGACGTAGGTGACCACATAGTTTGCCGAAGCGGCCAGCGTGCCCTGGGTGATGTCGTAGCCGCCCACAGCGCTGGCGCTGGTGGCGGTGGTGGCAAGGCTGCCGGACAGCGTGTTGCCGTTGACCAGGTCGCCGCTGGTGATGCTGTAGGTCAGACTCGGCGTCGCGTCGCCATAAACGCTGGTTTTCGCCGCCGCCGTCAAGGTGATGGGCCGCGCCGCCACCGTCAGGGTGCCGGTGTTCAACAGGCTGATGGCGTAGCCGCTTCCGGCGGTGAGCGAGCCGAGCGTGTAGCTGTAGGGATTGGCATTGGCCGTTGCGGCCAGACCATCGGACGACACCGGCACCGCTCCGCTCAGAATGCTGGCGGCGCTGTCGGCCCGGTAGGCCCCGGCGACGCCCGCGGACAGGCCGGTGATGGTGTAATAGGGCGTCAGGTCCGTTGTCCCGTCGTCGCCATAGGTCTTGCTGGCGTTGATGGTCTTCACCGTCACCGTGGGCTGTTGGGCGAAAACGTAGCGGTTGCCGCTGGCGCTGACGGTCGCGCCCACGGCGGTGTTCCACACTGCGGTGTTGCCGCTGTCCAGGCCGCCGAAGGTGTCGCCGTCGGAGTTGGCGGAATAGATGAGCCAGCGGTGGCTGGCGCTGACCGCGTCCGTGCCGCGCTGGTTGATGAAGGCCCCACGGCCTGCAGCGAGACATCCGTGGCCGAGACGGAACCCGTCGCGGCGATGGTCAAGTTGCCCGGCGCCGACAACGCCAGCGTCCCGCTCACGTTGGCCGTGGCGTCGATGCTGAACCCGCTGGCCAGGGCGGTGATGGTCCGGTTGGTGATGCTGAGGCCGGATGCCGTGGTGCCGGAAGTCGCCGAGGCATAGGCCGTATCCAGCGCGGAAAGCGCGGTGACGCCGCTGTCGGCGGTCTGCGCCAGCACGCCGCCGTAGACGTTGAAGCCGGAGAGGGACGCGGTGGCCTTGGTGGTGTAGGTGGCGGCGTTGGCCGCGCCGGTATTGGCGTTGGCCACAGTATACGCGAGCACGCTGCTGCCGGTCGTCGTATTGATGCCGCCGTTGGCGACGGCGACATAATAATAGCCGTTGGCCCCGGTGGTGGCGCTGATGACCGAGCCGTCGCCCAGGCGCACGTACACGACGCCAGCGCCGCTGGAGCTCGACTTCAGCACCGTGGTCTCATCAGCCTTGTAGGCCGTGCCGGAAACCGCCTGCACGCCGCTGGGAAACAGGCTGGTGAGGTAGGGATAGAGGCCCGAAGTGAACGTGAAGGCGCTGCCCAGGTCCGAGGCCGAACTGCCGTACTGCAACTGTGCCGTGGTCAAGCCAAAGGCGTAATCGCCAAAACCAGAGGAGGAGCCGAGGCTCTGGCTCGTACCGCTGGTTTGCGTGTCCCAATAGCCTACAATATAATTTCCGTTGTACCCGGCGAGCCCGCCAACATAGGAACTTCCGCTGACAGCACCGGTAGCATAGACAGATGTAATCCTGCCAGTACCAGAACTGTACCCGGCGAGACCGCCGACATAGGAGCTTCCAATAACTGCGCCTGTGGCATACGCGTTGGTAATGGTGCCGGTGTTGTAGCCCACCAGACCGCCAGCATAATCTTGCCAGGCTTTGACGGCGCCGGTGGCGTAGGCGTTGGTGACCGTTCCGGCATAGTTGTTTCCGACGAAACCACCGACAGAACTGTTTCCGCTGACGGAGCCGGTGGCGTACGCATTGTTGATCGTTCCGGCGTTGTATCCGACGAAACCACCGACAGAACTGAACCCGCTGGCGGAGCCTGTGGCATACGCATTGGTGATGGTTCCGGTGTTATAGCCCACCAGACCGCCGATGTCGTTGTCCCCGTCGACTGTGCCCGTGGTGTAGGCGTTGGCGATGGCACCTTCATTATACCCGACGAGCCCGCCGAAATGTACCCCGGTGCCTGCCGAGACAGATCTGACCGAACCGCCAATCAAACCGATATCACGGACTACCCCGCCCGAACCTACAGTGCCGAATAGTCCGACGTAACCGCGTGAAGTAGTTATGGTCAGTCCGGTGATGGTGTTGCCGAGCCCTTCGAAGGTGCCGGTGAAGGAAGTGCTGCCGTCCCTCCCGGCCACCAGCGCGTCTTCGTAGGAGGTGCCGCTGGCGGCGAGGCTGTTCGCCAGCGCATACTTGCCCGCAAGGCCCGCGCTCTGGTTGTTGATGCCGTAGTTGGAGGCGTCCACGCCGTCGATGCCGTCGATGTCGGCCATGGAATACAGCAGCGTGTAGCTCGTGCCGTTGATGGCCAGCGTTCCGCCCTGGCTCGTGGTGGCGGCGGAGCCGTCGGCCTTGGTGTAGGTGACGCTTTTGCCGCTGGCGAAGGAGAGGCCGCCGCCGTAGTTGAGCGCCAGCCCGCCGCTGCCCGCGATGGTGATATTGGCGTTGACGGCGATGGAATTCGCGGCGGTGAGGGTCAGCGTACTGCCGCTGCTCCAGCCGAGCGCCGCGGCCACGGTGATGTTGCCGCTCTGGCTGCCGCCCGTGCCGGTGGAAACGGTGACGTTGGCGCTGCCAAGCGCGGTGATGAGCGTGGCGGCGTTGATGACCGAGTTGTCGCCGGTGGCGGTGAAGGTCGTGGTGCCCGCGTTGCTGGTGGTGTCCGCGTTGCTGCCGGTCCCGCTCGAGATGGTGACGTTGTAGGGGTCGAGCAGCAGCGTGCCGAAGGAGCCGTGCGCGGCCGAGAGATTGGTGAAGCCGGTGTAGGACAGCAGCTTCTTGCCGGAGACCTCGGCCTGGCCGCCGTTGCCGGAAAGCGCCCCGCCCTTGGCCGAGATGGTCCCGGCGAAGGTGGTCAGATCATCCGACCAGAGCACCACGTCGCCGCCGTTGCCGGTGCTCGTGGCGTCGGCCTTGATGGTGCTGGCCGCGTCCACGGTCAACGTGTCGGCATGCGCCAACGTGCCCTTGCCCTGCCGGTCGCCGCCAATTTTGATGGTGCCGCCGCCGGTCAAGCCCGAGGCGTCCAGGCTCGCGCCCGTGAGCGTGATGGCCCGGCCGGTGACGGTGATGCTGCCGCCCGTGGCGTCGGCGCTTGTGGCGTCGATCTTGCCGGAAACGTCCACCGCGCCGTCGCCGCCCGCGAGCACGATGTCGCCGCTGACGCCGCTGACGCTCTTGGCCTCGATGGTGCCGGACATGTTGATGGCCTGGCGCGCCATATCCTTGGCCGCAGCCGCCGAAAGCATCACCAGCCCGCCGTCGGCCAGAATGCGGCCGGAGTTGGCCACCAGCGCGCCGGAGCCTGTGGCGGCGGTGGGGATGGCCACCTGCAAGAAACCGTCGCCGGAGAGGTCGAGGGTGGCCTGTTCGCCCGAACCGAGCCCCACCTTGCCCAGCGGCACCACGATGGTGCCCGCGTTGTCCACCGCGCCGCCCAGCAGGGCCGCGTAGCCGCCGCGCCCGATGGTGATGACGCCCGCGTTGGTCACGGAGGCGGAAGCCCCGTTGCCAGTGAAAGTGCGCTTACCGGCCATGAAGTCCGCGTCGCTGATGCCGAGGGTGGAGGCGACAAAGGCCCCGGTGTTGACCGTGCCCGTGGCCGTGATGACGATGCCGTTGGGATTTATCAAGTAAACGTGGCCGTTGGCGTTGATCGAGCCCGCGATGGTGGAGGTAGTGGAGCCGGTGACGCGGTTCAGAATCGTCGAGGAACTGGACGGCTGCAGGAAGTTGATGCTGTAGCCCTGACCCACGGAGAAGCTCTGCCAGTTGAGGACTGCCGAGGACGAGGTCTGGGTAACGGTGAGCGAGGTGCCTGTGGCCGCGCCGATGGTTGCGCTGCCTGCGGCCACGCTGCCGCCGGTGGGCAGGTTGGCGGCCTGCGCCTGTGGCGGGCCGCACAGCAGGAGCGCGGCCGTGAGCAGCAGAGGCGTCAGCTGTGCAAGGCGCGGGAGACGCGAGAAAAATGCAACGTGGCGTGGGTGTTCGGGTGTCATGGCTGCGTCCTCAGAATTGGAAGCTGAAGGTCATGGTCAGGCGATTGCCGTCGCCCAGCTTGTCACCGAGGGTGTAGTGGCCATATTCCAAACTGAGCATCGCGGCGCTGAAGCTGGCCCGGGGGGCCGCGCCCAGACGCAGGCCCAGGCCGTACGCCGCGCCGTGGGTCACGGCGGATTCCACGGCGGTGGGCCGCGCGAAGGTGACGGTGCCGCACGCGCCGAAGAGATAGGGCGTCAGCATGGCACCAGCATCGGCCACGGATGCTTGTTCCGCTTCGCCGGGTCTGCCAACAGAGGACCCGCTGACAGAGGATCTGGCGGAGGAATCGCCAAGCGAATCGCCACGCAAATCGCCAGACACTGCGCTGGATGCTCCGGCAGAGGAGCTGAAGGACGGCAAGTTGAAGGCGGCCATGAACGGGAACTGCGCTTCTCCGCGCAGCACGTAGCCGCTGTCGCCCTGGACCTGGCCGGAGGCCACGGGCGACAGACCGGTGGCGCTGGCGAGGCTGATCTGCTCCGCCGAGGCCATGGCGCGGTTGAAGCTGGTCTGCGCCCGCGCCGCCAAATCAAACGCCAGATGCGCCGCCAGCGGCTGGGCGTAGTCGAGGTTCATCTCCAGCTTCTGAAAAATCGGGTCCGCGCCCAGCCGGGACAGCGGCGTCTCGTCGGAATTCTCCGCCGGGGCCTTGCGCCCGCCGATGCCGTAAGAGCCGGTGAGCCGGCCCGTGATGACGCCCTCGCCGGGCGCGAACCAGGTGACGCCGCCGCCACCGCGCAGCACGCGCAGGCGGTCGAGAGAAAGGTCCTGGGCAATGGGGGTGATGGCCCGCACGCGCTCCTGCTCCAGGTCAAGGGCCGTTTGCAGGTTGACAGTCACATTGCGGCGACGCACCAGCGGATAGTTCAACCGCGCGGAATAGCGGGTGAAGAGCGAGGTGGTGCCCAATCCGGTGGCATCGACCAGCGGTGTGGTGCGGGAGTCGGTAACCTCCAGGTTGAAGCTCAGGCCGTCGGCACCCAGCGGAACGGTCACGCCTGCCGCAAGCGTGCGGTTGCGCGGCTCTTCGGTGAACAGGTTCTCGTTGCCCCCCGGCCGGCCAGCGGCCCGCACGTACACCAGCTCCCCGAGGCCGGAAAACGAGTTGGCGTCCAGACCGAGGCCGGCGGTCCATGTGCCGAGGGTCTTGGACAGCGTGTTGTCGAGGGAGAGAAAGCCGGTGACCGGCTGATGCCGGGCCTCCAGCACCAGCACTCCCGCGCCGGGTTCGGAGCCCGGGGCCAGGGTGGAGCGCAGGGCCGTGCCCGGCAGGTCACCGGCCAGCAGCAGCGCCCGTTCGATCTCGGCCATGGTCAGGCCGCGCCGACCCGCAAGCGGCGAGAGCAGTTTGGCCACCCGCCCCCGGATGGCGTCCGGCAGGGCCGAGGTGTCGATGCGCTCCACATAGCCGTTGATGACGATGAAATGCACGGTGGCGCCGTCGCGCAGGCGCTGCGCCGGGAGCACCACGCGCACCAGGGCGTAGCCCGCGGCGATGTAGGCCTGTTCGAGTTTGCGCGCCACGGCGAACAGCTCGGCCACGGAAATCCGCTTTCCCACGAGCTCGGCCGTGAGCACCTGCTCCTGCACGCGCAGGGCGGGCAGGCCGCTTTCGACCTCGACGCCGCCGATGTGCACGAACAGCTGGTCCGCGCCTTCCGGGGCCTCCGGGCCCGTGGCCTCCGGGATGACGACCTCGCCGCCCCTGGGCTGGGGCGCGGGCTCGAAGGTATGCGGCGTTATCTGCGAGGCCGATTGCGCGCATGCGTCCTGGGCAAACAAGCCGAGCAGCAGCGCAAACGCCAGTGCCGCCGCCACGCTTCTCAGCACGACGGCCATAGGGGATGGGGGGATTTTGTTTCGCATGGGCAGTTCTCGACCAAACCTCCGTTCAGACGTCTTCAAGGCCGCTCCGGCGCGAACGGATCCCCCATTGGTTCAAGGTGGGCTCTTTGCACCGGCGATAGCGATGAACACAGCGTCATAAATTCAGCCACCTGTACGGACGGCGTTGCCTTGGCCGCTCTGCTCCTGATTCGCCTCCCGGCCCGTTGGCCACCGCCCCGCAAACCTGTTCAAAACAAACGGTACCCTAGGAAAAGCGCAATGCAGAGCACTCTCCACGTGAATTCACGTGAAAAACCCACTTTCACCATTGATTCAGCTATGATCGCTAATTGCCACTGCCCTTTCTAAACGATCGGAAACGTGCGAGAGTTCTCGTCATTGGAAGAACCCGCCCCCGTCAGCCGGTTGCCGCAAGGAAAGACCGCTCCAAACGTGACGCCGGTCGCGCACGCAGAGGTGGCAGTTGGGACTACTGGGGAAATTATTGGAGAACGAGATTCTCTAGATGTTCCTGAGACGTTTGGTGAAGTGAGAGCCAATTATCCACATGGCCGAGTGTGCTGGACAGGGCCCAAGCCTTACAGCTTTTACCTCTTCCCTTCTGCCTGCTCCACGCTCCATGCCCCAATGACAACCCAGGGCCGATGCGCTACGGCTAGTCCATGTCCACCCCGCGTCTTGTACACGTCATCACCGGCCTTGGCCTCGGCGGGGCCGAAAGCTGGCTTGCGCGCCTGCTTTCCCGCCTGCCGGGCGGACAGTTCGAGTGCCGTGTCGTTTCCTTGCTTGCTCTGGACGGCGAGGCGGGCGCCTTGGCCGGAGCCATCCGCGGACTTGGCGTGCCGGTGCACAGCCTGGGCATGCGGCGTGGCAGGCCCGGCCCAGCCGCGTTTCTCCGCCTGACGGGACTGCTGCGCCAATGGCGGCCACAGGTGGTGCAAACGTGGCTGTATCACGCCGATCTGCTGGGACTTTTGGCCACGCGCGCCAGCGGCTGCGGTGCGGCCGTGAGCTGGGGCCTGCGCAGCGCCTACATGGATTTCTCCCGCTACGGCCTTGGCACGCGGCTCACGGTGCGCACCTGCGCGGCGCTTTCCGCCTGGCCGGAGGCGGTGACCGCCAACTCCCACGCGGGCGCGGCGCATCATCTGGCCCTAGGCTACAGGCCGAGGCGGCTCGTTGTGCTGGAGAATGGCGTGGACGCCCAACGCTTCCGGCCCGATGCCGGGTCGCGGGCGCGGCTGCGGGCGGAGTGGGGCGTTGCCGAAGGCACACTTTTGGTTGGGCTGGTGGCGCGGGTGGACCCCATGAAGGGTCACGCGGTGTTCTGCCGGGCTGCGGCGCTTGTGCTCCAGCGCTTTCCAGACGCGCGCTTCGTGTTCTGCGGCGCGGGCACGGAGCCGGGCGCGGCAGAGCTGGACCGGCTGGTGGCGGCGAATGGATTGTCGGCGGCGGCTATCCGCCTGGCAAGACGCGCGGACGTGCCCGCTGTGGACGCGGCCCTGGACGTGCTGGTCCTGGCCTCCCTGGGCGAGGGCTTTCCCAACGCCCTGACCGAGGCCCTGGCGTGCGGCATTCCCGTGGCTGCTCTGGACGTGGGCGATGCGCGGCGCATTGCCGGGCCGGGCGGCGTGGTGGCGGAGGCGGCGGTTTCCGGGCCGGGCGCGGATGCGGCGGCGCAGGCGGGCGCCTTGGCGGATTGCCTGTGCCGGGTGCTGGAATTGGAGATGTCGGCGCGGCAGGAAATGGGCGCTGCGGGCCGGCGCACGTGCTGGAGAACTACGCGGAAGACGCTGCGGCGGCGCATTGGGCCGCGCATTTCACGGTCTTGGCGTCCAGTCGCTCATAGGTTATCGATAAGTTCTTATATTGTCGTTTTAACAAACTTTTAAGCTGTCGATAGGCTTCCGATCAAACACTATGTTTCGGGCTTTGCAACGGGTTTGAAGCGGTATCCGACGCCGCGCACGGTCTCGACCCAGTCCGCATAGGGGCCAAGCTTGCCGCGCAAACGGCGCATGTGCGTGTCCACTGTGCGCGAGGTGCCCTCGAAGTCCGTATCCCACACAGTGTCCAGCAGCCGCTCGCGTGGGAGCACCCGCCCCCGAGAGGCCACAAGCTCCTTCAAAATCTTGTGCTCCGTAGCCGTGAGCCCGGCATCCTGCCCGTCCACCAGCACGGTGTGCGCCTCAAAATCGATCTCCAGCCCGCCCTCGCGGAACCCCTCGGCCTGGCTCTCGTGCGGGCCGGCGCGGCGCAGCACGGCCTTCACCCGCAAGAGCAGCTCGCGCGGGCTGAAGGGCTTGGACACGTAGTCCTCGGCCCCAAGCTCCAACCCGACAATGCGGTCCACCTCATCGCCCAGGGCGGTGAGCATGATGACCGGCACCTGCCGCGTGCGCGGGTCCTGTTTGAGCTTGCGGCAAACCTCCAGCCCGTCCATGCCGCCGGGCAGCATCACGTCGAGCAGGATCAGGTCAGGCTTCCCGCGCGAGGCCAGTTCGAGGCCGCTTTGGCCATTGACGGCGGTGCGCACCAGATAGCCCGCGGCTTTGAGGTTGTAGGCCAGCAGGTCGCGGGTCTCGGGATGGTCCTCCACCACAAGGATGTTCTTCTGCGGCACAGGGGCCTCCGGATGGGGCGGGGTGTAAAGTTGCAGGCGATTGAAGCCGATATCAACAGTGTTGCCGGAACATATCCCCGCAGGCCCAGGCGCGCAAGCCCCGCCGGGGGAGCGGCCATCCGGTCCAGCACCAGCCGACTGACCACCGGGAGAGCGCATGTACTACCACGGATTCCAGAAGAAGTTCCCCTCCAGCAGCGCGCCCTGGACCCCAGGCGACGACCAGCTCGTGGGGCTGCTCTTCTCCAAAATCATCAACCGCACCGCGGGCAACGCCGGGGCGGAGCCCCCTGCCCTGGCCGACGAAATGGCGCACAACCTCTTCGACCTCATGCTGTACATCAGCAAGGACTTCCGCTCCTGCTAGAGCGCGGGTGAGAGGAGAAGGGGGCTAGGCAACGGCGGTGAGCATGGGGCGGACCGCCCCGTAATTCTGGGCGCAGGCGATGTACGCCGCGATGGCCTGCCGCACGCGCGAGGCCGGAGCGGCCTGCTGTTGCGCCGCTTGCTGCTGGCTTGTCTGCTGTTCATTCTCCGGCTCGGCGTCCTGGCTCTCCTCGGCCATGGGCAGCGCCTCGCCCGTCTGGCGCGTTCCCGTTCCGGCCAGGGTCCCTGTGGCGCCATAGGTGGCGGAGTCCGTCTGGCGCTCGGAAATCTGCCTGCGCCAAGCCTCCAGCATCTCCGAACTGAAGCTGCGGCCCGTCTGCTGTGCTTCGGTCTGGGCCGTCTGCTGCGCCTCGGCCTGGCGGGCCGCGGCCGCGTCTTCCGCACTGGCGCTGCCTGCCGCTCCGGTCTGCGCATCGCCAAGGCCAGCCTCAAGCGTGTTGGCCGTGAGGCCGGAGGCGGCGGCCCCGGCGGCGGTGCTCCAAAGCACCTGATCCGTGGAATAGGTGATGCCCAGCGGGCCGAGCTTGAGGGAGACCCGCCGCGATTGGAGCTGCGGACGCGACGAATCCAGGGCCCCGGCGAGGCCCGTGGAGGATGTGCTTGCGTTGCCGATGGGGGCGGACATGGCCGTCTCCGGGGGTTGCCCGGGCGTCCGGTCCAAAAAAGACCGGAAGCCGCATAAACCGCCAATGGTCCAGCAATTTACCCCAAAGCACCCTTCGGGATTGCCGCCCTCACTCCAGTGGGTGACCAAGGCAGAAGCGTCTTCCGTCCGTGGAAGCCGTGCGCGGGCCGTGTCGCCTTTCGGCAAACGGGTCATCGCGCCATGCGTGTATTGTAACCAGCGTGCGTCTTATTGGCAAGCCCTCCGGCCAGGCAAAACAGACCGCGCCTTGCAATCGCCCGGCGAGCGGGCTACAGGAAGCCCAAACAGTAACCCCGGAAGGTGATCCATGAACTATCGCATCCTGGAGAAGAAGGTGCTGATACCAGGGCAAACGACGCTCCTGGTCATCGACGCGCCGCATGTGGCGAAAAAAGCCAAACCCGGCAACTTCGTCATTCTGCGCACCAGCGAAAAGGGCGAGCGCATTCCGCTCACCATAGCCGACTGCGACCCCGAGGCCGGAACCGTGACCATCGTGTTCCTCGTGGTGGGCAAGAGCACCGCCGAACTCAACACCTTTGAGGAAGGCCAGAGCCTGCACGACTTCTGCGGTCCGCTGGGCAAACCCACGCACATCGAGAAGCAGGGCACCGTCATCTGCGTGGGCGGCGGCACCGGCGTGGCCGCCATGCACCACATCGCCAAGGGCCACGCGGCCATGGGCAACCACGTGGTGGCCATTGTGGGCGCGCGCAACAAGGATTTGCTGCTTTTCTGCACCGAGCTCGGCAACTTCTGCCCCGAGGTGCTCATCGCCACCGACGACGGCAGCCAGGGCCACCATGGTTTCGTCACCGAGGTTTTGAAGCAGCGCCTGGAAGAGGACAAGGACGTCTCCGAGGTCGTGGCCATCGGCCCCGTGCCCATGATGGAGGCCGTCAGCAAGGTCACCAAGCCCTTTGGAGTCAAGACCACGGTGAGCCTCAACGCCATCATGGTCGACGGCATCGGCATGTGCGGCGCCTGCCGCTGCACCGTGGGCGGAAAAACGCAGTTCGCCTGCGTCGACGGCCCGGAGTTCGACGGCCACCAAGTGGACTTCGGCGAGCTGCGGCTGCGCCTTTCCCAGTTCCGCCCGCAGGAGCAGGAATCCATGCAGTTGTTCCAGCACAAGTGCCAGTGCGGGGAGGGCAAGTAACATGAGCGCCACACCCGAAAAGAAGGCCAAAAAATCCACGCCCCGCACGGAAATGCCCGTGCAGCCGCCCTTTGTGCGCATCCAGAACTATCTGGAGGTCGCCCTGGGCTACTCCGAGGCCGAGGCCATGGCCGAGGCCGGGCGCTGCATCCAGTGCAAAAAACCCGGCTGCCGCCAGGGCTGCCCGGTGGAGATCGACATCAAGGGCTTCATCGGCCAGTTGCAGAAGGGCGATCTGCCCGGCGCCTACAAGGTGCTGCGCGAGTTCAACTCCCTGCCCGCCGTGTGCGGCCGCGTGTGCCCCCAGGAAACCCAGTGCGAGGGCATGTGCATTCTGGGCAAGAACCCGGACAAGACCGGCGGCGCCGTGGCCATTGGCCGCTTGGAGCGCTACGTGGCCGACACCTTCGCCGCGCGCCTGGCCGGGGGCGACGCAGCCTGCCTGCAGATCACCGGCGAGGCCGCCTGCCGCATGACCCGCGACGACCTGAAGGTCGCCTGCATCGGCGCCGGGCCGTCCAGCCTCACCGTGGCCGGCTACCTGGCCAGCCTGGGCATCAAGGTCACGGTCTACGAGGCCCTGCACGAGGTCGGCGGCGTGCTGGTCTACGGCATCCCCGAATTCCGCCTGCCCAAAGGCATCGTCCGCCGCGAGATCGACGCCATGCGCGACCTTGGCGTGGAGTTCAAGACCAACTGGGTCGGCGGCAAGGCCATCACTGTGCAGGAGCTGTTTGACGAAGGCTACAAGGCCGTGTTCATCGGCGTGGGCGCGGGCCTGCCCCAGTTCATGAAGGTGCCCGGCGAGAACAGCATCGGCGTGTTCTCCGCCAACGAATACCTGACCCGCGTGAACCTGGGCCGCGCGTACGACTTCCCCAACTACGACACGCCCATCTTCAAAGCCGACCAGGTCTGCGTCGTCGGCGGCGGCAACGTGGCCATGGACGCCGCGCGCACCGCCCTGCGCCTGGGCGCGAAAAAGGTCTCCATCGTCTACCGCCGCACCAAGGCCGAAATGCCCGCGCGCCTGGAAGAACTGGAGCACGCCATCGAGGAGGGCGTTCAGCTGGAGCTGCTCTGCGCTCCCCTGGCCCTCAACGCCGACGAGAACAAGCGCCTCGTCAGCATGACCGTGCAGAACATGAAGCTCGGCGAGCCCGACGCCTCCGGCCGCTGCCGCCCCGTGCCCATCGAGGGTGACACGCGAGAGATTCCCTGCCAGCTCGTCATCATCGCCGTGGGCACCAAGCCCAACCCCATCCTGCTCGAGGCCACCAAGGGCCTTAAGCTCAGCAAGTGGGGCTACATCGATGCCAACCCCGAAACCGGGGAGACCAGCATCCACAACGTCTTCGCCGGCGGCGACATCGTCACCGGGGCCGCCACGGTCATCAGCGCCATGGGCGCGGGCCGCAAGGCCGCCAAAGAGATAGCCAAGCGTCTGCTCGGCGTGGACGCTTAAGAGAATATGCGCCGCAGGCCGGGGGGCATGATGCCCCCCGAGCCCCCTCATACCGGCAAAAAGCCCCTGCCGAGCAGACACTCGGCAGGGGCTTTTTGCTGGAAGAGGTGGAGAGAAAAAACGGGCCTGAGCGCTGTGAGCTTCACGGAAAGAAGTCCAAGGCGGCGCCTCTTGAACGCGCGACTCCTCCCGCCAATTCCTTGGCAGGCCTAGGCGTCAAAATGAAATGCTCAAGCCGGGACGGCCAATCCTACCCGGCGTGCAGCCTGTGACCGGGCGCGGCCAGCTCGGGCAGCATGGCGAAGGCCGTCGGCGGCATGGGGCTGGCGCAGCCGTGGTGGAAGGATTTGCCGCGCGCCAGACGTGTCTGGCAGTCCTGGCAAAGGGTGCCGTCCGAGGGCTCGAAGAAGCGGTCCGTGCGGTTGATGGGGCGTCCGCAGGCGGCGCAGCAGTGTCGGATCATGCGACCTCCCTTTTTGGGGTGCGATGGATGCCATGATATTGCATCATGCGTGCCTACTCGATTTGTCTTATCGGCAACCAGGGGCAACACCTTATGCCTCGCATCGGTTTTTCCTCTTGGCTCATGGCAGCGGCTCTGCTATGCCGGGAGCATGCAGCAATTCACACCCATCACCGCGGCGCCTCAGAAGGTCCGCCTCACCCAGGGCGTCCGCGCCGCTGGTTGAGCCGCCAAGGTGGCTCCAGGGGACCTGGAGCGGATTCTCGCCGGCCTTTTGACAGGCCAGGATGATCGCATACTCTCGGGGCCGCGCGGCGGTGGCGAGGACGCGGTGGTGGTGCGCTTTCCGTCCGGCCAGGCCCTGGTGCAAACCGTGGATTTCCTGACCCCGGTGGTGGATGACCCCTTCCGCTTCGGCCAAATCGCTGCGGCAAACGCCCTGTCCGATGTCTACGCCGTGGGCGGCAAGCCCTACACGGCCATGAACGTGTGCTGTTTTCCGGCGCGCACCATGGACCCGGCCATTCTGACGGCCATCCTCAAGGGCGGGCTGTCCAAGATTGAGGAAGCCGGGGCGGTGCTGTGCGGCGGGCACAGCGTGGAGGACACGGAGATCAAGTACGGGCTGTCCGTGTCCGGCGCGGTGGACCCGGGAAAAATCGCCACCAACCGGGGCCTCAAGCCCGGCGACGTTCTTTTGCTCACCAAACCCATCGGCACCGGCGTGCTGGCCACGGCCATCAAGGCTGGGCGACCAGGGGCCGACCGGCTGGAGGAACTGCTGCATTTCTGGTGCGCCAAGCTCAACCGGGCGGGCGCGCAGGCCATTCGCGAACTGGGGCTCAAGGCCAGCACCGACGTGACGGGCTTCGGCCTGGGCGGGCACCTGCTGGAGATGGCCGCGTCCAGCGGCGTCACCGCCGAGCTTGTTCTGGCGGATGTGCCCTTCCTGCCGGAGGCCCTCGACATGGCGGGCATCGGCCTCATCCCGGCGGGCAGCATCCAGAACCGCAACCACTATCTGCCGCGCGCCTCGACCGGTCCCGGGCTCGACGAGCTCCTCGTCACCCTGGCCTTCGACGCCCAGACATCGGGCGGACTCATCCTCGGCGTGCCGGAGGACAAGGTGGCCCAAGCCCAAGAGATTCTTGCGCGGGCGGGCGACCTCGCCGTGGTCATCGGCCGCGCCGTGGCACCGCTGGCCTCGGGCCAGGCGCTCTCGCTGATCTGACGCCCCCTGCGCACCGTTCATCTCACACTGTTCACCGCATGGTGCTCACCGCATGGTGCTCGCCGCATGGCGTTCACCGCGCGCTGTTCACGCTCCGTGCCTGGCGCGCCGCGCCTCCTCCATTCGCGTCGCCGCTCGTCGGGGTGAGCAGCCCGCCGCCCCTCGCCAGCCGCCCACGAACAGATATTGCGCAGCCTCGCACG
>Ga0183099_1000771_pt1 | contig 20930 bp, 16 predicted proteins | sample Biomet1_FD_127788 | JGI IMG/M metagenome (GOLD analysis project Ga0183099, IMG submission 127788) | Microbial communities from bioreactor (seeded with anoxic lake sediment) at LBNL, California, USA - Biofuel metagenome 1 | ecosystem: Engineered > Bioreactor > Anaerobic > Unclassified ...
CGGGAGACATTGCCGTATTTCCACAGCTTATCGGCAAGATTGATCAGATTCTGAACAAGTATGGAAAGATAAAAGATAATGCTTCTACAGAATTATCCCGTATACGCCGGGAATTAAACAGCACAATGAGCGGCATTTCCCGCAGCCTCAACGCTATTCTTCGGAATGCACAGAGCGAAGGATATGTGGATAAGGACGTAGCGCCTACCATGCGTGACGGACGATTGGTAATTCCTGTAGCTCCGGGACTAAAACGCAAAATTAAGGGTATTATCCATGACGAATCTGCTAGTGGAAAAACTGTATTTATTGAGCCTACTGAAGTTGTGGAAGCCAATAATCGGATACGGGAGTTGGAAGGAGAAGAACGAAGGGAGATTATCCGCATTTTAGTTGAATTTTCTAACCTGCTACGCCCTTCTGTACCTGAGATTATGCAAAGCTACGAGTTCCTTGCTGAGATTGATTTTATTCGTGCCAAGGCTCATTTCTCAATACAGATCAATGCCATCCAGCCTGCTTTGGAAGATAAGCAACTTATTGACTGGACCGATGCTGTTCATCCGTTGCTGCAGTTGTCTTTAGCTAAGCATGATAAAAAGGTGGTGCCGCTGGAACTAGAACTAAACAAGAAACAACGTATCCTTATTATATCTGGCCCTAATGCCGGTGGTAAATCAGTTTGTCTTAAAACTGTTGGGCTGCTGCAATACATGCTGCAATGTGGTATGCCTATCCCGCTTCACGAGCGGAGTCATGCCGGAATATTCAGCAACATCTTTATTGATATTGGTGACGAACAGTCTATTGAGGACGATTTAAGCACATATAGTTCGCATCTGCTGAACATGAAAAATATGATGAAGGGATGCAATGCTCAAAGTCTTATCCTTATTGATGAGTTTGGTGGAGGAACAGAACCACAAATTGGCGGTGCCATTGCAGAATCCGTACTAAAACGTTTCAATGAAAAAGAAACTTTCGGGGTTATTACTACGCACTATCAGAATCTGAAGCATTTCGCTGAGGATCATGAAGGGGTGGTTAACGGAGCCATGCTCTACGACCGTCACCTGATGCAGGCACTTTTTCAGTTACAGATTGGTAATCCGGGCAGTTCTTTCGCAGTGGAAATTGCACGTAAGATTGGGCTTCCGGAAGAAGTAATCGCAGATGCTTCAGATATTGTAGGAAGTGAGTATATCAATGCAGATAAATACCTGCAGGATATTGTGCGCGACAAGCGATACTGGGAGAACAAGCGCCAGAATATCCGTCAGCGTGAGAAGCAGATGGAAGATACCATTGCCCGTTATCAGGCAGAGATTGAGGAATTGAGCCGTTCACGCAAAGAAATTATCCGTCAGGCAAAGGAAGATGCTGAGCGGTTACTATCTGATTCAAACGCAAAGATTGAGAATACCATCCGGTTAATCAAAGAATCACAAGCTGAGAAAGAGCAAACCAAACTGGCGCGTAAGGAATTGAGCGACTTTAAGGAATCAATTGATGGAATAGGTTCCAAAGAGCATGAGGAAAAGATTGCCCGCAAAATGGAGAAACTTCGTGAGAAACAAGGTCGGAAAAAAGAAAAAAAGAGCTCTCCCGAAAAGGTTGTCAACAAAGAAGTGAAGATAGAACCGCTTACCCCAGGCTGTCCGGTGAAGATTAAGGGACAGACATCAGTAGGCGAACTTCTGGAGGTTAACGGTAAAAATGCGGTAGTAGCCTTTGGGATGATAAAAACATCGATTAAGCTCGATAAATTGGAACGTGCAACGGCTCAGCAACCTAAGAAGGAGCAGAAAAGTACGTTTGTAAGCTCGCAAACTCAAGATGAAATGTATGAAAAGAAGCTGCATTTTAAACAGGATATCGACGTACGCGGCATGCGTGGCGATGAAGCTTTGCAGGCTGTTACCTATTTCATTGACGATGCCATTTTGGTGGGAATGAAAAAAGTGCGTATTCTTCACGGAACGGGAACCGGGATTCTACGTCAGCTTATCCGTCAATATCTGCAAACTGTTAGTGGTGTAGCTCATTTTCAGGACGAACATGTGCAGTTTGGTGGAACAGGAATTACGGTTGTTGATTTGGAATAGACTCCCTTTCGCCATATATTTTCCTGCAGCCCATTATATTTTTTGTACTAAACCTTATACATTCTAATTATCCTGTACAGAAGATTGTTTTCTTTTGTACAAAAGAATTAATTGTTCTGTACAAAAGAATGCATTCTTTTGTACAAGATATTTTGAATATATAAAGAAAGAATATACAAACAAACCTGGAAAGATTATTATTTTTCAAACAAAACCATTACTTTTGCTTAAACTGATTGCGCAAAAAAGAAGGATACGTATGAAGAATAATCTACTAAGCGAGAAATTAACCTATATGGGATTGAGCAGCACTCCCACCCATTTACACCTTTGTACTTATAATGCAACAGAAGTGCAGGAATTTTCGGGAAATAAATTCAGTGAAATCAAAGATGGGATTCGTGAGAATGCTATCAATTGGCTGCAGATACACGGACTTCAGGACACAGAAACTATTCGTGAAATAGGAGACTACTTTGATATCAACTTTCTGATTATTCAAGACATACTCAACCCCCATCATCCCACAAAGATAGAAGAGTATGACTCACACCTGGTTCTTGTCCTGAAACTATTTCATATAGAAAAGAAAAATCAATTGTTCAAACAGCAACTTTGTATTATTCAGGGAAAGAACTTTGTGCTTTCCTTTTTTGAAGAAGAGAGCCCTTTCTTTAATGATGTAACTACTGCCATTCAAAACAATGTATTAAAAATCAGAAACAGAGAGAGCGACTACCTGTTAAGTGTACTGCTAAACGATGTGATGGCAAATTATAGAAACACAATATCCGAAGTTGAAGATTCGCTGGAAGAAATGGAGTCGCGACTGCTCACGATAACATCTGCCAGCGATATTGGCATTAGAATTCAGGCAAGCCGTCGCCAATATATGCGCATTAAGCGAGCTGTATTGCCTCTTAAAGAGCAATACAGCAAAATACTTCTCAGTGAAAATGAGTTACTTCACAAATCGAACAGGATATTCTTCAATGATGTTAACGATCATCTGCAGTTTGTACTCCAGACAATAGAAATCTGCCGGGAAACACTCTCCTCTTTGGTCGATCTTTATATATCCAACAATGATTTGCGAATGAACGACATAATGAAACGGCTTACAGTTGTTTCCACAATTTTTATTCCACTGACTTTTCTTGTAGGAGTATGGGGCATGAACTTTAAAATTATGCCCGAACTAGACTGGAGATATGGTTACCTCACTGCATGGATTATCATGTTGGTAGTTGGTTTTATTGTTTATCTCTTTTTTAAAAAGAAGAAATGGTATTGAAGAAACATTAAGATCCAACAGACTCACTTTATCTATTGATTGTTTTATATTTATCTGAGATAGGTTCCAATAAATTAATATAAAAAAGAATCGGTTAATGTAGCTATTTACAAGCAAACCTAAAATTTAAATAAAACAATAATATTAGAAATATAAAAGGTAAAAATAAGATTTATGAAATCAATTAAGGAATTATACAGGATTGGAAATGGTCCTTCCAGTAGTCACACAATGGGCCCAAAGAAGGCTGCCGAACTTTTTCTGGCACGTTATCCAGAAGCTGCTTCTTTTAATGTAACGCTCTATGGGAGTCTTGCTGCAACCGGTAAAGGCCACTTTACTGATGCAGCCATCATTGCTGTACTGGAGCCTCACGCTTCTGTAGAAATCACTTGGCAGCCCAATATATTTCTTCCATTTCATCCCAATGGAATGACTTTCGAGGCTTTCGGCCAAGATGGTGAAAAGATAGAAAGCTGGACTGTTTATAGTATAGGTGGAGGCGCTCTTGCCGAAGAAGATAAAGGCCTTATTGGAGGCGACAACAGAGAAATCTACGGGATGAACAGTATGCAGGAAATTCTTAATTGGTGCGAAGTAAGTGGAAAAAGCTATTGGGAATATGTGCAAGAGTGTGAAGACAGCGATATATGGGATTATTTAGCAGAAATATGGGCCACCATGAAGGCAACTATCAAGCGTGGATTAGAGCAGGAAGGAGTTTTACCCGGTCCGCTGAACCTACGCAGAAAGGCTGCAACATACTTTATTCGTGCCAGCGGATACAAGCAATCTCTTCGCTCTCGTGGATTGGTATTTGCCTATGCACTAGCAGTATCTGAAGAGAATGCTTCAGGAGGACAAATTGTTACCGCTCCTACCTGTGGATCATGTGGAGTAGTTCCAGCTGTTCTCTATCATTTACAGGAAAGCCGTGATTTTAGTGATGCAAGAATCCTTCGAGCCTTAGCTACTGCCGGACTAATTGGTAATATAGTGAAAACAAACGCCTCTATTTCAGGTGCAGAAGTGGGGTGTCAGGGCGAAGTTGGTGTAGCTTGCGCCATGGCTTCAGCAGCAGCTAACCAGCTATTTGGTGGAAGTCCAGCACAAATTGAGTATGCAGCGGAAATGGGATTGGAACATCACCTCGGTATGACTTGTGATCCAGTATGTGGTCTGGTTCAGATTCCTTGCATCGAGCGTAATGCCTACGCGGCTGCCCGTGCTCTCGATGCCAACCTATTCTCATCCTTTACGGATGGCATTCACCGCGTCTCTTTTGATAAAGTTGTACAGGTTATGAAACAAACTGGACACGACTTACCTTCCCTTTACAAGGAAACCGGAGAAGGTGGACTGGCAAAAGATTATAAGCAAATGTAATCAATAAAAGCAGAAAAAGGCGGGCACATTAGAATCATACTAATGTGCCCGCCTTTTTATATTTAAAGATAAGAATTAACTAACATATCATTAATTCTATCATCTAATTAAGAATTTATATCTTCATTATCAGAATTTATCTTTTTATGCTTCTTTTTTTTCTTTTCTTCAGCATCACCATAACCATAGCCGTAACCATAACCGTAGCCGTAGCCATAACCGTAACCCCTTCGGCCAGAATCAACTCCATTAACAACAAGAGACATGTTTGTCAGTTTTTTCTGTTCCATAATCTCATTTGCAAACTTAAGATTCATTTTATTGGAATAATTTACACGACAAACATATGCTGTAGCATCAATTACACGATTAAGAATCAAGGTATCAGTTACAAGCCCTATAGGAGCAGAGTCTACAATAATATAATCATAATCATTACGTAACTGTTCAAAAGCTTTATCCAATGTCTCTTTAACCAATTGTTCCGAAGGGTTTGGAGGAACCGGACCTGCAGGCAATGCGAAAAGATTAGGATGAATACCTGAAGGAACAATCAAGTTATTTAAGTCATCTTCAAAACCAGACAAATAGTTTGTAATACCATTTTTTGCATTCAAATTAAGATATTCAGCCATTCGAGGTTTTCGAATATCCAAACCAACAATCAGTACTTTCTTATTTAAAAGAGCTAAACTAATAGCTGCATTCAAACTAACAAAGCTCTTTCCTTCCCCTCCCTGAGTAGAAGTAAATAGAACAACTTTCTTATCTTTACCTAACATAAACAAAAGATTTGTACGCAATACACGGAATGCCTCTGCTATAGAACCATTGTCATTCTCTCTAACTGCAATATTACTCTCGCCGTCATGGGTAGGAATTTCTGACAAGAAAGAAAGTTTTGAAAGTTTATCAACATCTGCACGTGAACGAATCTTATATTGAAACAAATCTCTAATATAAATAATGCCCACAGGAATAACAATCCCAAGAATTAGTGCTACTAAATAAATAATAGATCTTTTTGGAGAGACTGGAGCATCTGAAGCCAAGGGTTCATCAATAATCTTAGCATTATTAGCACTTGCTGCCAATGAAAGATTATTTTCTTCGCGCTTTTGCAGCAACATTTCAAACAGATTAGCCTTAATTTGCTGTTGACGGGAAAGCTCAGTAAATACACGTTCCTGAGTTGGAGCATTCTCTATTTGACCACTATAAAGTCTGGTTTGACGGTTAATATCATTCTTTGCAATAACCAAACCATGATGTACACTTTCAATTGCAGCTGTAACATTACCTCTCAAAGCATCAAGCTTTCCATTAAGGCTCAACACTGTAGGATTACTCTCGGAAGCCGTACGCAATAAACGATCACGTTCCAATAGTGTTTTGTTATACTCATTAATAGTAGCAACTAAAGTTGGATCTACAAGGCCCACATTACTTGGAACCAAAGAATATTTATTAGCCTTATTAGTTACATGTCTCTGTAAATATCCTACTAAATTAAGCTGCGTTTCTGCTTCAACTAACTTTTTCTCATATTCGCTGCTTGTTTGGAGAAATAATTGAGCATCTGTTTTTAAGTCGGTCATTTTCTGACCACGTTTATAATCTTCTACAGTTTTCTCTGCAGAGCCAAGTTCTTTGTCAATAATAGCAATACGATCGTCAATAAAGAGCTTTGTATTCAATGCAACTTTATTTTTATCTTCCATTGCATCAAGATTATATATTTCAACTAGCTTTCTCAGGAAATCCTCACCACGTTTACGATTAGTTTCCGATAACGAAATATTCACCACAGACGTAGTTTTAGAGGTTGGAGCAACAGATAGGCTACCTAAGTAACCTTTAGCAACTCTGATTGGCCTATTAATAGAAACCATTATCTCTTTATTAACAATAGACTGCGTATTTGGACGATAAGAAATCGTTAAATCACCAACAGCCGTTCTAAGTAAAGCAGGAAGATTGTGCAATGTAGTATTTAACTCTTCATTATTAACCAGACCTTCAATTTTAAGACTTCTATCTGGATTCATTATTGCATTCAGAACAATGCTACCCGACAAAGTATCTAACGCCTGTGGATCCATCTTAACTTCTAAGGGACTATTTGTATAAAGTTCTGTAGAAGAAATAGAACCTTTTAGTCGATAAGATGTGTGTAATCCCAAAGCATTTACAACGGATTTGATTGTCGATTTTTGATTTTAAAATCTCAATTTCATTATCAATATTATTTGAACCTCCCATTAGTCCCATTCCTTCAAAAACAGCAAGCTCACTTGTTCCATTTCCACCTTTTTTATCATCTTTGATAATAACTGCAGCAGAAACATTATAAACAGGAGTGGAATATCTTAAATAAATGAAAGCTATTGCTAAACAAACGATTAAAGATACTATAAACCATTTCCAATATGATAGGTATTTGAAAAAAATCTCTTGAATATTAATTTCTTCAGATTGATTTTCTAGACCTACTTTATTAATTTCTTCAGACATAAAATTTGTTATTTATTAACTATAGTTATTTTTATAGAGCTTATTTAAGAATAGTAACTATCAAACCAGCTAGTGAAACAAGTATTGAAGTTGTAGAAATTAAGATACTTGTCATCGAACCAATATCTGACCCTTGAGCCTTTGCCTTATTAGGTTGAACATACACAACATCATTCTGTTGCAGATAGAAATAAGGAGAAAAAATAATATTTTTATCATTCAGACTCAATACAACTATTTGTTTCTGCCCGTCTTCCATTTCACGGATAATCTTAACATTATCTCTCTTTCCATAAACAGTAAGATCTCCTGCAAGTGACAATGCTTCAAATATATTGATCTTTTCATTTTCAACAGTATAAGTATTAGGTCTGGCAACTTCACCTATCACCGAAATTTTATAATTGACTAAGCGAACCGTAACAATAGGATCTTCTTTTAAATAATTTTTAAGCTTATCTTTAACCAAATCTTCAGCCCCTGTTTTTGTTAATCCTCCTAATTTGATTAACCCAAGAACTGGGAAGTTTACTTTTCCCTCGTTGTCAACCAGATAAGTCTGCATTGCTGGTTGAGTAGTTATATTCTTAGTTGCAGAAACTGGAGAAGGCACAGTTAAATTAAAAGGATATGCATCTTCCGGATTTGTAATTGTACTAACAGTAATAGTCAGTAAGTCTTTAGGCATAATTCGTGCGTCATATAAAACAGCACTTTTAGCATAGTCATATGCTGTGAATTTCTCTGATTCCTTTAAATAAGGTACATTCTTATAAGAAGAACATGAAGAAAAACCAACTACAACGAGCAACAAAAGAAAAAAGAGACTTCTTTGATTCATGATCTATTGTTCTATGTTTTTAGGACATATATTTTGGAGTGCAAAGGTAATTATTATATCTGGCTTATCACACTTTTTTAACATATATATAATTATTAAATTATCAATGCACATACTTATACTAATTGAACACTTTAACAAAAAAAAGGTTTCGATATAATTATTTTTTAAGAAAGAAAATCACACTTAATCTATTCAGATAACTTAAATTATTAAATATAATATATTATTATCGTTCAACTTTAAAAGTCAATATTTTCTTATTACTTAATAGTTTAACTATAAAAACACCATGAGAAGAAACTGGAATCAGGCTCTTACCATCTACTTCCTGCGATGTTATTAATGATCCATATGAAGTATAAATATAAACAACAACTTTTTCAGAACAAACAACCTGAATACCTCCTTCATTAGCATAAACAGAGACAGGCATAAACTCCGAATTTTCAAGATCAGTAGCTGTAAAAATTTCATCCATTTTATTCCCCCAGATGTATTCGGCAAACAGAGGATTATCTATAAATGGATTTCTATTTTTCTGAATTCCATAAACGGCATTATTACGATTAACTTCTTTCTCACTTACCGGATCCTGACGACTCCATTTAAGTAATAAATTAATAGTCCATTCTTTATAGCAAGGATAGGCTGTTTGATTTAACAATGTAGCATCAATATTTGTCCATGAAGCAATTTTATCTTCATAGCATGTAGCCATATAGAAATAGGAACGTGCAAAATCTCCTTTATATTCATCATTAGGTTCAAACACAACGCCAGTATATCCTGAAAAAGTACAATTACCTAACTTACTAAAACCACCATTTGATTTATACATTTCGCCTTCAGTTTCACCAAAAGGGTAGTTACTACGTCTGTTATTCACTAACTTATCAGTAGGATATAAATGAAACAGATCCGTATACATCGGAGAAGATTTATCTCCTCCAAACCAGCTATTAGGGAAAGAATGTTCACGATTATATCTTCCTACAGTTACTCCATCTCCTCCTTCAGTTGACCCTCCTGTTCCATTATCCTGATCTGGCAAACCAAAAGAATAATTAGTAGTAGAAGAATACATATCCCAAACCTTACCGTCTGCACGTTTATCTGTTGTTTGAAAATCTGTCCATAAGTTCGTGTACGTGCGTTGAGTATGATCTTTAATAACCATAAAAAGGGCTGTTTTTAAAGCAGCCTTATTCTTTCCTTCAACATCTTTATAATATCCGGAAGGCGCCTGAGCAAAAATCTCTATAACAAAAACAAAAAGAGATAATAAAACTTGTATTTTTTTAATCATAACTATCTAGTTTAAATATTTTATTTTTATTCTTTATCATCAGGATAAGTTTCTTCCATCAATTCTTCTTTTGCAATACTCATGGCTCCATCTGATGTAATAGTGATTCTTATTGGATAATAAAGATCTGTTTGAGGATAGCATACACTTGCCGCGAAACTTAATGACTTTTCTACCACTTTATCAAAAACCATACCTTCAAGAATAGAATGTGAAAGAAAGTCTTCTGGCACCACTGAAGAAAAGCTCTTTTTAGTGAAAGTTTTACTAAACACTTTACCTCCATTTTCACGAGTAATTTGAAGATGGATTATGTTATCTGTAAACCATTCACCAGCTTCAGTCTTTACACGTGGCAAAGTATCATTTGCAACACGATGAAGAACTATGTGAAAAGATGTTCCTTTAATCTTAACTGTTTGTTCGCTCTTTGATTCCTGCATTCGCTGTACTCCATTAGAATCAACACTATCCGTAGTAATTGTATCTTTTTTTTCTTGCTTACTACTTTTATTATTACACGCCAACATGCACAGTAAGAAAACCGGCAAAATAAAATAGGGAATTATTCGTTTCATTTGTTTAGTCTTTTACAAGCAACAAAGGAACAAAAAGTATAGGATATATACAAATAAAAGACCGGGTAATTCACATCAACCGGCCTTTCGATATAAACTAAAAACTAAACTAAACTAAAATCTTTCATTTACGGTTTTAAAGTAAACACATCTGTACATCTGCATTAAAACCATTATTATAACATAAGACATAAAAATAAGTAAAAAGTTTAATTACACTCAAAAAAAATAAAGGACCTGGAGTTTATTATATTTCCAATAGCAAGCCAATCCATCATTTCCTTGCACTTAAAACATAAGGTTGAATACTTTGTTTTTATATAGAATATCCTTAAATACAGCTTTATTACATTATTACTTATCTTTTATGCAAATTCAAATAAAAAAGCAAAAAACCAAACATTTATTCGACATATTTAAAAAAAACATATAATTTTGTAAGCATATAACTAATAAAAGAAGCAATTATGAGCAATCTAACCAAGAAATTCATTCTTCCTGAAGAGGAAATCCCACATTATTGGTACAATATTCAGGCAGACATGGTAAACAAACCAATGCCTCTCCTCCATCCTGGAACAAAACAACCGCTAAAGCCCGAAGACTTATATCCCATTTTTGCTGAAGAATTATCAAAACAGGAGTTAAATCAGACGGATACATGGATTGAAATCCCCGAAGAGGTACGTGAACTTTATAAAAACTATCGTAGCACACCATTGGTGCGTGCTTATGGTCTTGAAAAAGCACTAGGAACACCTGCTCATATCTATTTTAAGAATGAAAGTGTTAGTCCGGTTGGTTCTCATAAATTGAATTCAGCTTTAGCCCAAGCATATTATTGCAAAAAAGAAGGAATCACAAATATAACCACAGAAACAGGTGCTGGACAGTGGGGAGCAGCCCTTTCCTATGCTGCAAAAGCTTTCGGACTAGAACTGGCTGTATATATGGTAAAGGTTAGCTATGAACAAAAGCCTTACCGCCGTTCTATTATGCAGACTTTCGGAGCACAAGTTACTGCTTCACCTTCTATGTCTACAAGGGCTGGAAAAGATGTTCTAACAAAATTCCCTAATCATCCGGGATCACTTGGTACTGCTATATCTGAAGCCATTGAACTAGCCACTACTACTCCTAACTGTAAATATGTACTTGGATCAGTATTAAACCAAGTCTCGCTTCATCAAACAGTCATTGGTCTGGAAGCTGAAAAACAAATGGAGATGGCAGGTGAATACCCTGATATAGTTATTGGTTGTTTCGGAGGTGGATCAAACTTTGGCGGAATCTCATTCCCTTTCATGCGCCATAACATACTTGAAGGAAAGAAAACGAGATTTATTGCAGCTGAGCCGGCTTCTTGTCCTAAACTAACAAGAGGTAAGTTCCAGTATGACTTTGGTGATGAAGCGGGATATACTCCTCTATTACCAATGTTTACTTTGGGCCATAACTTTACTCCTGCAAATATTCATGCTGGTGGTCTTCGTTATCATGGTGCAGGAACAATTGTTTCTCAATTAATGAAAGATGGATTAATGGAAGCAGTTGATATACCACAGCTAGATACATTCAAAGCAGGTTGCTTATTTGCACAGACAGAAGGAATTATTCCGGCTCCGGAATCCAGTCATGCTATTGCAGCAGCGATACTGGAAGCCAATAAATGCAAGGATACTGGCGAAGAGAAGATTATCTTATTTAACCTTTCCGGTCACGGACTAATAGATATGGCTTCATATGACAAGTATTTCTCAGGAGACTTGATAAATTATTCACTAAGTGATGAAGATATTGCTGAGAATCTAGAAAAAATTGGAAGTCTAGCTTAATCCTGCCATAAATAATTATCTTTGCGAGCAAAGAACTTCTTTATAAAAAGGAATAGTTCTTTTGTTCGTATTGTTTTTCTATTTTTTATTATTTCTTTTATTATATAATTACTTGAATTCTAAATATTGTATATAATCAAGTTTTGAACTGGAATTAAGCTGATCTTAGTGCAGGTGTTCTTGACTAAAAAACTATTCTGCACTTCGAAACGTTATTTATTACAGTTTTGTTTTTATCAATACAATAGGGTTCTATTCACGAACATTAAAAGCAGGACTATAAAAGATATGAGTTGAATAAAACTAAATAATATAAAATGAAATATATAGGAGCACATGTAAGTGCATCTGGCGGAGTGGAGTTCGCTCCGGTAAATGCTAATAAAATTGGAGCAAATGCTTTTGCTCTTTTTACAAAGAATCAACGTCAGTGGGTAGCCAAGCCTCTTACTAACGAAAGCATAAATCTGTTTAAAGAGAATTGTGAGAAATATAATCTGAAAGCCGATTACATACTACCACATGACAGCTATCTGATTAATCTTGGACATCCGGAAGAGGAAGGATTACAGAAAAGTCGTACTGCATTTCTTGATGAAATGCAACGCTGCGAACAACTTGGGTTAAAACTCCTTAATTTCCATCCGGGTAGCCATCTAAGTAAAGTAGATCCTGAAGAATGCCTGAATAGAATTGCTGAATCTATCAATATTGCTTTGGATAGAACCAAAGGAGTTGCAGCTGTTATTGAAAATACAGCAGGGCAAGGGACTAACATGGGTAATGAATTCTGGCATTTAAAGCACATTATTGAGCGGGTAGAAGATAAAGAGCGCGTGGGTGTATGCCTTGACACTTGTCATACATTCACTGCCGGTTATGATTTTCTGGATGAAGAGAACTATAACAAAGTCTTCAGAGACTTTGACGAGATAGTTGGCTTTAGTTATTTACGAGCTATCCATCTGAATGATTCCAAGAAAGCTCTTGGCACACGTGTAGACCGCCACGACAGTATCGGAAAAGGTTTTATTAGTATTGAGTTTTTTCAACGATTTATGAAAGACTCACGGTTCGATAACATGCCTATTATTCTAGAAACGCCAGATGAAACTCTTTGGAAAGAGGAAATCACTCTATTGAGAAGCTTTGAATAAATTAAAAAATATAATATTTCTTATTTAGAAGGAGAAGTTGTGCCCTAGTGATCAACTTCTCTTTCTATTTTTTTTATATTATGTACAAAATAACAGGCAAAAGAACTTTTTTACAAATTGTTTATATCAATCATATCTATCTTTGCCATCTAAATTATATATCCTTAAACCTATGAAATACACTTATCTTTACATTTTGATAATTCTTTTATTGCCAGTAGAAAGTTTCGCAAAAAAATGTACCTTCAATGAAAATGAAAGAGCTAAATACAATTTCAATCCGGGATGGTTATTATTTGTTGGTGACTCAACAGGAGCAGAACAATCTATCTTTAATGATACTTCATGGAAAAAAATTACTTTGCCTCATGCATTTAATGAAAACGATGCTTTTAAAGTTGCAATAGACAAGCATACAATCGGAATAGTATGGTACCGAAAACATTTTAAACTTCCTTCTTCAGCAAAAAATAAAAAAGTTTTTTTAGAGTTCCAGGGAGTTCGTCAGGGAGGAGAATTCTATGTAAATGGAAAAGCCATAGGTACTCACGAAAATGGAGTTTTAGCTTGTGGATTTGATATTTCCGATCTGGTAAATTTCGGAAATAAAGAAAACATAATTGCTGTAAGAATAGATAATTCATGGGATTATAAAGAGAAAAAGACAGGAAGTGGTTTCCAATGGAACGATAAGAATTTTAATGCCAACTATGGTGGTATACCTAAAAATGTATTGCTTCATATTACTCCTAAAATATACCAGACTCTTCCACTTTACAGCAATCTTGAAACAACCGGAACATATATTTATGCTAAAGACATCGATATAAAACAAGAATCGGCGGTTATTTGTGTTGAATCTGAGGTTAAAAACGAAACCCAAAAGCAGCAGGAAATCTCTTTTGAAGCATTCATTGAAGATATGAATGGGATTATTATTAAAAAGATTAAAGGAGAAAGCAAAACGTTGGCTGCAGGAGAAAAAGAATTACTTAAAGCAAATGAAAAGGTTAGCGGACTCAAATTTTGGAGCTGGGGATATGGCTACTTATATAATGTATATACCGTTTTGCGTATAGACGGAAAAACTGTAGACGTGGTAAAAACACGAACAGGTTTCCGCAAAACTAAATTTGAGAAAGGAATGGTTTACTTAAACGACCGCGTTATTCAAATAAAAGGTTATGCACAAAGAACCAGTAACGAATGGCCTTCAGTAGGCATGTCTGTACCTGCATGGTTAAGCGATTTCAGTAACGGGCTTATGGTAAAAGGGAATGGCAATCTAGTTAGATGGATGCATATCACTCCATGGAAACAGGATGTGGAGTCATGTGACAGAGTTGGGTTAATACAGGCAATGCCTGCCGGAGATTCCGAGAAAGATATCATAGGCAGAAAATGGGAACAACGTAAGGAAGTAATGAAAGATGCCATTATTTATAATCGTAATAATCCAAGTATTGTATTTTATGAATCCGGCAATGAAAGCATTTCTGAAGAACATATGAAAGAAATGAAAGCTATAAGAGACATGTATGATCCATACGGCGGAAGAGCTATTGGTTCACGAGAAATGCTGGATAGCAAGACAGCAGAATATGGGGGCGAAATGCTTTACATTAACAAAAGTGCGCGTCATCCAATGTGGGCTATGGAGTACTCTCGTGATGAGGGATTACGCAAATACTGGGATGAATTTACTTATCCTTATCATAAAAATGGGGGCGGTCCTTTATACAAAGGACAAGATGCTTCTGACTATAACCGGAATCAGGATTCTCATGCAATAGAAGATATTATACGTTGGTATGACTATTTCCGCGAACGCCCAGGAACCGGTGAGCGTGTTAGCTCAGGAGGAGTAAACATTGTATTCTCTGATTCTAATACTCACTTTCGCGGAGAAGAGAATTATAGACGAAGTGGCGAAGTTGATGCCATGAGGTTACCAAAAGACGGTTTCTTTGTACATGAGGTTATGTGGGATGGATGGGTTGATGTAGAAAAATCACATACTCATATCTTAGGCCACTGGAATTATACACCGGAAATCAGGAAAGATGTTTATGTTGCCTCCTCAGGAAGCAAGGTTAAATTGCTGCTCAATGGTAAATCTCTGGGTTATGGCGAGCAAAGTTACCAGTTCTTATTCACATTTAAGAATATTCAATGGGAAGCGGGTAAGCTGACAGCTGTTTCTTATAATAAAGAAGGGAAAGAAATCAGTCGCGATGAGCTTCACACAGCCGGCAATCCTTTTGCCATTCGCCTGAAGAGTTTTGAGAGTGCCGGCGGATTAATAGCTGATGGTGCCGACATGGCTTTAATTGAGTTTGAAGTTGTAGACAAAGATGGATACAGATGCCCTACGGCAAATAACCTTATCTCTTTCAAGCTAGATGGACCAGCAGAGTGGCGCGGAGGAATTGCGCAAGGAAAAAATAATTATATTCTGGCAAAAGAGCTTCCGGTAGAATGCGGAGTAAATCGTGTTTTAATCCGCACCTTAACCAATGCAGGAAATATTAATTTAACAGCCTCATCACATGGATTACAAACAGCATTCCTTTCTTTAACTTCCAAACCAATGAAAGTAAAAAATGGTTTATCCGAGTATTTCCAAGAAGAGCACCTTCCCTCTTACCTGGAAAGAGGAGCAACACCTTCAACTCCTTCATTTACTGTTAGCAGAGTTCCTATTCACATTCTAAAAACTACAGCAGGAAGCAATGAAGAGAAAGCACCCTTCAGCTTTGATGATAACGAAGAATCAGAATGGGATAGTAACGGAGAACTGGGGGAAAACTGGATTACCTATCAATTAGAACGCAATGATACCATATCCGAAGTGGTTTTCAAAATGAATGGTTGGAGAAACAAAGCCTATCCTATTTGCATTACAGTTGATGGTAAAGAAGTCTTCAAGGGAGATACGGAAAAAAGCCTTGGATATATCACTATTCCGGTAAAGCCCACCTACGGACAATTCGTTAAAGTAGAACTCGTAGGAGAAAACAAGGAGCAGGATGCTTTTAATATTGTAGAAATTACAGGCAAGAAAGAGATTAAAAAGCAAAATGCATCCGGTAATAAGTTGGGGATTATTGAAGTTGAAATATACAAAAGATAATTATTAAGTAAGCTACTATTAAAGTGATTATTAAGAGTGCACGGAGAAATATGCTAGAGGATAGCCTATTCTCCGTGCATTATTGTCTAATACTTATATCTTAGTTATTTTAAAGAATATGTTTCTTTTAACACTATTTCTGCAGTAACTTATCTGAAAATAGTATAGATTTGTGTCCGATGGAAAATAATGCTGATAAAAAGGACTTTCAGCCTATCAATCTTATTTTCTCTAATTCGCACATACAAAATAATATCAAGTTATGGTTAAAAAATTAATTCTTATACTCGGAATAATATTTGTGGCTACATACGCAAAGGCACAAGTCTACGATATTAATGAAGCTCAGGTATTAGCAAAAAAGGAGAACAAGACAATCTTAATAAAGTTCTCAGGATCTGATTGGTGTGGTCCCTGTATCATGTTCAAGAAAGTAATCTTTGATACTCCTGAATTTAAATCATTCGCTGATGAAAAACTCGTGTTGCTTACAGCTGATTTTCCTCGTCAGAAAAAAAATCAATTACCCCAAAAGCAACAAGAATTTAATGATCTGTTGGCAGAGAAATATAATCCTCAGGGAGTTTTCCCTTTTCTAGTATTAGCCAATGCAGATGGAAGTATCTTAAAAACCTGGGATGGATACGACAAAAAAAAGAGAGTGGAAGATTACATAAAAGAAATTAATTGCTACATAAAATAAGCTGGGAATGATACTTGTAAAGGTACAAACCAAGCTAATGGGTAACCTATTTGAATTTCACGCAGTAAGTGATAATGAAAAGCTTGGTAACGAACAGATAGCATGTGCAATTGATGAAGTAAAGCGAATAGAAAAGCTATTTACTACCTATAGTGATGACAGCATTACTAACGAAGTAAACAAAAATGCAGGGATAAAACCGATAGAGGTACCTGATGAGTTCTTCAATTTAGTGTATAGAGCACAAAAAATTTCAGCACTAACTCAGGGATATTTTGATCTTTCTTATGGTTCTCTTGATAAAGATTTTTGGAATTTTAATCAGTCTTTGACTAAGTTACCAAGTTCACAAGAAGCTAAAAAGTCGGTACACCTTATAGACTATAGAAATATCTTACTTGATAATAATACAAAAACAATCTTCCTTAAAAATAGAGGTATGCGTATTGGTTTTGGAGGTATTGGTAAGGGATATGCTGCTGATTGTGCCAAGCGATTTATGCTTGAAGCGGGTGTTAACAGCGGCATCATTAGTGCAGCAGGCGACTTAAATGCCTGGGGATATCAAGAAGACGGTTCGCCCTGGACAATAGGTATTGCCAATCCAAATCTTAAACAGAGCTATTTTTCTACACTTAACATTACTAATAAATCGATCGCAACTTCAGGTAACTATGAGAAATTTGCAACTATCAACAATCAATTATATTCGCATACTATCAATCCCAAAACTGGTTATCCGATAAAAGGCATAAAAAGTGTGACTATAATTACAGCCAATGCTGAATTAGCTGATGCGATGGCTACTCCGGTAAATATTTTGGGTGTTTCCCAAGGGCTAAGCCTTATAAACCAACTAAAAGGTATTGAATGTATTCTCGTTGATGATAATAATAAGCTCTTTCTCTCTAACAACATTAAACTTATAGAATGAAAAAACAAATGTTCTTTTTCGCTTTAGTCTGGTGTACATTATTGCTTGCATCCTGTACTACAGTAAAGCCTTTCCAGAAATCAAGAATCAATGATGCGGAAATGGATCTTTCAAGTCGTAAGATAGAAAAGTATGAAAACAATTTCTTGCTTTATCGGGAAGGCGCTTCAGGTGGTAATGGAGGCAAGACCGGTGGCGGTTGCGGCTGTAATTAAAAAATAGAATAAAATGAAAAAAGTAGTTATAACAGTGGCTGCACTTATTATGTTTTTGAATGTTTCAAAAGCACAAACCGATAGCATTAAATATAGAAAACTAAAAATTGAAGAGATAAACTTTGTGACCAGTTACTATCACCAAAACGGGCAGAATTCTGCTGTAACAGGTGGTATTGGCGACGAAAAGCTAGACGATTCAGGTAATTCTATAGATATTCAACTAAGTAAGTTTGATAAGAAAAATAACAAACACATTTTTGGTGTAGAATTAGGAGTTGATGTTTATAGTTCTGCTTCCTCTGATAAAATAGACCCAAGCACCATTTCATCTGCATCCAGCGGTGATGTGCGTGTTTCACCTTCAGCCAGTTATCTGTTTGAGAATACAAAAAAGAATTTTATGCTTGGAGGAGGTATTTCATTTTCAGGAGAGTATGACTATACTTCTATAGGAGCAAATGTTCTCTTTTCAAAATCATCAAAAGGCAAAAATACAGAATTTTCGGCCAAGGCCTCAGTCTTTTTGGATACATGGAAAGTTCTGTTACCTATTGAGCTACGCCCCGAAAGCCCGAATTTCGAATATAAACAGGGGGATAGTGCTCCTCGTAATTCATATAATCTTGCGTTGGGTATAACTCAAGTCATAAATCAACGATTACAAATGTCATTACTTACCGACATTGGTTATCAAAGCGGATTATTAGGAACTGCTTATCAGCGTGTCTACTTTGGAGACAATGGTAATAATGCTTACTCGGAAAAACTACCAGACAATCGGTTTAAGTTACCCATTGGATTACGAGCCAACTATTTTTTAGGTGACCGATTCATATTGCGTGGTTTCTATCGTTACTATACAGATAGTTGGAAACTTACTGCTCATACAGCCGAGCTTGAGGTTCCTTACAAAATTACTCCATTTATGTCTATTGCTCCATTCTATCGTTTCAATAGCCAATCGGGTGTTGAATACTTTAAACCATACAAAGGGCATCTGCTATCTGATAAAGAGTCATACTACACAAGTGACTATGATCTATCTAAATTTACAAGTCATCTTTTCGGCGTTAATTTCCGTATGACTTCAGTAAATGGAATATTTGGAATTAAACGACTTAATACACTTGAAATGAGGTATAGTTACTACAGCCGCAGTACTGATTTAACATCACATTTGATAACCCTGGCTCTAAAGTTTAAGTAATAAATGAAAAGTCAGGCATTATTGAAATAGAAATATATAAGAACTAGTTACTAGGATAATTAATATTAATTATAATCTGGTATTAATAAACGCGGAAAAGTACACAACTTTTTCGTGTTTATATTAAGAGTATCTAGTTAAATGTCTTTTATTTACAATATTAACAATAATTGAATACATATCTTTGCGGTAAAAGATCCTCTAATTTGTATTTTTGCAAGATATGGAAACATTCAATATTATACCCCCCTCTCCTCTTTTAGCCAACTTTATAAAACATTACTGGCTACTCGAAACAGATGGCAATTCAGTAGTTACTGAACGTACTATTCCTATAGGGTGTATGCATCTAATCTTTCATAGAGGTAGCCAGCTATTTTCATCATTCGAGAATGAATTGCAACCCAGATCATTTATTTGTGGGCAAACAACATTTTATACTGATGTAACTTCTACCGGAAAGATCAATATGATTGTGGTTGTTTTTCAGCCATACGGTGCAAAAGCATTCTTTCCAATGTCTATGCATGAATTTCATGGGAAGAATATATCAGTAACCGATATTGGAGATCAATCACTGGTAGATTTAGAAAAACGATTATTGGACACAACGGACAATAATGAATGCATCAGAATTATTGAGCGCTACCTGCTTAATCGTTTACATTCCTTTACTGAATATAATCTCAGAAGAATTACAGCAGTAATACAAGGTATTAACAAAGAGCCTTTGGCTACTATACCAGATTTATCACAAATTGCCTGCCTAAGTGATAAGCAGCTTAATAGAATATTTACTGAATATATAGGTTCAACTCCCAAGGAATTTACACGTATCGTTCGTTTGCAGCGAGCATTATACTCCCTACAGAATTACTCCAAAATGAATTTTGCTCAACTAGCTTATGAATGTGGATTCTATGATCAGGCTCACTTAATTAAAGAGTTTAAAACTTTTTCGGGATATACGCCAAAGGAATATCTTGCCATTTGCAATCCCTATTCTGACTATTTCTCTGTTTCTTAATAATGTCTTTTTTTTCCTATCACCTCTACTTCTTTAGCTATACTTTTGCATTGTCAATTAATAACAATCAAAATTAAAGCTTATGAAAAAGTTACTTGTATTCTTTGAGATCCCTGCTGCCAATTTTAACAGAGCCGTAGAATTTTACGAAACCATTCTCAACGTAAAAACTACTATTTATGATTGCGAAAAGGAAAAAATGGCGTTTTTCCCCGAAGAAGATGGCAAATGTCCCGGCGCTATCTCTTTTGCAACAAATTTCCTTCCTTCCCAAAACGGCATACTTGTCAGCCTGAACTGTAAAAATATGGATACAACACATTCTCTTATTGAAGCAAACGGAGGAAAGATTATCATTCCTAAAACGAAAATCGAAGCAGAGGGAAGAGGCTATTTCTCTACTTTCATTGATAGTGAGGGGAATTGTGTAGGATTATACTCGGATAAATAAGTTGGAATATCCATTTGATTTTAAATTTAGGGGGGCAACAAGACAAAAAATACGTTCCGATCTTTCACCTCCCGCTATTTTAAGCCAAAAGGCTGATCTATAAAACAATTATGAACGGTAGATGCAAAAACACAAAACAAAACATCACTCCATCACGATTACCTTTAAGGCACTGAATATTAAAAGCTTGATCCGTGATGGATGCAAATTCATCACGGATCAAGCTTTTTTCAGGTCT
>Ga0183099_1000772_pt1 | contig 20925 bp, 18 predicted proteins | sample Biomet1_FD_127788 | JGI IMG/M metagenome (GOLD analysis project Ga0183099, IMG submission 127788) | Microbial communities from bioreactor (seeded with anoxic lake sediment) at LBNL, California, USA - Biofuel metagenome 1 | ecosystem: Engineered > Bioreactor > Anaerobic > Unclassified ...
ATTTCTATGAAGAAAAAGGATTCACGAATGAACCTAGCCGTTGCCCGGAATGCCGCGCAGCTCGCAAACAGCAGAATGGTGGACGCAGTAGGCGGCCGTCAACAGCGTGAACCGCGTGAAATGTTCGACGTAACATGCGCAGCTTGCGGAGCACCTACACAGGTTCCTTTCCGTCCGAGCAATGATCGTCCTGTATACTGCAGAGATTGCTTCCAGAGCAACAGACACTAATTGCAAACAAAATCCTCTCAGCCATTTGGTTGAGAGGATTTTTTTAGGCCCATTCCCTTGACTGAATAAGGGAATGGGCCTAAAATTTTTTAGCTTAATCGTTTAAAAATTTGTTTAATGAATCGCATTGCTGGCCTTTTGCTGGCTGCTGCTGCACGGCGTCGAAAGGCCTAGCATCTTTGCCCGGAGAACATTCTCCAGCGGCATGATCATCTGCTGATTGACTTCAACGGTGATCCGCTTGCCCTTAGTTTGTGGCTCCAATTGCAAGGTGATCAGATCAATGCGGATGATATTGCTGGTGATATCGATCGTACAACTGCCATCGGTAAAAAATTCAGCACTCATAAATAAGAAACACTCCCCCGTAGTTATTTATTTATGTATCGCTTCGTTTTAAATCATATGATGCAGGCCGAGTTTAAATTTTATCGGTGAATTGCTGGGACTAAAAGCGCAGTGGCTGCCAGTGCCATTTGTCCTCAAGCAGAAAAGCGCACCGCTTTTTGTCAGAACAGCTCGTCTGCAATGGGCTGTTCTGCTATAAACTCTTATAATAAGAATAGCAGGATTGGCGAAGAAACACACTAGCGGAAAGTATAGTCACCGGGAAAAAATTAGAAATATTTCTTTTGTGGCGCGCTGGCTTCAGCGCCTAAGTTAAGGCTGGCAGTAAAGGCGAGAACCTGGGAACGGTTTTTTAAATGCAGGCGGTTAGTGATCTCGCCCATATGGTATTTGATTGTACTTTCAGCCAGGCAGAAATGCTGTCCGATTTCCTTGTAGGTGTAGCCTTTGGCGGCGAGTTTTAAAATGTCTAACTGCCTTGTGCTCAGTGAAGCGGTTTGCGCGGCAACTGTTTCAATGGCGGCGACTTTTTGTTCTAATTGACTGAATTCCGCCAGGAGCTTAGTCGCTAAAATTGGCGAGAGCGGTGCTTCGCCGCGAGCGAGGCCGGCTAAGCTCGCGAGAAAATTTTCCTTGGGCAGCCCTTTTAATAAATAGCCGGAAGCTCCGGCTTTGATCGCTTCGAACAAATGCGTGTTGTCCTGCGCGACGGTCAACATTACAATTTTTATGCCGGGAAAGCGCGATTTGATTGCGCGTGTGGCTTCGATGCCATCGCCTTGCGGCATGCAGATATCCATTAAGATGACATCTGGTTGCAGCTTCTCCGCTTGCAACAAAGCTGCCGGGCCACTGCTGGCGGTTCCGGCGACTTCAATGCCGTTTGCCGTCAATAAACTAGTGAGTCCTTCCAAAAATAAAATGTGATCGTCTACCAACAATACTTTCATGCAAACCATCCTTTCGTTCAACGAATAATCAAAGTGTTACCGTGTGCTCATGGGCAGAGGCATTTGCACAAAAATTTGTGTGCCGCTCTTTTTACTGGATTGAATGCGCAGCTGGGCACCGATATCGGCGGCCCGCTCCCGCATGATTTTAAGACCGAAGTTCCCCAGTTTTTTCATTGGCGCAGCAGAGTCGAAGCCGCAGCCGTCATCGGTGATTGAGATTTCCAGCATGGCCGCTGTGGCTTGGAAATCGATTCGCACGTTTTGGGCAGCAGCGTATTTTCGAATATTTGTCAAAGCTTCTTGTAGAATGCGCAATAACTGGGCGCTCATAATCGGCGTGATTTGTTTGGAACTGACGGCGGGGGCAATGTTCAACCTTACGGGAATGCCATGGCATTCTTGAAACCATTCCAGATATTCATCTAAGGCTGGAAAAAATTCCTGGCCGTTTGCATAGCTTTGCAAGCTGGTGATGGATTCGCGAAGGTCAATATGCACCGACTGCGTACGGTGGATAAGCTTTTCCAAGAGAATATTAGCTTGCTGACAAGAATTTTTTTCCAGAAGAGAACGAGCAGCTTCAATTTGCAGGTGGACGTAACTCCACATTTGTCCGGCGCCGTCATGAAGTTCGCGGCCCAAGCGTTCCCGTTCGGTTAAAATAGACAAGGCTTCCTGCTGTTGACGCATTTTGGCTTCATTTTGTCTTTGCTGGGTGATGTCAGTGAGTAAGAAAATGCAGCCGATGGTTTCTTTCGCTGATTTTTGCAAGGGAATTCTTGTGAATTGATAATCACAGTGACCGGCTGCGTGCACCCAGCTGCCGGTGGCGGTTTCTGCTCCTGAATTTATGATAAATTTATCCAGATCAGGCCAGCCGACAGCGGCTTCTGCAAATTTGCTGCCGATGCTAACCGGAAGTTCTTGAAGAATTTTGCAGGCGGCCGGGTTCATTTCGATAATGTAGCCGGTTTTGTCGATGACGAGCAGGCCGTCGATCATATGATCGGAAACCGCTTTGTGCGCTGACGGCAGAATGCTGTAAACATGGAAGCGGTAGAATGCCCAGGCGATGAATACGGCATTCAATAAAAATCCGGTGGTCAGTGGTGCGAAAAAGTCAAAGGCGGGGAAATTCGACAGGATAATTCCCAGCAAACTGAACAGTGCTGGGGTGACGAACCAGAGGGCTTGATGCCTCCGCAGGCCAACGATGCTTAACAGCCAGCGAAGGCAAAGGATGAAATCGACTAAACATAATAGGATGGTATTGGTCAGGGCTAGCCAGTAAACTGGACCGCGTCCCTGATAAAAAGGATATTCCATTGTGAAGCTTTGCCAATAGAATCCATGCCAGGAGCTGGTCAGCATGACAAGCCAAAGCATGAAAATAACAAATAAAAAACCGTATTTCAATAGAGCCGGCAGTCTTTTTTCAGTGCGGCTGAGCTGCCAGATAAACAGCAGCCAAAGATATGGCAGGAGGATCAAGACGCTTTCCCCCCAGCGCATCCAGAAAAACTTTGCCTCGCTGCTCGTAGTTAAACAGCTCATGGTCAGAAAGGCGAGCCAGGCGATTTTGCAAGCCTGCAATGCAATAAAAGGAAGTGCACCGGGAGCCTTGCGGAATCGCCAAGCATAAATGACAATGGCTTCTAATAGCATTATATCAAATAAATAAAGCCGAAAATCAGTACAGGATGGCCAGAACATAAGAAGATTCTCCCTTTTCCGCGGATTGGAAAACAAATGCATTAGGCGGTGAACAGTTTTTTTTGCTTAGTTGCGGTAAATGTTCAGTTGCCCAGCTTTTTCAACAGTTCTTTTTGCCGTTGATACTGCTTTTTATACAGGGGAGCGTTCAGGGGGTTTGGCGCATAAATCTGCGCTGTTTTTAAATTGCCGGCAAGTGCACCTGGCAGATCCGCTATCGTGCCGGTTGCGTAGGCGGCCAGAATGGAATTGGTCAAAACGGCACCGCCGGAAATCTCCAGGGTGATGGCTTCTGTATTCAGAACATCCGCCTTGATCTGGTTCCATAGGGCATCGCGGCTGCCCCCTTCCGTGATGGTAATGCGGTTGATGTCGATGCCGGCATGCCGGTAGGTATCGGTGATTTCCCGGTAATCATAGGCGATTGCCTCAAGCACCGAGCGCCATAGAACAAATTGGTCGGTATCTAAGTTCATGTTCAAAAAACAGCCTTTGATGCTGGCATATTCATCATAGCCGCCAGTTAGATATGGTAAAAATAGTACGTCCTGACATCCGGGCGGGACAGACGCCGCCGCTTCGCTCAGAAATGCATAATAGCCATCATCCGTCGCTTTTTGGCAAATGCTGTCTTTAAACCAGCGTAGTGCCAGGCCGCCGGTGCGAACAAATCCCCAGTAAAAATAGGTGTTTGGCAAAGTGCCGCTGTTGAAGATCAGGCCGCTGCCCTTGCGGCTGAGCTCGGGAATAATGCCGTTGGTCGAAACGCAGAACATGGCACAGGTTCCGGCAACGTCGACGGCCTTATTGGCTTCGAAAACGCCGCTGCCCAGCATGGACTGCATCGTATCGCCGGCGCCGGCACAGATGGGAATTCCGGAAGGACAGCCGATTTCAGCCGCAGCTTCCGGGGATAATGTGCCGATGATATCCCATGGTTTTATAATTTGGGGCATATAATCTGGATGAATTCCTAAACCATCCAGCTGCTGCGCAGACCACTCCTTTTCGTAGACACGGTACCCCAGGCCCCAGCCGGACATCGTACCCCAGTCGATAAAAGCAGCGGAACTGCTCAAACCGGCCAAATTCAGCAGAATATAGGGGGCGTTGTGAACAAATTTTCTGCCATGCGCCTGAAATCCTTTGTGATTGGCCAGCAGCCATCGGGCGTGCATTGCAGGAAACATGCAGAGAGGTTCAGCATTCCCTGTTTCTTGACGCCAGATATCGAGCTGCAACTCTTTTAGCGTTTCGGCATCCGCCTGGGTCCGCGAGTCCAAATAGTTGATATACGGGGTGACGGCCCGGCCGTTTTCATCGATGCCGACGACGCCGCAGATGATGCCGTCTCCCATAATCGCCTTAATCAAGCCGGGATCTATGCCGGTCGCTTTTAATTGTTCGATGCACTGCTTCATGCCCTGCTTGGTCAGCTGCAGGTATTCATCGGCATCCATCTCAACCCAGCCGGGATGGGGATACTGCAAGGTTGTCGGATTGGAGGCTTTCGCTACGCAGCGCATGGCTGCATCATATACGGCAACTTTTACGCTTTGGGTTCCGGCATCAAAACTAAAATAATATTTTTCCATTTAATTCCATCTCTTTCGAATTTATTCACAAAAGTGTGAGCCTGTGTTTATGTTGTTGTATTGCTTCATTTTAACATTAGCAGGCAATATTTTAAATAACAGGTTCTTGCGTGCACTGTCTTTATTTTTTTGTCTGCAGATAAGGAAAAAATTTGATGTCTTCGTGCAGCATATGTCCTAAGACAAGATCATCAGCGGTAAAAGAAAAAAACGCGGATGATTTAAAGTTTTTTCCCGGCTCGGCGGCGTTCATTTTTTTAGCTTTGGCCAGCAGGTCCTCATGAATTTTTGCATGGGTAGCATGATCGGGGTAATTGGCTTCGATAAGCACGGCTATTTCATCAGAAAAATGTTTGTCCAGATGCTTTAACAAGCGGTTTAGTTGCAGATCTATCGCGGCCGCTTTTGCCCCGGAGAGGGTCAGTGAAATCAGCCGGCTGCTGTCTTCCAGAAGCTGTCGATGCTGCCCGTCGATGAGGGGGTGGCCGCAGTTCCATTCATTTTGCCAGGGCAGCAGGATTAAATCATGGGATTTTTTGGCTGTTTATTGTTGCTGCTGACGCGGTTGCGCCCGCCTGTTTTGGCTAGATACAAGGCGCTGTCAACGCGCTTATACCAGTGATCAAAAGATTCACAGGGCAGGCGCTCGGCAACGCCAAAACTTGCAGTGACCTGACCGGCCACCGGATAGGAAGTTTTTTCTATGAGCTGACGTATTTTTTCTGCGGCAAGAATTGCTGCCTGTAGGTTTGTCTGCGGCATCAATACGATAAATTCTTCACCGCCCATGCGGATCAGTGTGTCCGTCTGGCGAATGGATTTTTTGATGATGTCGACGGTTTGCTTTAGAACAGTATCTCCAACCGGATGTCCCCAGGTATCATTGATTTTTTTAAAGTAATCGACATCAAGCATCAGCAGGGATAAGGCTTGCCCGTAACGATCGGAGCGTGCCATTTCTTCGGCGAATTTTTGCTGGGAGAATTGACGGCTGAATGCTCCGGTCAAAGCATCGTGCTGGAGCAGATACGCATCTCGTTGCTGCTTTTGCCAAAAAGCCGTGATATCGTGAAAGTTGATGACCGTGCCGATGATCATGCCGCTGTTATCAATTGCCGGAGAAATGCTGCCGTTGATATGCCGATCCGATCCATCCTTAAGCCGAACGATATTTCCAGACAGAGATGTTGTCGCGATTCCTGTTTGCAGAACCTTCTTTACGGGATCTATAATTTTTTCACCGCTTGTTGCATCATATAAAGGAAATATTTTATCGAAGTTTTCGCCTATAGCATTGGGCAGGGAACAGCCGGTTAATTCTTCGGCAGATTGGTTCAGCAAGGTGATTTTTCCGTCGGAGTCGGTAGTGATGATGCCTTCCTGCAAAGAAAAAAGGGTGGCCCAAAACAGGGAGTGTTCGCGGGTCAGCATTTCTTCACTTTTTTTTCGTTCCAAACGCGACCAAGTGATATGCATGAGCCGCTCCAAATTGCAGATGTCTGTATCTGTGTAATCACTGTCCTTGTTTGCTACGCCGATTACTGCGACAATTCGGCCCTGGTCGATGACCGGAATCGCCAGAAAATTTTTTATGGGCAGATGCCCTTCTGGATAATGCTGTTTCCAGTCACGGACGGCATCGTGATGGTTGATCATGATGGGTTTGTGTTGTTGCACAACTTCGGCCCAGAGGCCGGTATGGGAAAGAAAATATATCTGCGACGGATTTTTCATCTGGCACTCCGGTAAAACGGTCTTTGAATAAGACTGCAAAACGAAGGTTTTCCTTGCTTCCTCATACAGGTAAATAAAACCCAATTTGCTGGCACTCAGATCTAAAATTAGTTCCAAGGATTTATCGAAGAGTTCTGCTGGAGTGCTTGTGGGAAAATTCATCAGGCTGATGTGTGCTTTCTGCATGCGCAGGTTTGTTCGCAAGGCCATTGCCTGATTCAGCGTGACGGTGATGTCCCTCCCGGATGCGTATACCAGATTGTCATAGATCTCAGCAGACCACTCAATGTAGCGGAAAGAACCGTCTTTGCAGCGATAGCGGTTGACGTGGCGGTTTTCGCTTTTGCCTTGTACTAAAATGTTCATTGAGGTCATCGTGGGCATAATATCTTCCGGATGCATAAAATCGAAAAACTTTCTTCCGTGAAGTTCCTCGGGCAAATAGCCAAAAACCTTTGTCCAGGTTGGATTGGCGCGGATTATTGTGGCATCAACGGTCAGCATGCACAGCAGATCCTGGCTGAGGGAAAAGAAGCGGCTGAATTCCTCGTGCGTTTTTCGCTCGGTCATAAGTTTCGTGATATCGGTAAGCACAGCACTCCAGCGGCAGGGCTGGCCCGTTTTGTCGCATATTACCCTGCCTTGCGCCAGAAAAGATACCCATTGACCATTTCTGTGTTTGAGGCGACATTCGAAAATATCATTGTCGTTTTTGGACGGTCGCTTTTGGGCAAAGAGCAGGGCTGCTTTCTGTTGGTCCTCCGGGTGGAGTTGCTTTTGCCAGATGGCAATATCCCAGGTTGCTAGTTCTGCTGAGCTGTAGCCTATGGTTTCGGGCCAATTGCCCTGGAGGATTATTTCGCCGCTTGGGGCATTCCATTCCCAGGTGCTGGTGCCGGCACTTTGAATGATGTGTTCTAAGTTGTGCAGGCGTTTTTCCATTGCAGTGCAGTGCGGCTTTCTCATGTAGTAACACCTCATTCAACAAAATAAAATTCACGGCGCAGACAATATTTTTAATTTTTACAATATTATATATATGCGTAGTATAGCATATTTATCAGCGGTTTCTCAAGGTTATCCGCGTGCGTTTTGAGGGAGGTATGTTGCTGTATTGCTGGCAAAGGCAGCTTTTTATCCTATTGTCTCCTGCGCAGCAGGGATTGCCGGTCGGGGAGGAGAATATAAGTAAACATAGTTGTTTGTAGCAGCTGTGGATAGCAGGTGCTGGCTGATTTCGCCTGTGGCCCGACCAATCGGCACAGGAAAATGACTTGCTTGTTTAGGATGTGAAGGACAGAAAGGGTTGGTTGATCATGACAAAATATTGGAAGCGGTATATAGGTGTGACGGTGCTCCTGCTGATTTTTCTGCTGCCGGCAGCAGCAGGTGCTGAAGAACGAAAGGATGAATGGCAGCAGACAGGGTATTCCTTTGCGACGATCAAATCGGTTTTTGTCGAACCTGTTTTTGCTGAGGGCGTGCAGGCGGACGATTTGACGCAGCGTATTTTGCGCGATAAGGTCAACGCGACTTTTTCGCGAAATTTAAAATTTGCCAGGCTGAATCTTTCCTTTATGACGCAGGATGAATTGGTGAAACGACTGAGCAAGACCCGCGGCGAGGATGTCGCGGCACTGGCCACCGCGGATCCGGCACGTTATCAGCAGTTGGTTCAGGAGGGGGCAGCTTTTTATTGCGATGCAATCCTGCAGGTGCGTTTCGCCGTATATGGAGATACGAGCCGCCATATAGCGGAAAAGATGGAAACCTATATGACGACGAAAGAGGTTTACCTGAACAGAGTCGTGACGGACAGCAATGGACACCAGACCACCGTGAATGAATGGGTGAGCGTGCCGGTTTCCGAGGTTCGCGTGATTCCCGAGCATGACGAGGTCACTTCGCATACGGCGCTCGAATTCGAATTGACCGACGCGAAGACGAAACAGTTGGTATGGAAAATGGTGGATAGCCGTGATGCGGTGGATAAGGAAAAAGATGGCATGATCGGAAGGATTTTAAAACGGGCAGCGGAGCGATTGGAAGCCGTAAAAAAATCCTGAGGCGCTAAACTAAACTTGTTTTGCAAAAAAGAGAGTAAGCCGCCAGCAGTAAGGGCGTCCTACTCTCTTTTTCGCGTTTTCAGCAACTTGTATATTGAATTAAAATAATGTACAATGATAAGTAGCGACGATGAGCGGATATTGTGCTTTATATAGTATTTATGGGGTGAAATCAGCCTTGTTTTTTTTGGCCGTTGGCTGATTTAAAAACATCGTATGAATCAATTAAGCATTTAAATTATATAATATTGAAATAAATGGAGGTCGTTTCTTTTTGAGAAAACAAAATAAGTTAGCTATTATCCCCCTCGGAGGTCTGGGGGAAATCGGTAAAAACATGACCGTTATCCGTTACGGGTCGGATATCGTTGTCCTTGACTGTGGTTTGGCCTTTCCTGATGATGATATGTTGGGGATTGATCTTGTCATACCGGACATGACCTATCTTGTCGAAAACAAAGATAAGATCCGGGCGGTTGTCATCACGCATGGGCATGAAGATCATATCGGGTCGCTATCGTATTTTTTGCGGCAGATTCAGGTTCCGGTATACGGGACACAGCTCGCTATGGGTTTGGCAGAAGGCCGTTTGAAGGAAAACCGGGTGGACAATTGTTCTTTAAATGTGATTGAGCCAGGGGATGAACTCGTTTTTGGCAAAATCAAGGTGGGCTTTATTCAGACGAGCCATTCCATTCCGGATGCTGTAGCAATTTATTTTAAAACACCGGTAGGTACGATTCTTCATACAGGGGACTTTAAAATTGATTACACTCCAGTAGATGGGAAAACTATGGATTTTTATAAGTTTTCCAAACTGGGAGATGAAGGTGTACTGGTATTGATGGCCGACAGTACAAATGCGGAATCTCCAGGCTTTACGAAATCAGAAAGCACGGTTACCGACGCCCTTGATAAGGCCTTTATGGGAGCTCGGGGCAGAATTTTGTTGGCGACATTTGCCTCGAATGTGTCGCGCATACAACAGGCGGTTGATGTTGCCTGTAAACACGGTCGTAAGGTGGCGGTAGTTGGCCGCAGCATGGTTAATGTTGTCGGCATAGCAGTGGATTTGGGCTATTTAAAGATTCCGGAAGGAAAACTGATCGATATGGATGAGATCCATCGCTATCCGGAAAATCAGATCTTGATTTTGACGACCGGCAGTCAGGGTGAACCGATGGCTGGCCTGTCGAGAATGTCGCGGGGCGAGCACAGAAAAATTCAGATTCAGCGCGGTGACCGGGTTATTTTTTCGGCTACACCGATTCCTGGCAATGAAAAATCGGTTTCGAAGACGATAGATGCTCTGCTGCGGCTTGGCGCTGAGGTCGTGCATGAAAAATCTGCTGGCATTCATGTTTCCGGACATGCCAGACAAGAAGAACTCAAATTAGTGCTGAACATGGTTCGGCCAAAATACTTAATTCCGGTGCATGGAGAATATCGCATGCTGGCGAGTCATAAAAAGCTGGCAGAAGAGTGGGGCTTGCCGAAAGAAAATATTTTCGTCGGTGAAAATGGACAGGTCTTTGAATTCAGCAAGGAAGATGGGGAAGTGACCGGGATGCTTGCCGGGACAGTTACTTCCGGCAAGGTTTTTGTTGACGGTTTAGGCGTTGGCGATGTAGGAAATATCGTGCTGCGCGATCGGCAGATGCTGTCGCAAGATGGCGTGATCATTGTAGTTATTACCATGGATAAGAATTCGTCGCACGTGACTGCCGGCCCGGATTTGGTTTCCCGCGGCTTTGTCTATGTAAGGGAAGCGGGCCAGATGATGGATGAAGCCCGTAAGGTTGTTCGGCAGGCGCTTGAAAAATGTGAGGCAAAGGAAATTTCCGAGTGGTCGGTGTTAAAATCCGCTATTCGTGACGCATTGAGTAAATATATATATGCCAAGACGCATCGTCGGCCGATCATTTTGCCGATTATAATGGAAATATAACATCAGATGTAAATGTTGATATAAAACAGGAAAGACAGCGGCGTTTAGCCGCTGCCTTTCCTGTTTTTTCATGTGCAAATAAATGAGGCTCGCTGATACTTCGAGAATATTTGCGATACATATTCAAATAATAGGAGCGAAAATTATGCAAAAAATCCAGTGCGGTACACAGGAAATTACCCTGTGACTGCACTGGATTTTTTGTGGTTTATTTATAGGTTGGTTTGGTAAGCTGATTTAGAAAAACAATCTATTCAAAAGTTCCCCGGATGATAGGTTCGCCGTTGGCGACCATGTGCTGTCCTTTGGCCCAGACATGGCCCAGGGCAAAGGCATCGCTGAGAACGATGAAATCGGCATCGCTGCCCGTTTGGAGACAGCCTTTGTTTGGATAAAGCTTAAGCGCTTTAGCCACATTTGTGGAGAGAATCTGAATTGCATCAGTCAACGGGATCTTTTCTTGCTCGACCATATCACGGAATTCACTGAACATGGATTGCTGGTTGCCAACGCCGACGCCGATCGTGTTGCCGGCCGCGTCAAAAATCGGCATGCTGCCATTGCCGTCAGAACTCATCGTGATCTGCGATAGCGGCACGTCTGCAGCAAGGGCTCGTTTGGCGGCCGTGCTCGGTTTTACGGCATGCTTAGAACCACTTTCCGGACTTACGCCGGAGGTGATATCCATAAGGCCGCCTTGCTTGGCCCATTCGATGCTTTCGGCAAAAAGCTGCTGGTTCCGGTTGACATGGGTCGGCAAAAACTGGGATTTCGGTATTTCACCGTTGGCCGTGATTTCATAAAGAAATTTTAGACCGTTTTTTCCATCGCCCATATGCATGTCGATAATGCCGGCTTTGCCACTGAGCATGCCGCCGACTCTGGCTTCGGCAGCGACTTTGGCGTATTCATGGACGGTTGGCTGCGCGGAGCGATGATCCGACATGGCGATTTCGCCAGCACCGATTACTTTGTCGATCAGGATGATATCACGGCGCACATTCCCTGTAATCGTTGGGGTCGGAAGTTCGTAAGCCCCCGTGTAAATGTAAGTGGATACGCCTTCTGCTTCAAGACCACGCGCTTTAGCGAGCAAACTTTCTACGTGGCGGGTCGTGCCGTCGGTGCCGAGACAGCCGACCAGCGTCGTTACACCAGCCGATGTTATTTTGGAGAGGAGAACTTCTGGCGTACGGGTGGCGTAGCCGCCTTCGCCGCCGCCACCGATCATATGGACGTGACTGTCGATGAACCCTGGCAGTAACGTCTGCCCGTTCATATCGATTTCTTTATAAGGACACCCCGCAGGTGCGATTAAGTTTGTGCCAATCCCAGCTATTTTTTCGCCAGCAATTAAAAGGTCTTGTTGTCCAAGATCTTGCGGAGCAAAGATATGAGCATTGCGAAGTATGGTGAAAAATGGTTTTTCTTGCATGGAAATGCCTCCTTAAAATGATAGTAGATGTTGACTTACATGAAGAGCAGAATAAAACGCATGACCCAGATGGAAAGCAGTGCATTGATGAAGCATATGGCGATAATCGCTGCATAATGCTTTGTGTTCACATTCGAAATGCCAAGGCAACGGCCAATATTCTGTACGGGGTTGCCGATCAGGTAGATGGCTGGAATCAGTGTTGTCAGCTGTGCAGAATCCAGAATGCCTGCACTGTATAGACTGGCTGCAACGCCGATGCCGCCCCCCACTGCTCATGATGGCGGTGATCAAAACGGTAGCCGCTTCACCGGGCAAGCCCCACAAGGCCATGACTGGCGAAAAGACAATGCCGATGGTTTTTAAGAGCCCTGTGACATCGAGGACGCGGATGATGACAAAGGCCATGATGACATTAGGCAACAGGCTGGTTGTTCCTATCGTAAATCCACGGCGGGCGCCTTCAATAAAAAGGTCTAAAATGTTCTTTTTGGCTGCATCACTGGTATTAGTTGCCATTTTTTATTCCTCCTGCCGTAGTTTTGCTGATGGTTTTCAAATAGAGGCGCATGAAATTGGCCCCGATGATTTTAAAGATAAACATGACGATAATTGGCACGATGATTGGCACCAACATAAAGCCGAAGACAGCTGCGCCTGAAGAAAAATAATTCGTGATAAAGGCGCTGGCGCTTGTCTGGTAGGAGATGATGATAGAGCGCTCATTGTCGGAAATATCGCCGTTGTCGGCCAGTTCTTTCACCATGCCGGCGGCAGCATCCGTACTCTGCATATTGGCGATGTTTGCCAGAGCGGATACGCCTGGAACGCCGAGCAGGGGCCGAAGTATCGGGGACATAATTTTTTCGGCTGCCTTCAGGCCGCCCAATCCGTCGACGACGTTGACGAGACCTAGTGCCAGGATGACGGCCGGGATGAGCTCAATGGCAAATAGAAAGCCGTCACGAGCACCGCTTCCCCCGGCTCCGCGGAAGGTGAATGCTTTGTCGAGACCTTCGATTTTACCGAAGGATCCGTTGAGCACATTGAAGTCAAGAACGCGCAACCAGCCATCACTGGAGGAAAATATTCCCGAAAATAAAAGAATGGCGAAGAAGAAGGCGGCATAGCCGACCCAGGTTACCTTTAGTGGTGGTTGTTTTTCTTTTTCCATAAAAAGAGCCTCCTCGGTGATTTTGGTAGAATTTGTTTTGTCACTCATATTACAAGCAATTACCGTGCCAACTTTTCCTTGCTTGCACTCGAATTTTCTGCGCGGCGAATTTAATCACGGCAGCTGGCTAATGTGTGCGGTTTTTTTTATTCAGCTGGATTGACGAAGTGTTGCCAGGTGATTAAAATAAAAGGGAAAATATAAACAAATGATAAAGAAAATTCCCGTTTAATTCCCGTTTATATTATACAGGAGGATGAAATGAAGAATTTAGCAGTCGTTGCTTTGAGCAAAAATACATCCTGCGCTTTGCGCGAACAGTTGTACAAATTATTAGGAGGCCATATTAACATAACTGACTATCATGTGGAAAGCAACATGCCGTGGAATATTGAAGCGGACTTAGTTTTATTTGCGAGCCAGGCTTCTTACAAGCAGGCCCGGTGCCGGTTGCGCCGAACCTGTCCGGTACTTATTGCACGGCGTTCGATCAATTATCATGAGGTTAATAAACTCTTTGAAATCCCCGCGGGGACGGATGTTCTTCTGGTCAACGATATTATATCCAGTGCCAATCAAACAATTGCACTGCTGCAAACGCTGGGGATCAATCATCTGAATTATTATGCTTATGCGCCTGGCATGAAAAATTATCCGCAGCTCAAAATAGCGGTGACTCCAGGCGAAAGGGAAGTCGTTCCAGAATGTGTCGAGCAGGTCGTTGATATCAAGACGAGGCTGATTGACATCACGACATTGGTTGAACTCTTGGGGAAACTCGGCATGCTGGAGTTTTATGCGGATTTTCTGTCGGCAAATTATGTGCGTGATATTATTCAAATGATTAAAGATGGTCAACGCATGCTCTGCGAAAGCGATCAGCTGAAATCGGAGATCCGGCGCTTGGAGGATTCGGTTCGTCGTCAACGCCTGCAAGAAAATACCATTGCTAAATACACGTTTGCAGATATTATCGGCTGCAGTAAAACAATCGAGCGCACAAGAGAGCTCGCCAAAAAGATGGCGGCGGCAGATGCAACGATTCTCATTCAAGGCGGCAACGGTACGGGCAAGGAGCTGATCGCTCAGAGTATACATAATGTTTCACCGCGTCGGTCCGGGCCATTTGTTGCGGTAAATTTTGCGGCGCTGACGGAAAATCTTTTAGAATCTGAACTGTTTGGCTATGTGGATGGGGCGTTTACGGGAGCTGCTCGCGGCGGCGCACCCGGACTTTTTGAGGCAGCCCAGGGAGGAACGATTTTCCTCGACGAAATAGGTGATGCACCACTTTCTTTTCAGGTTAAGCTGCTGCGCGTTTTGCAGGAGCATCAGATCCGCCGCGTTGGCAGCACCAAGTTTATTCCGATTGATGTCCGGGCAATCGTTGCGACCAATCAGGACTTGAAATATTTAATCCAACAGGGACGTTTTCGCGAAGATCTGTATTATCGCCTGAATGTCCTGCCCATTCATATGCCGGCACTGCGCGAGCGCAGCGATGATATTCTTTTACTGGCGGAATCTTTTTATCTGAAACATACAGGCACAGGCGAAGTGGCAGCAGCAGCCAAGTATTTTCGCTGGGTTGCACCATACCTGCGGCAGTATTCCTGGCCGGGAAATATTCGCGAGCTGCAAAATGTCGTAGAATATCTGATTAATGTTTGTCCGGATGCTTCTCCGCAGTTTTTGGATTTGCCGGAGGATATGAGATGTGGCTGCGCTCATATTCCTTCTGCGCAGCAGGAAAAGCGGGCTTGGAAACAACGCATTTGTGAAGAAGTTATTTTAGCTAATGCGCAGTCTGTCTCCATCGGTAGGCGATCCCTGGCGGAAAAGCTGCTGCTGCCGGAAAATCAGATCCGGTTGCTGGTGCGTGAATTGGAGGTGGCGGGAATATTGCTGCTCCAAAAGGGGCGCAAAGGGCTCCGGCTGAACCAGCAAGTTTATGAAGAGGATGAAGCGGCTGGCCTGGAAAACAATGTGTCCGGCTGAATTTGCCGAGCTGCCGGGGCTGCACCTTGAAAAGCACAACAGCCGTGGGACTAAAATAGGAATATATCAAGAAATCAAGAGATTTCAAAATTTTTGGCGTATCTATAATTCAAAGGTTTGTGTTATAATGAAAATGAAGTTTTAGAGAAAAAACAAAGAGATAAAGCCAAACATAAGCAGAAGTTTAATGCAGAGGAGGCTGGGGTAATGACTCGAAAATTAAAAATTCTCATTACGGATGATTCGAGTTTACTTCGCAAAAAATTGCGCGCTGAACTTGAGGAATTGGATTGTGAAGTCATTGAAGCTAAAAATGGTAAAGAGGCTGTTCTGGAATGCTTAAAAGAAAAACCGGACGGCATTATTTTAGATATTGTCATGCCGGAAATCAATGGGGTTGAGGCTTTGCGGGCTATTCGTGAAATCAGACCGGACATGCAGGTTATCATGTTGTCTTCTACTGGTTCGTCGGCTAATCTGGTGGAAACATTGAAACTAGGGGCAATGGATTTTATCCAAAAGCCCTATACAAGTGAACAGATCAAGACGGCGATCGGTCGGCTGCGAAAGAAGGTAGAATAGATGCTCAGACAATATTTTGCGCAGTCTTTGCTCAATTCCGGTGTGCTTTCAGCCGAGCAGGTGAGGCTTTTGTTGGAAACGAGAACCGATCATCAGGCACGGATAGAGATCCGGGCACTATGTCAGGGTGTCATGAAAGCCGAGCAGATTGAAAAAATAAAAAAAAGGCAAAAACCGGACGAGGATTTTGCCGCTTTAGCGATAGCTGCTGGTTGCATGACGGAGTCGCAGCGGTGCAGTTTGGAAGCAATGGTACCAAGTACCAATTGGAATTTTGCCCAAGGTATGCTCGATGAACATTTTGTTGCAGGTTATTCTGCGCTGGAGGCATTGCTGACAGACTATGAGGCTAAGGAGACAATGGCGGTCGGCACGGCGATAAACCAAGTGGCGATGAAAAATGTCAATTTTGCAGAGCTTGAGGAAGAATGCGACCTCTACAGCGAATACACCGATGTTTTTTTGCGGACATTGTCCCGCTTTATGAACATCGAGGCTGTTATCAATTTGACGGCAGATCCTTTTATCGGTGAGCAGAGCGCAATTACCATATCGCAACACTTGACCGGAGATATTATGCTTACGACCGGGATTATGGCGGAAGAAGATGTAGTTCTGGAGCTGGCACGGAGGTACAGTCAGGAGAATATAGAAAAGGCGGATGCGCTGGCGGTTGACAGTGTCGCGGAATTTCTCAATGTCACCAATGGCCTTTATATCGTGAATTTATCGAATCGGCATCTTAATGTGGATCTTGATCCATATCGTTCCGCTTATAATGTCTTGCCGGCGGGCAATAAACAGCTGATCCTGCGGATTGATACCGACTGCGGTAGTTTTGATTTAATCTTGGCAGCGGATGAGATTATTTTTTAAGCAAAGAGCCAGAGGCAGATGCCTCTGGCAAAGATAAAATATTTGCCCGGTGGTTGACAATGATGTGAAAAGATGATATTCTATATATCGTTGCAGATGAAAACGCAGCGGAATGGAATATTTGCAATTATTCAAAGCAGTGGAGAGTTGTCCGAGCGGTTGAAGGAGCACGCCTGGAAAGCGTGTGTACGGGAAACTGTACCGAGGGTTCGAATCCCTCACTCTCCGCCATTATAACTTAAGAGAAGAATTCCTTTTTAAGGTCGGACCGCGGCGCCTTGGTCTTACGCAATGAAGACTCATGAACTCCGTCAGGTCCGGAAGGAAGCAGCGGTAAGTGGTCATCTTTATGTGCCGTGAGGTTGCCTGGGGGTCGTGGCCCGACGTTGAAAAGGGATAATATAAGATAAACAGCCTATAGGGCTGTTTTTTTGCTATAATAGAGAGACATGAGAAAGTTTTGAAGGCGGGAGATTGTTATGGCGTATGTTGCTTTGTACCGAAAATGGCGGCCAAAGAATTTTTCAGATCTAATCGGGCAGGATCACATCAGTAAAACATTGGCAAATGCGATTACAGCAGGGAAAATAGGCCATGCGTATTTATTTTCAGGGCCACGCGGGACTGGGAAGACAAGTACAGCTAAGATTTTTGCCAAAGCGCTGAATTGTGAGCATGGTCCGACACCCCAACCATGCAACAGTTGCGCGAATTGCCAAAAAATTAATGATGGATCTTCCATGGATGTCTTTGAAATCGATGCAGCTTCAAACCGCGGTATCGACGAGATCCGTGATTTGCGGGAAACGGTGAAGTTCGCTCCGGTGGATGGCCGCTATAAAGTTTACATTATTGATGAAGTTCATATGCTGACAGTGGAAGCCTTTAACGCGCTGCTCAAGACGTTGGAAGAGCCGCCGGCACATGTGGTGTTCATTCTAGCGACGACGGAAGCCCACAAGGTTCCAGCCACGATACAGTCCCGTTGCCAGCGCTATGATTTCAAGCGCATCACGGTGTTGGAAATACAAAAGCGACTGGAATTGGTTGCAGAAACTACGGGCCTGAAGGCGGAGGCGGAAGCACTCAAAGTCATTGCCATTCATGCGGATGGGGGAATGCGCGATGCCTTGAGCATTTTGGATCAGTGCTCAGCCGTGGCTGGAGCAGGCGTTACCGTAGAAAGCGTTCGCCAGATTCTGGGCCTTGTCGGGCATGAATGGATTTGGAAGTTAACCGATGCCTTGGCAGGGAAGGATTCAGCGATGATTTTGTCGCTGACAGGTGAGCTTTTAGCCGGCGGCAAAGACGTGAAGCAGATCTTGGCAGAAATGACGTTACATATGCGCAGTGTCATGATCTACAAGGCGGCCGGTGGGATGGCGGGGGTGGATTTATACAGTGATCGGGAAGATATTCTTAAACAGCATGCCGCTCAGTTTACGCATGAGGTGATTGTGCAGATCATTCAAAAGCTTCACGCGGCGATGAATGAAATCAAATGGTCGCCGCAGCCGAGAATTACTTTAGAAGTTGCTTTGTTGTCGCTTTGTTACACGGAAGCGGCAGGGGTGCAAGGGGCTGATGAGGTATCACCGATGCCTTCTGGGCGAATGGCTCAGATGGAGGCGAAAATTGCCCAGCTCACTGCAGCAATAAGCACGTTGACGGCAAACGCATGTGCCGTGACATCGGATAACAGTTCACAGGCTATGATGATAACGGCTGCGCCACGAGTGGCCGCAAGCAGGCCAGCAGTGGGGTCATCGGCAGCAGGAATGAGCGGTGTTGCTGCTCCGGAAACAGCTGTGCCGGAAGGGAAAGGATCTGCCGATGGGACAGCGGTCTGGCAGAAACTTCTGGCGGTGTTGAAAGAACAGGGGAAAATGCCGGTTCATGCCTGTGTTAAGGCTGGCGAAGTGCGCGGGATGAATGATACGCAATTTTTTATCGCTTTCAAGAGCAGCTTTATGAAAGCGCGGACGGAACGGGAAGATTATCGGTGTTTGCTGGAAGAAATTCTGGAAACTATTTGCGGCCGCTCTCTGCGGGTTATTTGCACTTTGGAAACAGCAGCGGAACCCCGAAAAACACCAGCACCTTTGCCAAAGAAAAAAGCAGCAAACCCGCCGGCACAGAAAGATACGGTAGCGGTTGATTACACGGCGATGTCAGCGGAAGAACGCCATACGCTTGAAGCGGCTGTGGAAGTATTTGGCGATAACTTTGTCCGCAAAGAGGATTTGAAATAATGAATTGACGATTATAAAGTATTTTGGTAGTCTAGGATATAGTACATATAGAGGGAGGCAATACTATGTTTGGTGGAATGGGAAACATGGGCAATATGGCCGGCATGATGAAAAAAGTTCAGAAACTACAGGCTGATATGGCGAAACTGCAGGAGGAACTTAAAAAGAGAACGATAGACGTATCGGCGGGCGGCGGTGCCATAAAAGTAGTGATGAATGGAGAAAAACAAATTCAATCGCTGCTAATTGATCCTTCGGCGGTTGATCCGGAAGATGTAGAAATGTTGCAGGATTTGATTTCTGCGGCTGTCAACGAATCTGTAAAAAAAGTCGATGACATGATGTCCAGTGAAATGGGGAAACTTACCGGCGGCCTTAATTTACCACCAGGAATGCTTTAATCATGCAATATATAGAGCCCCTGGCGAAACTCATTGAGCATTTTCGCTCTTTACCGGGAATTGGCGCAAAGACAGCTGTACGATTGGCTTATCACATTCTCGATATGGATGCGGATAAGGCCAAGGCGTTAGCTAATGCTATTGTTGAAGCCAAGGAGAAAATTGGCTTTTGCAATACTTGCTTTAATCTCAGTGATGTGAACCCCTGCAGGATATGCGCATCGGAAACACGGGACCGTTCGGTGATTTGTGTCGTTGAGCAGCCGCGCGATGTGGCAGCTTTGGAACGCATGCGGGATTACAAGGGTTTGTATCATGTTCTTCATGGTGCATTGTCGCCACTGGAAGGTGTTGGTCCGGAAGACATTCGGATAAAAGAATTGCTGACGCGCCTCTACGCGGATGACGTCAAGGAAGTTATTGTTGCGACAAATCCCAATGTTGAGGGGGAGGCTACGGCGATGTATATTGCCAAACTGCTAAAACCTGCCGGCATAAAAGTCACGCGTATTGCGCATGGTCTGCCAATTGGCGGGGATTTGGAATATGCTGACGAAGTGACCTTATCAAAGGCGCTGGAGAATCGTCGGGAAATCTGAAAATATAACCGGGATGTTTTTATCCCGGTTCAACTATTGAATGTGAGGAATTTATCATGGAAGCTAGTTTTGTAATTGCCTTTGCGGTAGGAATCTTGGTCCTCTGCCTGATCGGCAAAGTTGTTTCATTGCCAATGCATATTCTTTGGAAACTCATATCCAACAGCGTTATTGGTGCGGTTATGCTTTGGGTTGTCAACCTGTTTGGCGTGGGCATTGAAATCACCTTTTTGAAGGCGCTGATTGCCGGCGCGTTTGGCATTCCCGGTGTATTGGGCCTGGTTATATATCAATTTTTATAAAAGGTGTTGACAAACACCTTTAAACCATGTAGAATAATACAAGTCGCCAGTGAAATGGCACAGTGCTTTAAGAAAACATTTTCTTGGCAAGCTTAAAAAAGCAGTTGACAAGATATGCAGATTAAGGTATTATGTAAAAGCTGATTCAAGCAATCAGCCGGTGTTCTTTGAAAACTAAACAATGCAGCAATAAAGAACTATGTAACACATGGTTCAAGCCAGATGTGCGGGTTTGACGCGAGTCAAACCAAAACAAAATGTTTCAAGCTTTGCTTGAAACGACAATTTCTTTTAACTAAGATTTTAAAGAGCCTATCAAGGTTCTCTAATATAATTTATTGGAGAGTTTGATCCTGGCTCAGGACGAACGCTGGCGGCGTGCTTAACACATGCAAGTCGAACGGACTTACACTTAACACTGAGCTTTTTATAAAAGGCTCGATGCAGCCAAGGCGGTGAATGAACGAAGTGAATTCACCACGCTTTGTAAAAAGTGATTGACACTCAGCTAGAAGGCTCAGTGTTGAGTGTAAGTTAGTGGCGAACGGGTGAGTAACGCGTAGACAACCTACCTCTAAGATGGGGACAACATCGCGAAAGCGGTGCTAATACCGAATGAAGTGCCTTTCCCGCATGGGAGAGATACTAAAGGTGGCCTCTATTTATAAGCTACCACTGAGAGATGGGTCTGCGTCTGATTAGCTAGTTGGCGGGGTAA
>Ga0183099_1000773_pt1 | contig 20909 bp, 25 predicted proteins | sample Biomet1_FD_127788 | JGI IMG/M metagenome (GOLD analysis project Ga0183099, IMG submission 127788) | Microbial communities from bioreactor (seeded with anoxic lake sediment) at LBNL, California, USA - Biofuel metagenome 1 | ecosystem: Engineered > Bioreactor > Anaerobic > Unclassified ...
GGCCGTCGTTCTCCCTTTATTAGTCCCCATATAGGCGGGCGGCAGGGACGGTGCCTGCAGCAGGGCGATGTTCTGTGCAGCGGACAGCAGGGACGTTATGCGCCGCGGGCGCAGAGTCTGCCGCCCCAATATCGCTCCCGCTGGGCTAAAAAATGTAAATTGCAGGTAATTTTGGATTCGCCGGCGGCGTATTTCAGTGACAAGACGATCCAGCAGTTTTTTTCGGAATCTTATGCAGTGGCAGAATCGGCAAGCCGCATCGGCTGCCCGCTCATTGGCGCGAAAATACTGATCGATAAAAAGCAAATTATATCGGATGCTGTAAGCTGGGGCGCGGTGGAAATTTCTGGCGGACTGCCTTGTATCGTGATGCCTGATCATGGGACAATCCGGGGCTTTCCCAAGATCGGTTACGTCATGCAGGCGGATTTTTCACGGCTGGCGCAGGCTGCTCCGGGCAGTGTGCTTTCTTTTGCGCCGATCACGCGAACTCGTGCGGTTTCGGCCCTGCGGCGGCAACGGAGAAAATATGATGCACTGGAAATCCTGCTGCAAAATTGATTTACAGGTTTTATAGATAGGGCAATTCGATTTTTTCGAATTGCCCTATCTATTTTTTCAATTTTACCTTTTCTTTCCTGAATGGTATGATACTTACAGATAGAGATGCGGTTAAAGCAATGGGGCTTTGGACAAGGGTGATAAGACTTTTGTTCAAGGCCCTTTTTTCGACCTCTATGTGAAAAATTGATGAAAAGGCGGGGGAAATATGTATCAAGTCGATATGAACTGTGATCTGGGAGAAAGTTTTGGCGTGTATCATTTGGGAATGGACAAAGATGTTTTGCCGCTGCTGACCTCAGCGAATATTGCCTGTGGGTTTCATGCCGGCGATCCGGCTGTGATGCATGCAACGGTAAAAATGGCTTTGGCAGCCGATACGGCGATCGGGGCACATCCGGGGCTGCCGGATCTCAGCGGATTTGGCCGCCGTAAAATGGAGCTTTCAGCAGAGGAAGCTTATGATATGGTTGTATATCAGGTGGGAGCACTGCAGGCTTTTGTCAAATCGGAAGGCGGCCACTTGCAGCATGTAAAACCGCATGGGGCTTTGTATAATATGGCGGCCAAAGACAGGACGCTGGCTGAAAGCATCGCTAAAGCGATCGCTAAAGTCGATGCAGATTTGATCCTCTACGGGCTGGCTGGCAGTGAAAGTATTAAAGCTGCGCAAAAGATCGGTCTGCGCAGTGCTGCCGAAGTTTTTGCGGATCGGAGTTACCAGGCAGATGGTTCGCTGACGCCGCGCCGACAGCCAGGCGCCATGATTACCGATGAACAGGCTGCGATCGCGCAGGTTTTAAAAATGGTCAAGGACAAAGAAGTAAGGGCTTTGTCCGGCGAGACTGTGCCAGTGCAGGCCGATACCATCTGCATTCATGGCGATGGCGCAAAGGCGTTGCTATTTGCCGAAACACTGCGGCAAGCCTTGACGGAAGCGGGAATCGAAATAAAACCGACGGGGTCATTTTTATAATGAAAGAACAAGGGAAAGAGGCATAAGGCTATGAATACAAAGGGAAAAAATTCAAAACTAAGCGTAATTCTCGGAGCGGCTTTTTTGATGGCGACTTCGGCCATCGGTCCGGGATTTTTGACACAGACGACGGTTTTTACAGAAAAATTTGCAGCCAGTTTCGGCTTTGTCATCTTGCTGTCGATCATCATTGATATCGGGGCCCAGCTGAACGTATGGCGGATTATTGCCGTAGCGGAAAAATATGGTCAGGATATAGCCAATATGGTTTTTCCGGGCTTGGGGTATGTGGTGGCTTTTTTGGTCGTTTCCGGCGGCCTGGCCTTTAATATTGGCAATATTGCAGGCTGCGGCATGGGGCTCAACGTAATTTTTGGCATTTCGCCGCTGACCGGGGCCGCTGTCAGTGCGCTGGTGGCCATCGGGATTTTCTTGAACAAAGAAGCCGGAGCGGCGATGGACAAGTTTACACAGATTGCCGGTGTCGGCATGATTTTATTGACATTATATGTCGCAGTTGTATCGAATCCACCGGTTGCGGAAGCGATAACAAAATCCATTATGCCGGATCAGATCGACATCATGTCAATTGTCACTTTGGTCGGCGGTACGGTTGGCGGTTATATCACGTTTGCCGGCGGACATCGCCTGCTTGATGCTGGAATCAAGGGCCGAAATGCTTTGCCGCAGGTGACGCAAAGCTCTGTATCCGGGGTGGTAATCACCGGGATCATGCGCATCATTTTGTTTATGGCAACTCTCGGCGTGGTCGCGCAAGGCTTTGCGCTTGATCCAAGCAATCCGCCGGCATCGGTCTTTCTTTTATCCGTAGGCGAGGTCGGCTATAAGATTTTCGGTCTGGTCATGTGGGCCGCCGCGCTTACGTCGGTTGTCGGCGCGGCGTACACTTCTGTTTCGTTTTTGCGCAGCTTCAGCAAAACATTGGATAAAAATTACCGGGCGGTCATCATTGCCTTTATTCTATTTTCGACACTGGTCTTTTTGTTCATCGGCAAACCGGTATTGGTATTGATTTTGGTCGGAGCATTAAATGGTTTGATTTTGCCGGTTACTCTCGGAACCTTATTGATTGCAGCTTATAAGAAAAATATTGTCGGTGATTACAAGCATCCGCTGTGGATGACGGCCTTTGGTGTGGTCGTGGTTCTCATCATGATCTATATGAGCGGCCATACGATCATCAATACACTGCCGACGCTGTTTTGAGGTAGAATATAAGGAGGAAAATACTATGTCAGATAAAGTAGCAGAACTAATACCTGCGGTGGCACGTGAACGCTTTCGCCACAATGCATGGGTAAAGCCTACGGCGGGGCTGGCGAGTGGCTATACACAGGCAAATTTGGCAATTTTGCCGAGGAATTTAGCCTTTGATTTTCTGCTGTTTTGCCAGCGGAATCCGAAACCTTGTCCGGTTCTCGATGTCACCGAGCCGGGATCACCAATACCGCAGCTGATGGCACCGGAGGCCGATATAAGAACGGATCTGCCTTTGTATCGGATTTATCGGTATGGTGAATTGACCGATGAAGTGACGGATATCAAAAAGTATTGGACGAATGATATGGTGGCGTTTTTGCTCGGTTGCAGTTTTACCTTCGAGTTCCCGCTGCTGCGCAATGGAATTTCTGTTCGCCATATTGAGGAAAACTGCAATGTGCCGATGTTCAAGACGGCAATTGCCTGTCAGCCGGCTGGCCGGTTTTCGGGGCCGTTGGTCGTCAGCATGCGGCCGATTCCAGAAAATGATGTAATCCGCGCCGTGCAGGTGACATCACGTTTTCCGGCCGTACATGGTGCGCCGGTTCACATTGGCAATCCGGCAGCTTTAGGAATTCAGGATGTGACAAAGCCGGACTTTGGCGATGCCGTAACGATTCATCCGGGGGAGGTTCCCGTGTTTTGGGCCTGCGGCGTTACGCCGCAGGCAGTGGCTATGCAGTCCAAGCCGCCGCTGATGATCACCCATGCACCGGGGCACATGTTTATAACCGATATAAAAGATGAGAAGTTTGGCGTTTTATAAACAATCCAGTTCGCGGCAATGGCCGATAGCACCATTGCCTTGCGGCCGGGCAAGAAAGCAGGCAGAATTTTATGCAGGAAGTATGTGAGAAAAATCAGGACGTGACGATCACGCCGCTGGGGGAGGCAGCTGTGCTCGTTTCTTTTGGCGATACAATCGATCCGGCTATTCACTATAAGGTACATGCTTTTGCCAATTATCTGGCAAAAAAACCGTTTGACGGCATGACCGAGTATACAGAAGCTTTTTCCAGTGTAGCTGTTTATTATGATATTGTGCGCCTACAGGCGCAGAAACGGAATTTTACGACGGCAAAGCTGCCATATGCTTATCAGGTTGTCGTCGAATTCATCCGGGATATTTTAGAGCAGGTGGATTTCTCTATTACAGAGAAATCCCGGCTGGTGCGAATCCCGGTTTGTTATGGGGGCGGATTTGGCCCGGATCTTGAGGATGTGGCCGCATATCATAATATTTCCGCGCAGGAGGTTGTCAACATCCATACGGGCGGGAAATACCTTGTCTACATGATTGGCTTTGCTCCAGGTTTTCCCTATATTGGTGGGTTGCCAGAAAGCATAGCTACGCCGCGGCGCAGCTCGCCGCGTTTGGCCATACCGGCAGGATCCGTGGGGATTGCCGGCGGGCAGACGGGCATTTACCCGATTGAAACTCCGGGCGGCTGGCAGCTCATCGGCAAAACACCGTTGCCTTTATTTCAGCCAGAATGCACGGAATCCCCAAGTCTGTTGCAAGCGGGGGATGCCATTGAATTTTATGCGATTTCCGCAGAGGAGTACGAAGCGTATGCAAAAGAAAAATAGTTTGGAAATCATCCGCGGCGGCATGCTCACCAGCCTGCAGGATTTGGGACGGCTGGGTTATCAGAAATACGGTGTGATTGTCAGTGGGGCGATGGACAGCTGCGCTTTGCGCCTGGCCAATCTTCTCGTGGGCAATGAAGAAGGTGAGGCCGCTCTGGAGATTACGATTCTGGGCCCGGTATTACAGCTGAAAAAGAACACCTTGTTTGCGATTACAGGCGGCGATTTGTCGCCGACCATTGACGGGAAACCAGTGCCGCTGCAAAGGCCGGTATATACCAAAGAGGATTGCTGGCTGAGCTTTGGCTCCTGCCGCCAAGGCTGCCGCGCTTATTTGGCGGTGGCGGGCGGCTTTGCTATTCCAGCCGTTATGGGCAGCAAGAGCACGTATATCCGAGCCGGGATCGGCGGGTTTAGGGGGCGGGCGTTGCAAAGCGGGGATGTTTTGCCCATCGGGGAAATGGCACCGGAGATCGAAAACTTTGCGGGAAGGCTGACGGCGGGCCGGGCGGTTTCTTTTGCAACAACGAGTTGGTTTGCGGGCTGGCAGCCGGGGTTGAGTGAAGCTGGGCCGATTCGCGTAACGCGCGGTTCACAGTTTAACTGGTTCAACGAGGCTAGTCAAAATAAATTTTTCAACGAAACCTATGAAATTACCGCGGAGTCTGATCGGATGGGGTACCGCCTGCAGGGGCCTTTGCTGGAGCGGAAAATAAAACGGGAAATGATTTCTGAATCGCTGCTTTGGGGTACCATTCAGATAACAAATGAAGGCAGTCCGATCATCTTATTAGCTGACCGACAGACGGCCGGCGGCTATCCGCGCATCGCGCAGGTCGCGCAGGCCGATCTGCCGCGGCTGGCACAGATGCCCGCGGGCAGCAGCCGGCGGTTTCAGGAGATTCTTTGATGGAAGCGGAGCAGCTTTACCTGCAGCGGGAAGCGTACATCCGGCAGATGAAGGCAGCGATCGCATTTTACCGGCAAAAAAGAAAGCGGTTTGCGCCTGAAACAGGGCAAACCGCTGGGAGCAGCTCTCAACAATTTAGGGGAGCTGCTTTTTGTATTCACTTGGCGTGCAATTGAACAGGGTCTTAAAGGCCCGGGAAAATGTCGAATAGTCCTTAAAGCCGCAGTCGAAACAGATCTTGGTTAGCGGTTGATCCTCACGGATGAAATCGCGTGAGAGCAGCAAGCGCTTATGCGTGATATATTGATGCAGTGTGTAACCGGTTTCGTTTTTGAATTTTCGCATCATATAGTATTTGCTGATGTAAAATTTTTGGGCGAGTGCTTCTACGCTGAGGTCGGCAAAGAGATTGGCATTGATATAAGCGAGCAGAGCCAGGGTCTTCGGGTCATAATGGGAAGCGTTGCTTGCCTCTGACGGGCTGCTCAGCAGCGCGCGGTTCAGCAGTACCATGAATTCAAGAAATAAGAGCTTGCCATAGAGTGCCTGGGCAAAACTTTTTTCGGCGAGGCCTTGGCGCAGCTTTTCCATTTGCTGCAACAATTCCTGCGATTTGTGCAGGTTGAGCCGCAGAACATGCATTTGTTTTGCTTTGGCGAGTTCGAAGCAATGGGTCAAATCCTGATTTCCTTCCGCATACTTTTGCAGAAACCCCGACATGATGTAAATAATGATCCGTTCATAAGGTACGCTGCAGTCGATTGCCGGTTTATGGATGTCGTTATGGTTGACGAGAATGATATCATGTGGGGCCAGGTTATAGGATTTTCCCTCGATCATATATTGTACGTTGCCATTTAAGAAGATAATGACTTTATCGAATTCGTGATAATGATATTGAAATTCACGCAAGTGGTTGTCTTTTAAGTAAAAAACTTTAAAATCAGCGGGCAGATAGCCTCTTTTTTCATATTCCGGCAATGCAATCATCTCCTAACAGCATTATAGAGCATGATTTGCAATATAAAAAGCATTTTTTGGATTTTATTTGTATATATTGTCTGCTATACTGTACTTAACTTAAATGAAAAGAGAGCAGGTGCAAAATATGTGCGTGATATTAAAAAAATATCGTTTTTTAGGAACGGAATACTTAATCTGTGATTTGCGGGGAGCGGCATTTGATCTCACGCCAGTGCAGTTGCGTCTGCTCTGCGACCGCCGGGAGGGGATTGGCGCCGATCGTTTTTTTGTGTGTGCAGGGACGGCGGCAAAGCCGCATTTTCGCCTTTTTGCCGCTGATGGCAGTGAAGTGTGCAAGGATGAAGCATCGCAGCTTATTTTTCAGCGGCAGTTGCAGGATGCGCAGCAATCGTTGCAGCAGAGTGAGATTTTCCGGGCACTCGGCGATCGGGTAATTGTGGACGCGGTGGTTGGAATCGAGGCAGAGGTCACAGAGGTTCGGTTAACGGATTCCTTTATGGGAAGCTTGCGGGCCGCTGATTTGGTACGGACAGATTGTGCCAGTTAAACATTCCATTAAAAGGCGCTGGTTTTGACCAGTGCCTTTAATTTTTTGCCGTTTTCTTTCGATATAATGGATGGAATAAAAAACAAGGATGTGATTTTATTTATGTTCGAAGGCATCGGAAAAATCAATACGTATGCCGCAATGCAGCAACTGCAAAAAGATATTCGCGGGAAACTGAAGCAGGGCTGCTCGCCAATCAATGAAGCCGACAGTGAGCCGAAAACGCTGTTTGTCCAGCCGGATAAATCCAGTGAACACGAATGGCGGATGCTGACGATTGTGAGTAAACTGGGCAGCGGCGGCCGGCTTAGTGCTGTCGATTTGGAATATTTGCGGCAAAAGGCGCCGGAGCTCTATGAAAAAGCACTTAATGTTGCAAAAAGCCGGGAAGAATTTGAGCAAAATCTTAAGCGGAGCAAGACCAAAGCGGAAGCGAACCGGCTGCATATGGAGGCGGGCCAGACGGCAGCTTTTTCATTGAGCTTATCTAAAAATGCCGAGAGCAACAGTGCCGGAGTGGCAGAACATGTCATGATGAACCAGGCATTTGAGAGCACCTGGAGTGATTTTGCCGGCAGCAAAAAATACCAGAGACTGCCGGCAGATGAGCGGGAGCGAAAAGCAAGAGAAGCAAAAAAGACGGCAAAAAATTAAAAAAATATTATGAAAAATGGGAATAATTGCAAAGGGGAAATTTTCTTTGGCGTAGAATATATAAGAGCCTGCTGTTTGGCAGGCTCTTTTTAGTGGGAAAATTATATTCGGGAGGGCATGTCATGAAAGAGTATACGGTTGCAGTTATTGCTGGGGATGGAATTGGTCCGGAAGTGTTGGCGGAAGGCATAAAGGTATTAAAAAAAATTGCGCAGTTGGACGGGGCATTTCAGGTGAGCTTTACGGAATATCCCTGGGGCTGTGAATATTATTTGAAAACTGGCAAAATGATGGAGGAAGACGGGCTGGAAAAACTCAAGGCATTTGATGCAATTTATCTCGGTGCAGTAGGCTATCCGGGAGTGCCGGACAATGTTTCGCTGGGCGATTTGCTGCTGAAAATCCGCCGTGGTTTTGATCAATACGTGAACCTTCGCCCGATTAAGCTGCTGCAGGGGGCACCTTGTCCTTTGCAGAATGTCAACCGCGAAGATATTGACATGATTGTCGTGCGGGAAAACAGTGAGGGTGAATACGCCAATGTCGGAGCCCGGTTGTATAAGGGGACGAAAGAAGAAGTTGTCCTGCAGACGGGCGTTTTCTCGCGTAAGGGCACGGAACGCATCATTCGTTATGCCTATGAACTGGCCCGGAAAAATCAGAAAACGCTGACGAGCATCAGCAAGGGAAATGCCCTGGCATACTCCATGGTGTTTTGGGATGAGATTTTCGCCGAGGTCGGTCGGGAATACCCGGATGTCGAAACGCATTCTTATCTTGTCGATGCCGCGAGCATGTTTTTTATCAAAGATCCAAAGCGCTTTGAGGTCGTGGTCACCTCAAATTTATTCGGGGACATTTTGACCGATCTCGGCGCCGCCATTGCCGGCGGTATGGGGCTTGCTGCTGGTGCCAATCTGAATCCGGAAGGAAAATATCCATCCATGTTCGAACCGATTCATGGTTCAGCGCCGGATATTGCCGGGCAGGGATTGGCCAATCCGCTGGCCTCCATCTGGTCGATCAGCCAGATGCTCGACTTCTGGGGGATGGAAGTTTGGGGCGAAAAAATTATTGCGGCTATTGAAACCTTGCTCGTTGAAAAAAAAGTATTGACTCCCGATTTAGGTGGTACGGCAAGTACGCAGGCCGTTGGCGATGAAATCATCCGGATACTGACAAATAAATAAGCAGAAAAAAAGGGGCTCCCGGGCAGGGAGTCTCTTTCAATTTTCGTGCGGCAGGGAAACAAAGAAGTTCGTACCTTTGCCCAAGGCACTTTCAACGCGAATCGTGCCTTTGTGCTGCGCAACGATCCATTTAGCCATGGAAAGACCGAGCCCGGCACCGCTGTGATTGCGCGAAGAATCCGCCTGATAGAAGCGGTCGAAGATGCGGTTGATATCCGTCTCGCCAATGCCTTCGCCGGTGTCGCTTACTTCGAGAAGGGAAGCATCTGCCGCCGTGCGGCTTTTGACCATGATTTTACCGCCCGGCAAAGTGTGATGCATGGCATTGTCAATGAGGATGGTCAGAAGTTGGCGAATCCGCGCCGGATCGCCGAATGCTGGTTTTGAGCTTTCTGCAGATGCCGAAAGCTCTATGCCCTTTTCTGCTGCTAGTAGTTGGAAAGAAGCTAACGTCTTAGCAACGACCTCGTTTAGGTTGAGGTATTCTTTTTCGAGCAGCTGCTGGTTGGCATCTGCCCGGGCCAAAAACAGCAGGGCGTTGATGAGTTCCGTCATGCGGGTGGTTTCATCCTGGATATTGTCGAGCCATTTGCGGTTGTTTTCTACAGTATCGCCGGGTGGCGAGCCGTTTAATATATCGAGGTTTGCCTGAATGATCGTGATCGGCGTGCGCAGCTCATGTGATGCATTGGCGACAAAGTTTTTTTGCTGATTGGTCGCGTACTGGATTGGACGGATCGCATGCTTGGCCATGAAATAGCTGGCCCCAAAGGATAGGATCGTGCAAAATACGCCTACCAGCAGCAGATTGTAAAGCACATTGAGCAACAGCGTTTTTTCTTCTGAAGCATCATTTAAGACGATGAGCGTTTGGCCATTTTTCATCGCTGTGCGCAAATAGGCAAAATTAATGTTGGCGAAAGTGATATCGTCACGGCTTTTCTCGGCCTGCTGAATTTGCTCGCAGAGTTTCGTCAAAGTTTCATCGTTGACGGTAACAAAAGATGATTTATGAAGGATCTGGCCGGAGGCATTGAGTTCAACAAAGAAAAAACTCGGCCGCGGCATGGGGAAGATTCCTGGCCCCGGTTTTTTTTCAGTCTCGTCCTCATCAGAATGGCGGTGCGGCAGATCGCGCATGTTTTTTTCAATGACATTTTTGGTGATGTCATCTAAAAAAAAGCTGGTCGTCTGTTGAGAATTATAGTGCAGCAGCACAAAAACCCCAGAGATCAGGATGATAAAAAGCAGTATGGTTACGCCGGCATTGAGCAGCGTCATTTTTAGGCGCAGTTGGCGAAACATTTATTCAGCCTCCTCAAAGGAATAGCCGATGCCGCGGATCGTCCGGATGCTTTTGAGATCGAGCTTTTTGCGCAGATAGTAAATATAAAGGTCTACGTTGGCTGCACCGGCATCCGAATCATAGCCCCAGATCTTTTCCATGATGCGCTCTTTGGTGAGAACCTGGCCTTGGTTTTGCATGAGCAAGGTCAGAAGGGAAGCTTCTTTGACCGTCAGCTGGATTTTGTTTTCCCCTTGAACGACTTCTCCATGCAGCGGGTAGAGCTTGAGACCGCCGCCTTCAAGAACCCTTTCGGCGCTTGCTTCTTCCGTATGACGTGTCAGGACGCGGATGCGGGCGATGAGTTCTTCGGTGAAGAACGGTTTGATCAAGTAATCGTTCGCACCGGCTTCAAGCCCCGCGACGCGTTCACTGGGCGCATCTTTCGCTGTCAGGAAAATAACCGGTGTCATATTTTTTTCTTTGCGTATTTCCTTGAGTAAAGAGAGCCCGTCTAAACGTGGCAGCATCCGGTCGAGCACGATAACTGCATAATTGTTTTGCCGGATTTTATCCCAGGCAGTCAGGCCGTCAAACGCGGTATCCACTTCATAACCGGCACGGCCAATCAGAACGGTCAGCGCTTCATTCAATTTTATTTCATCTTCAACTAATAATAGTTTCATCATATCGAGCCCTTTCTTATCATAAATATCTTTAGATTACAGTATAAAGGAAAAATCTTTGAACTTCATTTGTTTTTTAACCGGATTTCGACTACAATGGTAATATATATAATCTAGCATAAAATCCGGAGTTTATACAAATACGGATACAGGGCGAAGCCATGAAATAGAGCGGATTGAAAGGAAGTATATATGAAAAAAAATTTTACAGAGTTGAATATCAGTCCCCAGATGTGTGAGGTGCTGAAGCACAATGGCATTATCGAAGCCACACCGGTGCAGGAAGAAGCTATTCCGGCGGTGCGTAGCGGCCGCGATGTCATTGTGCAGGCGCAGACGGGTACGGGAAAGACACTGGCGTTTTTATTGCCGATTTTCGAGAAGGTAAAAATCAATGCGCCGGTCGCACAGGCCCTGATTGTGACGCCGACCCGCGAACTCACAATTCAGATTGCCAAGGTTGCCGCTAAGATCGGCGCAGCCGCAGGAGTAATCCCTGGCCGTTATGGCGGACAGGATGTTCTTCGCCAAAAGCAGAAGCTCGGCGCAATCCCCATATCATCATCGGGACACCGGGGCGTTTGCTCGACCATTTGCGCCGCCGGACATTGGATTTATCGAGCGTCAATAAGGTAGTTCTCGATGAAGCCGATGAAATGCTGCATATGGGGTTCATCGAAGATGTGGAAACTCTTTTGCAGGCTACCGCCAATGATCGGCAACTGATGTTTTTTTCTGCCACGATGCCAGATCGGATTAAAGGCATGGCTCGTCACTATATGGAAAAACCACAGCAGATTGAAATTAAGGCGGAACACATTACACTGGATAAAATCCAGCAGATCATCATCGACACGAATGAGGATACGAAAATTGATAAGCTATGTGCTTTGATCAATGAGCACCAGCCATATCTCGGCATGGTGTTCTGTCATACCAAACAGCGTGTAACATCCGTGACGATGGCTTTGGCGCGGCGCGGCTATCTGGTCGATGAACTGCACGGCGATTTAACGCAGGTGCAGCGCACGATGGTATTGAAGCGCTTCCGGGACGCAAAATTGCAGATCCTGGTGGCAACCGATATTGCGGCGCGCGGCCTTGATATCGAAGGCGTTACCCATGTGTTCAACTACGATATACCGCATGATGCGGACGCTTATATCCACCGCATCGGCCGAACCGGCCGTGCCGGGCAGAACGGCGTGGCGATCACTTTTGTCAATGCCCGCCAGTACGATTATCTGCGCCTGATAGAAAAAGGTATTCAAAGCCGCATCCAAAAGCAGAAGATGGCTCGTCAGAGCGAAAAAAAGCTGGATCCGAAAAAAGTTAAACCGGCTGAGGAAACCAAGAAAAAAGATTTGTCAGAAAAACCGGGCCGTCCCCTCAGCAAGTATTCAAATCGCAAGGGGGCCAAGCATACGGGTTTTAATCCACGCAGCCGCCGGGCGAATCCGGGAGCAAAACCTGGAGCAAAGTCTGGCAGTAAGCCAAAGCGCGGTCGTCGCGGCTAAAAGTTTAAGATACAGGTGCTGCCTTTGTTTTTGCAGCATGAAGGCATAAGGTGAAATGGCGCAGGCAGAGAAGAGAACGTCTTCACTGCCTGTGTTTCTTTTTTACTAGAAAAGATTGTGAGGCGATAAAATGATAAAAAAAGAAACAGGACGGGCTTATGAAAAAGTCATTGATTACATAAAGAAGAAGATTATGGGCGGTGATCTCCGACAAGGGGAAAAGCTGCTGCCGGAAAGGGAATTGGCCGAAAAATTGGGGATCAGCCGCAATTCAGTCAGGGAAGCCCTGCGCACCCTGGAAAATATCGGCATCATCACGAGTACGCAGGGCGCAGGCAACAGCATTTCCTGTAATTTTGAAAAGAGTCTGGGAGAAGCGTTGTCTATGCTGTTTCTGATGCAAAAAGTCGACTACCGGCAGCTCAGCGAACTGCGCTATGGGCTGGAAGAAGCGGCGATCGCTTTGGCCGTCGATAAAATAACGCCGGAACAGCTGCAACAGTTGACCGAAATCGTTCGTGGGATGGAGGCGGACGAAAGTGAAGAGCTTAATGTTGCCCTGGACAAACAATTGCATTATACGATTGCCCTGGCGGCGGACAACCAGCTGATCGTTTCCATTCTGCAGGTACTGTCGGATGTTATGAATCTTTTCATCAAGGATTTGCGTCAGGGGATATTTAAACGGGATAAAGGCGCCAATAAACTGCAGCAGGCTCATAAAGATATGGTAGAATGCCTCAAAAGCGGTGATAAGGCCAAAGCCAGAGAAGCAGTAGCAGAACATTTCCGGCTTATTGACGAAAGTTTGCAGGCGAGCCTGGCTGAGAATGATAAATAATTCACAATATATAAGAACGATAAATAATTCACATGATATTTATGTGAATTATTTATTGACATATTTTTAAATCCGACATATAATTTAATCAATGAAATTGGTACGACCAATTATTCCTCTGACGAAATCGTTTGTCTTTTCATAAATATTGTTAATATATAGAAAATTAACAATAGAACGAATTTTACGGAGGGCTTTGCGGTGCCAAAATCATCGAAGCTTATAGGGGGGAATACATATGGATATTTTAGTTTGTATTAAACAAGTCCCAGGAACCAATGAGGTGAAAATTGATCCGGTGACGGGTGTTTTAAACCGAAACGGTGTTGACAGTAAAATGAATCCTTATGACCTTTATGCCTTGGAAACGGCACTGCGCTTAAAAGAAAAGCACGGCGGCAAAGTCAGTGTGATTAGCATGGGACCGCCGCAGGCGCAGGCGATTATTCGGGAAGCCTATGCGATGGGGGCAGATGAAGGCGCATTGGTTTCTGACCGGAAGTTTGGCGGCGCGGATGTTTTGGCAACAAGTTATACGCTTTCTCAGGGAATTAAAAAATTCGGCAAATTTGACTTGATTCTTTGCGGCAAACAGACCACCGATGGCGATACAGCGCAGGTCGGGCCGGAAATTGCTGAATACTTAAATATACCGAGTGTCTGCAATGTCAGCAAATTCACGGAGGTAATGACGGATTCCGTGAGCGTTGCCATGGATATGCCGCATGATGTTGAAATCGTGCAGGTGCAGTTTCCCTGCCTGTTGACGGTGGAAAAGGATATTTTCCAGCCGCGCCTGCCATCCTATATTAAAAAGACAGCGACCAAGGAGCAAACGGTACAGATGTATTGTTTACAGGATTTCGATGATAAAGATGAAAAAAAATACGGCCTGAGCGGCTCGCCTACGCAGGTGCAGCGCATTTTTCCACCGACTTCCGACAAGAAACGGGAACTTTGGGTTGAATCCGGGACGGTTTTGGCGGACAAGATGTTTGAAAAAATTAGTGAATTGAAGTTCATTCAATAGCAGCAGCGGGCGAGTGAATTAGAAATTATTTTCGGGAGGGCTTCGTTATGGCAAAACTCGTTGTTCATCAAGAAAAAATCAGTGATCTTCAGGAACTTTTAAAAATTTGTCCGTTCGGCGCAATGGAGGAAAAGGGCGGCAAAATCGAAATCAATGCGGCCTGCAAGATGTGTCAGCTTTGTGTAAAAAAAGGGCCGAAAGGCGCTGTGGAATATGTCGCCGATGAAGTGCAAGCTATCGACAAGAGCCAGTGGCAGGGCGTTGCAGTTTATGTAGACCATGTGGCGGGCGTCATCCATCCGGTTACGTATGAGCTTCTCGGCAAAGCCAAGGAACTTGCAGCGAAAATAAATCAGCCAGTTTATGCGGTGTTTATGGGGAAATCCATTGCCGCCGGCAGCCATGAGCTTTTGCATTATGGTGCCGATAAAGTCTATGTGTATGATGATCCGGCGTTGGAATATTTTAAGATCGAAGCGTATACGGCGGTTTTTGAAAATTTCATTGATAAGGTAAAGCCGGCCGCGATTCTGGTGGGAGCGACGACCGTTGGCCGTCAGCTGGCGCCGCGTACGGCAGCGCGTTTTCGCACAGGTCTCACAGCGGATTGCACGGTGCTCGATATGCGGGAAAATACGGATTTGGTGCAGATACGGCCGGCTTTTGGCGGCAACATCATGGCACAGATTCTCACGCCGAACACCCGGCCGCAAATGGCGACCGTGCGCTATAAAGTCATGCAGGCCCCGAAACGCCAGGCAGAGGAAACGGGCGAAATTGTCTCCTGCGCGATTGAACCGGAAAAATTGCAGTGCCGCGTCGAGGTGCTCAGTGTCGTTCCGAAGGAAAAAGAAAAGACGATCGATTCGGCAGAAGTCCTCGTCGTTGCCGGCCGCGGTGTAAAAAAAGCCGAAGACCTGGCCATGGTGCAGGAACTGGCTGATTTGCTTGGTGGACAGGTAGCGTCGACCCGGCCGATCGTGGAAGCGGGCTGGCTCGATGCCAAACACCAGGTGGGGCTCAGCGGCCGCACCGTGCGGCCAAAATTGGTTATCACCTGCGGCGTTTCCGGTGCCGTTCAATTTGTGGCCGGAATGAATCATTCGGATGTCATTATTTCAATCAATAAAGATCCGAAGGCCACGATCTTCCAAGTTGCCAATTACGGGCTGGTGGGCGATATTTATGAAATCGTCCCGAAAATGATTGAAAAGATCAAAGCTGCTAAGGGGGTATCCGCATGAGTTACAAAAAAATAAGCCAGGAAGATATCAATTTTATCCAGTCGGTTGTGCAGGATGAAGAGCGTGTGCTTTGGGCCGATAAGATCAACGAGGAATTCAGCCATGATGAGCTCAGCGGCACGCAGTCCTATCCTGAAATTGTAGTCAGAGTGCAGTCGGCAGAAGAAGTATCGAAAATTTTGGAATATGCCAATCAGCATCATATAGCAGTAACGCCGCGCGGCGCCGGCACAGGTCTGGTCGGATCTTCCGTAGCCATCGAGCATGGGATCATGCTCGATACGACATTGATGAACCATTTTCTGGAACTTGATGAGGAAAATCTCACACTGACCCTTGAACCGGGAGTTCTGTTGATGGAACTGGCCGAATACGTCGAGAAAAAAGGCTTGTTTTACCCGCCGGATCCGGGGGAAAAATCGGCTACCATCGGCGGCAATATCAGCACGAATGCCGGCGGCATGCGGGCAGTAAAATATGGTGTTACCCGTGATTTTGTCCGCGGACTGGAAGTGGTTTTACCGGATGGCAAGATCATCAACATCGGCGGCAAAATCGTCAAGAACAGCTCCGGCTATGCGATGAAGGATTTGATCGTCGGTTCGGAAGGTACACTGGGGATTGTCACCAAAGCGGTACTGAAGCTGTTGCCGCTGCCAAAGCGAGCCATTAGTTTATTGATTCCGTTCCCGACGTTGCAGCAGGCGATTGGCACGGTGCCGTTGATTGTAAAATCGCGTGCTGTTCCGACGGCGATTGAGTTCATGGAACGGGAAGTCATCATGGATTCGGAAGAATACCTCGGCAGAAAATTCCCCGACAATCAGGCAGACGCTTATTTGCTGCTGAAGTTTGATGGCAATTCTGCGGAAGAAATTGAAACGGCCTATGACAGCGTAGCTAAAATCTGTCTGGAGCAGGGAGCTGTCGATATCCTCATCGCGGATACCGATGAACGCAATGAATCGATCTGGAAGGCCAGAGGGGCTTTTCTTGAGGCAATCAAGGGCTCAACGACTTACATGGATGAAGTGGATATCGTCGTGCCACGCAGTTGTGTCAACGATTTTGTCGAATTCTCACATGCGCTGCAGAAAGAAGTGGGTCTGCGCATCAAGAGCTTCGGTCATGCTGGCGATGGCAATCTGCATGCCTATATATTGAAGGACGATCTGAGTGACGATGTTTGGGAGGAAAGACTGGAATTGGCCATGGAAAAAATGTACGCCAAAGCCCGCAGTTTAAAAGGGCAGGTATCCGGCGAACACGGCATTGGCTTTGCTAAAAAGCAGTACTTGAAGGAATCGATCCAGCCGGAAATTATCGGCTTAATGCAGGGGATTAAAAAGGCATTTGACCCTAATAATATCCTGAATCCGCATAAGATCTGCGAAGAATAAGAACTAAAAAAGAAGCGCCAAGCAAATTCAATTTTATTTTGCTTGGCGCTTCTTTTTTTAATAAATCAATTTGATTTGCTGCTTGGCAAAAAAACTGATCCAGTCATCACTGGGTTGTTTGTTTGTGACCACATAGTCAATAGCAGAAAAATCACCGGTTTTTTTGAATGCGATTTTATCGAATTTTGAGTGGTCGATCAGCAAAATCCGCTTATGGGCTTGGGCAATCATCTGTTGTTTGATGATGCTTTCTGGTTCATTGGATTCCATAATGCCTTTTTCCCGGTCAATGCCTTTGCAGCTGATGATGGCGAGATCTACGTAGTAATTTTGCAGGGTTATGCAGGCTGCCGAACCCGTCAACGCATAGGAATGGGCGCGCAGTGTGCCGCCACTGGAAATGATGGTGAAGGGGGAATCGACGAATTCGTTGACCAAGCGGATGGAATTTGTGATGATGGTTAAATTGTTTTTTTGGCGGAGGTGCTGCAGGAGGGCCAGACATGTCGTACTGGCATCGACCATCAGCGTATCGCCGTCATTGATCAGTGCTTCAGCTTTTTGGGCGATGAGTTCTTTATCGGAATTGTTGATGGATGTCCGTTTTATAAAAGACAAGTCTTCACTGGTGTGTTCTTTGAGAACAGCTCCGCCGTAACTGCGGCTCAGCAAATCCTGCTTTTCCAGTTTTTCTAAATCACGGCGAATCGTTTCTTCCGTCACTTTGAAAATTTTGCTCAAATCTCCTACATATACTTTTCGATTCTGTACCAGTTCTTCCATGATTTTTTGACGGCGTTCAATTCCCAGCATATAGGATCACCTCATATAATTTATAACAGCGTTTTCTTCATTATACGATGCTTTTTAGGTTGCAGCAACACGATTTGCCCTGAAACAAAGAAAAAACCAAAAAAATCGGACAAAAATGCGGGAGGAGTCTTGTGGTTAAAGACAAAAAAGTAGTATGATTTGGGATGTTTTTGAACATATTCCTTATATAAGTTTCTTTGTAAAAATATTGAATAAAAGTCATTTTAAAGAAACGATTTTTATTTGATAATTGTTATTGACAAATAAAAATTAAAACCATATACTGTGAATATAAAGTTGTGTGAAATTAAGTTTTACAAAATTAAATTTGCGAACCTTAAAGAGGTGGTGAAAAATATGGAAAAACCTATTAAATCGCCGGATTTAATCATTATTGGCGGCGGTGTTGCTGGTTTGACGGCAGCGCTTTATGCGGGCCGGATGAAACTTGATACACTGGTGCTCGAGAGCGACTTGCTCGGTGGGCAGATCATCAATGCCCATGGAATTGAAAATTATCCTGGGTTTGCTTCGATAAAAGGCAGTGATCTGGTAGAAAAAATACAGCAGCAGGCACAGTCCTTTGGCGCAGTGATTGATGAATTCGATCAGATTCAGGCGGTACAGTTGAGTGCTGTTGCGAAAGTGATTGAGACGGCTAATTATATTTACCAGCCGAAGGCGGTGATCATAGCTTCCGGCATGATGCGCCGCAAGTTGTTGCTGCCGGAAGTGGAAAAGTTTTCCGGCAAGGGCATCCATTATTGTGAATTATGCGATGGACACATGTACCAGGACAAAGATATCGCCGTAGTCGGCGGTGGCAATGCCGGAGTCGATGCTGCTAATTTTCTGACGAAATATGCGCGTCGTCTCTATCTGATCAGCCATGCGGCCGAGCTCAAGGCGGAAAAACTTTCCCGGGAGAAGCTGCAAAAGAAACCGGCAGTCGAGATCATCTTAAATGCGGATGTCATTCGCCTCGAAGGCGATAGCATTTTGGACGCTGCAGTGATTCGTGATCGCCATACGGGAGCGGAGCGGACTTTGGCGGTGGCGGGTGTTTTTGTCAATATTGGCGTAGTTCCCAACACGCAGATGTTTTCTCGTGACATCGAATTTGATGCCGAAGGCCGCATCGTGGCCGGGGAAGACTGCCAAACCAATGTCCCGGGGGTTTTTGCCGCCGGGGATGTGCGGACGAAGCCAGTCCGACAGCTTACGACTGCAGCGGCAGATGGTACGGTAGCGACTTTGCTGGCCGAAAAATACATTCAAAAAGTAAAAGGGGAGATTTGATATGGTGAAAGTGTATTCGATTCCCGATTGCCCGTGGTGCCATAAAGTGAAAAAATACCTGCAGGCCAGAGGGGTTGCGTATCAGGAATTCAATGTTGAGGAAGATGATGCGGCTCGCGATGAACTTTACAAAATAGCCGGGGATTTGACGGTTCCCGTCACGACGATTGATGGGATAAACTATGTCCTGAGCTTTGACAAAGCGAAATTAGATGCTTTGCTTGGTTTGGCCTAATACAAAAAATAAGAGGAGGAATTGCAATGAGTGTTTATGATTTTACGGCAAAGACAATTCGCGGCGAGGAAAAATCTTTGGGGGAATACAAGGGGAAGGTTTTGTTAGTTGTCAATACGGCCAGCAAATGCGGTTTTACGCCGCAGTACGAAGAGCTGCAGGCGTTGTACCTCAAATACAAGGAGCAAGGCCTTGTAATATTGGGCTTTCCGAGCAATCAATTTGCCGAGCAGGAACCGGGGACGAACGAAGAAGTCCAGCAGTTCTGCAAGGTCAATTTCGGCGTCACATTCCCGCTTTTCGCCAAAGGTGATGTTAGAGGCGATACCGCGCAGCCGCTGTTTAAATACCTGACAGAAAAACTCGCTTTCAAGGGATTTGATGAATCGCATCCGGTGGCGAAACCGCTGCAGGAAGCATTGCAAAGCAAATTCCCGGCGTATCTGGAAGGCGACTCCATAAAATGGAATTTCACCAAGTTCCTGGTCAATCGCGAGGGAGAGGCTGTCGGGCGCTATGAGCCGACGACGCTGCCGTCCCAAATGGCTGGGGATATTGAACGCTTATTGTCATGAAAGAAGATGCTTTAAAACTGGAAAATCAATTGTGTTTTCCGCTGTATGCCTGCTCCCGGGCTATCATCAAAGCGTACAATCCCTTCCTGCGCCGGCTTGATTTGACCTATACGCAGTATCTGGTCATGCTCGTGCTTTGGACGGAAAAACGCATCAGTGTAAAAAAATTAGGGGAGTACCTTCATTTGGATTCGGGAACACTGACGCCGCTGCTCAAAAAAATGGAAACAAAAAATCTTTTGCGGCGAGAACGGTCGGCTGAAGACGAAAGGATTCTCCTTGTCAGCATCACATTGGCTGGTGAGGCGCTGCGGGAAAAAGCCAGGGCTATTCCTGCAGAAATGGGGCGGTGCCTGGGGATTGCACCTACGGAAATCAAGTTGCTGTATGATCTTCTTTATAAAGTTTTGGAGAATTTAAAGAAATAGGCTGGAGGCGGAATTTTAAGGAGAAATTCTGCCTTACTTTTTTACGGGCAGTCGTGGCTTTGCTGAATAAAATTTGCAGGCAATGAAGGATTTCTACGGCTGGCTGAGGAAGTAAAACAAAATAGAAGCAGTAATAAGCGAAAACAGCGCGCGAGCGCTTTATTTTTTAATTTATGAAATAAGCTGCAGGTCAAAAGCCTGGCAAAGAGGAGGAAAAGAAAGATGGCAGTTATGACGATTACAAAAGAAAATTTTACGAGGGAAGTATTGCAGGCAGACAGCCCGGTGCTCTTGGATTTTTGGGCTTCTTGGTGTGGCCCCTGCAAAATGGTGTCGCCGATTATCGATGAAATTGCCGAAGAGCGCGGCGCGAAGTTGAAGGTCGGCAAGATCAATGTTGATGAACAGCCGGAATTGGCTTCGCAGTTTTCGGTGATGAGCATTCCGACGCTGCTCGTCTTTGACGGTGGCAAGCTGAAGACCAGTGCTGTCGGCGCTATGCCTAAATCGAGCATTTTGACTTTAGTGGACAAATGAGCTGAATTTTGCTGAAACTGTGTTTAAGCGGGAGGAATGAATGTTGACCCTTTTAGAAGATATATTGCAAGAAAATGCTAAGTTTATCCAGGAAACCGGCATAGATTATTCGCAGCTCGATTCTGCGGCCAGCAAGTATCCCCGGCGCAATTTGGCAATTGTCACTTGCATGGATACGCGCTTGACCGGCTTTTTGGAACCGGCGCTGGGAATCAATCGCGGGGACGCCAAAATCATCCGTTTTCGGTGATGAGCATTCCGACGCTGCTCGTCTTTGACGGTGGCAAGCTGAAGACCAGTGCTGTCGGCGCTATGCCTAAATCGAG
>Ga0183099_1000774_pt1 | contig 20906 bp, 16 predicted proteins | sample Biomet1_FD_127788 | JGI IMG/M metagenome (GOLD analysis project Ga0183099, IMG submission 127788) | Microbial communities from bioreactor (seeded with anoxic lake sediment) at LBNL, California, USA - Biofuel metagenome 1 | ecosystem: Engineered > Bioreactor > Anaerobic > Unclassified ...
TTGCGGTAATTTCCCGCGCTGTCTTTCATGTCGCTTGACGCGCTATAATCTTTGCTATTTAGCTTGCCCCAAGTCAACTGTGCTTGTTCTTTTCTAATATTCCCATAAAGGTAAGAATTCGCACTAGTTTTCTTGCTGCCGCCCAACTGGAGTATCGCCCAAGTACCTCCCAAATTAACTCCGGCGCTCTTGGTTTCTTCTGCTATAAAACTGCTGTTAAAGTCTCCTTGGAATTCATGAGCCAACGATGCTTTGAAGTAAACACTGCTATCTCGGGTGTTTCTGCCAATGCCAACGCCCAAACGTCCAATCAAACTATCAAAACCAGCTTGGCTGATATCCATATTGCGGTAATTTCCCGCGCTGTCTTTCATGTCGCTTGACGCGCTATAATCTTTGCTATTTAGCTTGCCCCAAGTCAACTGTGCTTGTGGTTCTACGTAGAAACCATTACTGTTTTCTATACGTCTGCCATATTCAGCACTTATAGAATAGCCCTTGGTCTTATAGTTTCCTTCGACTTTGTGGCCCATCTCATTATACACTTTGAAGTCGTTCTCTACCTGGCCGCCCTTAAGTACTATGTCGGCGTAATGACCTTGTTCGCCTTTCCATGTCCCATAAAGACTGATAGTTGTATTTTTAAGATCGCCCTTACCTCCAAGTACATAATCCCCGTTTCCATCTGTATAGCTTACTGCAGCTCCGGCTCTCCATCCTTTTCCCATGCTGAAATCATATCCCAGCTGATATGCCTTATAACTGGTGCTGTATTCTGTATTATCTTTGTCGAGCTTTGATTTGCCGCCATATATGTTTGCCCAAATCCCGTTTTCCGTGCCGGCCAAGCGCAGATCACCCAAGCGCTTATCCAAATCGCTCAAACCGCTGCGCCACATCAAGGCCGCCGATGCCATAGCAGATTTCGTACCACTCATGATTAGTGTCTCGTACTGACCTTGATAAATTGGATTGTTAACACTGTCCACCACACTGCCATCTACCAGACTGCCTTTACCTGTTGTCGAAGAGAAGGCCATATCTCCCACTTTATACTCTACTCCGGCAGCGGTGAGTCCTTCACCTATTACCAAGCGTCCATCCAGATTTTTCTCTGCACTGCCCACTGCTCCTGAGTATGTTAGTTTTGCCGCTAAGGCATTGAAAACATTCTTAATTCCATCGGAACTGTCAAGATTAATGCCGTCTCTGTCAGTCATCAGTGTGATTCCTGAACCTGCTGCAGCATGCTTAATACTAACATCGCCGCCAACTATCTGGTTGGGTTGTTGACTGTTATGTCCATATATTACCATAGCATTACCGCTGTAGTTATCTATTGCTATTGCCGTGTCACCTTGGGCAATAATGCCCATATGCGCCTTATCCAACCCGCCCACAAAATTCGTTACATGACTAGTTCCATCAAAAGCACCATTTAAAAATTGGCTAGCACCTTCAGTATAATTATAAGTTTTACCTTGAGAGTTGTTCATCCACAAGGCACCATTTTGCAAATACAGATTAAATGTGCCAAGCTTAGAGATGCCGGCATTATCTGCTACACCTTTCCAATACGACTCTGAAGTAGTTAAAGCCATATTAATTGTTCCATCTTGGTAACAATACTGGTAATCTACCTTACCTGCATTTTCATCTTTCATAGTAAGTATGTTGCCCTCAACCTCAACTTTAGATATTCCAGGCGTTATCGCTACTATAGATTTTGCAGCACCATTATCTGACATATTCAAATTTATTGTACCGCTATAGGCTGTCAAAGAATGATTGCTTGTATCCTTGTCACTTGGAGTAATAATTCGTCCACCCTTAACATTAATTATTCCTTTAGTATCCATTCTCCCATCAGCCATTATACCTGTACCATCAACATCTATGTCAACAAGACCATTTATATTGAGAATACTACCATTATTTTCAGCATTTACAATTCCTATATTGTGTTCATTGCGTGGTGTAAGGGGAGCAGGTGTTCCATCGCCATCAGTAATATCATTTTTAATTTTAACTGTAACGTCACCGTTAATGTTTGTTATGGCCTGTTCCCCTGGATTTCCATTACTAAAAGACTGCACTATACCACGAGAAGCGCCATTTGTATAATAATTAACTAAATTAACATCTATATCCCCGTTAATCGTAAGTTTAGTACCATTACCAGTATAAATACCTGCTTTATTCATCGCACCAACTGATGCCGTACCATCAATTTTCAAACCTTTTTGCGCAGCAATTTCTATTTTGTTATAGTTAATTGTACTAGGATCAACTCCAGATTCGTACGGAGTATAAACAGAAATAGCAGCTTTGTCTGCAGCATAAGTAGCAAAGCCGCCTTCTATTGATGCCTTTGTTATTTTAATTGCACTGGTCTTATCAAACACATATTTGCCATCAACTACAACTCCTGCTTTTTTGTACTCTTTGTTGTTATTAGCATCTGCAACTATAGAAGTTTCAAACGCAGTAACAGTTTGGCCCAAAGGCTCTTTTGTTACTCTGCCAACGCCGCTATTTTTGTCAAACAAAATATCGGCGTTCTTTTTTATTGATGACGAAGTCAACCCTTCAGCTATTTCCGCAGAAGCACTTAAATTTTCTTCCCCAATTGTATAACCATAATAATAAAGCTTACCAGCCAAATTATTAAGAACGGTAGTTACCGTAGCAGCATTATTTAAATCAAGTCCGCTACTATCCGTGCGCATAGCAATATAAGCATTATTAGAACCATCTTTGGATGCATGATTAATGATTACGTCTCCGCCTAATATTTTTGTAATATCTGTTGTGTCACGGTCAAAACAAATCGTACTATAACCTTGATAGTTTTTAATGGTGATATCACCATTCTGTTTCTGGTAAATTATTCCTTCACTAGCTTTATCCTTGCCACCATAGAAATAATTTACAGTACTTTCTTTTGTAGCATCAAAAGAAGAACTATCACCGTAGCGGAAGCCACCGTCCTGATTAGTCCAAAGCGCACCATTTTGTAGCGCAATATTAACTTCACCAACAGGCGAGTCTGCTATACCAGCTAAATATGAGTCTTTATTAATAAATGCCGCATTAATAATTCCCCCACTGCCAGCGCCTACCCATTGTCCCGTAGATCTCAAGTTGCCCTCAACCATTAGGTCATTATTGCCAGCAACCATACTTACACCAGTTCCAGTCGTATTTAAACGTATAGTACCCGCACTATATGCGTCAACGGCTGCATAGTCCTGTGATACCAGTTTGCCACCGCCTATATTTATGTAGCCATCATCGCCAATAGCACTTAAACACCACGCGCCAAAGGAATACATATCTGCATAACCCTTAATATCCACATGCCCATGATTAAAGGTCTTAATGCCTGTCCAATTTACGTTGAAAATACTGCCGGAGCCCACTCCGCCCATGCCCATCTTTCCGCGGATTTTTACAGCGTGATTCCAATCTGCAGCATTATTAATCGTAACTTCGCATGGTGTAGCTGCAGAAGCATACCTATCACCAGCAGCCATGCCCGCAGCGTAATAAGCTTGTGAAAATGTGCTTAAATCAATTGCGCCAGGATCATTAATAGTTATTTTTGAGCCTTTAGCCAAGGCATAAATAATTGCAGAAGTACTTTGTGCCATTTGTCCCTGCCCTATATTATTCTCAACAACAAGATCATTTCCATTCATGTTGAGGATGACTTCTTTACCAGCGTCAGGATTAATGGCAATAGCATATTTCATATTTGAAGGATTTGGTGTAGCACCTTCAACATTAATAGTATTATTAATAATTGTTTTTGCGTAAAATTATAGGTTGATTTATCATCATCATCGTCAGTATTCCGCGATCAACATACGTACTATCTTTAGTTATATTACCCGTTATAACTGCATTAATCGGCGTTAATATATCGTTACCAACACTACCCTTACCGGTAGTTTTGTCAAATGTAATATCACTAATTTTTTGGCCCACTGCTCCTGCAGTAAGTCCTTCGGCAATTTCCACATAACCATTAAGGTTATTTTCACCACTAGTATAAGCACTGTAAGTTAATTTTTGCGCCATATTTGTGAAAATACTACGTAATGAGGCGTCGTTAGTCATATCTATGCCACTGCTGTCTGTACGCAAAGTAATAGCAGAATCTTTTGTCGCTGATTTAACTGTAACATTCCCGCCAATTATTTTTGTTGGATCACTCGCGTCATGCTTCATACCGATTATGCTCATACCACTATATTTGCCAAATGTTAAATCGCTATTACTAACTATAATTCCACGTAATCCTTTGTTATCAGAACCTGTAAAATTCCCTATAGTAAGTGCCTCAGTACTCGTATTATTCCACAATGAACGTCCGAGCAAAGTAAGATCAGCACCATTTGCGAGGCTGCCGTTCCAAACAGCTTTATCTGACAAAATTATAGAGGCGCCTGCATTTTTGGCGTTACCATTCCAGGTTCCTGTTACCAACGACATAGTACCATCACTGTCAAAAGTTCCATTCCAAGTGCCAAGGCTATTCCATGCATTAAAATTAACATCCACGTGCCCTATAGCATTACCATCCCACGCTTTTCCTGTGTTGTAATCACTACCTACGGTAATGCTAATTTTACTGCCATCACCTTCAGTAACCAAATCACCATTTACATAGCTAGTTTTACCGATAGTAATTTGTCCACCGGTTTTAGCATAAGCGGCAATACCACCTGCGGCGTTAATATAATTATGGCCATCATTATTAGTTAACTGTACAATGCCACCATCAGAAGCAATAATACCGCAACCGTTGGTACTAACATTTATTGTATTAATTCCTGTTGAAATAACCTGTCCATTATGACCAGCTTCAATAGCCACAAATTCTTTACCACTGCCGGTAATTTGCAATCCGTCACCATAAGAACTATCGACTTTTACAACACTTGTGGTATTCTCTTTCGCACTGCCAGCATAAATGCCTCCCTTATATGTACCATCCGTAGTCCCTATAATTTCAACTCCGCCAGGTACATACAAATATACCCCAGCATTTTTATCGTTATAAATACCATAAACGTTACCGCTATTAGTTTTAATATTAGTAAGGTCTAGCGTTGCCTTATCACCGGAACTAGTTCCTGCAGTAATCCAGAATTGCTTACCATCAGAAGGTTGAATTGCTGCGAAATTACCGCCTACCTCCGTACTAGTAATGGTAGGTTTGAAAATATTTGTACCTCCTATTGCATAATCTATCTTACGAAATTCTTGCGTATTATTCGGATTAGAAACAATATACCCAGCGTACTCGGTATCTTTATTCACGTCTCCAGTAATAACAGTAGAAAATTTATTTCTTGAATAAATGTTGTAAGTTCCTTCAAAAGAACCTTGCCCTGTTTTATCATCAAAGTTAATATATCCATACCTAGTTACAAAAGAGCTCCCAGTAAGACCTTCTGCTATTTCTACAGACCCGTTAAGGTTATATTCCTTACTATAGTTTGAATAAATTAATTTTTGTGCCAAACCATTTAATACGCTTTCCACAACAGTTTTATCAGTAATATTTATACCGCTGCTATCTGTCTGCAAATGTATTTTATTATTGCTGCCACTGGCTGACGTAATAGCAATTTTACCGCCGTTAATAACCGATGGTAAATTACTGTCATGAGTATACAAATAAGTATTATCCCCCTGGTATGTTGCAATAGCTAAATCTTTCTGATTAGACATATTAATGGTTTCTGCTGATGCGCCTATAGGTAAATATAGGCAGGAAATTAACGCCAATGCAATACTGCGCTGCAGCAATATACTCTTTCTTGGCATTTTTTTACAATGATTTCTCAATAAACTCACTCCTCGTATAATAAAATTTAAACGCAATTGGCAACAAAAAAAGACCAAATTACGGCGATAGTTAATCACTATTGCCAAAACTAGGTCTTTAAGTAAGTTTTGTCTTAATAATATTGCAGTAAGCTCCGACTCTACGGATTCTTAAGAAAGTAAGGTTAACCCTATTTGCTAACACTGCCAAAAAATATTTAGTTTTGATTATTCCTATTGTCTAGTACACTTCTTTGCTTTCCTCTAGTTCCCAACATGCGTCTTCGCATAATTAATTCTTTGATAAGTTCTATGAAAAAGTCCTTATCTATTATTACTTGTTCTTCGTCACTTCTAGCAACAACATTAGCATATTCCTCTAATTTTTTACAATCCATAACAAATACTCCATCCCCATTTTCTTATTAATGTCCATAAATTAAGTCCTTTTCACGTCCTTCCATCCTAACTGTAAATTTATTCAGTTAGTTTATGAGGCAAAACTGAGTAAAAAACACGCAATCCTTACAAGAAATTCATAATAAATTCTTTGTAAATATTGCATGCTTTTGAACACCCAAAAACAGCAACCTTACGCGTAAAAGATACATAAGTAAAAACACGGATTGGCATAAACCCCCAATTCATAATAATTACTTATGTATCCGCCCGTACTCCGCAAGCTTGATTGGATGTTAGAAACAAGCAGGTCTCCTGGCTTCGAGGCATTAGCTAAAATACCTCGTTACAGCAGCGGGACTGCGCCGGATGTCCGCCGGCTTCCCTTTTACGCTTCTTTTCCGGAGCATATAATAGCCCCTATGAAGCACTTGTTTCCCTCTGTTTTTAGTTGTCAAAAAATAAAAACCCCTTCGCGCCTAAACGCAAAGAGGTTGAAATGAACAGAACTATCCTGCTTTTCAGCCACCGACGTCTTTCGCATGGTTTTTTGGCTTGTTTTCAGGCAGTTCTTCTGGCTCGGATTCATCGCTAGCTTCGCCTTCCCAGACTTTTACATCCAGTGGCTCAGTGAAGTTTGCTCATCCATACAGCGGCGGGACCGCATCGGCATTCAACCGATTTCTCTATTAGGCATTTAATGCACCTGATAACTTCTACTATTAAGTTTAATCAGAATATTATCACTATTTTAAAAAATGTCAAATCTATATATTTTTCCGAACTCATTTTAGTCCTCACTTTCTACTATTAAAAAATCATAAGCCTTTATTGCAAATCAACACATTTAATCGTATATTATAGTAAGTGAATTGGTTGAAAGGAAGTGCTCCTTTTTGTGGAAATAAAAAAAATTCAGGGCAAGACATTTTGTATTGATACTGGAATGACTTATATTCCGTTTTATAAAATTGATAATGAAAATATTATTATGTTAGATACCGGCTGGGCAGATGGCGAACGGGATGGTCTTTCTAATATTTTAGAAAACAACTCCTTGAAAATAGCAGGTATAATAAACAGCCATGTCCACATTGACCATAGTGGAAACAATGCCTATTTTAGACAAAAGTATAATTGCCCAATTGCTATGCCCGCAGCTGAAGCTATGCTTTGTAGCTCAGCCATAAATCTTAAGCTTTACTATAACAATCTTTCTCTAGATGAGATTTTTTCGCATCTAGGCCATATGATTTGTCCCGTAGATAGGTTAATTACAGATAACCAAGATAGTATTGAAATGTGCGGAATTACATTTAAAATTCTACACACACCAGGACATAGCCCTGCACATATATGTCTTATTACACCTGATGATGTTGGCTATATTGGCGATGCACTTATAAGCCGTGAGATTATGCACGGAGCAAAAATGCCTTATGCCTTTCTACTGGCAGAAGATTTGAAAAGCAAAGAAAAACTATACAAGCTAAAATGTAGCCAATATGTGGTAGCACACAAAGGAATATATGACAATATTACTGACCTAATCACAGATAACATTAATTTTTACAAATTACGGGCAGCTGTGATAGGCGACCTAATAGCAGCACCTATGACTCTAGAAGAAATAATACAAACTGTGAGAAAAGCTTTTAGTATACCAATTAGAGACGTCTATAAATATACTCTCATAGAAAGAATGTTAAGATCCTATATTGAGTACCTAAGTGATACAGGAATAATTAAAAAAGCTGTCAATGACGGAATACTTAGGTATTACAAATAAGCTAAGCTACGCAAAGAACCTGCAGAAAAATCTGCAGGTTCTTTTTTACGATATTTTATGTTAGCACTGCAACAATCTCTTAAGCACCACACACTTAAATGCTATTACTACTAAAAGCTATAGTTCATACCAACAACATATGTCCTACCCATAGTATAGTAAAGATTATTATTACTAGTGCCGCCTACATTGGCAATATCCTTACGGTTAAATAGATTTTCCACATTAAAAGTTACTTCAACGTTTTTATTGATTTTATGCCCAACATGCAAACTGGAAATTAATAGTGGTGAATCAATATCTGTTACTGTAATAGTTTCACTGCTTACGCCATTTTTTACTCTATCAGTCCAGTAACTTAAGTTCAGAGATACATCTGTGCCTTTGTTTGAATAATTAATACCACCGTTCACTTGATATTTTCCCAAAGTTCTCTGCCAATCTTGTCCTTCTTTATATATTCGTTGAGGATCAGACAAAACTGCTCCTAAATTATAAGAAAGATTTTTGTTAACTTCTTGAGTATAACGGACTTCCAGACCGGCATTTTTATATTGTGCAGCATTTGTTTGATAGGAAACCCCATCTGAGCCTTTGACGGCAACTATCTGATCTTCAATTTCCGTTTTAAACAAGCTCACATTAAATGTTTTGCCGTTATGCTCATATTTATAACCGGTTTCATAATTCCAACCATGCTCAGGCTTCAAATCAGGATTTGGCTTAACAATAGCGCTTGAATAATATAAATTGCGGAAAGTTGGCATTCTAAAAGATTTCCCAACAGACGCATAAAGAGAACTGACTCCATTAAGCTTGGTAAGTATTTGAAATTGCGGCAAGAAGGCATTGTAATCCCCGGCGTCTGATTTAAACGCATCTTCCCTGAAACTTAAAATAGCATTAGTAAGAGAACTTAGTTTTCTATCATAGCTGCCAAACAAAGAATATTCATTTAGTGAGTACTCGCCAAAGTGTGCCTCTGACTTAAGAGCGCTGCTGCTATTGCCGTAAGTTGCAAATTTCTGATTATCATTTTCATAAGTTTCACGTTTTAGACTAAAGCCAAGCAAACTAGTGGCTATTGAACTAGTCCATTTTTTCTGGTTAATAATGCCATATTGCTTATGTGTACTTTTTTCCCACTCTAGATTAGAAGGATTAACTGTAAAGTAGTCGGGGTTCTCAATTTTTCTTGAATTATAATATAGTTTTGAATCCCAACCGTTTTCATCCTTATATGCCAGCTGTGTATAATTTTCGGTGTCATCATACATGAAATGCTGTAATACATTACCGGCGGCGTCATTATAGTTAGTGCTATATTCTTTTTTGTTATATATATGAGTCAATTTCCAGTTTTCGTTAAATTTATAATTTAAATTAATATAATCCTTCGTACTATCGCCAAAACCAATATAGTAAGGAATCTTTGATCCACTTATGGTCTTTGTCCCTAGGGAATCGGTCATATTACCGGTCTCACCATACTTTGTCCTACCCACCGCAATTCCCAATTTCCCGGCACCAATAGTAGCTGAATAATTTCTTTGTCCTTGATTACCCGTCGCTACATGAACGGTATTTTTCATTTCATCTTTTGTAATAATATTAATGACCCCGCCTAAAGCCTCACTGCCATAGAGAACGGAACCTCCACCTTTAACAACTTCAACCCTTTCAACTTCATCTAGATTCATCATATCAAGATGGCTAACGTTATTAAAACTTACCGGCACTCCATTGACAAGTATAAGAGTCCCTCCGTCAATGCCGCGCAAATTCACCTGACTATTTCCTGTAATCCAATTCTGATCATTTGGTCCCATGTTAGTATAGTAAATTCCTGCCTTGTACTTTAAAGCATTTAAAACATCTACTGCACCTGTCTTCTTTAAATCCGCTGCCGAGTAAACAACGGTATCCGCAGCAGTTTCTAGATTAGTCTTTTTATAACCTTGTGCCGTAACATTAAACCCATCTAAAGTAAATTTTAGCAAATCTTCCGCAAAAACCGTTGTTGATAATAGACTTGTACTAAGTAAAACAATACTTGAGCAAACCTTTATTTTACCATTCAATTTCACAAACTATTCCCCCTACATATATAATTAATTTTGTATTACTACCGATAGATGTTCATGTACAGGCAAAGGTACTATATCACTGTAAGCACCATGGGCAACGTCCTGTACCCCAAAAACAATATCTTGAGAAAGATTATATATATACCCCTCATGTGGATAGTAAAATGCATTATTTTTAATGGCTTCTAAGGTTTGTAAAGCAGGATCATCCTTAAAATCATTATTAAATTTATCAATATGCACTATTCCATGGTCATTAAAAACCGGCAAAATTAAAAAATCAGGATTAATCTCAACCAACCGTTCTTTACCAAGTACCTGCCCATCTTTAATTCCGGCTTTAGACATCCCATTTATAACCCCGGCATGAGTACAGATATCGTCAAAAGCACTTCCCCGTCCCCCAAATGTTGGCTGCATAGAAATAGCAACTACTGTCTTATGCCGGTCTTTAGGAATGGCGGCAACAGCATTTTTTATTTTCAGTAACTGTGCGTCCATTTTTTTTTATTAGTTTATCGCCATTAGCATTTTCCCCTAAGGCCGCAGCGACTAACACAATCGTTTCTTTCACCTCATCAATGCTCGTTGGGCGTTTACAAACGACTGTTTTGATGCCTAAATCCTGCAGCGTTTCCCTAATATCTGCTTTGTCGTTAGCAAAAATAAAAACAACATCAGGCTTTAAGGAGAGAATTTCTTCAGCAGAAGGCCGATTAGTTTTGTGTTGAATTTTCGCGGCTAAATTAATAATATTTGAGCTGTTTGGATCATCTGCCAAATAATTAATAGCAACCAGCCTATCTGTAGGTACAAGTCCAAGAACAATACCGTCCAGAGCAAAAGCATACGTAAGGACTCGCTGTGGTTTTTTATCAAAATGAATAATATTACCCTTTGCATCTGTAATTGCATAACCTAAGTTATTTGTTTTATTTTCATTGGGTATACAGCCGCTGACAAACACGACCGCTAATAACAACAGACAAAACAGAATGAAATTATTGAATTTAATTTTCATTGGATACTCCTTAATAAACAAATAAAAACCTTTCTGCTAAAAAGCAGAAAGGTAAAATAGGCATAGAAACACCATTTGTTCCCCTGTCATTCGCAGGTTACTAAACAAAAAAAACAGGCAGTTCTTCTGACTCAGCTTCACAGCTCCCCTCGCCTTCCCGGTTTCCCAGTGACATTAATGAGGTTTGCTCAGCCTTACAGCGGCGTGACCGTGTTGGTTTTGCACCAACTTATCTATTAAGTATTGTAACACCTGATTTTCAATATTAAATTGGATTTAGAATAGCACGTAAACCATTGCCTGTCAATATTTTTTTGATAGCAGTTGTCATGCTGCTACACACAGCATATTAGTTAATTGGTATTTTCCTATTTGCAAACTTAAAAAATATTAACTAGAAATCCCAGCCCAGGCCAATAGTTACTCCCCCGCTGTTATAGCCTGGATTATGAGTCTGCATGCCATTGGAAACATGCATGTATGTCCAACCCAAAGAAAATGAAGTGCGAGTCGTAGGCATATAAATTACTCTAGGCCCAACACGCCACATAAAGTTATAAGCACGCCCAGTTGCCGGAAATGCCTGATCATAAAACACTAGGCCTCCGCTGACATCAACAGCAAGGGCAAGCTTTTTACTTATATTTTTCTTTTTTCGCAAAAGATACGTATAGCCTATTCCCAAAGCATCACTATTTCTTTCCTCATTATCATTGGTTATTGAACCCAATGCCCTAGTAACCGTAAACCCACGATATACATCCGTATGATGGATATTACCAACTGATTCCAAAATATGCAAGGAATACGTATCCATGTGACGATCTTTAAAATTCATTGGATGAAGATACTCTATTTCTATTTCATTGGGGGCTTTGGCAACTTTTTCTCTTTTTGGCTGTCCTACTTTATGTTTGATATTATTTTTGTTAAAATTTTCTGTTTTGATCGTGGAAGAGCTTGGATTCACTACTTCTGCGGCATATATAATATTTGGAATAGTAAAATTGTACAAACTCCCCATAAAAGTGAGCATACAAGCTAGTACCAGTTTTTCCCGCATTTTCATCGTCTCCTTAGACTATTTAAAAGCTATCTTCCCTTTTCACCCATCTACTGCTCTATTAACAATTGCTATTACTCCGCGGGATATACCCGTTGCTCTTTCTATCTCTCGTATAGATAGCCCCACATTCCGCAATCGCCTTAATATATTATCTCTTTCACAATTATTTAGTTTTTTTAATTGATGTGGTTCAATTCCGCCAATACAATCCATTATGGTTCTACGAATATCGCCTTCTGTCCTTTTTTTACTGTTTCCCACAGCCACATAATCGACAAAATCTCCCTGTTCTTTTATATGTGCCTGAAGATATTGTCCCTTGTCAATCAAACTTAATAAGAACTCAGTGTCGACTATTTTGTCCCTTTTATCAAGATATGCTTTATAACTACTATATTTATAATTGCCTATCTCATTTACCATGCCAGACTCTACGGGATTTCTATGTATGTAGGCTATTAATGGTAGCAAGTATCTCTCCGTTTCTATCGGCTTGCTCTTATATCTATTACCAATTAGGCTGCCGCTCCTTTCATATTTCCTATTGTAATACATCACATACCTGGTCAGTATCTTTTTCATAATTAGAGAGATTTCTCCAATTTTATTTTCTTTAATTACCAAATGTACATGGTTATTCATATAGCAATAGGCATACAACTCAAACCCAAGTTCATCCTTGGCAGCTTGAATAATTCTGTGCATATAGTCGTAATCGCCTGCGCTCTCAAATATGTTTTCGTGATTAATACCTCGAAAAATTATGTGATATAAACCGCTATTGCTTAACTCTCTCGGTTGCCTAGACATCTTATTCACCTCAGTGTTATTATAACATTTTTATGACAAAAAAGGACCGTCCCTTGTTGTCATAAAGACTATTTTTAAAAATTTATTCAAAGTACTTGACATTCGCTTTGTTTTATACAATAATTGTAGTTAACCAATAACAACTATCAATTGCATTACGTTATTGATTAAAATATATATAAATTTAGGAGGAATTAATTATGTCACTAATTGGAACAGAAGTAAAACCGTTTACAGCTCAAGCTTATCATAATGGAAAATTCGTGGAAATCACCGAGGCTAATTTAAAAGGCAAATGGAGCGTTGTTTGTTTTTATCCTGCTGATTTTACCTTTGTATGCCCTACAGAACTAGAAGATTTGCAAAATCAATATGCTGCCCTACAAGAACTTGGAGTGGAAGTATATTCTGTATCTACTGATACTCATTTCACACATAAAGCATGGCATGACACATCTGAAGCCATTAAAAAAATCACCTACTTCATGGTTGGAGACCCCTCTCATACCTTGTCAAGCAATTTTGAAGTATTGATTGAAGCTGCCGGTCTCGCAGATCGCGGAACTTTTATCATTGATCCTGACGGCATCATTCAAGCACTTGAAATCAATGCCGGCGGAATAGGCCGTGACGCTAGTGCCCTATTCAACAAAATTAAAGCTGCACAATATATCAGAAAAAATCCTAATGAGGTTTGCCCGGCAAAATGGCACGAAGGCTCAGCTACTTTGACACCAAGTTTTGACCTTGTCGGCAAGATTTAAGAGGGTGACAAATTATGTTGCTGGACAATGATGTCAGAGAAAAATTAAGCCAATATTTAAAATTGATGGAAAACGATATTCTGATCAAGGTCAATGACGTTAATGATCCCACTTCAACACAAATGTCAGACTTCATCAAGGAATTAGCTGGATTATCTACAAAAATTCACGTAGAAGCAGCTTCCTTGCCCAGGGTTCCAAGTTTTAGTGTAAATGAAGTTAACAAAGATGTCGGCATTTATTTTGCCGGCATACCCCTAGGGCATGAATTTACTTCACTTGTCCTAGCTCTGTTGCAAGTAAGCGGTTATCCCCCAAAGATAGATGCTCACATCATTGAACAAATCAAAAACATCAGGACGCCTTTAAATTTCGAGACCTATGTTAGTCTAACCTGTCACAATTGTCCGGAAGTAGTGCAGTCTTTAAATATCATGAGTCTGCTCAACCCTAATATTACACATACTATGATTGATGGGTCTCTCTTCAAAGAAGAAATTGATAACAAAAATATTCTGGCAGTCCCCTCCGTGTATCTAAATGGAAAACACTTCAGTAGTGGTCGCATGGAGCTAGAAGAAATTTTGCTCAAGCTTGATATTAAACCAAGTCTTCCTGATTTAACTGTTAAAGAGCCATATGATGTATTTGTAATCGGCGGTGGTCCCGCCGGAACCAGTGCCGCCATCTATGCAGCCCGTAAAGGCTTGCGTACAGCTCTTTTGGCAGAAGAATTAGGTGGACAAATCAATAACACTTTTGGTATCGAAAATTTTATCAGCATTAAGTACACAGAAGGTCCAACTCTTGCCGCAAACATTGAGGAACATCTTCGTTCCTACGCTATTGATGTCATCAAAATGCAGAAAGTCAAGACTCTAAAAAAAGAAGACATGATTGAAATTGCATTAGAAAACGGTACAATCTTGCACAGTAAAACTGTCATAATAGCAACCGGTGCCCGGTGGCGCAATATAAATGTTCCCGGCGAAGCAGAATTTAAGAATAAGGGCGTAGCATATTGCCCCCACTGTGATGGTCCATTGTTCAAAGGAAAAAATGTTGCCGTCATAGGCGGTGGAAATTCAGGAGTGGAAGCCGCACTTGATCTAGCAGGACTTGCCAAACACGTAACGCTTTTGCAAAAATCTGATAAACTTGTCGCCGATGAAATACTACAAAAACGTATTTATAGCAAAGAAAACATCACAGTAATAACTAACGCAAAAACCACCGAAATCTTCGGTAACGAAAAGGTTCATGGGCTAGCATATATTGATTCCATAAAAGGTACTCAGACCACACTCGACGTTGACGGAATCTTTATCCAAATAGGTCTTCTGCCAAATACAGAATGGCTGAAAAATACTCTTAGTTTGAATTCTTTCGGTGAAATTATCGTAGATAAATATGGTAAAACCAATATATCAGGAGTTTTTGCCGCAGGTGATTGTACCGACTGCCCCTATAAACAAATAATCATTTCCATGGGAGCAGGTGCAAATGCAGCTTTAAGCGCATTTGACTATCTACTCCGGAATTGATAGAAAAATCAGTTTCTCCCATTTAAGTAAGTGATTAAATAGAAGATGTTTCACGCTTTACAAACAAAACAAAGACTACAGTCTTATAATAAGAGCACTCTTGTCAGGCATATTGCCAAACAAGAGTGCTCTTATTATACAATTAAGTACCCAGCATATTCACCTATACTTCAGAAAACCTTAACCAACCAACAAGTTTGGCAAAAATTACTATACCCACAAAAACTGCCGTCCACACAAGACCAACAGTCAAATTACCATATGTAGCAATTAACCCCGGCATCATACTAGTCAAAACACCACCGGCAATAAAAGGAGAACAAAACGGCCTGCTGGCGGCAAAAGCTTCGGCAGCTTCCGTTTTTAGTTCTGGATCTATTAATCTTAACAGCAGGAAGCCGGTTGCAACAACGCCACATGCCGTACCAAAAACAATAATGGTATTTTCAAACCAGTTTTCTCTAAACAATCTTTTGCCAAAGAATAAAAGTAAAGCAGGCATAATAATCATGAATGCTCCCTGTTGAATAAATAGTGGCACTGCGTATTTAACGATTATAGTAATCTTGACAGAAGCAATTGCCCCTGCAACCAAGAACTCTAAGGCTATACCTTGAATACGTGACATAGTTGGCTTATCTATACACTTATTCCATTTTGTTTTAAGAATCAAGATTTGCACAATCAGTCCACCGAGCATTGCGGCTATAAACCAATATAGAGTGAAATGAAAATAAGTCTTAAAGATTGTCATCAAAAGATAGCCAAGAACCACAGCCGCACCAACTAAACCAGCATGAAAAGCAAAAATATCTATCACATTTCTACTGATCGTAATATTACTGCCAGTCTCCCATTGTGGTTTTTCAAATAACTCAGGTTTATTATCATCGTGACTAATGACATTACGGTTTATATAACCTTTACGAGCTGCATAATTAATCAATATAGTACCACCAATAACGCCATACAATAAACCTACCGTAGCAGAAGTAATACTTAAAGAGGCTCCATCAGCATACCCTAACGCATCAAAGACCATTTTCATTCCACCGGCAGTACCATGACCGCCTGCCCAGCCTTGTTCAACAACAGAAGAAAATAATGGATTTACACCGAACACAGGCGTAAATAAAAAAACACTAAGTAAACAAGGTATTGCATATTGAGCTGCTGTAGCAAGATATGACCAAGTACTTTGTGCACCTGTAACCCTTCCCAATTTGCCTAATTTAGGAAGGCTGCCCGTAATCAGCATAGGCGCCAACACAATAGTAATTAGGCGACCGCTTATTGCCCCCCAGGAATTAATAACATCTTTAGGGATAATAGCCAGCACTTCCGGTCCTAGAATCAAACCAATAACCCCGGCAACCAAAGAAGCTGAAATATAATAGTTCTTGAACCAACTAATCTTTACTCTGAGAAAAGTACCAAACAAAAGCAAAATGCCAAGCAGTGAAGCTGACCAAAACAATGAATCCATCATCGCTCCGGTAATAGGGTTCATTCCAAACATAGCTTTTCCCTCCTTAGGATTGATGTTTAATCACATCATCTTAAATTCTCACTTTTAAGGTTACACTAACGTTTTAGTTTTTTCAAACAGGTTTTATGTGCAACAGGCACAGCTAAATACCTGTGGTAAAAGTAGCACTCACCCATTATACTGTTTAAGAAAAAAGGTTGGAGTGAGTTATCACTCCAACCTTTAATACGGACTGAACTAATATTCGACTCGTGCATCTTAATCTTATTGCACGGCCACTGTTATTGAGGTACCACGAACAATACTAGTATCCATAATTTTAGCCAAATCATTAGGTGTCGCATTTAAATCCACGTTATTTTTAACTTCAACTTCAAAATCAGTTCCAGCCGGATAATCAATATTGCTGCCTTTCATAAACAACCCTCCAACTATGCTAACCACAGCTGCTACTGCTACTGCACCGCCATCAGCAGATCCCATACCAACAATTCCTCGTTTTAATGGAACGCTTATGCCATTAATCGTACTTATTTCCTTACCAGCAATTTTCAAAACTCCTTTACGCCCAAACCCTGCAGCTTTTTGTCCTTCATATACATAGGCCGTACCCACAGTTCCCTTAGAAATAACAACGACATTATTGATAATCAAGTTATCAACCATTCTTATATCGAGAACTTGACCGGTTTTATTTGATTTAGAATTAGCTTCATCTACCAATTCCACTTTAAATTTTGTACCCTTAGGAATATATACATGCCCTGGCAATACTCCCGTTATTTCAACTACATTATTATTTTTTGCTTCTTGCACTTTCAATTGTGCAACTTTTTCCTTCATGGTCATATTGGAACTTGGTTTTGCTTGGTCATCTTCAAACGGATTTTCCTGCAACTGCTTTACATCTACAATCTCATCACGAGTTGCTGCCTGTGCTTCTAAACTTCCCCAAGCCACAGTATTGGATAACAATACTGCACAAATCGCTAAAACCACACTTTTTTTACCATACAAGTAAAACCCCCATAATTTATATATTTACAACATGTTTGCATTATAAATTAATAAATCGGTATACGCAATATGCTTTTCCCCCAAAAATGATAATACTTAAACTCTTTTCTCTATATTTATTAAGACCACACCTTTCATCAATTCTAATAAAAATAGGGCCATACTTTTTGCAGTATAGCCCTTATTGCTATTTATTACAACAAGTTAATAGCTTTTAATACCGTTTTTATTTTCTCGGTTTCTTCAGCTGTTGCTTGCAAGAATGGTTTTGTACAATAATCTTGCATTTGTACGCCTCTTAACATCATGGCTTTCTTTATAATTGGAATAAAGGGCGTACCAATATCATAAAGATCCATTGCTCTGTCTATAATCTTTTGGTATTGTGCAATCTTTTCCATATCCTTACAATTAATAGCATTTATCAATGCTTTGAAAATTTCAGGGCAGAGATTTGATAGCCCCCCTATACAACCATCACCGCCACACAACACATTATGTACTAAATTTTCATCAAAGCCTGAGAACACAATAAAATCAGGGTACTCTTTATATATTACGGTCATTAACTCTCTTGTATGGCACATCTCAGTTACAGTGTCCTTAAAGCCAATAATATTCTTATATTTTCTTAACAAGTTTAGAACTACTTGCGGCTTTAGGTCGTAACCTGTACGAGCAGGGAAATTATACAAATAAATATCTCCCTTAATTTTTTCTGCTGCCTCAGCATAAAATGCCTCAATACTAGCATCAGAAAGAGCAAAATAATAAGGTCCAATAATCATAACAGCATCAGCTCCTGCTTTAAGAGCATAATTGGCTAATTCTACCGTATCCTCTACTCTCATACAACTAGTGCCAACCAATATTTTTGTCCGTTTTCCTGCATAAATAGTCACTAAATCAATCAATTCTTTCTTTTGCTCTGTAGTCATGGAGAAAAATTCACCAGTACTACCCATAACAACAATACCATCAACACCACCATTAATCAGATGATCATAGATATTTTTGTTAGCTTGTATATCCAAGTTACCTTCCTTATCAAAAGCTGTAACAACCGGTGTATAAATATTTGCCTTTTTCACTGTTCTATTCTCCTTCTATTTTGCATGATTGCAATATAACGATTACCTAGGGTTAAATCACACAAAGTTGCAGACTCTGGCAATAGCCATTTCTGTATATCCCAAGGATTCGGCCTTTGTAACTTTGCCGCTAGCTACTTCTTGAACTTCCTTCATTAGCTCATCGCCCATTTGTTCTAATGTCTTTGTACCATAAACCAACGGACTAGCATCAATATCAATATTGTCTGACATATTACCATAGGTAATTTTATTGCCTGTAATTTTAATTACCGGTGAAATAGGGTTACCAGTTGGTGTTCCACGACCAGTAGAAAAAACAATAATCTGAGCTCCACCTGCTACCATACCGGCAACTGAAGATGGATCATTACCGGGGGTATCCATAATAACTAATCCTTCTTTACCTGTTACTTCTTTTGCATAGTCATAAACAGCAGAAATTTCTCTGTGCCCTGCCTTATGGATACAGCCCAGAGACTTCTCTTCCAAAGTTGTTAACCCCCCAGCTTTATTACCCGGAGATGGATTACCATCACGAACTTCTTCTCCTACTAATTGCAATGCTTTTTCATATCTATGCACGATTTCAAAAATTCTAGCTTTTACTTCCAAAGTCTTAGCACGCCTAGCAAGAATATGTTCGCCACCAATTAATTCCGTTGTTTCTGAAAGAATAGATGTACCGCCTAAATCTACTACCCTATCGCTCATTTCGCCAATTAAAACATTACTGGCAAGCCCACTTGTAGGATCAGAGCCACCGCACTCTGTTCCCACAACTAACTCTGAAATAGGAAATTCTTCTTTTTGTAGTAATGAAGCCGCTTGCACAAAATTTTTAGCAGCACGTGTAGCACGTTCTACAGTTTTAATAGTACCACCGTTTTCTTGAATAATGAACTGTGCCAAAGGCTTATTTGTCCGCTTCTTTATAGCATCTACTACCAAATCCATTTGACAATTTTCACAGCCTAAGGAGATAACTACTGTAGCATAAACATTAGGATTAGCTGCGTATCCAGCCATAACATCCATAGTAAACTCTTGGTCACTAGCAACTTGTGAACAACCTAATTGATTGTTAAAGGTAACTGCTCCCTCCACATTATTAGCAACAATACGGGTTGTATCAGATGCGCATACGCTTGCAGGCAAAATCAAAACATGATTTCTTATACCAACTCTACCATCCGGTCTCTTATATCCATAAAAGTTCATAATTAATGTCCTCCCTTATTTTTTAGGCATTATCCAAATTTTCACGGTGGCTTTCTACATTATGCTCATGCACATGATTCCCTGGTTTAATATCACAAGCAGCAATACCAATATGCTCTCCATATTTAACAATAGGCGTCCCTTTTTTCATTTCTACAATAGCAAATTTATGATAAATTGGTACATCATCAATCAATTTCACTTTTTTCAACGAACCATCTTGCGTTCTAATTTCTGCTTCTGTCCCTTTCTGTAACTGCTCAATAGCAACAGCCACAGTATCCTTGTTGTCGATAATAACTGCATTTGTCATAATTATTCATCTCCTCAAATGATTTTATATAACGCTCTCTTTGCTAAAGTCTTGACCAGACAAAGGGAATTTAGGACAACCATATTTTTTAGCCCACCAACTAGTAATAAAGGGAACTATAAGTGCAGTCAGTACCGCAGCGGCAGCTACTTGCGCAGTTGCTATAGGTTCATATGCTGCCCAAGCCGGATCAACAAGAGCTACAGCGGCCGGAACAGCTACAGCATTACCAGCTGTAGTCGCTACTCCCCAGGCTGCATAACCTGGTCTACCACCAATTACTCTATCACACAAAAGGATGAAGGCTCCACCAACAAAACAACAAATCAAACCAAGAAGAATTCCACCAACTCCACCTTTAGCAAGATTGGTAATTTGAATTCCTGCACCTAAGCAAAACCCAACAAAAGGAATAAGAATTGTACCTGCCGGTGCTAAAAATTTTTGAATATCTTTA
>Ga0183099_1000775_pt1 | contig 20906 bp, 8 predicted proteins | sample Biomet1_FD_127788 | JGI IMG/M metagenome (GOLD analysis project Ga0183099, IMG submission 127788) | Microbial communities from bioreactor (seeded with anoxic lake sediment) at LBNL, California, USA - Biofuel metagenome 1 | ecosystem: Engineered > Bioreactor > Anaerobic > Unclassified ...
ATTTTATAGGAATCAACAGAAGATTCAAACTTAAAATCCATATTCTTGGATTCCGAAATATCACTGAAACTTAGAAATATCTCATAAACAAAAGCAATGACATCCGTCTTTTCGAGTGAAAGAGCAAGTCGGTTGTTCTGCATCTTACGGAATTCGAGCAACTGATCTATTAACCGGATCATTCTGTTGGTGCTCTTCTCCATTGTTTGCAACGGATGTGTAAACTCCTTCGGATAATTATCAATTCGCTGAATACGCTCAAGCGCACCTTTAATGAGGGTAAGCGGTGTACGGAACTCATGCGATATATTGGTAAAGAACACGAGTTTATAGTCAGTAAGCTGCTTTTCAACCTGTATCTTATTATGAAGACGGGTAAAGTCACGGGCTATCTTAAACGCAAAGTAAAGCGCAACCCCGAATACTATTGTGTAAATAAGAAATGCCCAGATAGTAAGCCAGAATGGAGGTTTAACAATAATCTTCAAAGTAGTTACCCGGTAATCCCACACTCCCGAACCATTACAAACTCTTACCTTCAATGTATATTCTCCGGCAGGAAGATTTTTATATGCTGCAAAGTTTAAAGAAGAAGGGGTACTCCACTCTTTATCATAATTCTCAAGCTTATAAGAGTATTTGGTCAACTCTGATTCATAGAAATTAAAGGAAGAGAAATCAATGACAAATGAATTCTGAGAATGCTTTAGTATAATCTCATCCGAATAAGATATTGATTCTTTTAGCGGAGAATCGGGATCCTCCGGACTTACATTGATACCATTAATCTTCAGACTGGTAAGAACCACAGGCGAAGAAAAGAATGTTCTTTTAACTTTCTTTGAATCAAGAACTATAAGTCCGTAATTTGTTCCAAAGACAAGTTTTCCGTCACGGCATTTACTAGTACTATTCTCGCTGTATACGTTTCCCAATGAATAAGTTGAGAAGAAATAGTTTTCAAAGATTTTTGTTCTTGGATAAAACTTGGACATACCATATTCTGTAGCTATCCAAATATTACCGGAATCATCCTGATTCATTGACTGTACCACGTCATTAACAAGTCCGTTCTCTGTGCTGTAATGTTCAAAAGTTATCGTTGAATAATCTTTCGGAAGTATGCAAGTACTAAATCCGGCACCAGATGTACCAATCCATATTCGGCCGCCTTTGTCTTGCAACAGGCAACGTATTTCGTTACTCTTCAATTTTCCGTTACTGCAATTAAATGCATAATATTTCTTTGGATCTTTTATAATCTGATCTGGATTAAAAACATAAACTCCACCACTTGTTCCAACCCATATCATTAGGGATTTTTGAACAGGTTTGTTACATCCATCCGTAAAATTGTTAAGAATTGTCTCATATTCCGTCGTCTCCGTTCAGTCGCGCAGCGTGCGGCCGGTTAGTTTGAGGAAAACCGTTTCCAGACTCGCCGTTTCGCTTGTGATGTTGCGGATACGTTCGCCGTTTTCCGTGAGCAGGGCGATGATCCGGTCCAGATTTTCAATGCCGCGCACGGAAGACAGCCGTATGGTGCTGCCTTCCAGGTGCGCCGACCGTACGCCTTCGATCGCGTAGAATTTTGATTCCGGTATCCTGCCGTTTTCTTCAACTTCGATCACATAGTGACGTTCGGCCGAGACGGATTCTTTGAGCGATTCAGTCGTCCCTTCGGCTATGACCGTTCCTTTATCCAGAATAATGATCCGGGACGCGATCGCTTCGACTTCTTCCATGTAGTGCGTCGTGTATATGACTGTCATGCCTTCGCTGCGGAGTTTTTGTATCGAATCCAGAATGTGGTTCCTGCTCTGCGGGTCTATGCCAACGGTCGGTTCGTCCATGATAATAAGTTCCGGACGGTGGGCGACAGCACAGGCAATGTTCAGGCGGCGTTTCATTCCGCCTGAAAACGTTTTTACTTTATCGTGCCGCCGCTGCTCAAGACCTGCAAAGGCGAGTGCGCTGTCGACCGCGTCTCTGAGTTTTTTTCCGCGCAGGCCGTACAGGGACGCGAAGAAGGCTATGTTTTTTTCCGGGGACAGTTCTTCGTACAACGTAATGTCCTGCGGAACGATACCGAGCGACTGTTTGTACGAACGAAGCTGCTTTTCAACGGGAACGCCCTTGAACGTGATTGTTCCGCCGCTTTTGGCGAGCGTGCCGGTCATGATGTTTATGGTCGTTGATTTTCCGGCTCCGTTCGGACCGAGTATGCAGAGAATTTCTCCGCGGCGCACGTCAAAGCTGACGCCGCGCAGTACCTGCTGTTCCTTAAAGTGTTTTGTCAGACTGCTGACTGTAAGAAGTGTGTCCATTCAGTTACCTCACGCATAGAAACATACTCCCGCAGCAAAAAAAAGGAATCAACCGAACGGTTGATTTTTCCGGATACGAAGGATGAATTGCGGGGCTGAGCGGGCGGGCGCACCCTGTCTGTATTTTACAGGCTTTACCTTCTTATTTTTAACTGTTATTTGGCTGTGTAATTGACAAAAACTGCCTTTAAATGCGAATATCGTGTATTCAAAAGAGGTATAAAATGTCTGTTCTGGAACCTGAATGTAAGCATTTTGATCTGGTTCACCGTGACGCGCCGGAGCTGTACCGGGAGCAGTTCCCGTATACGGCAGTTCCGCGCGTTAGATTCGACGGGGTGGACGTGCCGCTGCGCGTACCCGGCCGAATCTGGATAACCGACACGACGTTCAGGGACGGACAGCAGGCCCGCCCTCCGTACACGCCGGAGCAGATCGCGCACATTTACACGCTTATGCACAAACTGGGCGGAAAGAACGGACTTATCAGGCAGTCGGAGTTTTTTATTTACAGCGGGCGCGACCGTGCGGCGCTCCGGCTGTGCCAGGAACTGGGGTTCGAGTTTCCCGAGATCACGTCGTGGATACGGGCGGACAAAAATGATTTTAAACTGGTAAAGGAACTGGGACTCCGTGAAACAGGCATTCTAACGTCCGTTTCGGATTATCATATTTTTCTTAAACTCAAATCGGACAGAGAACGCGTTATGGATTCGTATCTGGGCATTGTGAAGGACTGCCTTTCGGAAGGGATAATCCCGCGGTGCCATTTTGAGGACGTGACGCGCGCGGACGTGTACGGCTTCTGTCTGCCGCTTGCCGAAAAACTGCTCGATCTGTCGCGGGAAGCGGGGCTGCCGGTAAAGATACGGCTCTGCGACACGATGGGCTACGGCGTGACGTATCCCGGAGCCGTGCTGCCGCGTTCCGTACCGCGTCTGGTTCACGCGTTCCGCACTGAGCTGGGCTATCCCGAGGAGATGCTTGAATGGCACGGGCACAACGATTTTCACCGGGCGCACAACAACGGAACTTCGGCGTGGCTGTACGGCTGTGCGGCGTTGAACGCGAGTCTGCTGGGCTTCGGGGAACGCACCGGCAATCCGCCGCTTGAAGCGGCCGTGATTGAATATATTTCGCTTACCGGAGACGATTCTATAGACACGACGGTCATTACTGAAATAGCGGACTATTTCCGCGGCGACGTCGGCGCCGCCATTCCCGCGAATTATCCGTTCACGGGAGAAGATTTTAACACGACGCGCGCCGGCATTCACGCCGACGGTATCCTGAAAAATCCGGAAATATACAATATTTTTGATACGGAAAAACTGCTGAACCGTCCGGTAAGGACGATGGTAACAGACAAGTCAGGGCTGTCGGGTATTGCGCGCTGGCTTAACGAAAATATCCCGCTGCTCAGATCAGGCGCGGTTGAAGGCGTAACGAAGCGGTCGCCGGGAATACGCCATATTGCGCTCTGGGTTGATGCGGAGTACGCTCAGGGGCGCACAACTGCAATTTCGGCAGAGGAACTGATTTTACAGGCACGGCGGTATCTGCCCGGACTGTTCGAGTCGGAGCTGGATAAAGTGAAGGCTGCCGCCGGAAAGATCGCACTGTCGATCGCGGAGGACGCGATGAAGGCGCTTGAACTTGCGACGCTCGATCCGGAGGCGATGGACCCGTGCCTTGAAGAGATCGTGAAGCGGGAAGGATCGATACAGCTGCTGGCCGTGACGAACACCGACGGATACCGTATCTGCCAGATATACGCCAAGCACGGCGAAAAGAATCTGTTCCGCAATCTGCTGACCAAAAACTTCCGCGAAAAGGAATGGTTCTGCAAAGTGATCGAAACAGGCAGCCCGTACATATCGCATCTGTTCTTTTCGCTCTACACGGGCAGACTTATTCTGACTGCCGCGTTCCCGCTCAAAGACGCGGACGGCAGTGTGCGCGCCGTGATCGATATGGATTTTATGTTCGACGAACTGATGAAGATCGTAAGCCACTGCGGGAACGGAACGGCCGAAACGCAGGGGGTGTAACGGAAACGAGCCTGATTTTTATTTAAAAGTTAGATGAATTGGACTTTTTATTGCTTTATGATATAATTTCCCTGAAAAGTGTGCTCAGCTGTAGTGTTTCTGCCGAAAAGGATAGTGAGTTAATTTCTTTTAAAAAAGTGTAGTGCCAAATGCACAAAAGAGGGGGATGACTATGTCAACTCGCAGGTATACCAGATTTTTTTTCCCGGTTTTTTTCCTTATTGTGCTGATTCCGCTCGTATCCTGTCAGGTGGGGCTGGGATCTGCCGTAGATACCCAGGTACCTACGCTCCAGATCACGTATCCGCCGGCATCCTCCGTCATAAAAGGAACGTTTTCGCTGGCGGGAACGTGCGACGACGATCAGGGCGTTTCATCCATAGCGGTAAACGTCCGTAATATAACCACAGGTTCGTCGACTCCGTATACTATTTCCTCCGGTGATATAACTAACGGTACTAACTGGAAAATTTCGCTCAACGCGTACGATTCAGCGAACACCGCGTACAACGGGTGGCAGTTTCCCGACGGGAAATATGAAATCACCGTTACCGCAAGCGATTCGGCAGGGCACACGTCCGGCAGTTCCGCCCGAACGGTTATCATAGATAATACTCCTCCGGTGCTGATCCTGAGTTCACCGTTAAAGACGGGGTCAGACGAAGCGAGCACGTACGGGCGTACGATAAACCTCGCGGGTGATATAGCCGACGACAACACGGTTTCCACGCTCGCAATGACGCTCTATCCGTACAATACGGCGACAAAAACACTTTCATCAGCGTCTGTGTCGCTGGACGTGACTGATTTCAGCCAGATGTCCACGGATAATCCTCTTATTATTGCCAGGTATTATACGGCGGCCGAGGCCGGAACAGACACGACCAAACTGGCGTTGCGTAAAAATTATCTCAAAATATACAACGACGGTTCGGACGACAGCAGTGACATCGGAACGGCGGAAACAAAAACGTATTACTGCGGCATAATTCTTACTGATAACGCCAAAACGTATACGACGGCGGGCGACAGCGGAACCGGTACGGGAAACGCGACAAGCGTGTATTATATTAACAATACGACCGGCTTTTATGACAAGCTGATGACGGAAAGCACATACAACCTTACCGCCCTTAAACTCAAGAATATTCTGAACGGCACGACGACCGAGTATACCGCGGCGCAGATAACGGCGATAAAAACATTCTGGCCGCTTCGGGAAACGCTGCGTCGAGCACGACGATCACCGCCGGCGCTTCTTCGAAGATAAGTGTTAACCCGAACAATGATCCGCATTATTCAGTGAGCGGGTATGAGATCGGAAGCGCGAACAATTCGTACGCAGACCCCCAGACAGGATACCGCACGTGTCCTTCCGGTTCCACGCTTACGCTTTCGCTTTCCGCAGGACTCGACAAGTATTACGTAAAACCGTCTTCCGTTTCGATCGTGTTAAAAAATACGACGGCAGGGACGTCCCAGACTGTTCTTCAAGAGGGCAGCTGGACCAGTGACGACGCCACCTCCGCCGATTATACGATCTATCTTGATTCTACGAAATACACGCTTGTTTCAAATAATTATTATACTATAGTGGTTTCCGGCAAAGACCGGAACGGGAACGATCTGTATCCTTTAAATGAAACCGGATACGGATTCATGTTAAAAACAATTTATTCCAAACCGGTCGTTGAATTCAAAGACCAGAGCGGCACCGAGTTCTTCGGCACGAGCGACGTATATTACAGCGCGTCGACGGTAAAGAGCGCCGTTATTCCGGTAAAGGTCGCGACGGACGGTCTTGCCATGGACGCTTCTGCGCCTCTGACCGTTACAATTTCAGGCTCTCCGTCCCTTACGTGGAGCACGTCGTACGCCGGAAGCAGCGGTTATTATTATTATTACAACGTGGCGGTCACGAATATCGGCAGCGCCGCGTCCGTATCTGACAAATCAAAGTATACGCTTTCCGTGACCGCGAAGGATTCCGAAGCGGACACGGCTGGCGCGACAGGGGATTTTTATCTTGACGATAAATCGCCGTCCTCTGCCATATCTACCGTAACGCCGACCGTGTCGCGGGCTTCGGACAACGCGGTGTGTGTGAACGGAACTGTTACGGTGAGCGGAACGGTTACTGAATCGAATCTGAGCTCTGTCGTGCTGAACGTAAGCGATACGGCAGGCCATTCAAACTCGCTGAATCTGGGCGCCGTGTATTCGTTCTCTCAGACGGTCGACACGACGAAGTACAGCGGAACGATCACGTTCACGCTCACCGCGACCGACGCAGTCGGTAATTCGGGCAGTTCAAAAGCGTCGTACGTTATAGACCAGAGCACGGACGCTCCGTCCGTAAGTCTCAGCAACGCGGACATATCCATAAAGGAAGCGAGCGGCATTACGTCGGGCACGAATCTGTTCGGCACGACAAGCAACAACAAACTGCTGGGTACCGTGAGCGACGACGACGGCGTTAAGTCCGTAACGGTGGGATACCGCGACTACGGATCGACAGGTTCGTATACGTCAACGCAGGTACTTTCAGGCGGAAGTTCAACTACGTATTCTCTGAATTATACGCTTCCTTCAATAGAAAAGCAGTACGACATACTGATCCAGGTCACGGATACGAAAGGGGAGACGACAGGATACAGCAGTATAAGCAAAGGGTTCGTTCTTGCCGTGGACGCCGGCGCGCCGGTGTTCAGCAACGTAACGCCTGCTTCAAGCCTTACGAGTTATTATTCCGGCACGCTTCCCGTATCCGGTACTATAACGGAGGGAAGCGGAACGGTGTCCCTGAGCGCGTCCCATATCAAGTATTCGGATTCTTCAGTACCGTCCGGGGCATCTTCTACCCCGGCACTTGCGACGGGAGCTGTCCCCGCGACAGGCGCCGCATGGACCGATTCGATCACGCTTCCGGCTTCAAGCGGACAGTATACGGTGTTGTATACCGCGACAGACAAATACGGGCAGAGTTCAACGTACGCAATAGCGTATTCGGTCGACATTACTGCGCCGAGCATTGCGATAAAACAGATCGACAAGACAGACATAGTAAGCCCCGCGTATTTGAAAAAGGCGTCGCATACGTTCACGGGAACGGCAGACGACACGGGGGAAGCGGGCTTTCATCCGTGACGTATAAAGTGACGGACGGCAGCAATATCGTGCAGGCGTCCGGAACCGCGTCTGTTTCGGGAGGTTCATGGAGCGCTACGATAGACATGAGCGGCCTTGAAGGAACGTATACGGCGGTATTCACTGCCGCGGATGCCGCAGGGAATACGACGAAGCCTTTCGCAACCGTATGTGTGGACGGTACCGCGCCGGTGTCAACGCTTGGCGTAAGCGGCGGAAGTCTGTACGGCAGCACGGCAGGTGTTTCAGGCGGGCCTGTATCAGCTCCTGCATTCGGAACGTCATATCTTGCAAACACAGTCTTTACGCTCGGCGGTGTGATAACGGAGACGTATTTCAGCAGCGCCTCGCTTTCTGTAACAAAGAACGGGAAAACGGTTACGGGTGCCAAATTCACGACCGGCGGTTCCGCTTCAGGAGCCTGGTCGTATGCCCAGAGTGCGGATACGGTCACGCATACCGACGACGGAGTGTACGTGTATACGCTTAAAGTCACGGATCTTGCGGGCAATCAGTTTACCGGTTCCGTCACTGTAACGGTAGATACGACGGCACCGTCAATAGCCGTAACGGCACCTTCCGCCGGTGAATATTTTGACAGTACAGCACAAAGTACGGGAATAGCGTTCAAGGGAACGCAGTCAGACAGCGGTGCGGGCGTAAAGAGCGTGACGTACAGCATTACGGAAACAATGAGCGCAGCTGACGAACCTACGACGCTTGCCAGCAGTTCGTGGACCGGAAAACTGACGTGGGATAGTACAAATAATGCATTTGTAGATTCGAATTCCATTTCCATTATCAAAGATGAAGGAACGTATCATATCGTGGCTACGGCGACTGATATTCTTGGAAACACAGCGACGAGCAGCACCGTTCTCTTCTATTTTGACAAATCCGTCCCGGCTCTTACAGAAGCCGTCACGTCTGCCGTAATTCCAGCGATCAGCGCAGGTACGGCCGATTACGGTGTGGGATCGAGCGGAAAAACGACTAACGCGGCGTATACGCTGTACGGTACCGCGAGCGATACGAACGCACTGTCTGCGACTAATCCTGTGACTGTCGTTGATAAACTCAACGATACGACGGTCGGAACGTATTATCCGACGGTGACAGGCGGCGTCTGGTATCTGCAGCTTACCCCGGTAAGCAGCGGAGCGTCGTCTGCGAACAGCACGGTGGCGGACGGAGTTCATTCATATACGGTCACTGCGGCCGACGTGGCCGGAAAAACAACGACTGTGACCCGCACGGTAACGACAGACACGGTTGTTCCCGCATGGAATACGGGAAAAGTGTCAGGCACCCTGCCGTATCTGCCGTCGGCGACGTATTCGTATACCGACAGCGGCACGACGTATAATTATTTTAAGTCCTCGAGCATTTCCGTGACGGCCCTTGCGTCTGACGCGACAAGCGGCGTTGAAAAACTTCAGTATAAACTGAATACCGGAGACTATACCGATACCGGCAACAACAGTTTTACCGTTTCCGGTACGGAAGGCTACAACACGCTTCTCGTGCGGGCGGTAGATAACGCGGGAAATACGACGGGCGACGTGTCGCTCCCGTTCTACGTAGATTCGACGGCTCCTGCAGTGTGCACGCTTACGACTGTCGGCGGTTCTGCTGACGGTGTGAGCGACCTGACCGCCGGAACGACCACGAAACTCGTGAACGGAAAAAATGCGCTCTCAGTCACAGTCTCGACTGCCGATTACACACCGGCTTCCGGCTTCAAGAGCGGAATTAAATCCGTCGCGTTAACAAAAGTGGGGAGCGCTTCAGTCACGGCTTCTTCTGCCGACGGAACGCTTGCTTCCAGCGGGTCTTCCGGGGTGTACGCTCTGACTATTCCTGCCGCCAAACAGTCGACGGGAACGGTCACCGTCCGGGTAACGGATAACGCGGGCAATTATGCGGACTTCTCTCTGTTTGAAATGCAGCTTGATGCGACAAAACCGAAAGTGTCGGTAACGTCCCCTTCGACGGACGCCACGGTTGTTAATAAAACGATCACGGTTTCCGGTACGGCGTCGGACAACACCGGACTTGCCACGACGACTATCAACAGTACGGTAACTGAATATATCACGCTCTCGTTCTCTACGGACGGCAGCACGTACGGCACAGGTACCGCTATCGCCGTGGGAAGCGACGGCACGTGGTCGTATTCGCTGGACACTACCGCGTATAACGCGACGTCGACGGCAAAGACGCTGTATGTAAAAGCGGTTGCGTCGGATACGGCTGGAAACAGCACGAGCGACACCACGGACAGAAACGGCGCCGCAGTGAGCGACACAAGCGCCGTGCGGACAGTTTCGATCAATCAGGACACAGACCGCCCCGTGATCACGGTGAACAACCTTGACATGAGCGGAATGACTGCTTCTTCTTCTGTCTGGCTCAAAGGGTCAAGAAAAATATACGGAACTATATCCGACGACGACGGTATCGCCGAAACGGGCGGGCTTACAATAGGATATAAATATACGGGAGACACGGCGTTTACGACAGCGGCATTAACCGTATCCAGCGGATCGTGGAATTATACGCTGCCAAAAGACGGTACGTGTGAAATAGAATTTACAGCCATAGATGCCGCAGGTACTTCGTTTACCACTGCATCGTCCGTAACGACGGAAAGCGTGCTTTTAACCACGCCAAAAATACTGGACAGTAACGGTACTAAGTTCGGATATACGACAGCCTCAAATCCCGACACTATGCTGCACGTTACTATAGATATTTCAAATCCTGAACTCCAGTCGGTAAAGATCAGCACCGACGGAGGCACGACGTGGACCGATTCCACAAGCGGCTTAAAACTCGGCGGCAGCGTGCAGTCGTTCTGGCTCAGGTTTGATTCGTACGACGTGAACGGTATCAATGTGAACGGTCTGTCCGTTGTTACGTCAGGACTTACGACGAACGGCGGGAAAACGGAAGTTGCCGCGGCAACGTACAAGTACGGCAGTACTACCGACGGCAGAAGTCCTACCGCCATAGACACGTCGGCCGTGAGCACGGAAAATTTTGCGGATACGAATAAAACGATTCCGTATACGACGTATACGTTCAAGGCGATCCCGTGCTCAACGGGAGACGGTTCAATGGTCGTTACCGTCACTACGACTGATAACGCGTCCAACGAGAAATCTTCGTTAGTAACGCTGTCTGTGGATAATACAAGCCCTGTCGTAACGGTTCTGGGCCCCGCGTCTGCAACGACCTCAAGCGGCAGCGTGACAGTGTACGGTTCTATCGACGGCACGGCTTCAATATATTATGCCGTTTCGCCCAGCGGAACAGTCTCTCCTGACGCTGATTCTGCTTCAACGTCTTTCACGTACGATACTGCGGACAGCAGCGGAAATGCGATAACGCTGAAAAATGCGGCGACTATCTCCGCGGCAACTTCGTACTCGCAGATCACGGACGCGTCGCTTTCATGGTACGTGTATTTCGACGGAGGATCGGGCGACACAAAAACGCACAGCGCGGCGCTGAACACCTGGCTTGAAACGCTTGGTATAACGACAACGGCGGCAATTACGGCAAACACGTACAAAGACGTGACGAAGCTGTACGTGTGGATCAAGTCTGTCGACGCGTACGGCAATAAATCGGAAACGGCTCACCGTATTCTGCTTGATCCGCAGGGCGACAGACCTACTGTGGATATTGATTATCCTGAATCCGACGGTACCGCGCTCGGCGGGACAGTAAAACTGTACGGTTCGGCCGACGACAACAGCGCCGTTAAGAACGTGTTCGTTCAGATCATGTCTGAGCAGCATTCCGTGAGCGCGTATACAGCGAACGGAACTTCGTTCGGTTCGCTTGCGTATAACAGCAGCACGTACGAGACAACAACGTTCACACCGTCTGCCGATGATCTTGATTATCTGGCTATGGCCGGATACAAAATATACAAGATGTCCGATTCGGTAACGTCGTCAAGCACTGGGTACTGGGTTGCCGGCACAAGTTCTCTCGCTTCAGGAGAAAGCGCTTCGGATTACGGTATTCTTGCAACGCTCAACGGTTCAGCGTGGAGCCTTAAAATAAACACCAGCGGGGAATTGAATCCGACGGGCGACACTTCCAACATCGTTGCCGTGCGTGTGTACGCCTATGACGACGGAAACACGCAGAGCCTTGCGGCAGACCGCACGATGAAATTCGATAAAAATAATCCGGTGTTCGGAAGCATTTCGCTTGTGCAGTCTGAAGGTATAGCCAACCCGTATACGTACAATGCTGATACGACGGCTGAGCAGGAGTGTACTTCCGGTTTGTACGTCAGAGGGACGTGGTACATCAAGGGCAGCGTTACGGACGATAACGGCATAAGCGATCTGATCATCAGTGACAACAGTACGGACTATTCGATCGTCAGCGGACAGGCAGGAAGCGGGGCAGGAACGCCCGTTTCCAGCACGAAGTGGGAAGCAGTTCAAAGCGCAGACGGCAAGACGTGTTATTTTAAGTATACGCTGAGTACTTCGTCCGGAGTCGGGAAACACGTTATTACAGTGACCGCCAAAGACGGTACGAACACGCAGTATACGTCCATGTACAGTGCGACGGTGAATTATGACAATACGTCTCCTGTGCTCGCGTCTTCGGCCGACAGCAGCTACAGCATAAGCCCGTCAGTATCACAGTCCGACAGTTTCTATACGATGAGTTCGACCGTTTCGGAATCGTCTGTAAGCGGCGTCAGTCAGAGCGGATTTAAACGCCTTGCGTTCTACTTTGTCCGCCGTTACGGAAGCACGTACGTGTACGATCCTATGCTTGTAAAGGGAAGTTCGTCCAACAAAGTAGATATCATAAGCGGTACGGCCGGCGGTACTATCGTATATGACAGCGGTCTGTACTGGAAAAAGGAAAACGTCTCGTGGTCGTCTGATACTGCGAACGTTGTAACCCTGTCAGCCGCGGACGATAACATTCATACCGGGGGCCTTGTTAAGGCGAACGGTATAATCTATACGATAAAGTCGGTGAGCGGTACGACGATCATGCTTGACGGCAATCTGACAAAATCGCCGGGAACGGCGTACGCCGCGCTGGCCCTTGTCGTGGACAACACGGTATCCGAAGGATACTCGACGAGCGCGTCTCTTGAAAGCGACGGATATTATTCGTCTGCGAATCTTACGAACGACGACGGCGACCGGATGATAGAATACGTATCCAACACGGGGACCGTCTGGACGTGGCAGGCGAATATCTGTTCCAAGAATATTCCCGACGGCCCGATTGAAATTCACTATGTCGCCTTTGACGCCGCCGGAAACAGCAGTACAGGCGTCGTCGGCCACGTCAGTTCGACTGACTACGCCGCCTATAAAAATACGGCGGCATTCGACAGCGCGGACGTAGACGCATACGCGGCGAACAGCAGCGCCGTGTCTGTATACGCGTACAATAGTGCGAACCCGGCGTTTGTGAGCAATAACAGACCCCGTATCGCAGGCGTGACGATCGGTACGGATTACGACAACAACGGTACTGTTGACAGCGACGAAGAAGAGAACAGCTATTCTGCCGCAAATTATTCGGCTGATTCCGTCACAGGGACGACCGGCGGTAAGAATGTGTACGATCCGACGGCGAAGTCGCTTACAAAATACAAGATCACAGCGCTGCCGGTAGATCTGACGCTCGGAACGAGTTCGTCACCGCTTTTGACGCTGAAAGGGTATTCAGAAATTATTCCGGAAATAGTCGGCGGAAACGGCGCGATTTACTATCAGTATTCGTGCGGTTCATTAAGCGGGAAGAACAGTACCACGGCGCTTGTTGCGGACGGTTCCACTAATTACACGGTAGACACGTCGGGAACGGTCAAGCTGCAGCTCGGCGATCTGATACAGGCGGGAGATACGGCTAACACGCCGTTTGTGTTCACGTTCTGGGATTCTACGGACGGTTCGGACAACTTTGCGTCCACGACGTCCGGCCGCCAGTATGCGAAACTGACGCTCTATCTGGGCGTGTCAGTTCAGGCAGTCGGAACACCGGCAGCGAAGATAGCTCCGTTCTACTGGAACAGCAGCAGCGACAACAGCCTGTACGGGAACAGCAGCGCGAACGGTCATATTGAGCTTGAAAAAGACTGGGCGTTAAGTCCGGGGCATACATCTTCTGTTTTGTCTGACGAAGAAAAAGACGCGGATCCGAAAGTGTCCGGAAAAGTTGTTATAAAGGGAACGGCTCACGATGACACCAGGATCAATAAACTCTATGTCAGCGTTCCGGGAATGGAAAGCAACTTTGCAGGCGCAGGCATTACCGACACACAGACGGTAAATTCAACAGTATATTACTGTCTTGCAACGTACAGCAGTGCGACGGGAAAACTTGTTCCGGTCGACGGCAGTGCGTACGGTTTTGCCCTTTCGCTTTCCAGCGATGCGTTCAGTTCCTCCGGCCACGACGTGAACTGGGCGTTTACGTGGGATACGTCAAAAATAAGCACGGTAGCCGCAGCTGATGTGAAAGTACAGGTGCTGGCGTACAACCAGGGCAAACCTTCCTGTTCCACGGGCAGCGGGTATTCGGCGCTCGGACATCTGAGTATAGACGGCGCCACGTATTACAGCGATCCTGCGTATACCGGAGGAAAGGCAAATACGCCGGATTCTGCCCAGACAACGTCTACGACGGCGACTTCATATTATAAAATGGACGTCGTACCGTATATCAAGAGTATATCTACGTCGCTTGACAAGGCATATTCGAGCAAGCCTTCCGTGTTCAACCGTTCCGCAACGGGATATTACCCGGTACGGCGCGGTGAAACAATAGCGCTCGGCGGCTTCAATCTGAACGGAGCTTCGACCGGCGTTACCGTAAACGGCAGCAGTACGGATCTGACCGTCGGTGCGAGCGGTTCAAATGTAACCGTGGCACTGGGCACGGCAACAGGTAAAAATGTTAAGTCAGGAGCAGTTCAGGTTACCGTTGGAACAATCGTATCTTTGAACAATGTGAACAACGACAGTTCAAAAGGCGCATACGGCACGGACACGGCATATGCAAACAGCTACGATCGGGAACCGAACGGGGTAAACAACTCGCTTCTCACCGACGACCGCAATCTCTATGTCTGGAATTTTACTTCCATGCTCAGCGATACAGGCGTGCGCTATCCTACGATGCGAATCGGCAAAGACAGCAGCCAGACGATAGGATTTACGTATGACTCCGGCGCGCAGAATCAGATGATGTACCAGAATACGTCTATTGCCACAGGTACTGCGGGATACAGCATCGACTATTCATTCACGCAGTGGTACGATACCGCGTGTGCAGTCGATTCGAGCGGACGTATGTACGGTATAGGACAGAACGGAGACAGCGGTGGTACGGGTGAACAGACTTACGGAGGCAATTATGCTAACGCATATCTGTACGCGTGGAATACTTCCACTTATCCGGGACAGGCACATATATATTCCAACGGCAGCTACACATGGACCAATCCGAGCGGGCAGTCGTATGCTGCATATTCGTCGGGACGCAAGAAAAAGGCGATCGAGAGTACGTACAGCAACAGCACATTCAATTCTACCCGCGTGCGCAATCCGAAGGTAACGACGCTTAACGGATCGAATGTGTACGCCGTGTATTATGACAGTACGAACAATCAGATCCGGTTCAGATACGGCACTGTTTCAGGCACTGTTGCAAGTAACAATGCGCTGACATTTACGGGAGCATTAACAGACCATGGTACTTCAAGCGATACGGGAAGCGGATACCAGATTGTCGCCGGAACTTCAGCGACAGGAACGTCTTCAGTATTGAATGAAACGAATGTCTCAAAAGCCGGAGAATACTGCGCCGTAGGAGCGGCACCTGACGGTACTGCGGTCATCGCATGGTACAATGCAGACAGTCAGCAGCTCCTGTTCAGCTACAATACGACGGGCGGAAACGCATCGAACTGGGGTTCTCACACCATCGCCATTGATTCTGATTTCGCCGGCTGGTACCCCGACATGATTGTCGATCCGTCAGGAGGAATCCATATTGCATACTACAGCGCGGGAAGCGGTGATCTGAGATATGCGTATCTGTCCAGTTACACGTCAACAACACCTGTGGTTTCAACGGTGGACAGTTACCTTTCATGCGGTACGAACATCTCGATCGATTACAAGACAATGACCGACAACGGAACGTATTACCTGCCGTACATTTCGTACTACATGAGTTCATTTACGCAGACAGGCTATGCACTGCGGACTGCATGGCTCACCGATAAGTCACTCATTGGTACTACGGCGAACGGTGCGGAAGATGATCTGTATACCAGGAACTGGGAATGTATGACGGTACCGCTTGATTCAGCAGTAAGCGGGATACCCCTCGACTACAACGTCGGAATAGGAATGAAGGAAAACGATTCAAGCGTTGACGCTCCTACGCTCGGCTTTGGTACTAAGAAAGGCCTTGTCGTGGCACAGCTGCAGTAGTCTTGCAGCGTATTCAGAGTACTAACGGTTAAAGTAAAAAACGGTTCAGCATACAACGCTGAACCGTTTTTTTTATTAACAGATCTTATTTTCCCAGATAGTTCCTGATTTCTCCGGCAATTTTATCCGCCTTCCGCGAAGACGTAAACGCTGCGTTCGCCAGATCGGGAACGGGACCGCCGGCGTACGATGCAGCCCAGTAGCGCACGTCGTCCGCCTGTCTGTCGTACGCTTCCGCCTGAGAAGAGGCGGGCGCCAGCCTTGTGTCCGTAGACAGTGTTTCCTGAGCCGGAACGGAAATAAGGAATCTGACAGTGTCGGAGAACCGGGGATTCTTTCCGTACGCGATGAGCATTACCGCCGGTGCGATCAGCGCATGCTTTGAAACAGCCGTATCTGCGGGAAAATGAGATGATTCATACTGATGAAGGGTGGACAGCGGAAGCGTCCGGTGTTCCGAAAGCGGCATGAATACGGCAGCCGTGATGGAATCCTTCATAAACGAGGCAACGTCGGCTTCAGAACCGTTGAACCACGTTTTGTGCGTAAGCCCTGCGTTCTGCCACGACACGATCAGGTCCAGGATATACCGGATGGAAACAGGCGTTTCTGCGCTGCCCGTTCTGCCGAACGGTTTGTTGACGACGGCGTCAAGCGAAGGCGCGTTCTGCAGCAGAGCCGCCAGACGGGCATACCCTTCCGGGCCTGTCAGCGATTCCGCAAGCGCTCCGACAAATGCCAGCAGCGTCCGGTTGTCCGCTCCCGCGGTAAACAGCGGCACCTGAACGTCTGCAGCAGTGTTTGTCAGATAGTGCGTGAAGGAGTCCCATGTTTCCGGCACGTTCCCTGTTTTTTGTATTGTCCGGCGTAAGAACGACAGTTCGTAATGATCGTACAGCAGCGGAAGCATACGATTCGTACCGTTAATGCTGCCGAGTTTCCGTTCAGAAGACGGTATCTGCGCGTACAGCTGCGCGGGGATCACGGCGGCCTTTTCTGCAAGAATATCCGCTTCTGCTCCGTTCCATGTAAAAAGCAGATCGTACCGGCGGGCCTTCCGGCGGGACAGTACCGTCCCCGGCGCGAGCACGGTGAAGCGTGTTTTTCCTGCGTACCCTTTCCGTATCTGCTTTGTGAGCGAATCAGTGACCGGCGGCGGCAGCCGGTAGTACGCTACGTGGAGAACGTTTCCGTTCCATTTTATCAGCAGCAGAAAGAAGAAAACGACGGCGGCAGACGCGAGTGCCGCAATTATAATAAACCGTTCGTGCAGACCGCTCTTTTTATTAATAATTTTCCGGCGGCCGGTTCGTACCTTTTTAGTCATTCCCAGAGTATAACATGTTTTACGCGAGAGAGACAGTGCCCGTAACAAAACTCCGCCGCAGCGGAAGGAGTACTATGCGGACGTCCGCGCCGCGCCGGACGTTACTTCACAGATCGCGTAGCGTAGAACGTCGGAATGTTGTGAGCGTGCAGATTGCCTTCTCCGTTCGTATCCTCGTATATATCCGTAAGGGTAAACCCTGCCTTCAGCTGTCCTGCCACCTGCTCCTCTATAGTGTGTGAGAATTGAATCCCCCAGTCTTTTTCTATAGATTCGGCATACAGCGCTTTATCCGCCGTCGGATCAAACGGAAGCGGCCGGCCCAGGGACGTTTCTTCTTCGTTAAAGGCGAAGTTAAGCCCGTTGTCCAAACCGGCGAGCAGCACGCCGCCTTTCCTGAGTATCCGGTAACATTCGTTCCAGACGTGGAAAACGTCCTTAATATAACAATTTGACACGGGGTGGAATACGACGTCGAACTCGCCGTCGCCGAACGGCAGCCGTTTGGTCATATCCGCCTTTACGATACGTACTTTGTATCCTTCTCGTTCCGATACAATTTTTTCGGATTCAAGCTGTTTGTCCGAATAGTCAAGAACCGTACAGGATGCTCCCAGCGCGGAAAAGACCGGTATCTGCTGACCGCCGCCGGATGCCAGACCGAGCACTTCTTTCCCCGCGAGAGAACCGAACCATTCTTTCGGAACAGGTTTCGTCGGTGTTAATAAAACTGACCATTCGCCTTTTTTAGCGTTCGTAAACGCGTCGTGCCCGATCGGTTTTCCCCATTCCCATCCGGAGTCTACCCAGTTGTCTATCGTCTTTGAATTAATGTCGGTATAGCCTGTCTGCATTTTTTCTACCCTTGTAAACGCGTCATTGTTAGTGATCATAAACACGGCGTTCAAGTATGCCGCGCGTGCCGTTAGTATACCACTGTAAAAAAAGTATGCAAGCCTGCCGGTGCTGCACGGGCCGCGTTATGTCGTCTTGAATTTACCGACTTTCTCCTTCAGCGTCGAAATGCTGTCCCTGTTCTGTCCTGCGAGCAGATTGATCGCAGAGACCGCTTTGTTAATTTCCATAATGCCCGACGCCATTTCAGAAATATTGCCGGAAACGCGTTCGTTTATGGTGCCCAGATTTTCGCTCTGCCTGGCTACCTTAATGCTCTCGGACAGCATTTCGTCCGAGCCTGTCTTTACCTCTGTCGTGATCGTGTTCAACTGTGAAACTGCGGTCGTGATTTCACGGCTGCCTTCGTTCTGTTCGATCATCGCGTTTCTGATCTCTTCTTCAAGCCCCGTTACCGTCGTTATCTTGCCTTCTATTTCGGTGAACTGGCGGAGCGTCGTTTCGGATTCTTCCGTGATTTTAAGGATCGACTGCTGTATGGTCGTGAGCACCTGGGAAATCGTTTTTGTCTGCGTGGACGACAGTTCCGCAAGTTTTCTGATTTCGTCAGATACGACGGAAAATCCTTTTCCCGCTTCTCCCGCGTGCGCCGCTTCAATCGCGGCGTTCATGGCGAGCAGGTTCGTCTGCTCGGCGATATTGTCTATGACCGACGTGATCTCCGCAAGACCGGACGACTGCTTGGCTACTTCTTCGATTTCCGCAGCAATGTTGTTAAGATCCCGTTTGCCCACGCTCGCCGTATTTTGAAGCGCCGTAAGGTTCTGATTGTTCCGTTCGAGCGTTTTTGTAACGGAGGCTATGTTGGAAACCATTTCTTCAACCGCGGCGGAAGACTGGGTAACGCTCGCGGACTGCTGCGCGACGTATTCGTTCAGTTTTTCTATCGTGTTTTTAATGCTGTCCACGGCTGTTCCCGTTTCCGTAACGCTTACCGATTCGCCTTCCGTCTGAACAGTGAGCGATTCGATGTTCGTGCTTATCTGCTGCAGGGACGCGCTCGTTTCGTTCATGTTTGAGGAAAGTTCGATACCTATGTCGGAAAGTATTCCCGCCTGTTTTTCAATTTCCTGAACAAGTTCCTTTACTTTATCAAGCGTCGTATTGAAGTAGGAGGCCATGTCACCGATTTCGTCGCGCGCTTTTACGGTAAGCCGCTTTGTTAAATCTCCCGAGCCTTCGGAAATATCTTTGAGCATGGCCGTTGCTTTTTTGATCGGCCGTATGACCGAACGGATAATAAACACGCTGGCAACCATGACAAGGAACGTGCACGCGAGCGTAAGCAGAACCGAGCTGATAAGCTGGTTTCTCAGTTCCTTCCGTATTATTTCCATGTCTTTCGCGATGAAAAAAATTCCGATGGGTTTGTTTTCTGCGTTATAAATAGGCCAGTACGTGCTGTCGTACGTTTTCCCCGCTACGGTGTTCGTTCCTACGAAAATCTGCCCTTTTGCCAGCACTTTGTCCAGAATGGCCGGATTAGCAAGCTTGGTGCCTACAATGCGTTTTCCGTCCGTTCCCGTAAGCGTGGTGGAAATGCGCGTGTCGTTTTGAAATATCGTACATTCTGTTCCGTAGTTTTTCTTGATAGAATCTACGAACTCGTCCGTAGAAAAATCGTACCCTGTGGAAACAGAACCGATGATCTTTCCGCCGGAATAAATAGGAGAACCTGCGCGGAGCGAGAATTTTATCACGGTACCTTCCTCCACGCTGCACGTCTTTTTTCCCTTCAGGGCAAAAACGACGTTCTGCTGCGTTAATACGCTGTCTCCGAATTTATCCGAATGTCCGCGTGCAACGACGTTGCCGTTCGCGTCCGCTACAGTGATAAAATTAACGCGGAGCTGCGTGTACGTCGTCCGCAGTATTTCATGGAGCGCCGGTGTGTCGTGTTCCGCGACAGCGCGTATCACGTCGGGCCGCAGCGCGATGTTGTCCGCCGTACCTGTCGAGCACTGGGACAGCGAGTCAAAATATGACCGGACAGTCTCTCCTGTGCGGATAACTTCGTCGTGCGTATAACCGGTGAAACCCTTGTTGAAGATCCTGTAGGAAATTCCACAGACCGCTGAACCAACGAGTACAACGGCGCAGATGATCAGCCCTTGAATTTTTAAGGAAATTGATATTTTCATTTTTACTCCCAAAGTTCTCCTGCGGTCTTCTTCTATGGCAGCGTCACACGGTGCAGTTAATGTTATTATAACATATTTTATAGGCAAATCATTATTTTAAATAATCATATATTGCCAAGAAAATAGATTATTATTTAAGATTATATTTATTTAAAAGAAGCGTTTTTCGCTGTTTAATAAAGATGGAAAACTACAGGGTTGTATGATATACTATTCCTTCTATATAAACATTACTGGAGGTTATTGTATGGGGTGTTTTCTAGTTCCGGCTGGAGAAGCGGTTGTTACGACGGTTGTGACTCAGATCATGAAGCGTCAGGAAAAAAAGCGCGGCGCACTGGCTGACGTTCCGGCGGAAGACTGTTCAGGGAGCGTTCACGTTTCCGCCTCACGCAGGATGCAGTGGCTTTCGAACATGCTCTGGGGCGGTTCCTCTCTTCTCGCGTTCGAACACGTGTGGCACGGCGAAGTCGTTCCCTATTTTCCGTTTCTTACAG
>Ga0183099_1000776_pt1 | contig 20898 bp, 19 predicted proteins | sample Biomet1_FD_127788 | JGI IMG/M metagenome (GOLD analysis project Ga0183099, IMG submission 127788) | Microbial communities from bioreactor (seeded with anoxic lake sediment) at LBNL, California, USA - Biofuel metagenome 1 | ecosystem: Engineered > Bioreactor > Anaerobic > Unclassified ...
GGGCCAGGGCCGGGCCATACCCAGCCGTTGCCAGAGCACGAGCGTTGCAATGGGTCATCACTGTGTCGCCATCAGCAAGAAGATCCGCACCAGAGGCGCCAATGGCCATGCAGGTGGCGATGTCTTCCTGGTGCACACGCTTGGCAACCGCCAGCCAGTGGGCGGAGAGCTCATCCAGGCTCAGCTGGGGGTGCTTGGTCCATTCGGCCTGCATCAGCCGCACGGCCCAGCGCAGGTTCACCGCCGTGGGGCGGGCGCTGGCAATCTGCTCCAGCTTGGCCGAGAGCGCTGTTTTCCAGTCGCCACCAGCGGGGAGTGTGGCCGCAACCTCGCGGGCAGCCAGGTAGCAGCCGTAAGCCGCCGTAACGCCAATGGCGGGTGCACCGCGCACCACCATAACCACAAGCGCCTCGCAAATGTCATTCACTGTCTTGCAAACGTACCATTCCTCACGCGTGGGCAAGTAGCGCTGGTCAAGCAGAACAAGGGCGTCCCTCTCCAGCGAATACTGAATATGATCTGTCATTATTTTCCCTGAATTATTTGAGTTTTTCAGCCAACAACTGATTAACGACAGCCGGGTTGGCCTGGCCCTTGGTGCGGCGCATAACCTGGCCGACAAAAAAGCCCATGAGCTTGGTTTTGCCTGCGCGGTAGTCCGCCAGCTCGGTCGGATTTTCAGCCAGCACCGCGTCCACGGCATCCGCCAGGGCGCTCGTGTCAGAAATCTGCACCAAGCCTTTCGATTTTACCAAAGCTTCAGGATCAACGCCTGTTTCCAGCAGCTCTGGCAGAATGTCCTTGCCGCTCTTGGCGCTGATCTTGCCCTCTTCCACCAACTGCACCAGAGCAGCCAGCTTCTGCGGCGTCAGTTTCAAATCGCCCACGCGGCCGCCGGTATTGTTCAGCTCACGCAGAATATCCGTCTGCATCCAGTTGGCGATTTTCTTAGGCTCATTGAAGGCAGCCACCGCCGCCTCGAAGTATTCCGAAAGATCGCGCTCAGCGGTCAGCACTTCGGCATCCGTGGTGGAGAGGCCGTACTGCTTCTCAAAACGCTTTTCACGCGCCTTGGGCAGTTCGGGCAGCTCTGCACGCCAGGTATCCAGCCAGCTTTGCTCCAACACCAGGGGAACGAGGTCCGGGCAGGGGAAGTAACGGTAATCATGAGCTTCCTCCTTGCCGCGCATGGAGTGCGTTGTGCCCTTGTTGGCGTCGTACAGGCGGGTCTCCTGCACAACGGCCTCGCCGTCCTCCACCAAATCAATCTGACGGGCCACTTCAAAATCAATGGCCTTTTGCACGTGCTTGAAGGAGTTGAGGTTCTTCAGCTCCGCGCGGGTGCCGAAGGCCTCCTGCCCAAAGGGGCGCACACTCACGTTGGCGTCGCAGCGAAAGCTGCCCTCCTCCATGTTGCCATCACAAATATCCAGATACAGCAAAATGTTGCGGATCGACTTGAGGTAGGCCACGGCCTCCTCTGCGCTGCGCATGTCCGGCTCGCTCACAATTTCGATGAGCGGCACACAGGAACGGTTCAGGTCCACGTAGCTCAGGTTTTCCGAGGCGGAGTGGATGTTCTTGCCCGCGTCCTCTTCCATATGAATACGCGTGACGCCAATGGTCTTGGGGCCTTTGGAGGTGACGATATCCACATGGCCGTGTTCGCAAATAGGCAAGTCGAACTGGCTGGTCTGGTAGCCTTTTGGCAGGTCTGGGTAAAAGTAGTTCTTGCGGGCAAAAACACTCTTGTGGTTGATCTCGCAGTCGATAGCCAGGCCCATTTTGGCGGCGTATTCCACCACCTTCTCGTTCAGCACCGGCAAAACGCCGGGCATGCCGGAGCACACCGGGCACACGTTTTCATTCGGCTCCGCCCCAAACTGCGTGGAGCAGGAGCAAAAGATTTTGGACTTCGTTTTGAGCTGAGCGTGAATCTCCAGCCCGATGACGGTCTCGTACCTGGCCATGAGCCCCTCCAGGCCGCGCGTTGCTAAATCCCGACCTTGTGGTTGTACAATTCGGGGTTCAGGCGCGGGTCGTTGTACATCTTAAATTGGTAATACACCTTCGGGCATTTGATGCCCTGAGCGTAGTCTTCCAAAAGATCCAGCACGGACACAAGCAGGTCTGCACGCTGCTCGGCCAAAACAGAAAGTTTGCGCTGGCACTCGGCCACATGGTCGGTGCTCACACCGGAGCGTTCGGTCTGCTCACGCATATGGAACATCTTGAGCGCCAGAATGGAGCCGCGGTCCATGGCAACGCCGATAGTTTCGGTGTTGTGGCGGGGGCGCACGCCCTCAACCTGCGCAGGAAGAATCGGATTCAACGCACGGACCAGAAAAGTGTCCAGGCGCTCAATAAGATCGTTGCGCTGCTGGTTCAACTTGTCGATGGCGTACTTGCACTCGGCAATGAGTTCAGAACCGGCGTCTTTACGGCGGGCGCGGTCTTCCACATGCCACAGGCGAAAATTCCGCAAGTGCTGACGCAAGGTCAGGTCCAGAAAGGCCTCCAGGGTATCGTCCATAGAGGGCTCACCAGCGAAATCCGTCTCGCGCAGGTGCCACTCGGCAACGGTGCGCTCCTGAGCGGAAAAAGCTTCCTGCAAGGCGGAACGAAGAGATTCAAACGAAGAAATAGTCATGATCCTCACTCATTTACTTTGGCACGCAGAGCTGATTTGCTCACGAGCAGATGCAAGGCCGCGGGTGTGCGCAGGCTGGAAACAAGACGTTCCGCCTGGGCGCCGCCTCCCAAAAAGAGATCAAGACGCAGACCACGGATGTCCGCCCCGGTATCCTGGGCAAGCACCAAGCCGCGCAAAGGGCCGGATGAAGAAGGCAGGGGAACATCCAGCGCCGCCACGGCGCCCATCGGCAGAAGACTAGGGTCTGTAGCCAGACTGACCAGCGGCGTCAACGGTTTTCCCAGGGAGCCCTCCCCAGCGGCCGCTGTGAACCGGAAAAATACATAGCTGCGATTCTTTGTCATAAGTTCCATGGCTTGCGCTGAGTTTTGCGCGCACCATTGGCGAATATTCTCTCGGCTCAGGCGCTCTTTGGGCAGCACTCCGCTATCCAACAGTATCTGACCAAGCCCGTTGAATTCCATACCGTTTGTTCCCGCAAAATGCACCCCCTGTGTGCGGCCGTCTGGAAAACGCAAAACGCCTCCGCCCTCGGTCTGCAACAGGAAGGGATCAGCCGGATTGGGCAGCCAAGCCAATTCCAAACCGCGTCCGGCCAGGGCGCCATCCAGATCGATGCTGCGACGGTCGTAGTTCCGGGCACCGTTTTTCAGGTCATCCGGCGCGGCATAGAGCGGATATTCGTAGCCCGGCGTGCGAACAGGGCTGGCGTCCATCTCCGGCGAGTAATACCCGGTCAGAAGAGGGTTGGGTGCCAACTCGTACCAAACAAAATTTTGGGAGAGCAGTTCCGGCTCAGCATCCAGCCGAGGCAGAACGGACAGCAGATCGCGCAGGGTTTTGGTCACCTGCCCCCAAGTGAGCGAACCGGCAGGTCGTACAAGGGCGGCTTGGCGCTGTGGTTGGCGGGCGGCATACTCCAGGCTCACGCGCAGGGAGCTTTCCAAATCGCGAAAGGAATGCAGGGATTGTGAGGCCGGGGACAAACGCAGAGCCAAACGTTCCGCATCATCCGCACCCAAGGCATTGAATACGGCAGGCCCAGTGTATTCCGCAACCAGCGGCGGGCTCGGTTTCGTCTGCGGGGCTTGGCTCGGAGCGCGGGGAGTGCGGGCGGCACGGCGTTGCCCAGCGGGCCGACCTCCACCGCCGGACCCCGGCCACGAGGGCACGTAGCGATCCAGGCCGCAGCCAGAGAGCGACACCAACAGCAGTGCAAACAACGCGAGTTTGAGAGAATGCCACAAAGGGCGCGTTATGAACACACTGTGGAAAAGAGCCATGCCCTACCCGAAATGATTCACGTTAACATCAAAAAACTTGCCCACACCATACTCCCGGCGGCGTAAAAACTTCTCCGGCGCGGGGCCAATGATTTGCAGCTCCGGCTGCTTGCGCTGCACATCCAAGGCGATGTTCATTTCCTTGGTGCAGCCCGTAGAATAGGTGGAGTCCTTGCCCGCCCAAACAGGCGGAACCTTGCGGCCCATAAGCTCAAAGCTCTTCTCAATGTCCGCGTCCGTTTGGAAGCGCCACACATTCAAAAAGCCGCTGCGCTGCACACGCTCCCACATATACATCAGGTCGTCGGCGTCCAGCCCTTCCTCAAAATACTCGCCGGGATTGATGACAAAGGTATCCTCCAGGCGGGAGCGCAGGTGCGAGACGAAAATATTCAACACCTCGATGGCAACCTTAACCTGCCCTGGGATACTGCCCACGATGGCGCTGTAGAACATAACGGTTTTGCCCGCATTTCTTGCTCGGCGCATCTGCGAGATGATCGACTCGGCCTTGTCCGTCAAATCCTCTTCACTGAACTTGTGCGCACTTTCCGGTTTGGCCTTATAATACAAACGGAAGGTGCCGAGTTGGTCGCGGAAAAACACAAGGAGGTCGCGCGTAAAGTCGTGGCTTGTGCTCATAAACCGGCGATAATATGCTTCACCCTTGCCAATGACGAGATCGCACTCCTTCCAGGCCCGGGCAAAGGTGACACTCAACCGGTACGGGTTGAAGCGCTCGCGGGAGCCATCGGAAATAACAACAAGCTGGTGCTCGCGCATGGCCTGCAACAACGCATTTTTGCCAATGCGGTAATCGCGGATAAAATATGCGTCCTTAAATTCTTGGGCCAGCACCGGGTCCGACTCCAAATCCCACACTGTGGTGCTGTCGAAATAAAAGCCGTTTTTGAAGGCCACCACAACGCGGTGCCCCTGGCGCAACAAGGCTCGGATCACCTTGAGATCCAGAATAACCCCACCGCTACCGCGTGGCAGGTACAAAATGCGCAACGGCCCGCGCTCCGGGGCAAAAATGGTGCGCAGCGACTGGAAATCCACATCGCTTAAGGTGGAGCGCAGACTCTCCGCATCAAGTGGCTCGGTCGGTGCTTCCTCGGCCCAGCAGCTTTTTAGCGTGGAGAGATACAGCAAGCGCTCCATCTCCAACAAATCCAGCTCAAAGCGTAACTGGGTAATGCTGGTGCAGCTCAGGTTATCCTCTGGGCACACGTTCACCAATTGGTCGAAGGCTGGGCTGTTCACAAAACGCATAGCCCGCTGATTCATGGCCATTTTCATGGAGCGGTACGGGTCGTCCAACCCGCTCTGCGTTAGAAAAATCGTCAGCATACGCTTGAGCAAACGGGAAGGCAGCAGAATGGGATTGGCAATAACCATACGAAATTTATGACGGCACAGATAGAGAATCCGCTTGCGCAGGTCTGACTCTGGAACGTGGTCGCGCACCAGGCGAACCAAAAGTCGCCACTGGTCACCGTACTCCTTGGCCAAGGCAGGGGCGAGCTTGGACTTGAGCAGAAAATGCAGCATCCAGTCGCCGCAGGGGGCGTAGAAGCTGTTCTCATCCAAAGCCACCATAAAACGTATCTGCTCCGGCGAGGCGTTTTTGGTCGGATCGATGGAATGCTCAAGATTGTTCTCGGTCATAAAATGCAACAAAAGTGCATCCAGAACCGGGCTGGTTCCGTAGCGCAACTCAACGGAGGTATCGAAATCAGGCAATGTTGGCACGATCACCTCTCCATAAAAAAGCCCTTGGCGGACAGTTTGGAAAAATACGAGAGGCCATCAGTGACCGCCATAAGCAAATCGCCTGCACTCCTGCGAACAACCAATTCATCACCCGCCACAAGCGGGAAACACCGCTGTCCGTCCTCAGTCAAGCGCACCTCACCACGAATTTCCTCGATAATGATGCCGATCTCCTTGCTTGTGGGCAGCACCATGGGTCGGAAATTATTCAAAAACGGGCACACCGGCGTGAGGCATAAGGCGTCCATTTCCGGGTGAACGAGCGGCCCGCCAGCAGAAAACCCATAAGCAGTGGAGCCTGTTGGCGTGCTGACGATGAGGCCGTCGGAGCGCATGGAGCCGACAGGATCGCCCCCGCGGGTGACGGAAAGACGGATGAGCCGGGCCAAATCGCCGCGGCTGACCACAAGATCATTCACCGCCACGCCGGAGCGCTCCACCTGGCCCTGGCGTATCAGCTCGTACGAAAGGCACACCCGGTGCGAGAGAGTATACGAGCCGGAGATGAGCGCGCCAAGCCGCACAGGCCAGTCCTCCGCGCCCTCGGCCAAGAAGCCAACCCGACCCATATTCAGCCCCAGCACGGGAATGCCACGGCACAAGGCACCCCTGGCCGCGCCGATAAAGGTGCCATCGCCCCCAAGAACGACCACTGCATCGAAGGGGCCATCGCCCGGAGCGATGACAGGTTGCGTGGAGGTGGCGCTGTGCTCATGCACAAAACCCAAGGCCTGATGCTCGGCAAGCCAAGCGGCCATCTCCACACCCAAGGCCTTGGCCTGGGCGTCGTTCCCACGGGTAAGAATAAGAAGAGTGCGAAGGGGTGAAGCCATGCGCCACCCTAGACAAAACAATCAGAACATTCAACACATGCTGCGGCATAGGACAAAATCGATGTCGTATAGTTTATTTTCATATCTCACCCTAAAGTATTCCCGCTGTTCTGACGATATGAGAGTCAAGGTAGGAGTGTATGACATGAGTGGTCAAACGGCTAATGTTCGGCTTATGCTGCGAACCTATGGGAAGCAGCTCACCAGCGCAAAGCGGCTTGCCCGCTTTAAGCGTGCCCTGACGGTATCCGGCGCGCAAGACGTGGTGAGCATATCCCGTGAGGCTAAGCGGCACGAACTGGTCGAGAGGATTGCTCAGGAAGTCGTTGAAAATCTCGTCGTGAATGGTCAAGAAAACCCTGTAGTATCAAGCGTTTTAGCGGCATTAGAAAACGATCTTGGCGAAAAGGTACTTTTCGATTATCCTTTGGACGGCGGTGAGGTTCAGATTCTTCGCCAGACCGAGACAGGGCCAAGAGAAGTTGACCGCGACGAGAAGATGCGCATCCTGCGCCGGGTGTGGGAAATCACACTGGCCAGGGTCGACGCAACCATGCTGTAGAATCCCTGACTTTGGGAAGGTGGAATATGGATATCAAGAAGGTTTACGGAGATCTCGCTACCTACTCTCCGCAAAAGCTGAGCGAAGCAGCGAAGTCGCAACAGACTGCGGCAAAGCAGACTAGCGACATTATGCAACAAAGCGGGGACAAGGTCGCCATCTCCTCCCAGGCCAAGCTTCTTGGCGCGGCACTGAATGTGGCCAACAGCTCCAGCGATGTCCGAACGGAGAAGGTGCGTTCGCTCAAGGAGCAAGTGCAGTCCGGCACCTACAAGCCGGATATCCGCAAGGCCGCTGCAAACCTGCTGCGCGACGAGATGGGTTTGAGCAAGGCTTAAGCCTGCCGCCAGCATCCTCGCCAACAGGCAGGACAAGCCCCCCGCACCCAATGCTGGTACGGGGGGCTTGTCCTTTTTTTATCCATCACAACATAGCGTTTTCACACACATTAAGCATACGGACAAAAAAAAGGGCCGCCCGAAGGCGACCCCTGTGCAATGCATCGTCGTCGGTCTAGCGGCGTCCGCCACGGTCTCCGCCACGATCGCCACCGCGGCCACCACGGTCACGGTCACGCGGGCCATCGCCACGGGGTGCCGGGCGACGGAAGTCGTCCAGGCTCACTTCCTGGCCAGCCTGCTCCATCAACCAAGCCTTGCGGGACAAGCGAATGCGTCCGTTGGCCTCCAGCTCGATGACCTTGACCCATACTTCCTGACCAAGCTGCAGGATGTCCGTCACGTTCTCAATGCGCTCAATGTCGAGCTGAGACACGTGCAGCATGCCCTCGGCACCAGGCAGGATTTCCACCAGTGCGCCAACTTCCAGGATCTTTTTGACCACGCCCAGGTAGTTACGGCCTGGCTCGGGGGTCTGGTCGTAGTACTGAACCATGGCCTTGGCCTTCTCCAAGCTCGCGGTATTGGGCGCGAAGATGGCAACGCGGCCAGAATCCTCGATGTCGATATCAGCCTGGGTCTCAGCCGTAATGGCCTTGATGTTCTTGCCGCCGGGTCCGATGACACTGCGGATCTTTTCGGGGTTGATGTGCACCACAACCATCTGCGGAGCCAGCTCGGAGAGCTTCGGCCGCGGCTTGTCGAGCATCATGTTCATGTGCTCAAGGATGTGCATGCGGGCATCGCGAGACTGGGAAAGAGCACGACGCAGGACATCGTAGGGAATGCCTGTGGTGATCTTGATATCCATCTGGATACCGGTGATGCCGCTGGCGGAACCAGCAACCTTGAAGTCCATATCGCCCAGGGCATCTTCGTCGCCCAAGATGTCGGTGAGCACGATGAACTCGTCGCCCTCTTTCATCAGGCCCATGGCGATGCCGGCAACCGGCTCCTTAATGGGCACGCCCGCGTCCATGAGCGCCAGGGTAGCGCCGCAAACGGTGGCCATGGAGGAGGAACCGTTGGAGTCCATAACCTCACTCACCACGCGCAGGGTGAAGGGGAAGTCCTCGGCCGTAGGCAGCACGGGGAAGATGGACCGCTCGGCCAAAGCGCCGTGACCGATGTCGCGACGGCTGGGGCCACGCAGGATGCGGACTTCGCCAACGCAGTACGGGGGAAGTTGTAATGCAGCATAAAGCGCTTGGTGTCCTCACCGATGAGGGTCTCCACGCGCTGCTCGTCGCGGCTGCTGCCCAAGGTGGCAACGGCCAGGGCCGAGGTCTCACCACGGCGGAACAGGGCCGAGCCGTGAGTCATGGGCAGAACGCCAAGTCAACGGCAGCGGGCGAACTGTGGTCAGGTCGCGGCCATCCAGGCGGATTTTCTCCGTGCGAACGCGCTCGCGCACGATCTTCTTTTCAAGGTCGCCCACCACACCGGAAGCCTGCTTGGCGGCATCGGCAATGTCGGGGAACTTCTCAACAACGGCAGCTACAGCGGCGGCCTTGGCCAAAGACTTGGCGTCACGACGCTCCATCTTCTCCGTCAAGGAAAGGGCAGCTTTCAACGACGGGGTAGCAATCTCTTCCACATAGGACTGAATGGCCTCGTCGGCCTTAGGCGCCACGACCTCGATCTTGGGCTTACCGACCTTTTCGCGCAGCTCGTCCTGCAAATCGAAGGCGGGAACAAGCTGCTTGTGACCCCATTCCAAAGCCTCGGCGACCAGCTCTTCGCTCACGAAGTCGGCGCCGCCCTCAACCATAACAATGGCCGAGCGAGTGGCAGCAAAAATGAGGTTCAGCTTGCTCTCATCAGCAATCTGCTTATAGGAGGGGAACAGCACAAACTTGCCGTCCACATAGCCCACACGGGCACCAGCGATGGGGCCTTCAAAGGGCATGTGGGACAGGTGCAACGCGGCGGAAGCGCCAGTGATGGCGAGCACGTCCGGGTTGGTGGTGTTGTCCGCGGACAGAACAGTGGCGATGATCTGGACTTCATCGCGGAAGCCCTTTTTGAACATCGGACGGATGGGGCGGTCGATGAGGCGGGAAACCAGGGTCTCGCGCTCGCTCGGGCGGCCAATTTCGCGGCGGAAGTAGCTGCCCGGAATACGACCGGAAGCATAGGCCATTTCCTGGTAGTTCACCGTCAGCGGGAAAAAGCCGCGGTCAATTTCCAGGGGCTGGGTAACGGCGGTGACGTGCACAACCGTGCCGCCAGACTGCACCCACACAGCTCCGCTGGCCTGCTTGGCCATCTTGCCGTGCTCAAAAATCAATTCCATGTCGCCGACCTTGGTGGCCAAGCGAGTTTTTTCAAAAGGTACGAGCATGAGTTCTCCTTAGAGAGAGGTTGCCGCCTGAACGCATGCTCCCTGCCCGGGGTTTAGCCGGCTTGGGGAAGAGCTCTTGTCCGCGCAGAAGGCATGATCTGCGCGTAAAAACGCTTTCCGCAGCCAACTAAAGGGGGTCTTGAGCATTTCATGCGTCATGGGCGAGGTGTCCGGTTCAACCGGCGCTTGGTCGAGAGGTGCTAAGAAGGGAAACCGCGCGAAACAGGGACGGGAGACGCTCTCCCGCCCCTGCTGTACGCGGGGGTAATGCTATTTGCGCAGACCCAGCTTCTCAATAATCACGCGGTAGCGCTGGATGTCCTTATTCTTCAGGTACTTCAGCAACTTCCGGCGCTGGCCGACCATCTTCAGAAGACCGGTGCGGGAGTGGAAGTCTTTCTTGTGAACTTTAAAGTGATCGGTGAGGTAGGTGATGCGCTCGGTGAGCAGAGCAACCTGGACCTCAGGAGAACCAGTGTCTCCGTCGTGAATCTTGTACGTCTCAATAACCTGGGTCTTTCCTTCAGGCGTCATAACCACAGCAGTACCCTCCTTTTGGGGTGTTGGTTGTGCTGGAACGTCTCCCCGTTCAGGTTGCTGCGCCAGCCGCGTCCATCCACAAGCCTCGCAAGATTGCCCAGCGTAGAACGCCGTCCCTGGTCATCGCCTCCGCCAGCGCTAGGGGGTCACCCTGCTCACCTGCCAACATCACACGTTCCCCAGGTTGTCCTGAAAGATCGTGTCCGCCCGTTTCTCCCACCGGCAGCCAGGTCCCGTTTTTTACCAGGGCCGACAACGCGGTGGAAAGAGTGAGTGTGCGCCAGTGCGGGAGCATTTTCCCCAGCGGTATTACCCGCTCAGCAAAACGCTCCGGCTCGCCAAGAACCGCATCTAAACTGTGCGCCTGATTGAGCCAATAAGGCTCACAGGCTTCTCGCGTAAGCTGCGATAACGCCGCTCCGCAACCGAGCCGAATCCCCAAGCTGTGGACCAGGGAGCGAATGTACGTGCCTGCCTGGCAACGTACCCTGAACCTTGCAGTGGGGAGCTCTATCTCCAGCGGTTCGACCTCGTGAATCTCGATGCTTTTCTCCTTAACCGGAACGGCCTCGCCTTTGCGCGCGAGTTCGTAGAGGGGCTTTCCCTCATGCTTGGCCGCGGAGTACGCGGGGACTTCCTGCTCCCTGAGGTCTTTCCAGGAGAGGATGGCCGCACGCACATCTTCTTGCGAAATTTTGTCCAGGCCCGACTCGGCAACCACCGCACCTTCCATATCATAGGTGTCTGTGGTGATTCCCAGGCGCATGGCACCGGTATATACTTTCTCGCCACTGACCAGATAACCGGCCATTTTGGTGCCCTGCCCCAGCAGCACCAGCAAAACGCCTTCCGCCATGGGGTCCAGCGTTCCGGCGTGACCAATCTTGCCCTGGCCCAGGGCTTTCTTGATGCTATTCAAGCATCCAGCACTCGTCGGCCCACTCGGCTTATGCAGCACAAGCAACCCATCGAGCTGAGAATCCGTCCGTTTCCGTCTGCCCACAACGACCCTCTACACTAGGCCGAGGCTTTCGCCAAGTGCTTCCACAAGGTGCATTTTGGCCGAAAGGATATCCTCATGAATATTTCCGCCCGAGGCATTGCGGTGCCCACCGCCGCCAAACAGCGCGGCAACGGACTGAACATTGTCCGCACCAGAGGAACGCAGGCTGAATTTAAACGAGCCATCCGATTCCTCGCGCAAGATAACCGCCGCGCGAGTTCCACGCAACCGACGCAAGAAATTGACGATTTCCTCACAATCCGCCGTTGATGTACCCGTACGCGCAAACATGCCCTGAGTAATGTGTACCACAGCCACCTTGCCTTCAAAGAAAAGCTCTGTGGTGGCCAGGGATTCTCCCCAAAGCTTGAACCGATTGACCGCCCACTGATTGCGAATTTTTGAATTCACACTTCCGGGGGACATACCCAAGCGGATAAGTCGCGCGGCCAGCTCCATCACTTCAGGCGTGGTATTATCGAACGTAAAAAAGCCGGTGTCTGTGGCTATGCCTAAATAAATGGCTTCCGCCAAGGGGCCCACAAGCGGCACGCTCAGCTCGTCGGCCAAATCGGCTACCATAGCCGCAACAGCGGGATATTTCTCATCAACCCAATTGAACTGACCGAAATTTGGATTACCGAGGTGATGGTCGATGTTGACAACAGGCAGAGAGGGCAGAATCTTAGCCAACTCGTCGCCAACGCGCTGTGGAGCGCCGCAATCCAGCACGAAAACCCAGTTGAACTCCGCTCCAGCCAAGCTGCTGCTCATAGTGCCAGGAAGGTCAAGCCAGTCGAACTGACGCGGGAGGTCCGTAAGATTATAAAGGGTGAAGTTCTTGCCAAAAGCAGCAAGGATATGGCCAAGCGCGATGGTCGAGCCGAGGGCATCACCATCCGGGTTTGCATGAGCGGCAACCAAGAAGTTGTCACTCTTGCGGATTAGTTCAGCTATTTTCGCTGCTTGGCTTGGCATAAACCATATCCTCAAGAAAATCGTCGTGCACAAAACGGAGATCCGGGCACATGCGCATGTTCATTCTTCTGCCGAGGCCGGAGCGTAAGAACCCTTTAGCCTTGGTCAGACCATCCAGGGCAGACTGGCGACGTTCCGGGCCACCACCAACAGTGAAGGAAACCAAAGCGATACTCATATCAGCGTTAAGTTTCACGCCGGAAAGGCTCACCATCTCCAGGCGCGGGTCCTGTACCTCTTCCAGAAGCATGGTGGCCAGCTCCCTGAGGATAAGGTCGCTCATGCGGATAGTCCGTCTGCTGCCTGAAGCCTTCATTATTCCTCTCCACTACTGCTGAAAATTTCTGTGTCACAATGAACAAGCTCGGCCAGTGAAAGAGCCTCAACCATGGCCAGGGCCTTGGACAACGTACTCTCCACACGTATCGTCTCACCGGAAACAGTCACCACCGCTATAACAAGCTTCTGGTGCATATCCTGGGCTTCCACTTCGCTCACGGCTACATTGAACGTGTTACGCAGCTTCTGCTTCAAACTCTGCGCTACTTGCCGTTTGCCCTTGAGCGAATCGTTGCCATGGAGGCGAAAGGTGAGGGTCATCACCCCGATGATCATGCGTCCCACTTTGCCGCCACCGCGTCAATGCGTAGCCCGAATACGGACTACGCATTGAGAGGTGCACGGGCCTTGCGGCGTTACTCGATGGTGCGCGCCACTTCTTTGGTCTCAAAGGCTTCGATGACGTCACCGATTTTGATATCGTTGAAGTTTTCCAGGCCAACACCACATTCGTAGCCCTTGGCCACTTCCTTGGCGTCATCCTTAAAGCGGCGGAGGGAGGTAAGCGTGCCGGTGTAGATGACGATACCCTCGCGCAGGAGGCGAACCTTAGCCTGGCGGGTCAACTTGCCATCCACAACACCGCAACCGGCCACCATGCCCACCTTGGGAACGCTGAAGGTCTCGCGAACTTCTGCCTGGCCCAGGTACACTTCCTGAATATCAGGAGTCAGCATGCCGCTCATGGCGTCTTTAATCTCGCCAACAAGCTTGTAAATGATGTCGTAGAAACGGATTTCCACGTGCTCACGGTCGGCAACTTCCTTAACCTTGGCCGTGGGGCGCACGTTGAAGCCGATGATGATAGCCTGCGAGGCAGAGGCCAGCAGGATGTCGGATTCGGTAATAGCGCCGGTACCACCATGCACGCACTGGATCTTCACCTCTTCGGTGGAGAGCTTGTTCATGGCTTCGGTAATGGCTTCCAGCGAGCCCTGAACGTCGGCCTTGAGCACCAAGTTCAAGTTCTTCACCTCGTGGTCCGGCCTGGACTGCAGGAAGGACTCAAGGGTCAGCGTGGACTTGCCGACAAGATCCTTCTCGCGCTGCTTGGCCATGCGCGTTTCAGCGATCTTACGGGCCACCTTATCGTCGGCCACAACCACGAACTCGTCGCCGGCCTCTGGCACAACGTCGAAGCCCTGGATCTCAACCGGGATAGCCGGTCCAGCCTGCTTGATCTTCTTGCCCTGGTCATTGAACATGGCGCGTACTTTGCCGTGAACAATGCCGCAGACAAAAGCGTCGCCGTTCTTCAAAGTACCGTCCTGAATCAAAACCGTGCCCAGAGGACCACGCCCCTTGTCGAGCTTGGCTTCCACAATGTGGCCGCGAGCGGGCTTGGACGGGTTGGCTTTCAATTCCAGAACTTCAGCCTGCAGGACGATCATTTCCAACAACTCGTCCAGGCCAATGCGCTGCTTCGCGGAAACGTTCGCAAAGATGGTGGTGCCACCCCATTCTTCCGGCACGAGGTCGAACTCGGCCAATTCGCGCTTCACGCGATCCGGGTTGGCGCCTTCCTTATCTATCTTATTCACCGCAACAACGATGGGCACCTTGGCGGCCTTGGCGTGGTTCACGGCTTCGCGGGTCTGGTCCATGACGCCGTCATCGGCAGCAACGACCAGCACGACGATGTCCGTTACCTGTGCGCCACGGGCACGCATGGTGGTAAAGGCTTCGTGGCCGGGCGTATCCAGGAACACAACTTCGCCGCGGCTGGTGGCAACGTGGTACGCGCCGATGTGCTGGGTAATGCCGCCCGCCTCGCCCGAGGCGATGCTGGTCATGCGGATGGCATCAAGCAACGACGTTTTGCCGTGGTCAACGTGACCCATGATGGTGACAACCGGCGGACGAGGCTTCATGTCCTCAACGGCGTCAACTTCCATGGTCTTCAGGAATTCCTGCTCGTCGAAGGAGACGTTCTCCACCTCGTGACCAAGTTCATTGGCGATGAGGGTGGCGGTGTCCATGTCCAAAGCCTGGTTGATGGTGGCCATCATACCCATGCCGAACAAGGTTTTAATGATGGCCTGCGCCTTCACGCCCATCTGGTGCGCAAGATCGGACAGGCGGATGTGCTCATCAATGCGAATCTTACGCTTACCGACGACCTTGGGGGCCTCCTCACGCTGATCACCACCGTGGCGGTGCTTTTTGCGACGAGAAGACTTCAGGCGCATGGGCATATCGCCATCTTCGGTCAAAACAGGAGCCGGAGCCGCGGGCATAGTGCGCTTCTTAGGAGCAGCAGCGCCAGCCTTACGGCGATTTTCCTCTTCAGCAGAGGAGGGGAAATCAACAACACGACGCTCTTTGCGGCGAGCGCGCAATTCTTCCTCAGTAGGCGGCACAGCAGGAGCCATGCCCGGACGCGGAGCGCCAGGACCACCAGCACCGCCTGGACGCGGGGCATAGCCGCCAGGACCACCAGGACCGCCGGGACGCGGGGCGTAACCGCCGGGGCCGCCAGGACCGCCGGGACGCGGGGCGTAACCGCCGGGGCCGCCAGGACCACCGGGACGAGGGGCGTAACCGCCAGGGGCACCGGGACCGCCAGGGCCGCCAGGACCACTCGGACGCTGCGGATAACCGCGATCATCACGGGGGCGATCATCACGAGGACGCTCGCCGCCAGGACGGGGGGTATATGGCCGCGCGCCGCCACCGGTATGCGTGGCAGAGAATTCGGGTTTACGAGAAGGAGCCGGCACCTGATTGGGGTCCGGACGGGAAATGACGCGAACCTGAGGAGGAGGCGGAACCAAAACCTCACGCTTCGGCTTGCGCTTCTTCAGAGCCTCGGCATCAGCATCAGCGGATTCCGCACTCACTTCGGGCGCATTGGTAGCGGCCGGAACTTCTGCGACAACGGCTACCGGAGTCTCACCAGCAACAGCTGCCGTAGGTTCGGAAACCGGAGCAGCCGGGGTAGCCGGAGCGGTGCTCACCGTTTCGGCTTCAACTTTTACCACAGGAGCGGCAGTGGCCTCGGCACTCTCAGTCGGCTTAGGCGCGGGACGCTCCACAATACGGGCAGCCTGGGTGACAATCGTCGCACGGCCAGCCGGTTTGGCATGCTCAGGTTTGGCGGCCTCAACAACAGCAACCTTCGGAGCGTCAACCTTCGGAGCTTCAGTTTTCGGGGCGGCTTCGACCTTGGGAGTTTCGGCGACAGGTTCAGCCGGGGCTGGAGCCTTCGCTTCGGCCTTCACTTCCACCTTCGCTTCGACGACGGGTTTAGCCAATTCCTCGGGCTGAACAATGCGCGCGGTGCGAGCAACAACAGGCTCCTCGACAACCTGAGCGGTTTTCGAGTGCTTGGCAGAGCGTTCCTCGACAACTTCAACAGCGGGCTTCTCGGCATGTTCCACAACATCAGAGGCAGTGCTCGCCAAATCATGAGGTTCGGCGGTAATGTCCTCAGCATGTTCCTCAGTGGAACCGGGCTTGGCCTTACGGCTGCGCACAATGACGTCGCCAACTTCGCGGCGTACGACTTTTGCCTGTGGCACGGCAGTGGCGTGAAGAGCGCTGCGAATCGCGGCGACCTCCCCATCCTCCAGTGTGCTCATATGGCTTTTGACCTGGATATCCATATCCCGCAGCTGCTGCAGGATCTCCTTGTGACCGATACCAAGCTCGGCCGCCAGGTCCTTCACCTTAAGCTTCGTCACCATGCACTTTCCCCCTGATTAACGCTTCTTCCGCCCAAGCCCGCGGCGGAGAAATCTTTCGCGGCACTCTTGCCGACCGCACACGTATACTCCCCTCCCGGGGAGACGCTGCGCCACGTCGGGCACGAGCCCGGACACATCGCCTTGCGCGCCTTGTTGGTCCGACGTCTGAGACGCTCGGACATACCGGGAAAGGCTGAACTTCGGGTGCCGGGTTCTGCACATGCAACACATGCGTACCGGCCCTTGGCTCTCCATCCCGTCAGGCGCTCTCTCCACTTACGCCTCCGGAGTCTCCGGGGCGGCTTTCTCTTCTTCCTCAGCCTTGGATTCGCTTTCGGTCTGCTTCGCAGCAGCGGCCGGGGCAAGTCCAAGGATGCTGACGGCGGCGCGCATGTCGCGGATCTTCTCCGGCGTCATGCCCTGCACCTTCAGCAACTCTTCGTCGGAAGCGTCCACCAAGGTAGCCGTGGTATCCAAACCGGCGGCCAGGAAGGCCTCCATGGTTACCTCGGCAACGCTGGCCAGCTGGTCCATGCCTTTTTTGTCGGCATTGATTTCGCCGTAGCGGCTCTCCGTGAAAATATCGATCTTCCAACCCAACAGATGCGCGGCCAGCTTCACGTTCTGTCCCTTGCGGCCAATGGCCAGGGTCAGCTGATCGTCTGGCACCACAACTTCAAGGGTCTTTTCGTCATCATCAACCATAATACGGCTGATAACGGCCGGAGACAACGCATTCTGAGCATACACGGCAATATCCGGGCTCCAAACAACGATGTCGATGCGCTCGCCTTTCAGCTCCTGCACGATGTTCTGGATGCGGGAACCACGGATGCCAACGCAAGCGCCCACGGGATCGACGTCGCGATCTCGGGAGCTGACGGCCACCTTGGCGCGCAGGCCGGAATCACGGGCAACGCCCATGATTTTAACCGTGCCGTCATACACCTCAGGCACTTCACGAGCAAACAGAGCGCCCATGTAGTCCGGGTGAGAACGGGAAACCACGATCTGCGGTCCACGGGACTCTTTCTGTACTTCAATAATATAGGCCTGGATGCGGTCACCGCGCTTGTAACGCTCGCGAGGAATCTGCTCTTCTTTTGGAAGGAGCGCCTCGGTGCGGCCCAGGTTGATGATCCAGCCGGTACGGTCACGGCGCTGGACAATGCCGGAAACGATTTCGCCCTTGCGGTCGCGGTATTCTTCGAAGATGATTTCCTGCTCGGCATCGCGCATGCGCTGGATGATGACCTGCTTAGCGCTCTGCGCCGCAATGCGGCCCAGGTCCTCAACATTGACCTTGAAGCCCATCTCGTCGTCGAGCTGAACATTGGGGTCATGCGTGCGGGCGTCTTCCAACTCAATCTCGCTCACGGGGTCGTTGATGGTCTCAACGACAACCTTGAACTGATAGACCTGGATTTCGCCCAGCTCCTCGTTGAAATTGACCTCGATATCCATCTGGTCGCCAAACTTACGGGCAACAGAGGAACGCACGGCCTCTTCAAGGGTGTCGATAAGCAAATCACGGTCGATGCCGCGATCTTTACTAATCTGGTCAATAGCCTTCTTCAATTCAGAACTCATGGCGCTCCCTCCGCTGCCGCCGGGGCCGATTGGTACGGCTTTCTCCGACGGGAGATTCTGCGTCCGTGGGGTCAAGGATCACGCTCGGGCTACCCGCCCGGCCCTCGGCCCCCTCCAAAAAAAACATGCCTGTCCGGCAAACGCTGCGGATCAGTCTTGACCCGGCTTCGCACCGCCGGAAAATTCGTGCACCAGGTGTGCGGTCTTCACGTTGGGCCACTCCATCTTCAGGCTTCCGCCTTCCTCGGCCACAACAATATTCTGATCGGAAACCTCTGTCAGTACACCACGCAAATGCTTGCGCCCGTCCTGAATGCGAGAGAGCCGAACGTCTACAATTTTACCGATGTACGGAACCATTTGTTCCGGCTCAAAGAATCGGCGTTCCAGCCCTGGGGAGGAAACCTCGAGCACGTACGCACCGGGGAGAATATCCTCGGCGTCAAAAACAGCCCCCAAATGGCGGCTGACACGTGCGCAAGCTGCAATAGTCACGCCTTCTTCGGCGTCGATAAAGATGCGCAGGAGCATACGCGAGCCTGCCGAAGCAAGCTCGATGCCCCAAAGGGATACATCAAGGGAAGCCACAGCCGGGCGGATTATCCCGGCAAGCCGTTCAAGCAGGGGCGTCGTCGTCATTCGTTGGGTATATTCCGCTTTGTGTCAAAAAAATAAAAAAAGTGGACCAAAAGGCCCACCATCATTCGAGGAACCGAGAGGTTCAGGCGGTCTAGTCCTTGAGGCCTTGGAGCGGGTGACGGGGATCGAACCCGCAACACCGAGCTTGGGAAGCTCGTACTCTACCATTGAGCTACACCCGCCCGCACCGAACTATCTAGCCGTGCCCATATGCATTGTCAACGAAAAACCTGTGGCGCATCGGGAATTGGTAGAACGTGCAATGGCTCAGGGACATGGGGTCTGCACCACTCGGGCAGTCCTGTCAATCAAAAGCCCACCCCAAGGAGGTCTGTTTCGTGGCGCACAATTTGCATATTCAGGGCAAGACCAGGAGGCCACCATGCGTGAAATAGTCTACAGCGCCTTGTTCGGAGCGCTGTCCAACGAACATCGATTGGACGCAATCTCCAACAATCTCGCAAACGTAAACACAACAGGTTATAAGAAGGACGCCGTGGCTTTCCACGATACCTTCCAACGTTTCGCGCATGACTACGTGACGGATACCCGTCAAAACCTGCAAGAGCAGCACCTTTGGCCAAATCCTTATGTTCAGGCGCGCCCCCGTCTTTCTGGTCAGTACAATGACATGTCCCAAGGAAGTATGCAGACCACGGGCAACCCCCTTGATGTTGCCATCGTAGGCGACGGGTTCTTTAAAGTGCGTACCCCAAAGGGTGACTTTATGACCCGTAGCGGCAGCTTCAAGCTGTCTAGCGATGGTCGGCTTATTACCGAACAAGGCTTTGAAGTTCTTGGCGATGGTGGCCCTATCACCCTGCCGCGCGACCACAAAATTCAAATCGACAGCACCGGTGTCATCAGTGCCGATGGGCAGCAGTTGGGAGCTTTGGACGTGGTCGCTGTTTCCGACCCAAAGAAGTTGGAGAAGGTGGGTCAGAATCTGTTTCAGATTAAGAAGAACAGTGGCGCAACGGAAGTGCCGCCCACCAATGTTTCTGTTCAGCAAGGATTTTTGGAGAAAGCCAACGTGGAGGTTGTGGGCGAGCTGGTGAATATGATGGAGGCGCAACGCGCCTTTGAAATTTACCAGAAGCTTATGACCACTTCTGACTCCATGGAATCTCTCGTCATTAATAAGGTCGGCCAAACAGGCTAGGCCGTTTGGCTCAACCAGGGCGATTAGCCCGTACATACAGGAGGATACGAGCCATGATGCGCTCGCTTTGGACCGCCGCAACAGGCATGGTCGCCCAGCAGACCAACATCGACGTCATTTCGAACAACCTGGCAAACGTGAACACCACGGCCTTCAAAAAGAGCCGCGCGGAGTTCGAAGACCTGATGTACCAAACCCTTTCCGTTGCCGGCACCTTGAACGAAGGCGGCAACAGGCTGCCCACCGGCTTCCAGGTTGGCATGGGTGTCAGGCCTGTGACGGTGCACAAGTTCTTTTCCCAGGGCAGTTTTCAGAACACAGGCAACTCCCTCGACATCGCCATCGAGGGCCAGGGGTTCTTCAAGCTGAATCAGAACGGTGATGACGTGTACACCCGTTCCGGCAACTTCAAGCTGGACAACAACGGGCGTATCGTCAACGCCAACGGCTACCCGTTGCAGCCGGAGTTCACCGTTCCACCCGAGGCGTCCAGCCTGGTTATTACGGAGAAAGGCCACATCGCCGCCCTTGATAAAAGTGGCAACGAACTGGCCGGTGCGGACATCACCACCTACAACTTCGTGAATCCCTCGGGCCTGAACGCCCTGGGCCGCAACCTGTACACAGAGACGGAAGGCAGCGGCGCCGCAACTCAGGGCACACCCGGTGACACCAACTTCGGCACCCTGGCACAGGGTTTCTTGGAAAGCTCCAACGTTGAGATGGTAGACGAAATGGTTGGGCTCATCATTGGCCAACGCGCCTACGAAGTGAACTCCAAGGCCATGACGACCTCCGACACGATTCTTTCCACCGCCATCAACGTGAAGCGCTAAAGCGTGACCAAAGGACAAGCCATGATTCGTCGCCGCACACGCATAGCCCCGCCCCGACCAGCCAGAACATTCGGACTCTTCCGAATCCTTCTGCTGCTTGCTGTTTTGGCAGGGTTGCTGTTTGCCGCGCGTGCCGTGGCGCTGCAAGGCTCAGAAGGTTGGTGGATTCAAATCAAAAGCGCTGCCTGTGCACAGGGCTCCATGGTTCTGCTTGGCGACATAGCGGAACCGCGCGGAACCATAACGCCAGAGGCCTGGAAAGCCCTGGCCCGCCAG
>Ga0183099_1000777_pt1 | contig 20890 bp, 20 predicted proteins | sample Biomet1_FD_127788 | JGI IMG/M metagenome (GOLD analysis project Ga0183099, IMG submission 127788) | Microbial communities from bioreactor (seeded with anoxic lake sediment) at LBNL, California, USA - Biofuel metagenome 1 | ecosystem: Engineered > Bioreactor > Anaerobic > Unclassified ...
TCAATAATCTGATTCTTGAACTCGCTGTCCCGGTCAGTGTGAAACATCTGAATGCGGTTTAAGTCAGCATGAACCACTGCAAAAGCATCAAAAACGATGTTCATTAAACTGGCGATTCAGCTTGTTTAGATCTCGGATTCATTGGCTTTTCCTTTATGAACCTTGAATTTGCTGACACTGTGGCCGGAATAAAGATTTCTCTTTTTCATGATCCTAGTAAATTAAGAGGTGTAACTATGTTAGGCTTAGGAGAAGTAAAAAAAATAGAAATTGATTCTACAGGATTGGAAGGGTGTGTTGAAATATATTTTGCTAATTCAATTGGGCTTGTTAATTGCTATGTATTATTGGCAGAAAGTTATGAACCATATACTTTACAAAACGAAGTACAAGTTTATCAAACGGATGATGAACCAATAAGATTAAAACTAGGGGATATTACGGAATTTAAATTATCAATAGTATTCGTAAGTATGTGTAAAGAAGCTAATAAAGATACTCAAGAAGGTTTTATCCAGCCTAAAAGTAATTCATGTTGTACAAATTTCGTTGCCTTTATAAAAAAGATAGCTGATGAAAACACTGCAATTTGCTCAATAGGTAAATTGGGAGAAGATATTTTGGTTGATTTTGAAGAAAGTTTATTAGATATTAATGCTGGTGATATGATCCAATTTAATGGTGAAATAAAGGTTGAAGTTAAAATCATAGTGGCAGGTTCACTTACTGCAAAAATATAAATAGACTAGCTACAATTTACTGAATCATAAATTATCGATTTTTATTAGCCATTAATCATGAGATTCTTTATATAATTAGGTTATGTGAAGAACACTGCATAATAATATGATGGCACCACCATTCGAGATTGGGATTTCACAAAGCTATCAAAGAAACTGAAAGAGGAACATTTTTAAGTTTTAATTACGATTCTTCCTCATTAATTTCGGTTTGGGCTTGGTTTGAAGATATAATGTGTATTAAGAAAAAAACAGAAAAGGAAATAGCTGAAGAGTTGGCAAAATATTCTTCATGGTTACATAGTAGTTTACTAGAAACAGATTTTAAATTTACCCTTAAGTGTACCACATTTGGAATTGTAAAAATTAAAAATAGGGTGAGCATTATAAAAAATGTTTGACAAGAGTAGGGCATATGAAGTAAAATAAATCTTGTTCAGTCCTTAAAAAGATTTGCTGAATAGTTAGGTCAAGATTAAGGCCTGGTCAAAAAAACGTGCGCGCGTGGCGGAATTGGCAGACGCACTAGACTTAGGATCTAGCGGGCGACCGTGGGGGTTCAAGTCCCTCCGCGCGCACCAAGGACATAAAAATTAACACCCTATGGGTGTTAATTTTTTATGTTTTTATTTTATGTATTACAGATTTACGAAATAACACAATTATAAACCTTTAGCAAAAACACCGATTTTTTTATCCTCGATAGAAATATGCTTGATCAGCCAGTCAACGACCATTTGATTTGCATTCAGGATGACGGTTATGTTGCATCCTGATTCCTTGTATTCTTTTTTTAGTTGAGCCAGCTGGGTAATAAAATCGGCATGAAGCTTTTTTTGATCTCCATAGCCGGGATATTGGATGCTGCGCATATAAACTTCTTCGTTTCGAAAATGTTGCTTCGTATATTCATCCAGAAAATCCAGCATTTCTGAAATAAATTCTTTTGTTTTGCTGTTTTTCCCTGCTTCAAATAATTGATTTGCCTTATCAAATAAGGTTTTATGCTGCTGGTCGATTTCTTGAACGCCTACAGCTAAATTTGTTGTCCATTCTATTGCCATGATAAAATTTCCTCTCTTCTGTCAACCAAGCTATAATCCAAGTTTCCATAATCCATGCAAATTGCAAATCATCGGAACACCAGAATCTTTGACCATAGTAATAATATTTCCGCAATGTTTACAAATAAAAAATTTCTGTTCTTTATTCATTGGAATCCCCTTTCTTTGTTATCATTAATCATACGGTTGTTTTATACCACGATTTGTACAGCTCCAAACACGTGTGATTTATTGATTAAGGGTTCACGGCAAACACCTGTCATTCTTCGAGAGTAAACCTAAGCTTTAATTTCCCGTTTTCACAATTGGTATAAGCTAATTTCAAGGAAGACGGGATTTTTTTTAATGCAGCGATCTGATCCAAACTGATGATCACATAGTCTTTTTCAGCGTGAATGAAATCGAGCTTTGCCATTCCAACCGCAGTCTGCAGATAGCTCCCTTTTAAACCCGCTGCTTTGATTGCCATATTCTGCATAAAATTTCCTTCTGATTTCACATCCTCACGATAGGATAATCCGATACGATGGATATTTCCTCCGAATGCAAAGTCATCAATGGTCAGCATATATTTTGCTTTCAGCCTACCCAACTGTTCCCCGTTAATATCCAGATCCAGGTAGATAGACCCCTGATCAAAGATTATCCTGTAGTCATTTAAAAATGGTGCTGTTTTATCCATGATCAGCATTTTCAGGTCGCAGTTGATCATGTTCTGCGGGATTAATAAAAAACCTCTTTCGATATCTTCAGGATCGAAGCGGTCAAGAAGTTCCGTCAGCAAATCCTTATTTCTGAGCATCAGACTAATGATATTTTTTAGATCAGAATCTTTCATATTTTACTACCTCTCTGGTTACTTTTTACGTGTGAATGAGAATATTATACCACAGATTTGGAAGGATAATCGTACGTCGGATCACCATAAAAAAATTATACTGATTTCGACAAAAATCTTAAGGGAAGTACATTGCTTTTTTGCAGCGCTAGTGTTACAATGATTTACTGTACTGATATAGATAATCCAAAAAGAAAGGTTGTGGGAAAGTAGAGTTGCAAAACGAGGCATTACAATTATACGGATTTAACAACTTAACTAAGACGTTGAGCTTTAACATGTATGATATCTGCTATACCAAGAGTGTGGAAGACAGGATAGCATATATTGAATATATAGACGAGCAGTATAATGCTGCAAAGCTAACAGAGATTCTTAAAAATGTTACGAATATCATTGGTGCTAAAATCCTGAATATCGCTGTACAGGACTATGATCCGCAGGGGGCAAGCGTAACCATACTGATTTGTGAGGGCAGTTCTCCACCGGAAACTGAGGTCCAGCAATTCAAAGATATCGACAACCCTTCTGTTGTAGCACACTTGGATAAAAGCCATATTACAGTGCACACCTATCCGGAATATCATCCGGACGGTGGCGTTTGTACGTTTAGGGCAGATATTGACGTGTCAACCTGCGGAGAGATTTCACCGCTGATGGCATTGAATTATCTGATTGAAAGCTTTGCTGCCGATATGATGACCATGGACTATCGGGTCAGAGGCTTCACGAGAGACATTAATGGCAAAAAGATGTTTATTGATCATAAGATCAATTCGATCCAGAATTATATCAGTCAGGATCTGATTGACCAGTATTTTATGATTGATGTCAATGTATTCCAGGAAAATATTTTTCATACGAAATGCAAGCTGAAAAGCTTTGACCTGGATAACTACTTTTTTAATTTTTCCGTGAACGATATCACCACGGATGAAATTAATATAATTACTGCAAAATTAAGAAAAGAGATGGATGAAGTATTTTACGGTAAGAATATGCCGGATAAGGTTTAAGTGAATCGGGAGGTGCAAAATGCTTATAAAAAATAATGATTTATGGTATTCTGAATATTATATGGATGATGATGTAAAATGGTCCTTAAAATTAGAAGAGGTTTTACATGTGGAGCAGACTCCTTTTCAGAAACTGGAGATGTTTAAAAATGAAACCTTTGGAGTATTCATGGTATTGGATGGATACACACAGGTAACGGAAAAGGATGAATTTGTTTATCATGATATGATTTGCCACCCCGCAATGGCAGTCAACCCCGATATTAAAAACGTATTGATCATCGGTGCAGGAGACGGAGGCACAGCCAGAGAAGTATCCAAATACAAATCCATCGAAAAGATCGATATGGTCGAAATCGACGAAGCAGTCGTAAGAGCTTGCCAGAAGTATATGCCGATCACTGCTTCCGTGTTTGATAATGAGCCGAGACTGAATCTGATGTTTGCAGACGGATTAAAGTTTGTAAAGGAAGCCCCAACCGGAGCCTATGACTTGATCCTGGTAGACTCGACAGATCCTGCCGGTCCTGGAGAAGGACTGTTTACGGTAGGCTTTTATCAGGACTGTTTCAGAGTGCTGAGCGAAAAGGGAATCCTCATCAACCAGCATGAAGGCGCTTTTTATGAAGGTGATATCGAAGAGATGAAAAAGGCTCATGCAAAGATCAAAAAGACCTTCCCTATCGCAAAGGTATTTGGATTTAACACTCCATCCTATGCGTCCGGTTACTGGTATTTCGGATTCGCATCAAAGGTATTCGATCCTGTGGCCGACCTGAAGGCAGAACAGTGGAACAAGCTGGGACTCAAGACCAGATATTATAACACTGAGCTTCATAAGGGAGCATTTGCACTTCCAAACTATGTTCAGGAAATTCTGGATTCCGTGGAAGTATAGGCCGAAGTTAAAAATGATGGGAGTCATGAAGGTGACTCCCTTTTTTCGTATCTAAATTGACTGGACAAGGTAACTGTTGTACAATAAATTAATATGTAATTGTTCAATAATAAACCACAAAATAAGAATAATAATAAATAAAATGCGAGGGATATGATGAAGGACAATTTTGGCAGAGAAATAAAATACATGAGAATTTCCGTAACCGACAGGTGCAATATGCGCTGCAGATATTGCATGCCTGCAGAAGGTGTGGAAAACCTGGGACATGACAAAATTTTATCTTTTGAAGATATCGAGAGGATTGTCAAAGCGGCGGCTCAGCTTGGAATCATAAAGTACAGAATCACAGGCGGAGAACCGCTTGTCCGTAGGGATGTCGCCAAGCTGGTGGGGAATTTGTCCAAGATAGAAGGCGTAGAGGAGATTGCAATGACCACCAACGGTATATTGCTTGCAAAGTATGCGGATGAGCTGAAAAAAGCGGGGCTCAGTCGTGTCAATGTAAGCGCTGATTCACTCATTTACAGCAGATATGAGGAAATCACCAGGGGCGGAGATCTTGACGAAGCCTTTGAAGGAATTAATGCTGCCATCAAGGTGGGTCTGACACCGGTCAAGCTGAATATAGTCGCGATGAAAGGCTTTAATGATGATGAAATTCTGAACTTTGCTCAGTTGACCTTAAATCATCCGATTGATGTCCGGTTTATTGAGTTGATGCCGATCGGCCATCCAGACATTGATGAGAAATATCAATTTATATCAAGTGAAGAAATTAGAAAAAAGATGCCGGATTTGATCCATTTGCCTGATCGGGAGGGTGTTGCGGATCTTTATAAATATCCGGGTGCGACCGGCAGTATCGGCTTTATCAGTCCGATCAGCAATGACTTCTGCAGTGTCTGCAATAAGATACGGCTTACCGCCGACGGCAAACTGAAACCTTGCCTGCATACGGATGAGGAAATCGATCTTCACCAGGTATTGAGAGCCGGAGATGAAGAAGCACTGAAAGAAGTGATCAAAGATGCTATCCTGAGTAAAGCGCAGAAGCATCATCTGAATGATGGAGCAGAACCGATCAAAAGAGATATGAATAAAATAGGAGGCTGATATGAGCGATTTAACCCATATTGATGAAAATGGAAGGCCAAGAATGGTGGACGTTGGTGCCAAGGATGACACAAGGCGCATAGCGGTTGCCAAGGGAAGCATTTATATGCAGCCGGAGACTCTCCAGAGAATCAAAGCGGGCAGGATTGAAAAAGGAGATGTCCTGTCTGTAGCTCAGACGGCCGGAATCATGGCGGCAAAGCATACTGCAAGTGCCATTCCGATGTGTCATAACATTTTGATCACAGGGGTAGAAATGGACTTTACGATTGATGATAAGAATTCGGCGGTCCATATTGAAGCTTGTGCTACAACGATCGGCAAGACCGGAATCGAAATGGAATCGCTTTATGCGGTATCCGTTGCAGCTTTGACGATCTACGATATGTGTAAGGCCATTGATCGGGGAATGAGAATTACTGACATAAGATTAGTAAGAAAATCCGGCGGCAAATCCGGTGACTTTATCAATGAATAAGGAGGAAAAGCTATGGCAAAGGTACTTTCAATTAATATTAGTGATAAAAAAGGCGTTGTAAAGCTCCCTGTGGATCAGGCGGAATTGATCGAAGGCGGAATCAGGGGAGATGCCCATTGCGGCGAGGATGACATCAGACAGGTCAGTTTGCTTGCTGATGAAAGTGTGGATAAAATGAGACAAATGGGGTTGACCTTAGGTGCGGGTGTATTTGCGGAAAACATCACGACTCAGGGAATAGAACTGAAAACTCTTCCAATCGGAACGAGGCTTAAAATAGGAGAGACGATACAGGAGGTTTCCAAGATCGGAAAGGAATGCCATCATGGCTGTGCAATCAAGCAGAAGACCGGAACATGCGTCATGCCTACCGAGGGGATTTTCACAATAGTGATCCAGGGAGGCATTGTTAAGGCCGGAGATAAAATCGAACGATTATAGCCGCTGAGTTATATTGTATACTTCTGCAGCTCTATTGCTTTTCATATGTGCTGCGATATAATGTAATAATGGTAACAAAAAATGTAAAGATTATTAGCAGGATATTTTAATATGGAGGAGAAAATGGCAAAGGTAAAAATTACTGAGACAATCTTAAGAGATGGCCATCAATCTTTGATTGCAACCAGAATGACTACGGAAGAAATGCTTCCGGCGTTGGAGTATTTAGATGGTGTTGGATATCATGCATTGGAAATGTGGGGCGGAGCGACCTTTGATGCATGTTTGAGATTTTTAAACGAAGATCCATGGGAAAGACTCCGAACCATCAGAAAGAATGTAAAAAATACAAAGCTGCAGATGCTTCTGAGAGGCCAGAACCTGCTTGGATATAAACATTATGCTGATGACGTAGTGGATGAATTTGTCAACAAGGCGATCGGAAACGGTATTGATATCATAAGAATTTTTGATGCACTCAATGACACCAGAAATCTTCAGAAATCCATCGAAGCAACTAAGAAGTACGGTGGACATGCACAAGGAACTATTTCCTATACCATCAGCCCGGCTCATACCAATGAAGTATTTATCAATCTTGCAAAAGAAATCGAGCAAATGGGAGCAGATTCCGTATGTATCAAGGATATGGCCGGACTGCTCAACCCATATAATACTTATGAATTAGTAAAACAGATCAAAAAAGAGATCAAGATTCCTCTGGAACTTCATACTCATGCGACAAGCGGACTTGGTAGCCTAACCTATTTAAAGGCTGCGGAAGCAGGCGTCGATATCATTGATACCGCACTTTCCCCATTTGCTGAAGGCACATCACAGCCGCCAACAGAACCGCTTGTCTATGCATTCAAGGGAACGGAATATGATACGGGCCTGAACATGGATCTTCTGAACCATGCGGCAGAGTACTTCAGACCGATCAGAGAGAAATACATCGCTTCCGGATTACTTGATCCAAAACTCATGGGAGTCGACATCAATACATTGATCTATCAGGTCCCCGGCGGAATGCTTTCCAACCTGGTATCCCAGCTGAAGCAGTCGAATGCGATGGATAAATTTGAAGAGGTGCTGAAAGAGGTGCCAAGAGTCAGAGAAGATTTGGGATATCCTCCTCTTGTAACACCAACCAGCCAGATCGTCGGTACACAGGCGGTACTGAACATCGTGACCGGCGAAAGATATAAAATGGTTCCAAATGAAGTAAAGCAGCTGGTTAAGGGTATGTATGGAAAAACGACAGTTCCGATCAAAGAAGAGTTCATTAAGCAGATTATCGGTGATGAAGAGGTCGTAACCTGCAGACCTGCAGATCTGATCGAACCTGAACTGGAGAAGACAAAGAGAGAAATTGCTCAATATGTTGAACAGGATGAGGATGTACTGACAAGGGCATTGTTCCCGAAGCCATCCGTTGATTTCTTCAAATACAGAAATGCGAAGAGATATCAGATCGATTCCACTTTATTAAATGAAGAGGATATGGTTTATCCGGTGTAAATCGGAAAAACAGCTTCTCAAAGTTAAATTTATAATAAGAAATGGCCGGTTAATTACCGGTCATTTTTCATTATTGATGATTATTTTTTCTTCTAAACAGTGAGGCTTTTTTATATTTCTTCTATTAGAAATATCCCTTCCTGCTGGTTTAAACGCTCGATTGCCTGATGACGTTCCATGTCCTTCGGAATTTTAACGGAAATATGAAGACCGATTCCGCAATTTATCAACTGGTCAGACTTGCTTAAAAAGGTTTCCTCAATCGAAATATTCTGGGATGCGATAATGTTGTGAAATTCCTTCAGCATGGACAGGGATTCCAGCTCCACATACAGATCCATGATCCGGGAACGGTTGTAAAAATATTTTTCAAACTTGGACAAGTAAGCCAGAGAAATGAAAACGAGGAATCCTGTGATCACAGCGCCGGAATAAAACCCGATTCCCAGTGCCAGACCAATGCAGGCAGACGCCCAAAGTCCGGCAGCGGTGGTAAGTCCCTTGATTTTATGGCCGCCGGTAACCAGTATGGTTCCGACTCCCAGAAATCCGACACCTGTAATTACCTGGGCACCCATCCTGGAAGGATCTGTAACAGTGGATAGGGTTTCTGCAATAAACTGGTTGGTAAGCATTGCAAGTGTTGCTCCCATACATACCAGAATATGAGTACGGAAGCCCGCAGGATGTCCGCTGGAGCCCCTTTCCAGGCCGATGATTCCTCCGAAAATCAATGCCATAAGTAAACGAAATGTCACTGAGAACATATTTACGTCATAAAAATAATCAGGTAAACCGGTCATAGAATCCCCCTTCTTTTTTTCAACACTGACTTTTGATTGTATATTATACCATAAATATAAAAAGTATGTTACAATAAACGAAAGTGAAAGGATATATTTTCCACATGATTCACTTCAGGAATCGAGCAAGTGAGGTGTTGCTGCGTGTACAGAGAGATCAAGAAAAAAAAGTTAATACTTGAAAACAGAAAGCCTTACACCAGGGAAACGGCTATATATATTGACGAAATGAATCTGATTGACTGGATTTATACTTCCATGAAGCTGGATGGAAGCAGCATATCAAAGACAGGTGTTCAAAAGATCGTAAAGGGTGAATTTATCACGGATGCAACCGTAAGCGACCATGCTGATATAGGCAGTTATCAGGAAGCAATCAAGTTTGCCCATGATATGGCTGATATGGAGATCGAGCTGAATGAAAAATACCTTTTTCGGTTTTATCAGCTGCTGGCACATCCTGAAAATCTGGAATACCGCAGGACAAATCCCGTCCTTGTCATGCTGGATTACAATCCGCCGCATCCCAGTGAAATTGGGGAACAAATGGAGATTTTGTTTCAATTGATGAATTCCAATGATTTTGAGGGAAATCCTCTCATGAAAGCAGCTTATTTCCATAATAAGATCATAGAAATATATCCTTTTGAAACCCACTCGGAAACCATAGCACGGATGGCAATGTTTTACGAACTGATCAAAAACGGTTATCCGCCGATCCAGCTGAATCTGAGCGAGCAGGAATACTACTCGGCAATCAGAATCTACCTCAAAAAAGAAGAAATCCAGCCTATCTATGAACCTCTGGAACGAGGTGTCTACAATAAGCTGGAGATCATGTTTCAATTGACAGCCGATGAATAGCCTGGTTTTAAATCATGGGACTGTATCGGTTTATTTATCTTTCAGCATTTGCTCCACACTTTTAAAGGATGTGGAACCTTTTGATTTTTTTGCCTGAATACAGGCACGAATATCTATTTTTGCATAAATATCTTCTTCGAACTTTCCGGAGAATTCATGCAGTTCTTCCAGTGTCAGCTCTTCGATCGTTTTCTTATTCTCAATGCAGTACAGTACGATCCTTCCGATGATCTCATGACAGTCACGGAAAGCCAATCCTTTTGATACCAAATAGTCAGCGGCGTCGGTAGCATTCATAAATCCTGACTTTGCTGCATTTTCCATCGTATCCTTATTGATCTTTATCGTTGCAATCATTTGTGTAAAGATCGCAAGTGAGCTTTTCAGTGTATCTCCAGCATCAAATACAGGTTGCTTGTCCTCCTGCATATCCTTGTTATAAGCGAGAGGCAGCCCCTTCATGATCGTTAGCATGGTGATCAGATCTCCGTAAACTCTTCCTGTCTTCCCTCGGATCAGCTCAGCCATATCCGGATTCTTTTTCTGCGGCATGATACTGCTTCCGGTACTGAAGGCATCATCAATTTCGATGAAATGGAATTCAGATGAACTCCAAAGAATCAATTCCTCACAGAACCTTGAAAGGTGCATCATCGTGATAGAACAGCAGCTGTTGAATTCAATGGCGAAATCCCGGTCGCTTACCGCGTCCATGGCATTCTGGCAGATACTTGAAAAACCAAGCTCCCTGGCCAGATAATCCCTGTCTGTCTGGTAAGTCGTGCCTGCAAGAGCTCCAGAACCGAGAGGCAATGAATCCGTTCCCTGAAAGCAATTCTGAAAACGGTTGATATCACGTCGGAACATTTCCCAATAAGCCATCAGATGGAAGGCAAGAGTCACAGGTTGTGCCCGCTGTAAATGAGTGTATCCCGGCATGACCGTATCCTGGTTTTTCCTGGCAATCGAAACAAGCGTTCCACTTAGTTCCTTCAGTAAGGAGATGATTTCCTTGATCTCATCCTTCAGGTAGAGACGCAGATCGACTGCCACCTGGTCATTTCTGCTTCTTGCAGTATGGAGCTTTTTCCCGACAGATCCCAGTCTTTCCGTCAAGATACTTTCGATATTCATATGGATATCTTCCTGCTCAATGGTGAATTCGATCTTTCCAGATTCGATCTCCCTCAGTATTTCATGGAGAGAAGACTCTATTGCAAGAGCCTCCTCTTCCGAAATGATCCCTTGTTCTCCCAGCATCCTTGCATGGGCGATGCTGCCGGTGATGTCCTGCTTATATAATCTCTGGTCAACTTCTATGGAAGCGTTGAATTCCTCAGCCAACGAATTCTCCGCCTTTAAGAACCTTCCTTTCCAAAGTTTCATTATTCTTACTTCCTCCTTGCTTGTTTTGCTTTTGTATTGCTCTGATCTTCAATGACAAAGCAAACAGATTGATAAAGCCTTCGGAATCCTTCTGATTGTAAACATCATCCTTGCTGAAGGTAGCAAATTCTTCGCTGTAGAGTGAGTTTTCGGACTTGGTCCCTACAGGTATGCAGTTCCCCTTATACAGCTTGAGTCTTACCGTACCGGTAACAGGCTCCTGGGTTACATTTACAAAGGCATCGATTGCTTCTCTAAGAGGAGTATACCATAAACCATCGTAAACTAGTTGAGCATATTTTTGCCCCACAAGATTTTTATAGGCAGTGGTGTCCCTGTCAAGAATCAGTTTTTCCAAAGCACCGTGTGCTTTAAAGAGGATCGTTCCTCCCGGAGTTTCATAAACGCCTCTTGATTTCATTCCTACGAGACGGTTTTCAACGATATCAATGGTGCCGATACCGTTATCTCCGCCCAGTTTGTTCAGCTCTGTCAGAAGCTCAAGAGGGGAAAGTTTTTTGCCGTCCAGTGCTACAGGAACGCCATGTTCAAAATCGATTTCGATGTATGTCGGTGAATCAGGAGCCTTTTCAGGAGGAACGCTCATGACATAGATGTCGTCCATATGCTCGTTCCAAGGGCTTTCCAGATTTCCTCCCTCATGGCTGATATGCCATATATTCTGGTCTCTGCTATAGATTTTTTCCTTTGACTGTGCGATCGGAATGTTGTGGCTATCCGCATACGCAATCAGATCTTCTCTGGATTCAAAATCCCAGATTCTCCAAGGTGCGATAATTTTGATTGCGGGATTCAGCGCCTTGATGGTCGCTTCGAAACGTACCTGATCATTTCCTTTTCCTGTGCAGCCGTGGGCGATGTAGTATGCTCCCTCTTGTTCGGCGATTTCTACAAGCTTTTTCGCCATCAGAGGTCTTGCCATAGATGTACCGAGAAGGTAATCATTTTCATAGATTGCGCCTGCTTTCAGTGTTGGCCAGATAAATTCTGAAATAAATTCATCCTGGATATCGATCACATAAGATTTTGACGCGCCTGTAGCATATGCTTTCTTTTCAATCGCATCATAGTCTTCTACCTGTCCTGCGTTGCAGCAGACGGCGATTACTTCATAATCGTAATTTTCTTTGAGCCAGGTCAGTATAATAGATGTATCCAGACCTCCGGAATAAGCTAATACAACTTTTTCTTTTCCCATTTTTATATCCTCCTTTATTAGCTCGCCCAATTTGCGATGCAAATTGCTGGCGAACTTATGCAAGGAAATCACAAATCTAAGATTTGTAGATTTCTACTGCTTCAGGGCAATTATCAGTATGATATGTCCTTGTTTAATAGGTCGTTGTAGATTATTAAAAATGAGTATATCACTCAGTAGATTATATTTCAAGAGAAATTTAAATATTTATGCAAATAAACTTATATTTATACATAAATGAATAATTTACAATGAATCTGTATGTTTGCATCACATTTCTATTGTTTACTTTGGTTATTTTTTCTACTATAATGTTATAATAGAAGTATCAGATCAATGGAGGCATACTTTGAACAGTAAACAAATTTATGAGGAACTATCATTACAAATAGATAAAAGCAGAATGCTGCCCAATGCACAGATGAAGGAATATACTTCTTTCAAGGCGGGCGGTAATGCGGCATTGCTGCTTCAGCCTGCAAATACGGAAGAATTATCCTATGCCGTCGGAGTTCTGTCCAGAAACAACATTAGACATCTTGTCATCGGCAACGGGACCAATCTGCTGGTGAAGGATTCTGGATACAGCGGCGTGATCATCAGGATCGGCGAGGCTTTCAGCAAGATCACGGTAAACGAAACCACCATAGAAGCTGAAGCGGGAGCACTGCTTTCCACAATTGCCAAGGTGGCGCTGAATGCTTCCCTGACAGGCTTCGAATTTGCGGGAGGAATACCCGGAAGCATAGGTGGAGCCGTCTTTATGAATGCTGGAGCCTATGACGGGGAAATATCCCAGATTATTGAATCCGCAGAGGTCTTATCAAAGGTTGGCGGAAAACTACATACCGTAAATAAGGATGAGATGAAACTTTCCTACAGGCATAGCATCTTTCAGAAACGGGTGATATCATCATCAAAGCAGTGATGAAGCTGGAAAATGGCGATCCGCAGAAAATCAGTGAAAGAATGAAAGAACTGACAGCCAGAAGGAATGAAAAACAGCCAGTGTCCTATCCGAGCGCGGGGAGCTTTTTTAAAAGGCCTCACGGAAATTTTGCGGGAAAATTGATACAGGATGCCGGACTTAGGGGATTGACCCTGGGAGGAGCACAGGTTTCTCCGCTTCATGCAGGTTTTATCATCAACACCGGAGGGGCAACTGCGACGGATATTATCAATCTGATGGAAATCGTGAAAAATACGGTTTATGATGAATTTCACGTCATGCTGGAGCCTGAGGTCAGAATTATAGGAGACTGATAAGAAGTGAATTATCGTTTAATATACGATTTGCATACGCATACCACCTTTTCCCATGGGAAAGGATCCATTGAGGACAATGTGATGGCAGCACGGGAAAAAGGACTGAAGATGATCGGGATATCAGATCATGGCCCCGGTCATGTTACTTATGGCGTCAAGCGGCGGAACATCGCCGTGATGAAAAAGGAAATCAAACGACTGACACTGCTGTATCCTGACATAGAGATTTTGCTCGGCGTGGAGGCAAATATCATCAATCCTTCAGGAACATTGGATGTGACAGAAGATGAGGCCAAAGAATTTGACTATATTATTGCAGGCTATCATTACGGGGTATTCGGTGAAAAGCCAATCCATGCCGTGAAGGTGCATGCAGGGAATTATATCCTTACAAAAATAGGAAGATCTGCTGGTGGGATGAAGCTTCTGAATACGGAGTTGACAGTACGCGCGATTTATGAGAATAATATTAAAGTGCTGACCCATCCGGGAGATAAAGGATCCTTTGATATTGCTGAGATTGCAAAAGCCTGTGCCGACCGCGGCACATGGATGGAAATCAGCACATGGCATGATTATCTTTCGGTGGATGGTATCAAACTGGCTGCTAAGTCGGATGTCCGATTCATTATCAGCAGCGATGCACACCGACCGGAAAGAATCGGGGATTGTGAGGGTGCTGTCAAAAGAATCATGGAAGCGGGACTAGACTTTGAAAGGGTCGTCAATCTGGAAGTGAGGTAAGCGTTGGAAGTAATCATTGTTACGGGATTATCGGGGGCAGGAAAGAGCCAGGCTATCAATTGTATGGAGGACCTGGGCTATTATTGCATCGATAATATGCCGCCGACATTGATCAAGGATTTTATGAGCCTGAGCCTACAGGATAAAATGAAAATTGATAAAGCTGCCTTTGTCATTGACATCAGAGGCGGTGAATTTTTTGACGACCTGAAAACAAGCCTGAGTGATCTAAAACGTGCGGGAATGAAATTCAAGATCATGTTTTTGGAAGCTTCTGATGAAGTCCTGATCCGCAGATTCAACGAAACGAGAAGAACCCATCCCCTTGCCGGAGCTGGAAACACTCTGGAAGGAATCATACAGGAAAGAAAACGACTGTTGGAAATCAGAGAAATATCAGATTATATTATAGATACATCAACCATGAAGGCAGCAAAGCTCAGCGAGGAAATCAAGAAACTGCTGACGGACGAGGAAAGTCCTACCTTTACGATCAGCATTCAGTCCTTTGGGTATAAGCATGGTATCCCACTGGATGCGGATATGGTATTTGATATGCGGTTTATTCCGAATCCGTATTATTTGATGAGCTTACGAAAATTGACTGGAAACAGTGAGAAGGTCAGAAGTTATGTGATGAAATTTCCTGAAAGCAAGAATTTTGTGAAGACAGTACATGAATTGATCGATCAGTTGATTCCTTGCTACATCAGGGAAGGAAAATCCCACCTTGTACTTGCATTCGGATGCACAGGGGGACAGCATCGGTCTGTTGCCATGGCAAACGAGTTTACCAGAATCTTTCTGGCGGAAGGGAAACGAGTTGTTACGGTACATCGGGATTTATAAATGAAAGGAAAGGCCATACATAGATGAATTACGGACAAAACGCCGGACCTAGAATCGCGGTGATCGGCGGCGGTACAGGACTCTCGGTAATTTTGAGAGGAATTAAACGGATCACCGACAACTTGACCGCGATCGTAACTGTTGCTGATGATGGCGGTGGTTCAGGCATTTTAAGGGAAGATCTTGGAATGCTTCCTCCAGGCGATATCAGAAGTTGTATTCTCGCGATGGCAGATGAAGAAGGCCTGATGCAGGATCTTCTCCGATACCGGTTTACAGAGGGAATGCTGGAAGGACAGAATTTTGGAAACCTGCTGATTGCAGCGTTGAACGGGATCTTTGGAAATTTTGAAGATGCCGTGGAAAAAACCAATGAAATATTAAGAGTAAAAGGAAGGGTCATCCCCGTCACGGGCAGCGACATCCGATTGCTTGCAGAACTGAAAAATGGAACGGTGGTCAGCGGAGAATCCAAGATCCAGCCTCAGGTATTACAAAATAACAGCCCGATCAAAAGGGTTTATCTGATGCCGGAAAAACCTGCCGCTTCCCCAAAAGCGCTGGAAGCGATCCATAAGGCCGATCTGGTCATTCTGGGGCCGGGGAGCTTGTTTACCAGCATCATTCCTAATTTTCTTGTGGAAGGGATCCGGCAGGCGATTGGAGAATCTATGGGCCGGAAAGTGCTAATCTGCAACATTATGACGCAGCCGGGAGAAACCGATCATTACTCTCTTTGGGATCATGTGGAAAAAGCCGGTGAATATTTGGGTACCGGACAGATCGAATTTGTGATTGCCAATAACAAAGCGATCGCTGAGAGTGCTCTGGCACATTATAAAGAGGATGGTGCAGAGCAGATCCTTCCGACGGAGGAGGACCGGAGAAAGCTTCGGGAAAAAGGGATCACCCTGATCGAAAACGATTTTACAGATATCAAAAAAGGATACATCAGGCATGATGCCGACAGGATCGCCAGCGTTTTATACAGCTTATGCTGCGATTTTTCGTGATATTAATTAATACTTGTTTATTAATTAATGATATATTTATTTAATCTAAACTATTTAATCAAAGGAGTGAAAACAAATGGAAAAACTAATTATCACAGCTGCAATCTGCGGCGCAGAGGTTACGAAGGAAAACAATCCTGCTGTTCCTTACACGGTGGAAGAGATCGTAAAAGAAGCAAAATCGGCTTATAAAGCAGGTGCATCCGTCATCCATCTTCATGTTAGAGAAGATGATGGTACTCCTACTCAGAGCAAGGACCGATTCCAGGTATGTGTGGATGCTATTCTGAAGGAATGTCCGGATGTAATCGTTCAGCCATCAACGGGCGGAGCAGTTGGAATGACTGATCTCGAAAGACTGCAGTCTACAGAGATCGTACCGACTCCTGAATTTGCAACTTTGGATTGCGGAACATTGAATTTTGGGGGAGACGAGATCTTTATCAATACAGATAACACGATCTTCAACTTTGCTAAGATCATGAAGGAAAGAGGCATCAAACCGGAGCTTGAAGTTTTTGATAAGGGAATGATCGATATCGCTTTGAAGGCACATAAAAAAGGATTTCTGGTAGAACCGCTTCATTTTGACTTTGTACTTGGCGTGCAGATGACAGCGACAATCAGAGACCTGACCTTCATGGTTGGAAGCCTTCCTGCCGGAAGCACCTGGACCATAGCAGGAATCGGAAGAAGTGAATTTGAAATGGCTGCAGCCGGCATCATCATGGGCGGTCATGTAAGAGTGGGATTCGAAGATAATCTATATCTTGAAAAAGGCGTTCTTGCAAAGAACAACGGAGAACTGGTTGCAAAGGTCGTTCAACTTGCCAAGATTTTAGGAAGAGAAATTGCAACTCCAGCTGATGCAAGAAGAATTTTAAGTATCGCAAAATAAGAAAAACATATGTAAAGTGCAAACAAAATAATCAAACGAATAAAATCAAAGAACATATAATAATACGAACATACGAACAAATGTTAATAAGAACAGCAATCAATCAAATTGCTGTTCTTATCTTAGGAGATAACATGTCTTTTTCTGCAAACACGAAAAATGAATTATCCCGGATCGAACCAGAACGAAAATGCTGCATGCTGGCCGAAATAGCAGGATTTATCCGCCTCTGTGGAACGATCACGCTTTCAGGAGGCGGTAAGCTCAATGTTAAACTGATCACGGAAAATCCGGCGGTGGCGAGACATTTTAAAAAGCTGGTCAAGGATTATTTCGGAGCCAATGCAAGTTTGATCATCGCTCAGAACTCTATCCTGAAAAAAGGTCATTTTTATGAGCTGATCATCGATGCGGGAATGAATGCGGAACAGATATTAAGAGAGACTGGAATCCTGATGGTCAAGGAGGGCTGTAATTATATCAGCGACGGCATTTATTCCGATCTGATCAAGACAAAGTGCTGCAGGCGTGCTTATCTGAGAGGCATGTTTCTGGGAACTGGGACCATCAGCGATCCGGAAAAGGGATATCATCTTGAAATCGTATGCAATAGTGAAGTCCTAAGCAACGATGTCAAAAAATTGATCAACAGCTTTGGCCTGCGATCCAAAATTGTATCCAGAAAGAAAAGTCATGTGGTATACATAAAAGAAGCGGAGCAGATCATTGATTTCCTGAATATACTGGGAGCCCATGGGCAGCTTCTTGATTTTGAAAACATCAGGATTATGAAAGAGATGCGCAATAAAACGAACCGAATCAGCAACTGCGACAGTGCAAATCTGGATAAAACGATCAATGCTTCCGTAAAACAGTTGGAAAATATAAGACTGATCGAAGAGACCAGAGGGTTGTCATCTCTTCCGAAAAAGCTGCAGGAGGCGGCAAGGATGAGACTTGAAAATCCGGAATCCTCACTGATGGAGCTGGCAGAGATGCTGGATCCTCCAATCGGAAAATCAGGCATCAACCACCGATTGAAAAAGATCGACGAGATCGCGGATAAAATACGAGTGATACAAAAATAGCCTTTCCAATATTCTGATACTAGCTCGCCCAATTTGCCATGCAAATTGTTGGCGAACTTATGCAACGTTCTTACCGGAACTCCAACTTAAGTTTTACTTAAGTTGCTGTCCCATTTGCCAGCCAAGCAAGCTTGGGGCAAATGAGCAAGGAAATCACAAATCTAAGATTTGTAAATTTCTACTGCTAAGATTTTTGTCATATTTTTCTTATATGGGATATATTATTAAATAAGCGGATTATTCAAGACTAATCATAACGTAGTGTAATGGTAGAGAATAACCCGTTTTTTTTCGGACAAATATATAGTACCTAAGGAGGAAGTGTGAACATGAAAAGACAAAAAAGAAGGATATTACTCTCACTTGCAGTGATTGTTACACTTGTATGCAGCACTTTTACGGTCTTTGCAGCGACAACCACACCCGAATATCCACTGCCAAGAAACTTTGTGCTCTATTCAGAAATCGAATCGCAGCTAAAAAGTTTAGAGGCAAAGAATCCCGACATTATGGATTATCAGGTAATCGGCAAATCCGTAGAGGGCAGAAATCTTTATCTTGTAACAATTACCGATGCTGCCGGTATGGAAAATCTGGACAAATACCAGAAATTCATGCAGGATGCAGTAAATAACCCTGAAAATGCGATCAAGGTGATCAACGAGAACGGCGATTACAAAATACCTGTATTTTTCAATGCCAGTATCCACGGCAATGAAATTTGTGGAACCGATGGTGTTTTGAAGCTGATCAACAAGCTGGTCACAGATAAGAGCAAGGAGACTCAGGAACTTTTAAAGAATTGCATCGTACTGATCAACGTTTCTCAGAATCCTGACGGAAGAGTATCGGGCCACAGAGAAAATGCCACCGGAACTGACTTGAACAGAGACTACATAACGCAAAGCCAGCCGGAAGTCCAGGCAGTGATCAAGAATATCGGAACCAAGTGGTTCCCTACAACGATGCTGGATCTTCACGGATTTATGAATGCGGATAATGTTTTACTTGAGCCTTGCACGATTCCTCACAATCCAAATTATGAATATGATTTGGAGATAAAATATGCACTGCCTCATGCAGAGGCAATGGCAGATGCCATGACTGCTCTTACAAAACGGGATATAGACATTCCGTTTAAAGTCTGGGAAGACGGGTGGGATGATTATCCACCAATCTTTACTCCGCAATATTTTATGTATCTGGGAACAATCGGACATACGCTTGAAGTCAAATTCCCTAATCAGCAGGGGATCGATACTACTTATACGGCTTGTCTTGCATCCCTGAAGTATGCTTCGGAAAATAAGACTGAACTGATGAAAAACCAGTTTGAAATCTTTAACAGAGGAGTCCAGGGACTTAATGTGGAAGATGACATTACTTTCCCTGAAGCTTACGTGATTCCAATGAATTCAGATCAGCAGAAGAATCCTTATGAAGCGGTTCTCATGGTAAAGCTACTTCTAAACAACAAGATCATTGTGGAAAAGTCTGATGCTGAATTTACTGCCGATGGAGTGACCTATCCTGCGGGAAGCTATATCATCCCTATGAAGCAGGGCCTGAGGGGGCTTGCAAATACGATGCTCTGGAAGGCTGAAGATGTCAGCCAGCTTGCTTCCGCAATGTATGATATTTCTGCATATTCCTTCCCTCAGCTTTGCGGATTTGATGCTATCGCTATCAACAGCAGCTTTGATGCTGATTTAAAGAACGTTACGGCCGCACCGTCCCTGACAGGGGCTTTTGATAAGGCTGCTGCTGAAAATTATCTGATTCCTGTTGAAAACAATCAGGCATATAAGGTAGCAAACAGCCTGGCGAAAGCAGGATTTGCCGTCTACCGATCCAGCGAGGCAATCGCTGATTATGAACCAGGTACTTTTGTCATTCCGAATAAAAAGGAAGTTTCCGCCCAGATTGAGAAGCTTGCAGCTGCATATGATGTTACTGTTAAGAGCTATGGCGCTGTAACGGCCAAACTGCAGCCTGTCAAGTTCCAAAAAGTAGCCGTGGTCGGCAATGACGGCGGTGAATATACAGCCATGAAAGCTCTCGGATTCAATGTTGTTGCAGTTCCATACTACAAGATCAACAACGGTTATGACTTAGAGGATAACGGCTTTGATGCATTGGTTATCACCGGAACAGATTATTTCTGGAATGACAGCTATGAAGCGACCGGAATCACATGGTCTCTGGATGAAGTCGGACAAAAAGAAGTCATCGATTTTGCAAAGACCCATGATTTCATAGGAGCGGGTTACTGCGGAGCAGCATTGAATGATGCAGTCGAAAAGCTAGACGTTGCCTATGATTATACCGGAAGAGAGAGCGGCAGCCAGACCGCTGAAAACGGAATCTGCACAATGGATGCGAAGAGTGATGATCCGATCACTTACAGCTACGGCGAAAATGAAACTATATTTGCATACGGACCTGTCTGGATCACCGGATACAACAGTTCTTCCATCGTTTCCGCAACGTATGGCAAGGGCAGCTTCTATTCCGCCGGATTCTGGAAAGAACCTGCCAAGGCAGAGGAAAAACTGCGATCGTTCATGATAATACCAATGCTTATGATGCAGTTTTGCTTGGCATTGAACCTGCATTCAGAAGCTATACACATGCAACTTACGGTCTGA
>Ga0183099_1000778_pt1 | contig 20887 bp, 21 predicted proteins | sample Biomet1_FD_127788 | JGI IMG/M metagenome (GOLD analysis project Ga0183099, IMG submission 127788) | Microbial communities from bioreactor (seeded with anoxic lake sediment) at LBNL, California, USA - Biofuel metagenome 1 | ecosystem: Engineered > Bioreactor > Anaerobic > Unclassified ...
AAAAGGACACTACAAAATAGTGTCCTTTAGATTAGTTTAAATTAAGAGAAAGGATACGTTTATGGAGCCGAAGTATAAGAGAGTCATTTTAAAAATCAGTGGAGAAGCACTGGCTGGAGAAAACAAATTTGGTTTAAACGAAGATATGCTCAGTATGGTCGCGAAAGAGGTGAAAGCCTTGGTTGAGCTTGGAGTCCAGGTTGCCATCGTCGTTGGCGGAGGCAACTTCTGGAGAGGAAGAACCAGCAAGAGCATGGACAGAGCAACCGCAGACTATATGGGTATGCTGGCAACGGTAATTAATTCCTTAGCACTGCAGGATGCGTTTGAAGCAATCAATATTCCGACAAGGGTGCAGACAGCCATTGAAATGAAAGAGGTAGCCGAGCCTTATATCAGAAGAAGGGCGATAGCACACCTTTCCAAAAATGTCGTCGTTATATTTGCGGCCGGAACCGGTAATCCTTTCTTTTCGACAGACACAACAGCAGCATTGAGAGCGGCTGAAATTGAGGCAGATATTATCCTTCTCGCAAAGAAAGTCGATGCAGTATATTCCGACGATCCTGAGACGAATCCGGATGCGATCCGTTATCATGAACTCACACACAAGGATGTTCTGGAAAAGGGATTGAAGGTCATGGATTCTACTGCTGCATCTCTGTGCATGGATAACAATATTCCAATCCATGTATTTGGCCTTGCGGAACCGGATAATGTTATCAAAGCGGTTTATGGTGAACCGATCGGAACGATTATAAGATGAAGAACGATAAAATTAATAATATTTCGGAGGATTGAATTTATGAGTATTGATGTAGAAAAAGTTCTTGACGAAAAAATGAAAAAAAGTCTAACAGTTTTAAAGGAAGAATTAAACACTGTTAGGGCAGGAAGAGCAAATCCGGCATTATTGGACAAAGTCATGGTGGATTATTACGGAAGCCCAACACCGCTTAAGAACATTTCGAATATATCCATTCCTGATCCAAGAAGCATTATGATTTCGCCTTTTGACCCAAAATCAATTCACGATATCGAAAAGGCGATCAATGTTGCTAATTTAGGAATCAACCCTTCCAATGACGGAAAAGCGATCAGGCTTGTGATTCCTGCAGTTACAGAAGACAGAAGAAAAGAACTCACAAAGACAGTGAAAAAATTTAGGTGAAGATGTGAAAGTCGCCATAGAAATGAGAGGCGCTACGCTAACGACGAACTGAAAAAGCAGGAAAAGAACGGTGAGCTTACGGAAGACGATTTAAAGAAGGCTATCGATGGAATCCAGAAAAAGACAGATAAAGCCCTCAGAGATATTGATGTGATCATAGCAGAAAAAGAAAAAGAAATCATGGAGGTTTAACGGTTGACGAACTTTCCTGATATTTTAGGTATGGAGCTTCATGCAGCTAAGGCCCTTCTGGAAGCAGAAGGGCTAACTTTTATTGTAAAGGAAACAAAACCGGCAAAAAAAGAGCAGACGGAAGGAAATTTTAGAATAATAAAGGTTCAGTTGACCGGAAAGCAGGCTGACGGTTCAGCAGTCGGGGATGCAATAATAACGGTGTGTAAAGTATGATAGATTTAAAAAAGATACCTGCCCATGTCGCCATCATTATGGATGGAAACGGCCGATGGGCAAAAAGAAGAAATCTGCCCAGGATGGCAGGTCACAATGCTGGAATGACAGCAATGAAGGAAATCGTCAAGGCCTCCTCCACTTTAGGAGTCAAGCACCTGACGGTATACGCCTTCTCCACCGAAAATTGGAAGCGTACGAAAGAAGAAGTAAATGGAATATTTAAGCTTCTTATCATCTATATTGAAAAGGAACTGAAAGAGCTCCATGAAAATAATGTCAAGGTAAAAATACTGGGTGATTACAGCAAGCTTCCGAAGGGAGCAATCGAGAGTCTGGAACGATCTCTCGAAACAACAAAGAATAATACCGGACTTCAGTTCAATATCGCATTGAACTACGGAGGAAGAGACGATATTCTTCGCTCAATGAAGACTCTTGCACGAAATGTGGAGAATGGAGAATTGAAGGCGGAAGATATCACGGAAGAGATGATTTCAGATAACCTGTATACTGCTGGCATTCCTGATCCTGACATGATTATCAGAACCAGCGGGGAAATGAGATTGAGTAATTATCTTCTCTGGCAGAGTGCCTATACAGAATTTGTTTTTCCGGAAGTACTTTGGCCGGATTTTACAAGAGAAGAATTTGAAAAAACAATTGAAATATTCCAAACCAAAAAAGAAGATACGGAGGAAGGTGAAAGATTTGAAGACCAGAATTTTATCAAGTATCATAATGCTTCCTCTTCTTGCTATTGTATTTTTAGGGGGAAGAATCCTTCTGATTGCATGCTTTGCAATCGGAGTGATGGGAGTCAGGGAATTTTATCATGGCTTTGAAGAATTAAACATCAAACCATCCTATCTCGTTGCCAATATCAGCATACTGGCACTGTATGCGATCAATCTTTTCGTTCCTGTTAATATAGGATTCTACATGCTTTGGTTTTTTGCCGTTGTTATTATGAGCCTTCTTTATTTATTCAACATTGAAAATAGGGAGCTGTCAGATGCAATGGCTACGATAACAGGAATATTTTATGTGATCTTTTTCTCTTTCCATGTCACCTTGGTTGAACAGGTCAGAGAATATCATCTTTTGGTCTGGCTGATCTTTCTGACCGCATTCGGTACGGATATCATGGCGTATTTTACTGGTTATGCGATCGGAAAACATAAGCTTTGTCCTAAAATAAGCCCTAAGAAGACCATTGAAGGCTCCATCGGAGGAATTTTGGGAAGCGTCATACTATGTGCATTGTTTGGATATTTCTTTGTACCAAGATTGTTACTCCATTGCGTGGTGATCGGGATACTCGGCGGTGTGATTTCCCAGTTTGGTGATCTTACTGCTTCCATCTTCAAGAGAAAAATGGGAATCAAGGATTACGGAAACCTGATCCCGGGACACGGCGGCATTCTGGACCGCTTTGACAGCGTGCTGTTTACTGCACCAATGGTGTATTATTATATTATGCTAGTGATTCAATAACAGTTGCTTTCATAACATACTAAATTTCAGACATTATTCAGACATTATGTTATAATTTAGTTAATATATACTTTGATATCATTTATCAATTTAGGAGTAAAAATGAAAAAACTGGCCATTTTGGGTTCGACCGGTTCCATAGGAACTCAGGTATTGGATATTATTGAGCATAATCCGGATCAGTTTTGCGCAGTAGTTTTGACCTGTGGAAGCAATATCGAACGGTTTTCCGAACAGATCAAAAAGCATAGGCCTTCTCTTGCAGTCGTTAATTGTGAGGATGATGCTGTAGAGCTTGGGAGAAAATTTCCGGATACAGAGTTCATGTTTGGAATGGAGGGACTTGTTGTTGCCGCGGCCAGATCGAATGCCGATATGGTTGTAAATGCCCTGATGGGGATGATCGGATTGGTACCTACTTATTATGCGATCAAGGCAGGTAAGGATATTGCTTTTGCCAACAAAGAAACCCTTGTGGCAGGTGGGGAAATGATTATGAAGGCTGTTTCGGAGCACGGGATAAACCTTCTTCCTGTGGACAGCGAGCACAGTGCGATCTTTCAGGCACTTCAGGGGAATGATCGTAATAGCATCAACCGGTTGGTCCTGACAGCTTCAGGAGGCCCGTTCCGCGGATATTCCATAGAACAGCTGGAAAAGGTCACGGCTGCCCAGGCATTGAAGCATCCAAAATGGAAAATGGGAAGCAAGATCACTATTGATTCCGCGACCATGATGAATAAGGGACTGGAAGTTATAGAAGCAAGATGGCTTTTCGATATGATACCGGATAAGATTGAGATTGTGATCCATCCACAGAGCATTATCCACTCCATGGTTGAGTATAAAGACCATTCGACTATTGCGCAGCTTGGTGTTCCCGACATGAGGGTTCCCATCAGTTATGCGCTTACTTATCCTGAAAGGATGGAAAACCAGATATCAGGTGTTGATTTTTTTGAATTGGGATCACTTACCTTTGAGAAGCCTGATATAAAGACGTTTCGATGCATTAGATTCGCTTATGAGGCTTTAAGAGCCGGAGGAAGCTATCCAATCGTTTTGAATGCAGCAAATGAAGTGCTTGTTCAACAATTTTTAGAAGGCCGAATAAAGTTTTTGGATATTCAGAATACAATCGACAGAGTACTTCAGGAGCACATACCGGTATATAACCAGGACCTCGAAGGAATATTAGAGATAGATAATAAAATCAGGGGGGACTTGAAATTATGATGATAGTATACGCAATTTTGATATTCTGCTTATTGATTTTTGTTCATGAGCTGGGACATTTTATATCCGCAAAATCAGTCGGTATCAAGGTAAATGAATTTTCATTGGGTATGGGACCGCTGCTGCTTCATATGAAAAAGGGGGACACGGAATATTCCCTGAGAGCTTTGCCGATCGGCGGTTATTGCAAGATGGAGGGTGAAGACGAGGAATCCGACGAGAAAGATGCATTTAATAACAAACCATTTTGGGCAAAAGCGATTGTAGTTATCGCCGGATCCTTGATGAATCTGATATTAGCTGTCATAATACTGTCCATTATCATTTTAAATATTGGAATACCGACAAATGTGATCGGAGAACTGACACCGGATCATCCTGCGCTGAAGGCGGGTCTTAAAACGGGAGACGTAATCATTCAAATTGACAATAAAAAAATCAAAGAATGGGAAGATATCACAAGTACCATCGATCAGAGCAAAGGTGACAGCCTGACGATCGTTGTCAAGAGAGACGGCAGGGAACTTCCCTTTGTAACTGGAGTAACAAAAGCTGAGGATGGAAGAAGAGTCATCGGTATCTCGCCTGATTTCAGCAAAAATCCGGCGAGAGCACTGGTCGAGGGTACAAAAAGCACTTATCAGATGGGTGTTAAGATGATAGAAGTCATCGGTCAGCTGATAACCGGCGAAGTATCAACCAAAGCCTTAACAGGACCGGTCGGTATCGTTTATATCGTCGGAGATACCGTTAAGATGGGAATTCTGTATGTTGCAAATCTGACTGCACTGATCAGCCTGAATCTTGCGATCGTAAATATGCTTCCGTTTCCTGCACTGGATGGCGGACGTCTTCTTTTCATGGTGATCAGAAAATTTACTGGAAAAGTGATTTCGGATGAAACTGAAGGGAAGATCCATTTTGTTGGGCTCATGCTCTTATTTGGACTTATGATATATATCACATATCAGGACATAGGAAGGTTTATTCTATGAGCAGGATGGTTTATTGCGGAGAGGTGCCGATCGGAGGCGGAGCTCCTATACCGATTCAATCCATGACGAATACAGATACCAGAAATGTTGCCGCAACGGTGGATCAGATCAAAAGACTTTCCGATGCAGGCTGTGATATTGTACGCTGTGCGATTCCGGATATGGAGGCGGCAGAGGCTTTCAGTTCGATCAAGAAGCAGGTTAAGGTTCCTTTGGTTGCCGACATCCACTTTGATTACCGCCTGGCAGTTATGGCAATTAAAAACGGTGCTGATAAAGTGCGGATTAATCCTGGTAATATCGGTGAAAAAGATAGAGTGAAGGCTGTCATTGACGCTGCCAGGGAGAGAAAGATCCCAATCAGGATCGGAGTGAACTCCGGTTCTCTGGAAAAAGAAATTTTAGAAAAATACAAAGGTGTCACTGCCGAGGGGCTGGCAGAAAGCGCCTTACGAAATATAAAACTGATCGAGGATATGGATTTCAACGATATTGTTGTTTCTTTGAAGTCTTCAGACGTTAAACTGAACTATCAAGCCCATAGGCTGATCTTTGGGAAGATGGACCATCCGATCCATATCGGAATCACAGAAGCTGGAACCATTGAAAGCGGCAAGGCCAAATCTGCCATCGGTATCGGGGCTTTGCTTCTGGAAGGTATCGGAGACACCGTCAGGGTTTCTCTCACCGGTGATCCAATCAATGAAGTACATTTCGCCAAAGAAATTCTGAAAGCGCTGAATTTACGCAAAAGCGCCATTAATTTCGTATCATGCCCGACCTGCGGCCGTTGCAGCGTCGATCTTGCGAAGATCACAGAAGAAGTTGAAACTGCATTAAAACCTTTAGAAAAAGAAATGGGAAAGAAGGAGATGCCTTCTGTTACAGTTGCAGTGATGGGATGTGAGGTAAATGGACCTGGGGAAGCCAGGGAGGCTGATATCGGAGTTGCCTGCGGAAAGGGAAAAGGTTTGATTTTCCAGCATGGGGAAATCAAAAAAACCGTAAAAGAAGAGGATATAGCCAAAGAGCTTATTCTATATTTAAAACAGGAAAGGTCATTAATTTAATTTTAAGGGGGGATTAAAAAACATGTTAACAGGTTTCGAAATGTCTGAGCCACTGATTTGGATTTTAATTGCAGTAATTTTCGCGGTAATAGAGGCCTTTACCATGGGATTAACGACCATTTGGTTTACTGTGGGCGGTGTTGCCGCCTGCGTCGTCGCTTTACTTGGAGGTCCGCTTCTTCTTCAGGGAGTAGTATTTCTAGCGGTATCCATCATTCTGCTGTATTTCACCAGGCCATTTGCAGAAAAAAGGCTAAAAATTGGCCATGAAAAGAATAATATCGATCAGATGATAGGGGAAATGGGACTTGTCACAGAGGATATCATTCCGTTTCAAACGGGCCAGGTGAAGCTGAACGGTCAGATCTGGACTGCAGTGGCGAAAGACAACAACGAAACGATCTGCAAAGGAGAAGAAGTTAAAGTAATCAAAATCGAAGGGGTCAAGCTCATTGTTGAGCCGATGAAAGGGGAAGAGCATGAGTAATATTATTTCAAGTATTGCAATTTTTTTATTGGTCATCATAGCAATTATTTTAGTGGTAACAAACATCAGAATCGTACCACAGGCCAAAGCTTACGTAGTGGAAAGACTGGGTGCATTTCACGCCACATGGCAGGTAGGTCTTCACATTAAAATACCGCTAATCGATAAAATATCAAAAAAAGTATCTTTGAAAGAGCATGTAATAGATTTTCCGCCGCAGCCGGTAATTACCAAGGATAATGTCACAATGGAAATCGATACGGTCATTTATTTTCAGATAACCGATCCGAAGGCATATGCTTATGGGGTGGAGAGTCCGATGGCTGCAATTGAAAATTTGGCAGCTACAACATTGCGAAATATTATCGGAGACCTTGAACTGGATGAATCGCTGACAAGCAGAGAGCTTATCAACACAAAGATTCGTTTGGTATTGGACGAAGCAACGGACCCATGGGGCATTAAAATCAACCGTGTCGAGGTGAAGAACATCGTTCCTCCAAAAGATATACAGCAGGCGATGGAAAAGCAGATGCGTGCAGAAAGAGAACGAAGAGAAGCAATTCTTCGTGCCGAGGGCGAAAAAACATCCGCAGTGCTTATTGCAGAAGGGAATAAACAATCCGTGATCCTGAATGCGCAAGCGAATAAAGAATCCATGATCCTTGCAGCGGAAGCGAAGAAGGAAGCCCAGATCAGAGAAGCCGAGGGTCATGCTGAGGCGATTCTGCTCGTACAAAAGGCGACCGCACAGGGGATCCGTATGCTGGCAGAATCTGAACCTACTCCGCAAGTCATTGCACTGAAAGGTCTGGATGCTTTTGCAGCAGCCGCAGATGGAAAAGCGACGAAAATCATTATCCCGTCGGAGATCCAGGGGTTGGCAGGTCTTGCGACATCCCTGACGGAACTGGTCAATCCGGAAAATACCGGGAAAGGGCAATAACAATAACATAAACAATAATAATAACAATAGCAATTATTACGGAGGCAGTCATTGAAAGCATTAATTGAGAGTAATATCAGTTGGAGCAAGATCGGAAAACATCCAAAAGAAAGCTATGTGTATTCTATTGAAAAGGCAGTTGTCTCAAAAGAGACAGCTGTTCTTTCTATGGATATCAGGCTTAATTTTGTCATACCATTTTCAGATGTATTGAGAATCAAAGAGATCATCAGAAATGAAGTCAGCGGTCTGAAAGGAGTCAGCCTGAACTTCCTATACGAAGATGTGATTCTTTCGGAAAAGGAAATCATCAGGCTCTCCATTGAACATATTATCGACATTATAAACGGCGAATATGCCACAATTACAAAGACAATTTTTCCAAAGGAATTTATATACGAAAACGGAAAGCTTACGATCATGGCGCTGGGGGATGTAGCGGTTAAAGCGCTCAATTCTAAAGTAGCTGCACTTTTTGAGAAGCATTTGAATCGTTTGTTTGGAATAGAAGCTGCCGTTACCTTTACAAACCATGAAGACAACTACAAGGAAACAGCAAAGGAAAAGGCTGAACGTGCAAAGAAGGAACTGGAAGAAGCGGATCTCGCACAGAAGAAAGCAGCCGCCAACGGTACTGCATCAAATGGAGGAGAGAAGACAAACTGGAAAAACAGCAGCAATGGCAACGGAACAGGCGGCGGATGGAGAAGAAAAGAGCATAAGGAAGAACCGATGGTCGGAAACAGGATCATGGGAAAAGTGATCCGTGATGAACCTGTTCTGCTTTCCAGTCTGACTGTGGACAGCGGACTTGTCACCATTGAGGGGATGCTGTTCCGCAAGGATTCCAGGACAATCAAAAATAATAAAAAGCTGGTGACATTACTGATTACAGATAAAACAACATCGGTTTGTGTCAAGCTCTTTACTTCAGAAGAAAAATGGGGAGAAATCGACGGCAATCTGAATCCCGGTGATTATGCTAAAATAAGAGGAAATACAGAATTTGACACCTATGAGAATATCCTTGTTGTAATGGGCAAGGATATTGAAAAGACGGAAATGGAAAGCCGGAAGGACAATGCGGAAAAGAAAAGGGTCGAGCTTCATGCACATACGAAAATGAGCGCCATGGATGGTTTAAATGAAGTATCCGATCTCATCAAGACCGTTGCAGGATGGGGACAGAAGGCTGTTGCCATCACAGATCATGGAGTGGTACAAGCTTTTCCCGATGCAGAGAAAACAGCAAAAAAAGGAAAGTTGGATATCAAAATCATTTATGGCCTGGAAGGCTACCTTTTTGATGATTCCGACGCTGTTGACGGCAAAATCGATTACAAATCCAAGAATACGAATCATGTGATCATTCTGGCAAGAACCCAGGAGGGATTGAAGGATCTATATAAGCTGGTATCCGTTTCTCATCTGGAGTATTTCTATAAAAAACCGAGGATCCCGAAATCGATTCTGACGAAATACAGAGAAGGGCTGATTATCGGTTCGGCCTGTGAAGCGGGGGAGGTTTACCGCAGCATTTTACATAATTTTGGAGAAGCCGAAATCGAGAAAACTGCATCCTTCTATGATTATCTGGAAATCCAGCCTCTGGTCAACAACCAGTTTCTGATCGACAATGGTACTGTTGCAGATCTGGAAGCCCTGAAAGAGATCAACCGGAAGATCATATCCCTTGGGGATAAAATGGGCAAGCCGGTCGTGGCTACCTGTGACGCTCATTATGCGACGCAGGAAGAGGCACTGTACAGGAAAATATTAATGGCCGGACAGGGATACAAGGACATCGAAGGCGACAAAGGCCTTTATCTCAGAACAACACAGGAGATGCTGAAGGAATTTGAATATCTTGGAGAAGATCTGGCATATCGGGTTGTCATAGAAGCATCCAATCAGATTGCCGATATGATAGAAAAAGTTGTGCCGGTTCCAAGCGGAAAATTCCCGCCTAAGATCGACGGCGCAGAAGAAAGACTCAGAAATACCTGTATGGAAAATGCCTGGAGGATCTATGGAAATCCGCTTCCTGAACTCGTGCAGAAGCGACTGGAGCGTGAGCTGGGTTCCATCATCAACCATGGTTATGCGGTAATGTATGTTTCAGCTGAAATGTTGGTGCAGAAATCACTTTCCGACGGTTATCTGGTAGGTTCCAGAGGATCGGTCGGTTCCTCTCTGGCTGCGACAATGGGCGGCATCACCGAAGTAAATCCGCTTCCTCCGCATTATATATGCCCGAATCCAGAGTGCAAACATTCCGAGTTCATCCTCGACGGAAGCTTTGACTGCGGGATCGATATGCCGGATAAGGAATGCCCGAATTGCGGCAAACCATATAAAAAAGATGGGTTCAATATCCCGTTTGAGACATTTTTGGGCTTTGAGGGGGATAAAGAACCAGATATCGACTTGAACTTCGCAGGTGAATACCAGCCGGTTGCTCATAAATATGTGGAAGAGATTTTCGGAAGAGAGAATGTATTCCGTGCGGGAACCATCGGTACAGTGGCAGGTAAAACCGCCTACGGCTTTGTCATGAAATATTTCGAAGAACGGCAGCAACCGGTCAACAAGTGGGAGATCGACAGGCTTACGGAATGCTGTACCGGCGTCAGAAGAACGACAGGGCAGCATCCGGGAGGAATCATTATCGTACCGCGAGGGCATGAAATTTATGAATTCTGTCCGGTGCAGCACCCTGCCAATGATATGACGACCGATATCATCACAACGCATTTTGATTATCACTCTATTGATGAAAACTTGCTGAAGCTGGATATTCTGGGCCACGACGTACCATCTATGATTCGTCAGCTTCAGGATATGACGGGTGTCGATCCTTTGACCGTTCCTTTGAAGGACAAGAAAGTAGACAGCATTTTCATCGGTAATGATGGACTTGATATCAAGGATCCTGATTATAAGTTCGTTCACGGCAGCTACGGCATTCCTGAGTTCGGAACGAAATTTGTAAGGCAGATGCTAGATGACACGCAGCCGGAGATGTTTGCAGATCTGGTTCGTATATCGGGGTTTTCCCATGGTACGGATGTCTGGATCAACAACGCGCAGGAGTTTATCAAGGATGGATCCGCAACGATGAAGGATGCCATTTCCACAAGGGACGACATTATGAACTATCTTATCCTGAAAGGCGTGCCGAACAAGTCAGCCTTTAAAATCATGGAAAATGTTCGTAAGGGGAAAGGCATTACCCAGGAAGAAACAGCCTTGATGGAGGAGAACAATGTACCGGAATGGTATATTGAATCCTGCAGAAGGATCAAATATATGTTTCCAAAAGCCCATGCGGTGGCATATGTAATGATGTCCTACCGTATCGCTTATTACAAAGTATATCATCCGGTGGAGTTCTATTCTGTATATTTCACGACCAAGGTCAGTGAATTCGACGCGGATACGATATTAAAAGGAGCCAAAGCTGTCATAAATAAGATTGGAATGATCGAAGCAAAGGGTAAGAATGCGACGAAAAAGGAAGAGGACGAGGTGACGGTACTGGAAGTTGCTTATGAAATGTATGCCCGGGGATATGAATTCATCCCTGCGGAGATTGGCAAATCAGATGCGACGAAATTCAAAGCAGTCGACGGCAAGGTTTTGCTACCGTTCATTGCATTGAACGGTGTCGGGGAAAGCGCCGCAAAAGCAATCGCCGCTGAATATGAAAAGAAGCCATTTTTATCCATCGATGATATGCGAAACAGGGCGAAAGTCAATAAGACGGCTGTGGAAGCACTTGTCAATCATGGGGTTCTTTCGGAAATTCCGGAATCAGATCAATTAAGTCTTTTTTAAATAAAAAGCTTGCAATACCAAGGTTTTTGTGTTACTATTTATTGGTAGTAAAAAACTTGACTTGTAAAAGCAAAAGAGTGGGCAATCCCACTCTTTCACTTTTGTTATTACGTTTAAAGGGGATTATATGGCAAAGAAAAATATCAAGGATCTGGTGGCGGGAGAGCTTTCTGACTTCTTAAAGGAAAATGAATATGAATTATATAATTTAGAATTTGTGAAGGAAGGAAAGGACTGGTTCCTCAGGTTATATATCGACCGGACCGAGGATGCAGAAGGTGGTGGGATCAGTACGGATGACTGTGAAAAAGTCAGCAGATTTTTAAGTGCCAGAATGGATGAATTGGATCCGATCGAGCAAAACTATTATCTTGAAGTCTCCTCACCGGGAATGGACCGGGCTCTTCTGAAGGAAAGAGATTATGAGAGATATGCCGGTCAATATGTAGATATCACTTTATATCAGGGGCTCAATGGGAAAAAGGCTTACTTCGGAAAACTGGAGGGACTTATTGACGGTAATGTAGTAATAACAGATGAGAAAAATAATAAAATTGAAATACCAATAGAAAAAGTTGCGAAAACTAAACTTGCTGTTATTTTTTAAGGAGGATTATTAAAAAAAATGAACAGAGAATTTATCAAGGCAGTTGAGGAATTGGAGAAAGAAAAAGAAATATCGAAGGACCTTCTGATCGAAGCCATTGAGTCTGCTCTTGTATCTGCATACAAGAAGAACTATGGTACATCTCAGAATGTCAGGGTTAATATTGATAAAGAAACAGGCGACATCAATGTATTTATGAGAAAGGATATCGTTGAAACCGTTGAAGACCATCTTGTGGAAGTATCCATCGAAGAAGCAAGGGAAACCGATCCAAAGTATCAAATCGGTGATGTAATGGAAATTCAGGTTACGCCAAGAGATTTCGGAAGAATCGCTGCCCAGACGGCGAAGCAGGTTGTTGTTCAGAGAATCAGAGAAGCGGAACGCGGAATGATCTATGATGACTACTCAAATAAGCAATCCGAGATCGCGACCGGTATCATTCAGAGAATCAGCAACGATACTGTTTTTATTAATATGGGAAAAACAGAGGGAATCCTTGCGGCAACAGAACAGGTTCACGGTGAAAAATACATGGTGAACAGCAGAATCAAAGTTTTCATCATGGATGTCAAGAAGACTACGAAAGGACCGCAGGTTTATCTTTCCAGATCACATCCGGGTCTAGTAAAAAGGCTGTTTGAGCTGGAAGTCCCTGAAATTCAGGACGGCATTGTGGAAATCAAAAGCATTTCCAGAGAAGCCGGATCAAGAACAAAAATGGCTGTCTATACATCCGACGAAAATGTGGATCCGGTTGGAGCCTGCGTCGGTACAAGAGGAACCAGAGTACAGACGATCGTAGACGAATTATTTGGTGAAAAAATAGATATCATAAACTGGAGTGATAATCCTGAAAAGCTGATCAGCAGTGCGCTCAGCCCAGCAAAGGTGGAAAAGGTCATTATAAGTGATGAGGGTAAATCCGCTACGGTAGTTGTTCCGGATTACCAGCTTTCTCTGGCAATCGGCAAGGAAGGTCAGAATGTAAGACTCGCTGCCAAGCTTTGCGGATGGAAGATCGATATCAAGAGCCATACCCAATACTTTCCGGATGCAACTGACATTGACGATGAAATTGAGTATAAAAATGATCAGAATGAACCGGCCAATATTGACAGTGATGGAATTGTCGAAATAGAAGAACCGGTTGAAACGCCTAAAAAAAGAGGAAGAAAAAAGAAAGAAGTAATTGATATAGACATCGACGAAGAGTAGGCACTTAGAAAAAAGGAGGTGCTTCCATGAAGACAAAAAAATTACCAATGAGGAAATGCGTTGGCTGCATGGAGTCAAAATCAAAGAGAGAGCTGATCCGGGTAGTCGCAATGGACGGAGTCCCGAAAATGGACCTGACAGGCAAAGCGAACGGAAGAGGCATTTATCTCTGCCCAAATACGGAATGCTTTGCCAAGGCGAGAAAAAGGAAAGCCATCGGCAGGGGGCTTGAGATAGAAGTTACGGAAAAAGATCTGGATCTTTTATTTGAGGAGCTGGCTGAGTATGAAAAGCAAAGTTGAAAGCTATCTTGGCTTTTCGGCGAAGTCGAGAAGCTTGATTTCCGGTTATTTCAGCTGCCTCAACGGAATGAAGCAAAAAAAGCTGAAGCTGTTGATTCTGGCCGAAGATCTATCGGAAAACACTGTAAAAAAGCTGACAAAAGCATCATTGGAATATGAAGTACCTTTACGGATTTACGGAAAATCGGAGGAACTGTCAAAAATCACAGGGAGTCACGAACGCGGTGTGTTCGGCATTCTGGATGTGAATTTTGCAGATGCAATATTAAAAGAATTAGACGGGAAATAAACACAAAGAATGGAGGTGTATTATGTCCAGCATAAAAGTATTTGAATTAGCGAAAGAATTGAATATGTCAAGTAAAGATATGTTAGATAAAATAAATTCTATGGGAATCGAAGCCAAAAGCCATATGAGCACACTATCGGATATGGATGTGGTTGCTGTTAGAAATACCGTATTGCGCGGAAAAAGCGGTGCGGAAACGAAAATAGTAAAAGTCGCACCCAAAAAAGTAGAACAAAGTAGTGTTCAGAATGAAGTTAAGGTAGTTGTTAAGGCGGCACCACATCCGAGCATGAGTCCGGAAGCGAGAACTGCGAAGCCACAGTCACAACAGCAGAGACCGAATCAGCCGCCGAAAACAGCTCAGCCTGATTCACCGCACAATACGAACCATCAAAATCCGCAGCAGGCAAGAACGAGTCAGACAAACTCACAGCAGAGACCTGCACAGACAAACTCACAGCAGAGGCCAACAAATCATTCCTCTGCCGAACCACAGCAGCAGGCGAGACCTGCAGAAAGCAGAAATGTTCCTCAGAGGAACACGGAAGCAAGACCAGGTCAGCAGCATCGCACGGATAACAGACCGCAGTATAACGGCAGACCACAGACAAACGACAGACCACAGGAAGATGGCAGACAACCGAGACCAGCACAAGCAAATAACCAGCAGAGACCAGCACAAGGAAATAACCAGCAAAGACCAGCGCAAGGAAATAATAGACCAGCGCAAGGAAATAACCAGCAGAGACCTGCACAAGGAAATAATAGACCAGCGCAAGGAAATAACCAGCAGAGACCAGCGCAAGGAAATAATAGACCAGCACAAGGAAATAACCCGCAGAGACCAGCACAAGGAAATCAACAGCATAAGCCTTTACAGAAACCTGTTCAAAGGCCGAAGCCACAGCCTAAACCGGCTCCAAAACCTGTTGAACCGGAAATCAATCTCGCAGACCTTGCACCAGGCACAAAGATCATCAATGTTCCTATTACTGTTGCAGGCTTTGCTGATCAGATCGAAAAATCAACCTCAACTATTATCATGGCATTGATGAAGCTTGGTATCATGGCAAATATCAATCAGAACATCGACGAAGATACCGTAGTTATTCTGGGAGAAGATCTGGGAGTACCGATTGTTGTAGGAAAAGTAGAAGAAGAGGTCGTGGAAGAAGGGCTGGAGCTCTTTAAAGATAAAGAAGAAGACTTAAAAACAAGACCTCCGATCATTACGGTTATGGGTCATGTTGACCATGGTAAGACATCACTGCTGGATGCAATCAGAAAAACCAATGTTACATCGACGGAATCCGGCGGAATTACCCAGCATATTGGAGCTTCCGAGGTAAATTCCAACGGGCATAAGATCGTATTCCTTGATACACCGGGTCATGAAGCATTTACCGCTATGAGGGCGAGAGGTGCTCATGCAACGGATATCGCAGTCCTGGTCGTAGCAGCTGACGACAGCGTCAAACCGCAGACCATTGAAGCGATCAGCCATGCAAGGGCTGCCAACGTTCCGATCATTGTAGCAATCAATAAAATAGATAAACCGGGAGCAGACATAACCAGAGTAAAGCAGGATCTGACAGAACGTGGTGTTCTTATCGAAGAATGGGGCGGCGACACGATATGTGTGCCTGTTTCCGCGAAAACCAGAGAAGGAATCGATACTCTGCTTGAGATGATATTGCTTCAGGCTGAAGTACTGGAACTTAAGGCAAATCCGAACAGACTGGCTATGGGTACCGTAATCGAAGCCAGATTGGATAAAAATAAAGGACCTGTTGCGACGCTGCTCGTATTAAACGGCACACTTCAATCAGGTATGAGCGTTGTTGCGGGGACTTGCTCCGGAAGAATTAAGGCAATGACAAATTACAAAGGGGATGCGATTCGTAAGGCTGGCCCTGCTACTGCAGTCGAAATCCTTGGACTGACAGAAGTTCCTGAAGCAGGAGACGAATTCAATGCAGTCAAGGAAGATAAAATGGCAAGAGAAATTGCCGAAAACAGAAGAATCAAGCTTAGAGAAGAAGTGATGGCCAGAAATTCCAGCATAACACTGGAACAGTTGTTCAGCCAGATCCAGGAAGGTGAAATCAAAGAACTGAACCTGATCATCAAGGGAGACGTTCAGGGTTCTGTTGGTGCTTTGACGCAATCTCTGGAAAAATTGAAAAATGAGAATGTAAAAGTTAAAATTATCCACACTGGTGTTGGTACCGTTACAGAATCCGATATCATGCTGGCAAATACTTCCGGAGCTGTTATTATAGCATTTAATGTAAGGCCGAGCAGCGCAATCACCACAATGGCAGAACGTGAAAACGTTGAAATCAGAACGTATCGTGTCATTTATGACGTGATAGACGAAGTAGAATCCGCTATGAAAGGCATGTTGGATCCGGTATTTAAAGAAGTCGTAATGGGTAAAATAGAGATCAGAGATACCTTCAAGGTGCCTGGAATCGGAATTATCGGAGGAGCTTATGTCCTTGAGGGAAAAGTTCAGAGAAATGCCCAGATCAGACTTGTAAGAGACGGCATCGTCATTCATGAAGGAAAGATTTCTTCCCTTAAGAGATTCAAAGACGATGTGAAAGAAGTATCACATGGTTATGAATGCGGAATTGGTATCGAGAATTATAACGATATCAAGGAGGGGGACATCATCGAAGCGTTTAAGATGGAAGAGATCGAAAGAAATTAATCAAGATTAGAGGGATGAACTATGGGAAAAGGTTATCGTCAAGGCCGGCTTGGTGAAGAGATCAGAAGGATCGTCAGCGATTTGCTTCTGAAGGAGATCAAGGATCCAAGACTTTCCGGATTAGTGAGCATATCGGCTGTAGACGTAACAGAGGATGGCAGCTATGCTACCTTATACATTACTGTTTTAAAAGGCAGTGCGGATGCTGAAACAAGCGGAGATGAGAAGGAGGAAGTCCTGGCTGCATTCAGGAGTGCGAAAGGACTGATCAGAAGGGAAATCGGCAGGCAAATCAAACTGAGACATGTACCTGATTTATTATTTAAAATGGATACCTCTTTGGAATATGGCAGACATATTTCTAAGCTGATCAATGATTTAGGAATAGAAAAAACGGAAGATGAAGATGAAGAAAAACACACTGGAGCAGATCGGGAATAAATTATTGGAGGCCAATACGATACTTTTGTATCCCCATGTATTGATGGATGGGGATACTTTGGGTTCTTCGGTGGCATTGTGCAAGGCTCTCCGGTCGATAGGAAAGACATGCTTTATTCTGATTGAGGATACGATACCTGCTTATCTGTTATTTCTGGATAAGGGATATTGCACATACGACATCCATGTAATCGAACAGCCGGATGTCTCTGTTGCTGTGGACTGCAGTGATATTGAGCGTTTTGTTAAGCGCCATGAAAAGTTTCTTGAAGGTAAGAACAACGTTTGCCTGGATCATCACCTGACGAACAATTATTTTGCTGACTTCAACTATATCGACGAATATGCGGCGGCAACCGGTGAGATCATTTATCATCTACTAAAAGTCATGGATATCGAAATCGATATTGAGATTGCGGAAGCGATCTATACGGCAATTACGACAGACACCGGGAATTTCCAGTACACAAATACGACAAAAACATCCCATCTGATTACAGCCGAACTTTTTGACATCGGCATTGATCTTGAGCGGATTAGTGTAGAGCTGTACCAGAATATCAGACATGAAAAAATAAGAATTACAAATGAAGTATTGAATACGACAGAAATGTTGTATGGAGGAAAAGCAGACATCGCTTATGTCACCCAGGATATGCTGAAGCAGACCGGTGCCTCGATGGATGAAACAGAAGGCATCATCGAGTCCCTAAGAAACATCAGCGGTGTTGAGATTTCAGCTTTCCTGAAGGAAAACGGAGAGAATGACATCAAGGTCGGCTTCCGTGCCAAAACCTACGGTGATGTTGCGGCAATCGCAAAATCCTTTGGGGGCGGCGGACATCGGAAAGCAGCCGGATGTACCCTTCATACTGATCTAAAGATTGCAAAGGATATGATATCCTCAGCGATCATAAAACAACTGCAGAAAGCCGATCAGACGGCAGAAAAGGGGAAATAGGCAAGGAATATGCTGCAAGACGGTATTATCAATCTCTTGAAGCCTGCAGGAATGACATCACATGACGGAGTCCAGTTTTTAAGAAGATTGACAGGAATCAAGAGGATAGGGCATACCGGGACATTGGACCCGATGGCTGTGGGCGTACTGCCTCTTTGCATCGGCAGTTCGGCAAGAATCACGGAATATCTGGAATTGGATTTTAAAAGCTATCGCTGTGAGATGCAGCTTGGCATGGAAACTGACACCCAGGATATCTGGGGTGAAATCATAACTGACCGAAGAGACAAGTTAAATTCTATAAATGAAGAAGATATTATCACGGCACTTACAACCTTTAAAGGCTTGATTTCACAGCTTCCACCGGATTACTCCGCTGTCAGGGTGAACGGAAGACGTCTTTATGAATATGCAAGGAAAGGCGAGAAAGTAGAAGTGCTTCCGAGAGAAGTATACATAAACAATATTATGGTTAACCATATTGATTTATGCAAAGGAATCGTCACATTTGACGTTGAGTGTTCAAAAGGGACTTATATCCGGACAATCTGCAGCGATGCCGGCCGAATACTTGGCTGCGGAGCTGCAATGAGTTGTCTGATCAGAACAGCCAGCGGAAGATTCACTCTGGATGATACTGTTACCATTGAAGAGCTCATGCAGGGTGATCCGGAACATTATTTGATAAAAACTGATTTTCCTTTGATTCATTTCGGAACTGCCGTCGTGAATCCTGAAAGGGGAAAATGGTTTGTAAACGGCGGACATCTCAGAATGTCGGAAGTAAGAATAGAAAAAGAGCCCGAGTATCAAAATAAAGAAAGTGTGCTTCCGATCAGGAAAGAATACAGGATGGCATATAATATCTATATGGAAAACAGGGTATTTTTAGGAGTGGCATTTTATAATGAAGATTATAAAAAACTGGTTGCTGATAAGATATTTTTTAACGACAGAGACAGGATTTGAGAATTACATGCAGTAGGGTGTTGAAAATGAAACTATTTAACTCATTGGATGAAATCAAAAATATAAAAGAAACCGTGATCGCGCTTGGAAATTTTGACGGTGTCCACAAAGGCCACCAGGAATTGATTCGCAGAACTGTAAAAAGTGCAAGAATGGCTGGACTGAAAAGTGCTGTGTTCACCTTTGCCAATCATCCGAAAAATGTTCTGGCAGGCGAACCTGTAATCAAAAATATATTATATCTGGAGGATAAAGCGGAGATCATCAAATCCCTGGGGGTGGATTATCTGTTTTCTCTAGAATTCACCCCGGAGATCATGCATCTTTCTGCGGAGGAATTTATACAGGTTCTTTTGATCAAAGCCTTTAAAATGAGGGAAGCATACTGCGGCTTCAATTATCATTTCGGATACAATGCGGAAGGAAACCCGGAAATCTTGATTAAAGCGGGATTGGAAAACGGATTTGGCATCCATGTGCTGGAACCGTTCTTGATAGAAGGAAATCTGGTCAGCAGTTCCTTTATCAGAAATCTGATCGAAGAAGGCAGAGTCGTGGAATGTAAAAAATATATGGGCCGGAACTATACCGTCGGCGGAGAGGTGGTCATCGGAAATAAGATCGGAAGGACCATCGGATTTCCAACCTCCAATATCTTGATTGACGAGACTATGGTCACACCGGCGCACGGCGTATATGTCACCTATTGCAATTACAACGGGATCAGGTATCCCGGCGTTACCAACGTAGGAATCAAACCGACCATCGGTGATAATAAAAAAAATATTGAAACCCATATCTTTAATTTCAGCAAAGATCTTTACGGAAAGGAAATCAGAGTAGAATTTCTGGAAAAGATCCGGCCCGAAATCAAATTCAATAATGTAAATGACCTGGCAGCTCAAATTCAAAAGGATTGCATGGAGGCCAGGCGTTGCCACGAAAAGCTTGAAATGAAGCATGCTGCAGAACAGGCAAAAGAACATAAGAATGAAAGTGCAAAAGAGTTGTCCAAGGAACAATTGTTTTATGATTAGAATAAAATAATTGTTGACAAAGTAGGATTTTACCGTTAGGATAGTAAACAATTAAATAAACCAATCAAAATAGTAAAAAAGCTATGATAGAGGAAAGTAGGAATAAAAGAACTACCAGGGATTATCCATCATTAGACTGGAAGTGGATATTAGGAAAGTTATTTTGAAGTTCCCTCTTGAGCTCCAGGCTGAAAGATTTCAAAGTAGGCTTAGGCGTTTTCCCACGTTATCGGGATAGAATATCAGGTGTTCGCCTTGTATTTGAAAATGAGTGCAGTGCATGATTTGTACTGAATTTGGGTGGTATCGCGGAAGATAATTATAACCTTTCGTCCCTTATATAAGGGGCGAAGGGTTTTTTGCTTTATCAGGACTTTTTTACTATGAAAACATCAGTAAAGGAGATGGGAAAATGATTTTTGTATTAAAAAATGGCACAACGCAGGAAGACATCAACAAAATATCAGGATGGCTGAGCCGCTATAATGTTGAGGTATCCCCGATCGTAGGTTCACAGACCACCGTATTGGGAATCGTGGGAGATACTTCTTCTGTGGACATGGACTCAGCTTATCTGCTATGAAAACATCAGTAAAGGAGATAGGGAAAATGTATTTTTGTATTAAAAAATGGCACAACGCAGGAAGACATCAACAAAATATCAGGATGGCTGAGCCGCTATAATGTTGAGGTATCCCCG
>Ga0183099_1000779_pt1 | contig 20884 bp, 16 predicted proteins | sample Biomet1_FD_127788 | JGI IMG/M metagenome (GOLD analysis project Ga0183099, IMG submission 127788) | Microbial communities from bioreactor (seeded with anoxic lake sediment) at LBNL, California, USA - Biofuel metagenome 1 | ecosystem: Engineered > Bioreactor > Anaerobic > Unclassified ...
AAGCAGGGTTTATGGCTGTTTTTTTGTGGAATGAGGTCCCTTATTGGAAAGAAACAGATTTCCCTTTTTCATCTCCGGTGGGAAGATCGATTGTCCTGCTTTTTCCATTAAGAGTGATCGATGCCTGACTCAGGCTGTGTGTCGGGTCTGTATACCAGATTTTGTTTCCTTCGCCCGTTTCCCGTATCAGGTAGATTCCGGCAGTTCCTGCGCTGAAGTCTAGGCCACTGGCTAGCTTGATGCTGACCGGCCGGTAAGTCGTGACGAAATAGACTTTTTCTTTAGGCAAGGCAACGGCCTGGGTTGTAGTGTCGTTGCAGAGGATTTTAAGGGCCGAAAGGTCGAATGCTGCCGTGCTTTCCTTGTCTGAGGCTGGTAATATGAGGTATTCATAGGTCGCATCCTTTGGCCTTGTTCCGTGATCCAGGTGCAGTGAAATTATTTCTCCTTCCACTTTTTCCGGTTTGTACATGCCCATGAAATCAACCCATTGGCCGGCTCTTCTTTCAGAAATTGCTGTGATTTTGGCGTTTTTGAGCACAATGTATCCGGTTTGGTCGTGAAAGAAACGCTGGTTCTTTCCATTGAACGTTTGCCTGCCTTTTATGGCGTTCCATTTGTTTTTGTCAAGCTGGAGTAAATCCTGCTTTTTGAGTCGTTGGTCCATAGCCGTTGTTACCACCAAATTACTGTCGGTTTGTATGCCGGCACCCAGGCAAAGAACAAAATGATCGGTGAAAACCCATACTTTATGTGCTTTCAGTCCGTCGCGATTCAGTTCCATGGCGGTCATGCCCCATTTTCCGTCGGTGACTCCTCCCACGAAAGTTGATTTATTGCGGGGATTATTCCCTTTTAATTGGGGGAAAGGCAGATTGCTCTCATAGGCAGTGACGCCCGGTATTTTTCTCCAGTCCCAGAATGGAAAGACATTCAGGTATTCATTTCCTTTCTCATAGGTATAGGTCGCTCCGTCACCCATATAGAAACCTTTCAGGTTGTCTTCGTTGACCAGCTCCGTCCCGATGACACGGGAAGATGCCATTTTGACGGAAGCCATCCATTCCGGACGGCGGTGAATGGTCTGGTCGGATTCCCAAAAGTGCTTGTGTCCTGTAAAGGTGTTTTTGGCAGAGGTAAAGTTCTCATTGAGAATGTTCTCATTGGTTTTCAGACAAGTGGGCTGACCGCTTTTTGCCAAACCCTGAGCGGAATATGCCACTGTCAGAGTCTTGTGTATCTGTGCATTGTGAAAGAGCTGGCGGTCCAGTCCGTTGATGTCCATATATCCATGCCAGAGAATCCAGCGGTATCCTCCCTCCAGAAAAGAATTCAGTATGGACAGCTGCTTCTGGTCCAGAGCCAGTGTGGTGCCTACAAACAGTTCTGAGTAAAAGCTCATGCTGGAAATGAAAGAAAGTCCATAATTGCCGAATTGTTGTTGTGGCCCATGCTGATGGAAACTCCAGTCGTTTTTGATGCCTTCGGGCTGATTGGTCACAATTTCAGAAAAGATGTTGTCGCGGGCTTCTTTGGCCAAGGTATAATTGTTTTCAAACAAAGCACGGGTCAAAACATTCCCGGCTTGCCAGACTTTGTTTTGCCCTGTTCTTCCAAACTGGCACTGGTTCATTACCCGTATGGCTTCCATTTTTTCTTCCTGGGTAAGTTGGTCTTCAAAGAGAATAAAGGCTGAACCCATAGTTTTTGGAATGCCAATTTCGTTGTACCACCAATTCAGACAAACAAGCTTTTTGGTGAACCAGAAATTCAGGGCCTGATGTATCGTTGCTGCAATCTTTTCAGAATGGTAAAAATCGTTGCCCGGAGTGGCATAGAGCCTGGTCAATTCTAATATGCGCTCTGCATGAATTTTAGGTTCCCAGCCGGAGCGTTTCGAATCCTGATAATTGATGTCCGGCCATGATCCGTCTGGGTTTATGGCTTGCACGTAATCGTTTGTTTTCTTCAGGTCTGAAGGTAGAAACTGATGCAGTTCCACGACGGCTTGGTCTGATATTTCGTTTTCGGGCTTCATCTTTTTCAGAGCCTGAAACAACGTTGGTGATTCGGCGTTGGCAAAAAGAAGGTACTGTGTATAATTTTGTTTGATGCGGTTTAGCTCATCGGATTGCGATTGTGTTTCGTTTTCCGCCCTTAGCGGTAATATCATCAGCAGGAAAGCGATGATTGGCAGACAGTTTCTCATGAATATTTTAAGGTGTTTGGTTATTTAAATGCGAAAGTATTGGTTTTGATGCTGAAATGCAAATGAAAATAAAAGTGGCTGTACTTCAAGAAATACAGCCACTTCCCTGGTAGAATTGTTTATTTGTGTTTGTTATAGTTTGAATTTCCCTTTATGAACAAATCCTTCCTGATCGGTGGCCTGATACAGGTAGACTCCGGATCCATAGGCGGAAAGGTCCAAGGTGAGATGTGTCGAATTTATACCGTCTTTACTGAAAGCCTTTTTCCCGGTAAAGTCGTAAACGTTGATCGTGCTGATGTTTGTTCTGGACAGAAGGTCGAAAACACCACGGGTGGCTGTGTTGCAAAAAATGAATGAAGCCTTTTCCGTCAGATTGTCTTCCAGCCCGGTTGTCGTACCTTCAAACGCCCTGAATTCGATGACACTGGCCCAGTCTCCTGTGTAATCAGCAGCCCCGGTTACTGTAAGCCTGAGGTATCTGGCGTCCTTCTGGGTGAAAGTATCGGAGACGGGTGCCGTGCTGGAACCAGGGGTTGTGTTTGCGGTACGGTCTACCAATGTTTCGTAGGTGTCGGTGGCCAGTTTTTTGGATTCGACCTTGTATTTGTAAGCCCGGTCGGCGTAAAAAATCAGTTCCGTCTTTCCTACTTTCTGCACCGACCCCAGATCGATTTCGATCCATTGAGGATAGACCTGCGCCGACCATCTGGTGTAGATACTGTTGTCTATGGCAGATTTGGCAGGATTGTCTGTCTGAGGTTCGCTGGAGGCGGTTACCGTTTTGTTGTAAACCAGGTTCCCGGCCACCTCGGAAGAGGTAGTTCCTTTGACGGTGATGGCATGAGTGGCTGTGAGCCAACCGGCAAAATGATCCTCACTTCCGTCCTCAACCCTGTTTTCATTCAGTACGTAGTTTTGTACGTTTGGAACGGAATATCCCAGTTTCGTATATCTGTTGAGCAAGATTTCATAGGGTGCGCTGTGCCTTGCCCAGTTGGAGTCGGTATAGTAAGTGCCTTTGACGGAAGTGAGGTAAGCTTCTGCTCCTGTTCTGAGGCGTTTGCCTGTTCTGGTGAAAAGGGTGGTGTCCCCTTGCTGATAGGCAATTTCTGCACATTGGGTCATTCCGATAAGTACATATTGGGAGTGGACAAAATCCCGGGTCAGCTCAGGAATTTCACCATTCACCGTAATTTGGTCTATCTGGCCTGTCACATGATTGTATCCGCTGTCGTACAGGCTCTTGTTGTTCAGAAAAACGCCGGCCGACATGAGTGCAAGATCTTTGGATATGAGCCAGTTGGCAGTCTGGTAGATGTTGCCGTTCACATAGGGAAGTACTTTTTGCACAAAGGATTCGAAATAAGTGGACGACCAACCGGATGCTCCGTTGTTGTAGTACTTAAGTATTTCAGCTCCGGCTATCCAGATGGGCAGGGCCCAGGATGCTTCCAGCGTTGACTGGTAGGGATGGTCTGTTTCGGAGATGAGGCTGTTGAATGTTTTTCCCCAGGCATCGGCTATTTCGATGGCCTTGTCCCTGTGTGCCGTATTGCCCGTCACCACCCATTTGATGGCATGGATGTACAGGGCGTGGGCATCGTTTCTGAAAGCTGCCTCTTCCTCGTTACCGCCGGAGGCAATGACGTGAACGTCTGCATAGGGGGTTGGTTTGTAAGACAGGTCTCCTTTGGATTCTGCTGCCAACTTGTTGTATCCTGCAATTCTCGGATCACCGTTTTGCGTTGCGACCGATTTCTTGAGAGAGTCCAGTTCTGATTGGCAGCTCAGTACGCCTGGATGTGAAAAAATCGTTGCTGCGTGAGAATGAAAAGTCAGGCACAATGCGAAAAGGAGTAAACCTGATCCGAATTTTTTTTTCATGACATGAAACCGATATCGATGTGTATTCTACTTATAAATAAGGCCTGTAGCCGGCGTCAAAAATATTCATAGATTTTGGATGCTGATCATACCGAATGTCCATAAGTGGAATTTAATTTTCAGTAAATGTTGTTAGTATGCTTAATTTAAGCAGTTTGAACAAAAATGTCTCGGTTTGAAAAGTGGTTGACCAATTGCAAACAGTTGTCATCTTTTTCACCGATAATGGAAAATCAGTTGTAATTTTGCAAAAACAATCAATACGATTTTTTGATGAAAGTAGAAAAGACAAATGCAGCCAGATTGCTGGACAAAGCCAAAATAGCCTACGAGCTCATCCCCTATGAAGTCGATGAGTCGGACCTGAGTGCGATTCATGTAGCCGGGCAGCTCGGGGAACCCATTGAAAAAGTGTTCAAGACCTTGGTTCTGAAAGGCGATAAGATTGGCTATTTTGTTTGTGTAGTGCCTGGAGCAGAAGAGGTGGATTTGAAGAAAGCCGCCAAGGTTTCGGGAAACAAAAAGTGCGACATGATTCCAATGAAAGACCTGCTTTCTGTTGCCGGATATGTTCGTGGGGCTTGTTCTCCCATTGGGATGAAAAAACGATATCCAACCTATATCCATGAAACGTGCCTTGGTTTGGACAAAATTTATGTCAGTGCCGGCCAGCGCGGATTGCAACTGAAGCTTGCTCCCAGGGATTTGATTGATTTGGTTGGAGCGGAGGTTGATTTTCTGATAGCCCTTCCACAGGAATAAACGATAAGCAAGACCGAACGGTTTTGTCCTTTCAGTCTTGCCTCTCGCGTTCTTTTTGGTTTACTTGCCAGGTATGTAACTTTTCAGGGCATCCACGTATTCCTGAAAAGCCTGTATGCCTTCCTGGGTGATTTTACAGACCGTTCTGGGTATTTTCCCCTTAAATGTTTTGGCAACCTCCACATAGCCGGCTTTGTTCAATTTGTCGATCTGTACACTCAGATTGCCGGCAGTGGCACCGGTTTGTTCTTTCAGATAGACGAAGTCGGCTTCTTCAAAGGAGAGAAGCAGCGACATGACGGCCAGCCTGAGTTCTGAGTGCAGTATGGGATTCAGCTCTTTGAACATGATTTAAAGATTTTTTGTTGCACGATTTGCAAGATGTCCGGGTATGATCATGGATACAAGTACCATGAAGGCAAAGGCTATCATTTGCCATTGCCAGAGATCTCCTTTCAGAAACAGGATGCTGTAGGCGGCGATAAATCCAATGATTCCGCCCATAACAACTGGTTTTGCCCTTATAACCATACCTGTTAAAGTAATACCGATAGAAACCATTAAACTTTCAACAAATAGGATTGGAAAAGCACCGAACATCCCGGCAACCGGAACGACCATGCAACTGATGCCGATAACGATCCAGATACTCGAAATGACCCTGTCAATGATTGTTTTGGCTTGTACATCTTTTTTTCTGTAGTACCGGAGTGTCAAGGGATAGCCAATCAGGGGCAAAAGCCACCATAAAAAGCAAACCATCGGTGTGCCGAAAATCTGATAGGCGGTAAAAACGCTAATCGCTACCAGGAAACAAGTATAACCCCATATAAGAAACATGGACCCGCTTTTGGCCTTCATTTTTTTCTGAGCATTGAGTATCATCTGGGAAATTAGCTCCAGACTCTCTTTTTCATTCAATAATTTTTCTTCCACGATTGTTTTGTTTTTTTGAATCATTAAACTGGTAAATTATTTCTGAATCGACTCCGGTACAAATATAAACAAGTTTATGATATAAACTACATAATAATATAAACTTTTTTCATTTTTTTCTGGTTTTCAGAAAAACGCCTGCTGTAGAAGCTTTAGTCATCATTTTTATCTGTTGTGTACCGATATACGTTATTCAACAATTTTTGTATCTTTGCAGCGCATTGGTTCACTAATCCATACGGAAAAGTGATGAAAAGGGAATCCGGTGAGAATCCGGAACAGTCCCGCTGCTGTAAGCTCCAGAATGCGTTTTCGAAAAACTTTTGCCACTGTCGTTCCATGCCGGGCGATGGGAAGGCTTCGAAAACCGGAGTAAGTCAGAAGACCTGCCATGCGTTTAGTTTCAATAGCTTTCGCGGAAAGAGCTACGAATTCGGTGTCCCTGTTTTTCTAAAACCGTTTTTATAGAAATCCTGCCTGGAAGCTGTTTTACAGTTAACCGAGGAGTATGAAGGTGCATGGTTTCCGTATTTTTGGATTTGTTTTGCTGAATGCGTTTGCATTTGGTGGAAGGGAAGAGGTTTGTGCCCAGATCAAGACACCGGTGTACGACCTGTATAACGAAACAGCTTCAACTTTGGCCGACAGCATTCCTGTTTACAACATTGGCGAGGTCATAATTTCCAAAGATCAGAAAGACAAGGAATATCGTGCCGTGACTCCTTTACAGATTTTTGACAGGAAGGCACTCTCGAATGTCAACGCCTTGCAGGTTTCCGATGCCGTCAAGTTTTTTTCCGGGGTTACGGTAAAGGATTTCGGAGGTATAGGTGGTATGAAAACCGTTTCTGTGCGGAGCATGGGGGCTCATCATACGGCGGTGGCTTACGACGGTATCACCATCACCGATTGCCAGACAGGCCAGATCGACATCGGTCGTTTTTCCCTGGAAAATGTGGATATGCTTTCCCTGAATATTGGAGATGGAAACACCATCTTCCAACCGGCAAGGATGTTTGCGTCGTCCGGTTTGCTGAATATTCGGACAACCAGACCTGTATTCGGTGAGGCCGATCGTTTTCATGGTAAGGTTGGATTCAAGGTGGGATCCTTTGGCCTGCTTAATCCAAGCCTGACTTTGGATAGCCGGTTGAGTAGCAGTTTTGACCTGAATTTTTCGGCAGAACTTTTGAACTCAAAAGGCGATTACTCATACAAACTTTTTTATGCGGACCAATCGGATGCCTTTACAACCAAGGTGCGCAGCAACAACGGAGTGAAAACCTATAGGGTGGAATCTACCCTGTTCGGGCATTTCAAGGGAGCCCGTCAGCTTGAAGTCAAAGGCTATTACTATCAGTCCGACCGAGGTCTGCCTGGTGCTGTGGTTCTTTACAACCCTTATTCTTCCCAGCATCTTTGGGATAAGAATGCCTTCTTGCAAGCCCATTATCAACGGGACCTTTCCGGAAAATGGGCTTTTCAGGCAAACGGAAAATACAACTGGAGCTACCAGCGCTATCTGAATCCCGATTATCTGGGCTCTACGGGCAAAGAAGACAATTCCTACCATCAGGATGAAACCTATCTATCCTCTTCTCTGCTTTTCAGAGCTTGCACTGGGCTTTCGTTCGCCTTTTCGGCCGATGCGGCATTGAACCGAATGCAATCCGATCTGTATGGCTTTGCATCGCCGACCCGATATACCGGTTTGACCAACCTGTCGGCCAAGTATCTGACCAATTGGATGATACTTACAGCAAATGTTTTGGCTACGGCTGTTGGTGAAAAAAGGGATGGTGCCGATGCAGCTGCTGATTACCGGAGGCTTTCACCTGCTTTCAATTTGTCGGTTCAACCCTTTTCCGGTCAGGATCTCCGTTTACGCGTATTTTATAAGGAGTCTTTCCGTATGCCGAGTTTCAATGATCTGTATTATTCAGCCATCGGAAATACCGACCTGAAACCGGAAAACAGCAGACAGCTTGATTTTGGACTGACGTACGGCCCGTTTTTGAACAAAGCCTGGCCCCAGCTGGTGCTGACGGCTGATGTCTATTGCAATAAGGTGTCCGACAAAATTATGGCCATACCTACCAAAAATATTTTTATCTGGAGTATGACCAATCTGGGGAAGGTCGACATTCAAGGTTTGGACCTGGCTTTATCCGTTTCTAAATCCTTGACGAAAGGCTATGAATTGTCTGCCGCCGTAAGTCATTCCTATCAGCGGGCGCTTGACGTGACAGACGTTGCAGCCAAGGAATACAGAAACCAGATCGCCTATGCCCCGAGAATTTTTGGCTCGGGACGTCTGGCACTCGGAACGCCTTGGTTGAAAGTGGCTTACGCCATGCTCTATTCGGGTCACCGCTATGTGACCGGTCAAAATCTGGAACAAAACGATCTGGCCGGATATGTGGATCATTCTCTTTCGGCCGAAAAAGATTTTTTGTTGTTTGGTTACAGGATCGACCTTCGTGGAGAGGTGCTGAATCTGTTGAATGAAAATTATGAAATTGTCCGGAACTTTCCTATGCCTGGCCGGTCGTTCCGGGTTGGTCTGAAAGTGGCATTTTAAAGAAGCGACGATGAAACGTAAAACAATCTATAATTTATTAATTATCGTGGCGTTTGCACTGGCTGGCTGCGACGATCTGGAGTCTTTTGTGCCGGAAAATTCCACAACGGTAGAAGACGGAACAGGGGGACTCTATATCCTTTGCGACGGCAATTATTCGCTCAACAACAGCACGCTTGCCCTGTACAACTTCAACAGCAGTACGCTCAAAACCGACATATTCCAGTCGGTCAATAAACGTAAGCTTGGCGATACGGGTAACGATCTTCAACGCTATGGTTCCAAGATTTATGTGGTGGTGAATGCCTCTAGCCAGATTGAAGTATTGGATGCCAGAACAGGACAGGGCATCAAACAAATACCCCTGTTCGACGGAACGAAAGCCCGTCAGCCCAGATACATCGCTTTTTGGAAGGGGAAGGCCTATGTCTGTTCTTTCGATGGAACAGTGGCAAAAATAGATACGACCAGTCTCGAGACGGAATCCTTCATCACGGTGGGACGTAATCCTGATGGTATCGCAGCCAGCAACGGAAAATTGTATGTATCCAATTCCGGCGGGCTTGATTATGCCAGTAGTCTGGGCTATGACAATACGGTTTCTGTTATCGATGCTTCCACTTTTTCGGAAACAAAACGCATCACGGTGGGGTTGAATCCTGGTCGGATTAAGTCCGACAGTTACGGCTCTGTGTATGTGGCTGTCCGAGGTGACTACAAATCGGTTGCCGGAACCTGGAAATGTATTGATTCCAGGACTGATCAGGTGGTAGCCGGCTACAACCTGCCGGTGACCAATTTTGACCTATACGGAACCAAAGCCTATCTGTACAGTTATGACAACGATAGTAAGAAAAGCTGGATTAAGGTTTTTGACCTGAAAGCCAAAGAGGTGGTTCAGGAGTCTTTTATCAAGGACGGAACCGAAATAACAACGCCCTACGGTCTCAATGTTAATCCGGCCAACGGCGATATTTATATTACGGATGCCGGCAATTACGTGTCTCTCGGAGATGTGCTCTGTTTTAGTCAGGATGGTTTGCTGAAATACAGGATAGCCAATGTCGGTATCAGTCCCAATACGGTTTTGTACGTGGAGGACTATGCCGAAGGAGGTTCCGTGGAAGAAGATACTGCGACCACCGAAAACAAGTACCTTTATAAGGTGCTTGATTACACGCCGGCTCCCGGTCAGTTTATCGGGACTTATCCGGTGTATAAGCCGGGAGAATCCGATGCATCCATGCTGGCCAAAGCCGAGGCTTTGCTAAAAGGTAGTTCCGGCGGACTTGTTACGCTTGGGCGGTACGGCGGCAGCCTGACTTTTGCGTTCAAGAATGCCGTGCGTAACGTGACAGACAGCAAGGATTTCAGGATTAAAGGCAATGCATTCAGCAATTCGGCAGAACCAGGCATTGTTCAGGTCTCCGTGGATGCGAATCACAACGGACTGGCCGATGATGTCTGGTATGAACTGGCTGGATCCGAATATAGCAAAGCCACCACGACCAAGAATTTCAGCATCACCTATTATCGTCCGTCTTCTCTTTCTGACAGCGTGCTTTATCGCAACAGCCTTGGAAAGACGGGGTATGTGAATGCCTCCTATCCAGTCTGGAAGGGCGATTCCATTGTTTGTAAGGGAATATTGCTGCCTCCAACCGCGGTACAGAATGCCACAGGCTATTGGGAACTCTGCAATCTTGACTGGGGTTATGCCGATAATCAACCCAATCAATCGGACTTGTCCTGCTTTGACATAGAATGGGCGGTTGACGGCAACGGCAAATCTGTTCATCTGGATGCGATCGATTTTATCAGGGTCTATACCGGAGTCAACCAAAATGCTGGTTGGATAGGTGAATTGTCTACGGAAATAGCCGGTGCAGAGAATCTTCATCCATAGAATCAAAAAAAAATTAGAGTGAATGACTTTCTTAAAGTGCCTGAAATAGAGTGTTATAATGCTTATTGCCTCCATTTACTTTAAAAAAAATCTTTCTTTTTAGTTGCGGCGTTCTGAACCTTGAACTTTTTTACAATGGCTTTTGTTTATTATTTGAGTTCATTTCGTAAGTACTTATGCTATCCTGCTTTAAGCTTAATACTTCCTGTTTGGGTTTATTAGGTGGGAAAGCATTAAAAGATATCTTTTGAAGCCGATGGCGGCTTTGAAACGATAGGGCAAGAGGGTGGTAAAAAAGGTATAGGTTAACAATTAAGTTGTTTATTTAGGAAATTAGAAATGAGCGGTTTTCTTTACCTCTTGGGCCGCATATCAGTAAGAACCCAAGGCCCTGCCGGTCAGGTAAGGCTGGGGGACCACAAGGTTCATCTCTCTGTTTGTTTCAGATGACAGCTTTTTCTTAGGAAAGGGCTGTCATCTGTGGTTTATAAGATTCTTTGTTCAGGATTCTAAATCTGGTTTCATGAGTACTCCGTAATTTTTTTTCCCATCTGTCTTGATGACGATGGGTTTGCTGAAACGGATGTGTCGCAAATAGTCGTTTTCGTACATGGCCGGTTGGTTGTGCAGGTACTCAAAATCGCAGAAATCTTCTGTGCTGCCATAAGCGATGGTGTAATAGCTTACTCCAAAGGATGTTAAGTTTTGGAAAAAGTGGGTACCCTGACTTGGATCTATCTGGTAGTTGGAAAGTCCGGTTTCCACGATCAGGCGGGCCGATGCGATGTGCGGCCACTTTACGGGGATTCCAAGCCAGGTGTCGCTGGAACCCCACCGTCCGGGACCGATGAGCACGTATGGACGTCCTTCTTCGGTGAGCTGCCGGTTTATTTTGTCCACTTCGTAAGCGGTCAGTTGGTTTTTGGATGCCTGAAAACTTTCCGGCTTAATGTACACCAGATCGTATACATCGTTATCAATACCGTGTCCCAGGGCATTTCTGGTTTTCAAAATGGATTTTTCTGCAGGAATAGCCTCAATGTCTTCCTCCAGCATTTCCTGTGTGTCCACGATGGGTCGAATCTGCAAAAGGTAGAATGTGCTGTTTCCGTTCTCATCCAGGCTCAGTTCCACCGCAAATTCGATTTCCACCGGGCGTCCCATTTCCTTTTGCCCAAGTACGAGGACTTTCTCCAGAATTTTAGCCAGGGGAAAGGTTTCGTTTTGCAGGATGTGGGCGAAGGAGATGACCTTTCGGCCTGCACCCCAAATGCCTTCACGCAAGACATTGTCGATATGGTCGTAGGTCGATGCAATCTGATCCAGCGTACCGTCTTTCTCGGCTTCCTGAACATTCACTTTCTTGAGGTTCTGCCCGTCGTCGGTGTTCAGGCTGAAATCCTTGTTACTCAGATCCAGGCAAAGGAAATGTGTCTGCGTTTCACGGAGCGCAAAGTCCAGCGAGCTCATTTGCAGGATACTGTGTTGATGCTTGGGAGAGAACCGGAGGGTGACGCCGCCGTCAACGATGTATTTCCCCAATCCCAATGCTACGTTGGCTATGCCGTCGGCCGCCGTTTCGTAGCCTATCGGATAGTAGTTCAGGGAACGGGCTACGCCCGAAAATGTAGGATAGTAGTGGTCACCATAGGTGTTTCCGCAAACCTCTTCCAGAATAATAGCCATTTTTTCCTGGTCAATGACGTTGGAGGTTGCTGTCATGTAAGCCTTGCTGTTCTTGAAAAAAACGGAGGCATAAACGCCTTTGATAGCCTTCTTAAGCATGCTCAGCACTTTCTCTACATCTTCATCCCAGGGAATCATATAAGTGGAATAGATACCGGCGAAAGGCTGGTAGTGTGCATCTTCCAGTAAACTGGAAGAACGTATGGCAATAGGTTTCTGAACAACGTTGAGAAAAGCCCTCAGATTGTCGTTGAACCCATCCGGTAAATGCGATTCTACGAAGACCTTCAGAATTTCTTCGTCGGAAGCGTCCGACAGGGCGGTTTTGTATAAGAGGTTACTTTCCATGAACTGGTCGAAAATGTCGGTGCACAAAACCAGTGTTTTAGGAATGCAGACATTGACTCCCTCAAAGTCACTCAATTCCACATGACGTTTTACCAGACCGTCGATGAAAGCCAGGCCACGGCCTTTGCCGCCCAGAGAACCTTCCCCGATGCGTACGAAGTTGGAATATTTGTCAAAGCGGTCTTTTTTGAATTCGGCGATGACACCCCGGTTTTTGGTACGACGATACATTACGATGGCATCGAAAATGATTTTTCTGGCCTCCATGGTGTCGTCGTATTCCAGAATGGGAACCCCTTCGATGAATTTGGCTATCGGAAACATGGCCCGTGAATACAGCCAGCGGGAAGCATGGTTGCGGCCAAGGTGATAGCGCAGGGAGTCGTCGGGAATCTTGAATATTTGTTCTTGTAGGTCTTTCAGATTTCTGATCCTGGCAATTTCGGCACCAGTAGCAGGATCCCTGAACACAAAATCTCCAAAACCGAAGGTATCGGTCAGCAGTTGACGCAGCTCCTGTGGAAAAGTCTTGGAAGCTTTGTCTATGTATCCGGCTTCGAGCTCTCCGGCGTATTTTTTGTTGATGCAATCCGAGGAGTTGAAGATGATGGGCAGGAAGGCATCGCTGTTCCTGACCTTGCGACAGAACCGAATGCCGGCTTCCTTGTCCTTTACACCGTCCCTGTTGAAGCTCATGTCGGAAATGACACCTAACATGTTGTTTCGGTATTTTTTGTAAATGGTGCTGGCTTCTTCGTAGCTACGTGCCAACAGAATTTTGGGCCGTCCCCTCATCCTCAGCATTTGCTGGTGCCCGTTCAGCGCTTCTGTAGCAAAGTTTCTGGATTGTTCCAGTACAAACTTGTAGAGGTTGGGCAGAATGGACGAATAAAAGCGGATGGAGTCTTCCACCAGCAGGATGACGCGTACTCCCACCGATGCGATATCCTGATCCACGTTCATTTTATCTTCGATGAGCTTGATGATGGCCAGCAGCAGGTCGGTGTTTCCCAGCCAGCTAAAGACGTAGTCAATGGCCGAAAGATCTGCTTTGGCCATATACTTGGATACTTCCCTGGAAAACGGTGTCAGTACCACGATCGGTATTTCGGGATAGTCGGCCTTGACGGTCTTGGTAATCTCGAAACTGCTGTCGTGCATGTCGCCTGGCATGCAAATAACAAGTTCATAGTTGTTTATCCTCAATTCCTCAAGTGCTTCCTTATCGGTGGATACCTGTGTGAAGCGGGGGGGATAACGCAGGTTGAGCGACACGTATTCGTTAAAAATCTGTTCGTCCACCCGTCCGTCGTCTTCCAGTGTGAAAGCATCGTATTTGCTGGCAATCAGCAAGACGTTGTAGATGCGTCTGGTCATCAGGTTGGCAAACGAGGTGTCCTTGAAATAAAGCTTCTTGAAGGATGGTGCAGAGTTCATAGTATTCACAGGTCTATGAAGACAAATTTAATCATTATTTTTTGCTCTTTGGATGTTTATTCCTTAAATTTGAAGGTAAGTAAAGGCGAAAGCGTTCGCATTTTGCAACGATGCAAGTTACAGTATTAATTAAAATTGGTTGGTATGAATATTAAGCAATTTATGGCCGGTCTCGAATCCAGACATCCGGGAGAAAAAGAGTACCTGCAGGCCGTACAGGAAGTTCTTATCAGTGTAGAATCAATTTATAATCAGCATCCTGAGTTCGAAAAAGCCAAGATACTGGAACGTCTGGTCGAGCCTGACCGGATCTTTACTTTCAAAGTGCCCTGGGTGGACGATGCCGGAAATATTCAGGTAAATTTAGGTTACCGTGTTCAATTCAACAATGCCATAGGTCCTTATAAGGGCGGTCTTCGTTTTCACGCATCCGTAAACCTTTCCATTCTCAAATTCCTGGGTTTCGAACAGACCTTCAAGAATGCTCTGACTACCCTGCCCATGGGTGGTGCCAAAGGTGGTTCCGACTTCAGTCTCCGAGGTAAATCCAATGCGGAAATCGAACGTTTCTGTCATAGTTTTATGCTTGAGCTTTGGCGGAACATCGGTCCAGAAACCGATGTGCCTGCAGGCGATATAGGTGTGGGAACCCGTGAAATAGGATATCTTTATGGTATCTATAAAAAGCTGGCCCGTGAAAATACCGGTGTCTTTACCGGTAAAGGCCTGGAATATGGAGGATCGTTGGTTCGTCCCGAAGCCACAGGTTTTGGAGGTCTTTACTTTGTACGTCAGATGCTGGCAACCCAGGGACTGGGTATAGAAGGCAAGACCATTGCCATCTCCGGTTTCGGCAATGTAGCATGGGGCGCGGCGACCAAAGCTACCCAGATGGGAGCTAAGGTGGTGACACTTTCCGGTCCTGACGGCTATATTTACGACAACGAGGGCCTGAACCCTGACAAGATCAATTTCATGCTTGAACTTCGTCAGAGCAACAACGATGTCATAGCTCCTTATGCAGAAAAATTCGGGGCAAAATTTTTCCCCGGGATGCGTCCATGGGAACAAAAGGTGGACATTGCTCTTCCTTGTGCCACCCAGAATGAACTCAGCCTGGACGATGCCCGGAAACTGATTGCCAACGGAACGATCTGTGTCGGAGAAATATCCAATATGGGTTGTACACCCGAAGCCATCGATGCTTTTCTTGATGCCAGAATCCTGTATGGCCCCGGAAAGGCCGTCAATGCAGGTGGAGTTGCCACATCCGGTCTGGAAATGACGCAGAATGCCATGCATCTCTCCTGGTCGGCCGATGAGGTGGATGCCAAATTGAAACAGATCATGGCCAGCATTCATGAGCAATGTGTTCAGTATGGCAAGCAGCCGGACGGTTACATCAACTACATGCGCGGAGCCAACGTCGCCGGTTTTATGAAAGTAGCCAAGGCGATGCTCGACCAAGGCTTTCTGGGCTAAAATGGTTACCTTTGCCTCAACAACATTCCAAAAATGCTGACACAGGCTGAAAAAGATTTTGTGCAGGAACACCTGCACGCCGATGTTTCCGCCCTGGCCTTCAAGCTGGGGCGGTTCACCCATATGAACGCAGCTTTGGTGCTCCGGCAGATTGCAGGCTATCAGTCCATCGAATACAAGATTCCTTCCTGGTACAAAAGGCTGGATTTGCTTTTCCCAAAATCGCTTTCACTTGAACAATGTTCCTCAGAGGCTACTGCAATCTACAAACAACAGTTGGTTTCCCACTTGCCTGATATTCATACGATGGCCGATCTAACCGGCGGTTTCGGGGTGGATTGTTCCTTTCTGGCCGTTTTAATGAAAAAAGCCTTGTACGTGGAAAGGCAGGAAGAGCTTTGCGGGATAGCCGAAAATAATTTCAAAGTGCTGGGCTTGCCGCAAATAGAGGTTTGCCAGGGCGATGGGGTGGAAGTTATCCGCAATCGACCGGTGGACCTTATTTTTCTGGATCCTGCCCGTCGTGACAGCAAAGGTGGAAAGGTGGTGGCCCTTTCGGACTGCGAGCCCGACCTGATCCGTATCAAACCTATTCTGCTGGAAAAAGCAACTTATGTCTTGGTGAAGCTCTCTCCGATGCTCGATTTGGCCCTGGCGTTGAGAGCCCTGCCCGAAACGGTGGAGGTTCATGTGGTGTCGGTCGATGGGGAATGCAAGGAACTGCTGTTTTTGTTGAAGTCCGGTGTTATCTGTACAGAGGCTGAGCCCCGGATTCATTGTGTCAATCTGCGAACTGTTGGAGCTTTCCAGGCTTTTTCTTTTAGGAAAGGCGAGGAACAGGCCGCTTCCTGCCGCTTTACCGATATTCCGCAACGTTATTTGTATGAGCCGAACGCTTCTTTGCTTAAAGCTGGAGCCTATTCCATACTGACGCAAGTTTTTGATGTCTGCAAATTGCATCCCAACAGCCATCTGTATACATCAGACAGGCTTATATCCGATTTTCCCGGCAGAATTTTCTCTGTGGAATCCTGTTTTTCTTTCCATTCTAAAGAAATCAAAGCGCGCTTTTCCAAAGGTTCCAAGGCCAACATCACGGTGCGCAATTTTCCCAACACCGTGGCGGAGATCCGGAAGAAGACCGGCCTTCGTGAGGGTGGGGAGGTATATCTTTTTGCCACCACCTTGATGGATGAAAGAAAAGTGTTGATCTGCTGCAAAAAGGACTTGATTATCTGACTTTTTCCGGATTTTTGGAGATATAGTCTTTCCAACTGTTGTAAGATTTTCCGAGTTGGGGGCGGTTGGTTTGCAGGTAATGGCAGAGCGCCGCAGCCAGACCGTCCGTTGCATCCAGTTGCGGCAGCAGGGCTTCGGCAGGAATTTTCAACTCCCGGCGCAACATGTCGGCCACTTGTTCCTTGGAGGCGCGTCCGTTGCCGGTGATGGCCATCTTGATTTTCAGTGGGGCGTATTCGAAAATAGGCAGATCGCGGGATAACGCGGCTGCAATGGCTGTACCCTGTGCGCGCCCAAGCTTGAGCATGGACTGCACGTTCTTTCCGAAGAAAGGAGCCTCGATGGCAAACTCGTCCGGCAGATATTCTTCGATGAGGCTTAGTGTCCGGTCGAAGATTTTGTGCAGGCGCAGGTAATGGTCTTCGTATTTGTTCAGCTGAAGAATACCCATAGCCAGCATCTCGGGTTTGTTGTCGGTGACCTTGATCAGGCCATAGCCCATCACGTTGGTGCCTGGGTCTATACCTAGGATGATGCGTTCCTTGACGATCCTGGGTGCCTTGATGACTGTCGTTGTGGATTTTCCTTCTGCCATGTCAGTCGATGTCGATGACTTCCATTAGAGTGGTGAAGCCCAATACTTTTTCCTGAAACTTGTCTGCCTGTGTTTTCTGCATTTTGGTACCGTGGTTTTGGAACCAGTTTTCAAGCGTATCCAGATCCTTGACTTCAAACTGAAGCGCATAGCTTAAATGCCCCGGCTCGTTTTCCACCATCAGGCGGTGAAAGCGTGGATGGATCAGAAGTCCGGGGGCCATGACCATAGGTATGTATTCGGTGCGGACCCAGGCTTTCCAGGCTTCTTCTACAGACTCTTCGACATGATATGTGGTGTTAACTATCAGCATCTACGATATTTTTTGTGGAAATTTGAAAATTTCAATGTGCAAATATAGCAAAATAAAAAACTTAGTGTATATTTGCACCCGCTTTCCGGAAGCTCTTACGGGGTATTAGCTCATCTGGCTAGAGCGCGACACTGGCAGTGTCGAGGTGAGCGGTTCGAGTCCGCTATACTCCACAATAAACGCTGATAGTCAGCATTTTAAAAAATAGAAGGACTAAATTGGGGACTATACGCCCTTTTTTAGTTCTTTTATTAATATAATGGATTACAGTATGTTTTAAGCCAATATTGTTTAAAAATATTGCATATTTGGTATTTTTTATCTACAAAAATTTGTTTAATGTCCAACTAGTATATACATTTGGCGATTACAACATGGACAAAACCAAAAAACTTAATGAGCACATATACTAAGTGTGCTGAAAATGAGTAAGCTATGACGCGGGAAGAAGCTATCGCTATTGTCTTTGTTTCCAAAAAGGGAACAAAGGAAGATTTGATTTTCAGTATTGGTGAGAAGTTTTATTCACAATTCTGCTTGATGGGCTTTATTACTCAAGGCTTTTCATTAGTCGATGAAAAGCCAGTAAACACTTGGAGTATTACCGAAAGGGGGAATAGTATTCATAATTTTTATCGAAGACCCACTGAGAATGAAAAGTTAATGGGTCGCTATTGTAATTCACTAGGTTTTTAATCATGCCGGTTCGGTATTGCTCGTTTTGGATGCCAACTCTTTTTCATATGGAGTTGACAGAGGTGTGTTTTGAGAAAAAAACAATTGATGTTTCAGATGGTGTAGGAAACACACACAATGTAAGTGTTGAATTGGATCCTGATTCTAAATGTATCAAAGTTGAATCGAATGTAAGTGGGTTGGATTCTACTATCACATTTTCTCTAAATAGAGAAGCTTTCAGCCAAAATGGGATTTTTTTGTATAGTTATGATTTGCCCGACTGCGGTGAATTTGAGGATTTTTATAACTCCACACTTATTCCTGGTGCCATTTATCATTTATCAAAAAGCTTCTATCACGAACATATGTTTCATGATTCACTAGGAGATTCAATGATAAATGCATATGTATCTGATGAATACATTAATATACAAGCACAAGATAATAAAGCTTTAATGCACTTCTTGTGTAGTTATGAAAATAGACTTATTGCCTTTTCTGAAGAAATTAAATATCAGTTTGATTACTTAGAAAGGGAAAACCTTAATCCAGATGATAAATATGTTGTGTTTATTGAAAAGCGCAAATCATTAGATAGTCTATGTTCTGACGTACTAGGCGAAACACTATTTTGCGAATCCTTGCTTAACTCCACGTACAATCATTCCTTTAAAATTAATCCAGAAACAGATTCAGATTATCGGAGAAAGGCAATCAATCTACATAATGCGGTTAACTGTATAAGGATGTATCAGTCAAGGAATAGGGAAACTTTGAATTTAAGAATGCAAGACTAAATCTGGAATTATCATACAATTCATCAAAAAGTTTAGAAAGTCAATCTGTGGTTTTGGATGAAAATGACAAAATAAGCAAAAGAGGCTTGAAAATAGGTCTGTTTGGATTAATCACTGGTATTGTTAGTTTAATTGCCTCAATTATTTCAATTTTTTTAAGTTAAAATTCTCAAACTCCATCTTCAACCTCTCAATCAACCCCAATCAATAATTTCACAACCGAGCAATTAGCGCCTCCTTTGATTCAAAAACCTCTTTTTCGAACTTTGTCACCGTGGCACCTTTCCCATTCATGAATTCATTCATGTATTTAATGCTATAATCGGATTTGCTCCTGATCTTCCTTCATCATTCAGATCATCTATGTATTTCTGATAACGATTCTATATGTATGTTTCTGATAATTTGTATGTTTTTAAATAGGATATAAGCTGAGAGCATGTGAAAGCGTTTGCCAGTGCTATTCTATTTTAAGAATTAACAAATTGTCTATCTTATACTTGTGTATGCAAAAAATATGGCTTCCGACAAGGGTAGGTAAACATAAAAAATGTTTTAGGCTAAAAAATGCAAAGTATGCAGCGAAAATGTTTTATCTAAAACACAATAATCGCAAACGTAATAATTGCAATTAAAATTACAATCAAATAGACGCAACCCTTGGTTGTATCTTCGTCTTTCTTCGCATTTCTCCCTTTATATACAAATTTTCACCTTTTTATGGCTGGGTTGATCCCTCCTAATTATAGGGCTTAGTCTTTATCTTTAGGATTGCATTCAGTGTTTTTTAGTTCTTTGGTGTGTCCGTTTTCGTCAAAAGAAAATGGCAATTCTAATTGTCCCTGTTGTCTTGATTTTAGCTTATTAAATTGATTCCACATATGCTCCATATTATCTGATAATTGGAACAACGTAACAATTTGTCCTATTTGTGTATTCAGGTTAGGCTCTCCAACGTCTAATGTCAATAATTGATGGTAACGAACCGTTTTATTTCCAGATGCACTTGTTGGGGTTTTACTTTTAAGCTCTTCCAGCACCCCGTTAGGTAATTGTTCATATATTAGCTTATTTGTCCATGTCCCAATAACTCCGGGTCTTTTTTTTATATTATTTGGAGTAAAATCCCAACCGTTCAACCTAAATAACTCTTTATAAAATATATCTGGAAATCTTTTCTGCCAAGGCAATAACTCTTCAGATATATATGCTTTTAATATTTTTTGTAGCTCATATTTTTCTCTGTTATACTGATAACCAGTTGCTTCGTCTATTAATGCTACAATACCAATTTTGGCAAAAGAGCGAATTAATATTTCCGCCCTATTGGCGGCACTAATATATCTTTCTGGCAGTATTCCATCCTTTTTAGCCTGTAATAATACATCGCAAATTTCAACTAATGAGGTTGCTTCGTATCCAAAAGCTTTTACACCACCTCCAACCCTAAACTCAATAGGTTTAAGAATGCCCAATGCTACATCTTTGTTTATAAGTGGTTTAATGCTTAAATTATTAACAAGTCTATCGATTTTTTGCCCACGAGTTTGGCCTAAGTCCAGTGCCGATTGCATTCCTCTTCCAGATAAAACACGTCTACCATCTTTTAACACATAACATGGTATTGTTATATCACCAATATGTAATTCTCCGCTAAAAGTTGAGTTTAATGTAATTCTTTCCATGGTATTAATATTTAGTTATATTGTATTCCATTAATCCAAGCTGATAAGTTTTAATTCTGTAAATATAGTTTATAATCAATTATATAGGATTGTTATTGTTTAAAAATTCACTAAAAAGTTGTGGACTCATCCACGTACCGCCGACAATACCCCTTTTATTTGTGTAAATATCTGATAATGTGCATTCATCGGAATTCCGTTCTTTTGATTCTATATACCACATTTCTGGGGTGTTTAAATTACAAGATATTTTAAATTATTACTGTCCCATTAAAATCTAAAATAGTTCTTTGAAATATTTGAAATTTAGTTAGTTACAAGCGATTTTCGATTAAACGGATTT
>Ga0183099_1000780_pt1 | contig 20844 bp, 16 predicted proteins | sample Biomet1_FD_127788 | JGI IMG/M metagenome (GOLD analysis project Ga0183099, IMG submission 127788) | Microbial communities from bioreactor (seeded with anoxic lake sediment) at LBNL, California, USA - Biofuel metagenome 1 | ecosystem: Engineered > Bioreactor > Anaerobic > Unclassified ...
ATAGGTTTTCAGATTCTTTTTGTTCTTGTTCATGTAAATTTTGTAATTCAGCATGTTTCTTTTTCCTTTCGTTTTAAATTGTTTTTTTACTGTTTGAGACTTGCTGAAAGCATCATATATGTGCACCTATAATGTTCCTCCTTTCATTAAGCCCAGTCACCTGATTTTCAAATGACAGGGGCAAAGGTACTCGTATTTTCCCAAGCTTGCAATGAAATATGGTTTGGCGTGTTAGCCAAAGTAACGTTGACCTATATTTTATTAGTAGATTATCTTTCAAATAAAAACAGTCCAAACAACCATCAATAGGTTATTTGGACTGTTACTTCATAAATTTGATAAATATATCAGTATTAATCAACCAGCATTTCAATGTTTTCAACAAAGACATAGCCAGACTTATACATAGCTATCAAATTAAGTATATATTATAATTCTATGAGAAATCACAACACTGATTTTACAAAGGGTAATATAAGTTCTCCTAATTTATAAACCTCAGTAGAATACAAATCAGGTTCGCCATTTACTTCTTTGTAATTTCTCTTTGCATTTCCTATGGCATTTTCTATTAGTGCTGGTTTCTTACGGCTATCAAATCCTCCAGGAATAACAGTATTTACGAAATCTTTCATAGAGGCATATTTCTTTATGTCCTCTGATTCAGGCTTGTTATCGTAAGAATGATAATACAACCATATCTCGAAACATGGATTACTCTGCGTAACAAACCACATATCACCACTTGTTGGAGCATTCTGTTCGTTGCAGAAATCTCTAAGAGTAGTGATTTTACTCCCCCACTGATCTGTATCTATTACAAACCAAACGCTATCTTCTTCATCATCATCTAGCACATATTTTTTGTTCTTAAAATCAGCCTTAGCCGACTTGAGCAATTGTTCAGGATCGCTTTTACCATCTTTGCTAGGAATTGATATGATAGAAATATTAGAAGACAACCCCACGAAGAATTTAAAATAATTATCTTCGCGGTCGCCTTCACAATATATATAAATCTTGCGGGAATCCTTTGAGGGCTCCAGACGTTTATATCCTTTAGGTCTGACAATAAACTTATTATTCTTCATCATCCCAATGTATATCAGATAAATTACTCAGGAAAGGAATGCCACCATAACGACCATTAAGATAACCATTTTCTATATTAGCCGTTTTGTGCACATTATAATCGCTCAAAGAGTACAACCTTGTTGCTCCACCATTATCTTTTTGGGCAAACCAAATTTCGTCTGTACGTAATATATCTTGATCAAGAAGACATGACTCGTGAGTAGAGAATATAATCTGACTATTTATCTCTTCATTCTTTGAAATAAGGGTGATTAATTCTTTTATAATTATTGGATGTATACTTCTTTCTATTTCATCTATAACATACACATGGTTTTCTTTGATCATACCATAAATCAGTGGGATGAAATCCACAAGCCTCTGTGTACCTTCTGATTCCAGTCCTAAACCAAAATCCACTTGATGTCCATTATTATCAAGATGTGATGATGTTATTTTCTTAGCGATAACCTTATCACCATCTTTTATATAATTGATAAAATCGCCTGTCAACCCACTCCTTGTTTCTCCAACTGTCTCAGGATCTTTATCCAAACGGTCGAAAATAAAAGAGTTCTCCTCGTTCTTTTCTACTTTATAACTGCTTACCGACAATCCATTTACGCCTGTTGAGAGCCTTCCTATCAATTTGTTTGCATAATTAAGCAAATCCTTATCTGACTCCATTACATGAGCTATTGGAAAAGAATATCCTTCATTATTCTGCACAATTACCAATGTTTCTGTAAACCAATTATAAGCAACAGGAACTTCAGTAAAGTCTTTTGCATATTTATCGTTTAAAATAGACAGAAGCAGTTCATTTCTTCCCACAAACTTTTCGCTCAACATTTCGATAAACATCGAATTTTTTGGGTCATCAGCATAATTGTCATAAAAAGATATATTCTCTTTGCCATTATCAAATTCTCTCTCAAAAATACGCTTTTCATCATTAGCGCTATCTTTGGATAGATATTCATAAAGTACACCTGTATTATCAAACGACATTGTGTAAAAGAATACAGTATTATCAGCAACAAATTCCACTCCAATAGAGATAGGATCTGTTTTACATTCATCATCCAACTTGAATTTCAAGTCATCTGCATGAGAAACTACCTTACCAGCTTTAATGCAATTAGTCAACAAGCCCAAGACCTTGATGAAGTTTGACTTTCCTGCTCCGTTAGCACCATAAAGGGCAGCCATTCGTAGGTAAGATATCTCGTTGATACATTTTTTATGATGACTATGTTGTTTACTCTTGTTAGTAAACATATTGAATTCTGTTTGCTCTTTGAATGAGAACAAATTGCCAATTATTACACGTAATAGCATGTTGTTGTTTGTTTATAGCGTTATTTTCCAACGGCAAATATACAAATATAAATCGTTATGCAGCCTCATTTGGTAATTAAATAATAATAAAAACGTTAATATTTAACGTTATTATCCCATTTAGTGTTATTTGTTGCATAATAATCTATTGTTTCATTGTTCAAATCATTTTTTTTGTTATGAAAACTCTTACATCATGCTTTTAAATAAACAAGTCTCAAAGTATAGGTTACTAGAAATGCAGCAACATGAACGGCCTGTTCTCCCGCAGATCTCGCAGATTCACGCAGACGAAAGACAGGTTGACCAAATGGCTCTGCTAAAGCAGATGCCGCTGATCTCGCTGACAAAGACAGTTACCACACTGCGGAAAATCTGTAGTTCATGCTGTTTGCTGTTTGTCTGCGAGAATCTGCGTAATCTGCGAGAGATAATGCTGTTCACGTTGAGACAATAAATCTGTGAGGAACGCTTGTTCTTCCCTTATATGTTTAAACGGCCGTTCACGCGTTTCTCGCGGAAATAAAATGCAGAAACAAAGGAAATTCGCTTGAGTTATTCGCTTGAGTTTCAGAAAAACTATCACGAAACGCACCTAAAGGTGCCAAGAAAAAACTACAAGAAATTCCTTTGAGAAATTCACTTGCATAATTTACTCCTTAACGAGCTTTTCTGCTGGCTTTTCGTGGCATCTTTAGGTGCGTTTCCTGTCGGCTGTTCCGAAAATACGTGAGCAATAGAGGCCGTTTTTCTTTTGTTTCTGAATTTTATTTCCGTGAGAACGGCCGTTATTGTTGTTTGTTTCATTTGAATCTGTCTTTGTCTGCGTGAATCTGCGTAATCTGCGAGAGAATAATCACATAAGAGTACTCAATCTATCTGCAAAGAAGAAACCCCAATTATCTCTCGCAGATCTCGCTGATAATCGCAGACAACCCCCAAACACTAACTGCAAACTGTCTTTCTCTGCGAAATAATGCAGCCTGCTGCATTCCTCTGCTTTATCTGCGGGAAACATGTAGTTCATGCCGTTTGTCTGCGAGAATCTGCGTGATCTGCGGGAGATAATGCCGTTCACTCAAATAACCACAACATCATTTCTCAGCGAGGGGAACAGGCATCCTCGCACGCGCACGCACATAGGGTTTTCCAAAAATACTAGCGTCGAAGTGTCCACGCTCTGACTATCAGCATGCTACGTTTCAAATCTGCGTTAATCAAGTGTCACCACAGTGTCATTTGTAGCGATGTCATAACGGCGGGCTTTTCCCCTTGTCAGCTTAAACTTGTTGCGTGTCACAATATGCCCTACACGCATGATGTTGCTGTTGTTGATGCTGATGTTACGATACTTCATCTTCATTCTCTGCACAATCTCAGTTGCCGTAAGTCGCAACGCCTTCTCATCTTTCGCAGGACGATGGAACATCTCGAAGAAGATGTCGTCCATACAGTCAATCTGTAGGAAGTCGGCATTGTCAAGCTGAATCTGATGTTCAGTCTCGTTATCGAAATAGGTCCTCGCTCCCGATTTTATTTCCTCTACCGCCTGAGCATACATCTGTTCATAGTTCACTGCCGTGCTTGTGTCTATCCGTTCCTTCACCCTGATGCACATGTATCGTCGTGAACCGGTATAGTCTATCAACGGTTGAGGGTTATTGGTTGTGGCAATGAAGGCAGCATATCGCTTGTGCTGCTGCGTGATGCTCTCATATAGATTGCGGAATTTCACATCAACAGCCTGCAACATGTATTTAAGAAATGCAGTCTGGCGCTTTGAAATACTGTCATATTCATCTATGTTTATCAGTATGAATCGGCTCAAGGCCTTCATTGCGTCCTCTTTCTTGGTGAAGTCCACCCTGTCGGTGAAGTAAATCTGCTGTTCTTCGGGGATGATCATCCTGCAAAACGTTGACTTTCCGTCTCCCTGCTCGCCTACCAACAGCGGAACAAGCGAATTACCGTGCATGGAGTTTGTGCGCATCCACTGGCTCACCATACCGATAAACCACAGATGGAAGTTCTTCACCCAGTCCTGGTTGTCCGTTTTCACCCTCTGGGCAAACTTGTCAATGCGGTCCGTTCCGTCCCATTTCGGCAGATACGTCATCCAGTCTGCAATCGGGTCGTATTCCTCTGTGAACGACGATTCAATAAACCGCTTCACGTCCTTGTCCCACGCATCTATACCCTCTGCCTTAGCGTTGATGGTTATCGTGTTGAGCACCTCTTTTGTAACCGAGTTCCACGAGAAGAGAAAACTGTCACGTTCCCTGTATTCGCAGTCGTTTGTAATCTCATTCTTGCGGAAAGCGTATCTCACGGCAAGAAACGTGCGCAGCCTTTCAATATCTATCGTCATCTTCGGCACGGCACATTCCGACTTAGGCGCACTCGTGTCATAGACATTGCGGAAACAGTTGCGCACGATATACTCAAAATTACAATATGGCGCATGTCGCATCAGTCTTTTGATGCAGAACTCCTCTTCAAGAGAGTTTCGTTGGCATTCCTTTGCCAGTTCCGTCACCGTCTCGTCCATATCCATGGCTACGGCATTGTTGATGAGATTGAGGAATATCGTCTGAAACTTCGCCATTGCCATGTGCTGTTTTTCATAAAAAGGAATCACGCCCGTTTCCCTGCCCGCATTGTAACTCGTTCGGCTCATCTGATAGCGGATCTCTCTCTTCACCCTCTTCTCCACGCCTTCATGTGGCTGCTGAAGAATCATCGGCATGGGAGTGGCGTTGAGAAACACGTGTTCGTCGGTGCTTATTCTGCACACTGTCTGCGGCGTAGGCACAGCCCTCTCGCATTTGATGCCGAGTTCCGCCTCGTAAAACTTAGCGCTGGTAAAGTAGGCATGCTGATGAAAGAAGCAGATGTCCTGTTCAGTCTGTGGCAACGTTCCGTCGGGAAGTGTGAACGGAACGACTATCTTCAGCGACCTTGCCGAAGCGCCCGTGAAGCACATCAACGTCTGAGGAAGTCCCTCAGCAAGAAATTTGAGGTTGGAAATCCAACCGTCCTTTGCCTTGAACGAGAGCAACACATAGCCCGTGTACTGTTTTCTGCACAAAGAAAACTGCAACTGTGGCAGCGCTGCCGTTTCTTCGAGCTTCATACCCGCAATATTGGTGTATGAGTTCAGGGCATATCGCAGTCTGTTGCACTGTTTCTGGTATTTTTCACCTCGAATCATGACGAACAGATCGTCAAGACTCATCATTTTTTGCTTGATTTCTTTTTTTGCCTTATACAAGACATTGATTTTAGATAGTTTCATTCTGTTTTATCGTTTTTATGAGTTAAAATTCCGTTCTACGAAGCAACGTTTTGCGTTCTACGTGGAAACGTTTCTGTTGCTACGACACAACGTTTCCGTTTCTACGATCAAACGTTTGCGTTTCTATATAGAAAAGTTTTTAATATTTGACATTTCACTGACAGTAAGTTTTTGCAAAAAGGGTATCTAATACGTTGATTATCAGCAAATAGACGTTTCGACGCTTATTAATTTGTAAAACCTATGTATCGTTTTCCAGTTCCCTGAGTATGCGCCTTACCCGTGAGGGTTTGATGTAGTACTCATATTTGCACTGATTGCATACCTGCCGATAGGTTCCCGACTTCATGCGTTCTAACTTCTGTTTAGGAAGTTCCCTTCCGCATTTCTGGCATCTGATTGTTTCGGGGAGCGTTCCCCGATTGATAAATTTGACATAATCGTTGTTGTTTTAATTGTTAATACTAATGTTGTTGTTCACTTTATTTCCTTCTTTCCCTTTTGTTTCCTTGCTCTTTCCTTATGTGTTTAACGGCCGATTCTCACGCAGATCACGCAGATTCACGCAGACAAAAGACAGGTTGGGGAAATGGATCTGCTAAAGCAGATGCCGTAGATCTCGCTGACAAAGACAGTTACCACACAGTGGAGATACTGTTCACGCTGTTTGTTGTTTGTCTGCGAGTATCTGCGCTATCTGCGGGAGATAATGCTGTTCACGTTGATGCAACAAAATCAGTGAGGGGCGCTTGCTCTTTCCTTATATGTGAACGGCCTGTTCTCCCGCAGATCTCGCAGATTCACGCAGACGAAAGACAGGTTGATCAAATGGATCTGCTAAAGCAGATGCCCAGATCTCGCTGACAAAGACAGTTGCGACATAGTGGGGACAATGCCGTTCATGCTGTTTGTTGTTTGTCTGCGTTATCTGCGAGATATATTGCTTGTTATTTGCTTGCTCTTTCCTTGAATGTTTAACGGCCTATTCTCTCGCAGATCACGCAGATAATCGCAGACAACCCCAAAACAACACTAACTGCAAGATGTCTTTCTCTGCGTCCTCTGCGCTATCTGCGAGAGAATAATCACGCAAGAGGACTCAAGCTATTGCACAAAGAAACCCCAATATCTCCCGCAGATTACGCAGATTCACGCAGATAAAAGACAGTTAGGGCAAATGGATCTGCTAAAGCAGATGCCGAGATCTCGCTGACAAAGACAGTTGCGACATAGTGGAGATACTGCCGTTCATGTTGTTTGTTGTTTGTCTGCGAAATAATGCAGCCCGCTGCATTTCTCTGCGACCTCTGCGTTATCTGCGAGAGAATAATCACGCAAGAGGGCTCAAGCTATCTGTGAGGGATGCTTGTTATTTCCTTGCTCTTTCCTTACTTGTTCCCTTTTTGTTTTATGCTTCTTTCCTTGTTCTCTCCTTATATGTTTTAACGGCCGTTCACGCGTTTCTCGCGGAAATAAAATGCAGAAACGAAGGAAATTCGCTTGAGTTATTCGCTTGAGTTTCAGAAAAACTATCACGAAACGCACCTAAAGGTGCCAAGAAAAAGCTGCAAGAAATTCCCTTGCGCAATATACTCCTTAAGAAACTTTCTTCTTTGAAGAAGTTACCTCTTCATGGCATAGTAAGCAAGCTTCCTCTGCTCATGGCTTAGCGGGAACTTTCCTGTATCTTTTTCCGTGCATCTTTAGATGCGGTTTCATGATAGCTGTTCCGAAAATACATGAGCAATAGAGGCCGTTTTTCTTTTGTTTCTGAATTTTATTTCCGCGAGAAACGCGTGAACGGCCGTTATTGTAGTTTCCTATTACATAGCTTCTTTACTTTACATGTAGAACCCCAATGTCTCCCGCAGATCTCGCTGATTACGCAGACGAACCACAAAACTACACCAACCACTAACTGTCTTTCTCTGCGAAATAATGCAGCCTGCTGCATTCCTCTGCTTTATCTGCGGGAGACAGGTAGTTCATGCTGTTTCTCTGCGACCTCTGCGCTATCTGCGAGAGAATATTCACGCAAGAGTACTCAATCTATTGCCAAAGAAGAAACCCCAATGTCTCCCGCAGATCTCGCAGATTACGCAGACGAACCACAAAACCACACCAACCACTAACTGTCTTTCTCTGCGAGATAATGCAGCTTGCTGCATTCCTCTGGGTTATCTGCGGGAGACAAGTCGTTCATGCTGTTGGCCGTTTGTCTGCGTGGATCTGCGTAATCTGCGGGAGATACGGCCGTTCACTCAAATAAATCCAACTGTATTAATCTGCGGGATATAATGCAGTTCATGTTGATACAAGAAACTCTGCGGGACACCAGCAATCAACTAGAACGGGCATTCAGGCAGAGTAACTGGGCTGAAATCAATCTCCTGCGATGTGGCTTCATGCTTCGTCCAGTCGCCCGCATCCTCACTGATGGGACTATATGTCTTATCGAAGTTCTGATTGCAGCCAGCATACCGCATTGTGTCCGTGGAATACTTCAGCGCAACGGTACCCGTCTTTCCAATCTCATTCCAACGGCATTTGATGCAGTTCCAGTACGTCACCTCCTTCAGCGGATCCTCGTCCTTCTTTCGGTCCAACCAGAACACGTAATCACTCTTGTTTCCGAAGTCACTACTACCGAAGATATCGTTGATGGTGAGCTTGGTCTTGTCGTCAAACTTGCGGGGGTGGTGCATCATGAACACGGGCACTTTATACTGATGAGCGAACTGCACAATCTTCATCAGCAGCATCGTGTACTTCATCGTGTCCGTAATGCCTGTCTGCTCTGGTAGCTGAATCCAGTTGAATGGATCTATAATCAGCATGTCACATAGTCCCTGGTAATACTCCTGCTGCGCTATGTGCAGGATGCCGTCGATGTCGTTGGTCACGTTCGCGTCAATCTCACGTATATACTCCCTACAGATTTCCTTTCCTCGCTGATAAGCTGGCTCAATCAGCTTGCCCTTGCTGAACTCCCTGCCCGTCATCACGTTGATCATCTCAGAATAGTGACGAGCTGTAGGATATTTCTCAGGACTGTAAACAAGGATGTGCGTGCCGTAAAGATGCACCATACTCATCATGATGAAGTTCATCATCGTTGACTTACCGCTGCCCGGAGCGGCAAAACCAAGATAAATCAGTCCGTCCTCAATCCTGAAGATGTTGTTCAGCTTCGCCACGTGCAGGTCCTTCGCCTTTGGAAGTCCGTTCTCGTAAAGGTCATCAAGCTGAGACTCCACGCTGTCGAGTTCCACAAGTCCCGCTACGTTCATCTTCTTTGCGTGCTCAATGCACCACACCACGGCATCCCTGCCTTTCTCCATAAGCATCTGGTTGGCATCCTTAGCGCAGTGCATGTTGTCCTCGCCCTCGTCGTCCTTCCATCTGTAAGTCCAGTCAACACTCTTCATCCGTGACTCCCCGAAGTAGGCAGCCACCTTGTTGCGTGCCTCAATACCAGGTTCGTCCGTATCGCCCGCATAGATGATCGTTGCCCCGCTGAAATAATCCTTGTACTTGTCGAAACATCGCAGGTCACTCTGTGCACCGTTGGGCAGACTCACCACCGCCTCATAGCCACATTCCACACAGGCTGCCGTGTCCATCATGCCCTCGGTGATGAGTATCTGCGAGGCACTTATGGCACTGTTGACATTGTAGGGAATCTTCTCGCAGCCCTGTTCAAAGAAGAACTTCTTTTCCGTCTTTGAAGCCAGCTTAAACTGCACGTCAACGGTGTTGCTGCCGTCGATGAACGGGAATCCGATATATTCCTCTTTCGTCGCCCCGTGCTCAATCACCCTTGTCCGTATTCCAAGTTTATGTGCCGTCTCCGTACTGATGCATCTGTATTTGAGATACTCCATCGTCTTTGTACCGAAGTTGGGCATGAAATAGTCAGCCGTTGGCAGGTTGTATTTCTTCTTGGCATACCGCTTTTCCTGTCCCTCCTTCCATGTTTTGAAATGACTTTCAAGCAGAAACACCGTTCCGCATCTGAAGCAGTGTCCCCAACCCGTGTCAAGGTCAATGCTCACGCAGTCGGAATTGGGCTTGTTGCCCTCGTGGCTGCTGCATTCAGGACACTTGCATCTTATCTTTCCGCTCGTCTTTGCGCTTGTGGACCGTGATATCTGTAAATCCTCCTTTGCTACAACCTTGTGACCGTAGCCGTCATCATACGTCTGTGCCATGTCATTTCATGTTATGAATTCGTCTGTACTCGTCGTAATAGTCAGACCGTGCAGCCATTTCGGGGTCCATCTTGAAATCACCAACTGGGATAAATTCAAGTTTTATCCAACTCCATATCGTGTTTGGATCACTCTGCCGTGGAGCATCAGGCGGTATAATCTGGTTGTGCGAATCATATCGTCTGCCATTCTCCTTGTAGTCGTAATAATCATCCTCGCAGCATTCCATGGCTGTCTTCCTTACCATTTCGTCGTATTTATATTGCTTGTAGTATTCATCAAACGACTCTCTTGTCTTACGTCCCGGTTGCAGCAGATTGCAGAAATACCACCTTGCGTTTTCGTCCGTGTCAAAGGTCTTTCCCTTTGCCTTGCACTGCATGCCGAACCATTCAATACAGGCATCGGCAACTGTCTTGTCGGTAAGGTCAAGAACCGTGACTCCCGAAATGGACTTCACCCAGTCGGCGTCAGCAAATGATTTTTTGATAGAATCAGAAGAAGAACCAACGTTTGCGTTTACGGCATCGCTTTTAATATTCGTAGTCGTAGACGAAGAATATCTTTTATCTTTATCTATATTTTCTTTATCTCTATTTCTATCTTTATGTTCTATATAGTGGGGATGCTGATTTTCAGTGAGTTGCGGAGTTATTTTTGCAACTTTTTTTGAAAATGTTGCAACTTTGTTGGAACTTTTTTGATTTTTCTTGCAACTTTCATTGACTTTCTTTGTGTTTTTCCACCCTCCAACACACTCCTTAATCTCTTCATCAGAAGGGTGTTCTGGCAAGCCGAGAGTAGTACGCAGATAAGGACTGTAAAAAATATCGGTGTCTTTTGGACTGCAAAACAATCCGTAGTTATTGATTATTTCAAGCAAGAACTTCTTATTCTTTCCCATTGCTCTGGCAAGACTAGGAATGCTGATATAACTTCCCAGTCCATTCTTACGGTCAACGAGGTACTCAAAGATGAACATGATTGCTCCACGTCCTTCAAGTCTGTGATTAATATCTAATTTCTGCATTTCCTCACTATTAAGGAAATTTGATGATAGCATATAGTATTTCATGATTCTTGTTAATGTTTAACTGGATAATTTTCTATTCTCATTTTACGATTCTTTCCATTGCGTTTAAGTGAAACGTGAATCCAGAAAGAACCACCTCTTCGGTATTCGAAAAGCAGTTGATCATACTGGCAATGATTCGTAATAAAGTCAAAATATTTTCTGGCTATATATACGTTGTAGCAATGTATGTCAGCAGCTTCACCAAAAAGGTGCTGAGAGTTTCCAACTCCATTAACTCGCAGGTTAAGTACAGGGCAGCGGAAACCGCTGTTAATTTTGATTACGCCAAAGTTACGGCGTAAATGTTCTAGGATTTTTTCACACAGATATTTTAAGTTTTCAATCTGTGTTGGGTCAGGTGTGTTGTCGATGTTATGGTTAATAGCAGTCTCAGAACGCATCATTTCATAAAGAGTAAAATGCTCGGAAAGTCTTTTCTCTTTAGCTTGTTCAAGTGTCATATTGTTGTTAAAAAAAAGGACAAAGCTACCGCTAGAGTGATTGTTCGTCATCCTTTAAATAGTGGTTAAAACTTAGTCGTTAGTTATACTAATATTTACATACCATATAATAATAAAATAGGAAATTCTTTATTTGCCCCTACCTTTTGCAGTAGGGGCAAATGTAATTTAATGTGGGTTGTAGTTTCAATCATACTAAACGTTTTTTGTTTATTATTTCATATACAAATTTACGAAATATGCAAGCGATATAATGCGAAATGTCGAAAACTTGTAAAAACCTAGTATGTTTTTGAAATTGTTTAACAGTCGAAACACTTTTTATATGATTTATATAACAAACTATTAGCTTCTTTCTTTCTTCTCTTTTTCATGCGCGACATGCTGTCATAAGGATTCTTTGGTAATTTCTCACCAAACAGTTCAAACAGTAGATTGCATGTTTCTATAAAATTAAGCATGTGTAAATTATCACCCTCAATAAGGTTGTTTACAGACAGGGCGTAGCATATTTCAAGAAGTTCAGACTTAGTGCCACTCCAATAATATTTTTGATTATCCATATTATGAATGTTTGTTTATTGTTAATAATATTGTTTGTTTACCAAAGCAAAACTGGTATCAGGTTTGTGTTCATGTTAAGGGACATAGATTTTTTGGCAAATCATGGACTCACCCCGTCTAATCACATAGTGTTCTGACACGGCATTTTGTATGGCATGAGATTGTACACATTGCCACATCAAACTTATTGAGTCGTTCACACATGAGGCAGGCATACTGATTCCCATACAGAATATATTCTTCTGTATCACAAAGGTATAAAAATATATTTTAACAACAAAATATTAAACAATATATATCCAATAAATATCAATATTTTTCTATCTTATAGTTAGACATAAACACAATAAAAACAGAAAGTGAGTAATAATATCACACTTTCAGCAACTTTATTATTTTGGTTTGCTCATTAGCGAAAATATAATACATACCAAACAGCTGCTATATGGGATATTGTTCTCGCTTGCTTATTTTTCCTTATTTCGTAATATAAACGGCCGATTCTCCCGCAGATCTCGCAGATTCACGCAGACAAAAGACAGATTGGGCAAATAGATCTGCTAAAGCAGATGCCGCAGATAACGCTGAGAAAGACAGATGCGACACTGTGGAGACATGCCGTTCATGCTGTTTGTTGTTTATCTGCGAGAATCTGCGAGATCTGCGGGAGAACAGGCCGTTAACATTGAAGCATTAAATCTGCGGGAGCACGCATCTGCTTTAGCAGATGCTGCAGCTATATCAAAAAACTCTACGGGAGCTTAAAAAAAAGAGCCCTCACACTCACGTGTGAAGGCACCCAGATACATCCCCGCTGGGATGTACTCTTCTTAGACTAATTGACTAGAAGAAAAATCAATAGAATTAACTATTAATTAAATTATAGTGATAAATAAATTTTACGTCCTTCGATTCTCACAAACCTACTCTTCACATGAACTAGTCATGAAGGACATTGTAAAATCGTGTGTTATTAATATTTATTTATTATACTATATAGCTTTATGCTATAAAATATTTTGAATATTTACCAAGTCGGAAGTAATTAATAAGCTAGAACAGACCGAACATAGTGGACTACGATTTTATTTTGAAGACCCAAAAAGACGTCGGAAATACTGAAGTACATATTTATAGAAGTTGCGAAATTAGCCTCAGACGCAGACCAAAAGTAAAAAGCTCCGCTACCTGGCACTATTGTATTACCACTTGCTGCTGTTAATTTAGCATTCAGATCACTTAAATAACTATTCGGCAAACTTTGCATTATATATGCCCCTAACCCTGTAGTACTTGTGCGTAGACTTTTTATTATTGTCTTTTGTGCATCTGTCCATGTGCCAAGATTTTCCATAACCTCCCACCATTCACCAATGCTTGGAAGATACCAGCCACTATTGGTAAAAGATTTAGTAATTCCGTCACTATAGTTTTTACAATAATACCATGCCGAATTACTTGATGTATTCACAAAGTTGCTATTTGCACTGAATGCGTCATAGCCACTACTTACATCATCATAACAATCCTTCAATTTTGTTGCATAAATATGGCCAGTGCTTGTATAGTCCGTATAAGGAGAATTATAACCACTCGACCAACTGCAAGTGTTACCGCTATTAGCATTTTTCAGAGCAAGGACTTTCCCGTGGCGGCAGCCTGCATTATATTGAGCCTGTGTCAATTCACTCGAAAAGATGATACCAACCGTCTGACCTGACTTAAACGCTGTTCCTGTTGTACCGTCATCATAAAGATAGTCGCCGATATTGGCATCACCAGGACATACATTCTGACTTGCATTTTCTGTAAGACTGGCTGAAGCGCCGTTGTATTTATATACCTTATATTTAGATGCAGCAGGAGCTGTTCCACTTATTTTCCAACCCTTAGTCATTGTTGCGTCTGTACTGTTATACTGATTCTTGCCCGTAACAGAAAGTGCATTATTTGGATTAACCAAGAAACGGTATACACCAGCAGCGAGATTGAATGGCTTGTTAGTAGCATCAAAGGTGAAGCGGTAAGTATCTGCTCCGCCGTATGTATAGTGAACTTGATGAAAATCCATTTCTACCATTGACATTTGGTGAGACAGGGCGAAAGAACAGCTACCTGTAGTGGCATCAACTGTTGCCATAGACAACATCAGGTCCTGAGCTGTATATTTGGCTTGCGTGCTTTGGTCAGCTGCTGGAGTCCAACTGCTTATTAATGAGGCAAAGAAAGTCTCAGCTGTGGTTTTTGTCACATCATAGCTAGTACTTGCAAGACTTGCCTGATAAGGATAGTAGGCGAAATACTTTGCATTATCATTGTATGGCAATTTATCAGTATTATCACTGTTTAGCCATTTAGAAGTGCCATCATAAGTATATTTAGCATTGGTCAGTGCTAATGTTCCGTCTGGTTTAACGGCAAAAATACCGATTGCGTCATCTTTTGCAAATGATGTAGTAGCTCCAGTATCTGTGGCACGTGTCTTTGCACCATTGTTATCTACAGAAGTAAACACACCGTCAGATATATTTATCTTCATATTCTTAACGGCAGTGTTGCTGTCGCCAGTCAGAGTCTCGTCTGAAGAGCAGCTGCTCAATATTGCTAGTAACGCAAAGCCTAAAAGGCTAGCATTTAATAATCTACTTTTCATAACTTTGTTTTTTGTTGTGATTCTTTAATAATATTTGTTACCATATAGAAACTATTAATTATCTACAATAGTTCCGTCTCCAGAGTCTGATCCCCATGAATCGGCATTCAATCCACTCACATTGCTACTTGCAATTGGTTGCTGTGCTTCGGCTTCAACAACTTGGATTGAAGGGCGCTGATACTCTTTTCTTTCCTTTTTCATTTGCTTTTAATTGAATTATTTAGACCGCTAGAAAGCGGTTATATTGTTAATTGATATAATGCAATGTAGCGTCGAGTTTTAAAATTGCGACCGCCAATAGGCGTTTTTAAATATGCTATATACATTTTTTAAATAGATAAATCATTAAAAAGCCAAGACAGCACGCACGTAACAATTAGTGCTGTTCTTAGTGAAGTAGTTCAAGTGGACGAGCGAGCTATAAAAGCCAACTACCACTCCGTAGTAAATAGTAAACTCTGACGCAGACCAATAGTAATTGCTTGGAGCGAGTACTGTACCACCAGCTGTGGTTATCGCATTGTTAACATTGGTTGTTGCTGCTGAACCGTCATAAAGGTCACCATATATAGAACTAGAACTCTGCATACTGGTTAATTCTACCATACCAAGATTGGTGCAAACATCCCACCATTGCCCCATACTTGGAAGATACCAGCCACTGTTAGTGAATCCAGAAACGTTTACATTATAATTATTAGCTGCCTGCCATGCAGGATAGCTGCCGTTGCTTTTATTATATCCTTTGGTAAATGTTCCATAATAACCAGACGTAATATCGTTATAATAATCGGCTACGGTAGTAACTATTGTAAGACCAGCATCAGCTGGATAAGGTCCCCAATTAGTAGTTCCCGACATTGCATCTTTCAGCGCAAGTGCATAACCATGTGTATAGCCGGCACTGTATTCTGCAGGACTTACTCGGTTTGAAAACACAATGCCGACTATGGTTTTATCAGTAGTAGTTCCAGTTGTGCCGTCAGCATAAAGATAATCGCCGATATTGGCATCACCGATACATACATTCTGGGATGAGATTTCTGTAAGACTGGCTGAAGCGCCGTTGTATTTATATACCTTATATCTAGATGCGGCAGGAGTTGTTCCATTTATTTTCCAGCCCTTAGTCATTGTTGCATCAGTACTGTTATACTGATTCTTGCCCGTAACAGAAAGTGTATTATTTGGATTGACCAAGAAACGGTATACACCAGCAGCAATATTGAATGGCTTGTTAGTAGCATCAAAGGTGAAGCGGTAGGTATCTGATCCGCCGTATGTATAATGAAATTGATGGAAATCCATTTCTACCATTGACATTTGGTGAGACAGGGCGAAAGAACAGCTACCTGTAGAGGCATCAACTGTTGCCATTGATACCATCAGGTCCTGAGCTGTATATTTGGCTTGCGTGCTTTGGTCAGCTGCTGGAGTCCAACCGCTGATCAATGTGGCAAAGAAGGTCTCGGCTGTGGTTTTTGTCACATCATAACTAGTACTTGCAAGGCTTGCCTGATAAGGATAGTAAGCGAAATACTTTACACCATCACTGTATGGCAATTTATCAGTATTATCACTGTTTAGCCATTTAGTGCCATCATAGGTATATTTAGCATTGGTCAATGCTAATGTTCCGTCTGGTTTAACGGCAAAGATACCGACAGCGTCATCTTTTGCAAACGATGTCGTAGCTCCATTATCTGTGGCACGTGTCTTTGCACCATTGCCATCTACTGAAGTAAACACTCCGTCGGATATATTTAGCTTCATCGTCTTAACGGCAGTGTTGCTGTCGCCAGTCAGAGTCTCATCTGACGAGCAACTGCTCAATATTGCTAATAATGCAAAACCTAAAAGGCTAACATTCAATAGTCTACTTTTCATAACTATGTTTTTTTTGTCGTGATCCTTTAATAATGTTTGTTACAATAGAAACTATTAATTATCTACAATAGTTCCGTCTCCAGAGTCAGATCCCCATGAATCGGCATTCAATCCACTCACATTGCTGCTTGCAATTGGTTGCTGTGCTTCGGCCTCAATGACTTGGATTGAAGGGCGCTGATACTCTTTTCTTTTTATGTTCATGTAATTAAATTGTTTACTTATAAATATCACCACAAATAATTAGAACGCAAAAACAGGTCTGACTAAATGGGAATTTTCTTTACCATTAATATACATATTAAAATTATATTGTCCTAGATAAAACATGATTGCTCCATTATTATCTGTCTCTGTAGAAGACCAGTAATAAAACCAGTCCTGAAATTTTGAACCACCAGCATCAGTAAACCTCTTGTTGATGTTTGTAATCGCAGTACTACTTGAAGACACACTTTCAGAATAGCTAACAGCTGTTTTATAAGAAGCTAAAGCTTTATTCAAAGCTTCATCACCGCCAAGTTTTTCTACCATATCAACCCACTGACCAGCTGTAGGTAAATACCAACCACTATTATAGAAATTTGATGTACTTACAGTGTTCTTATAATTATATGCGGCTTCCCATGCTGGATACGTATCATTTTTCCCCATTCCATGATTTACCGTTCCTATATAACCACTACTCATATCATTATACCATAAATTAGATGTCTGATTATTATTCAAATAACTAAGATCTGTACCAGCTCCATTCCATGCAATACCAGAAAAAGATGCATCATTCAGCGCCATTACATAACCATGAACAAATCCTGCTGCTTTTTCAGCATCACTTACACGTGATGAAAAGAATACACCAATTGCAGTTTTGGAAGGATTACTAGAAAGCATTCCCCAAGTACCATCACTAAACACATAGTCTCCTTCGACAGGAACATTAGCTAAAGATGATATTGCTTTTGCCTGAACAGTGGCAGGATAAAAGTCCTTATTGGCTATTGTGATATTTTTACTTAGTGTCAAATTCTTTACCACATCACCATCTGTACATGTCAAGTTTAACGTAAGGATTCCACTTACAGCCTTTCGCATTGGTATAGCAAGATAGACACTTGCTTTATGATCTACTACATCTACTGAAGGATTTGCCAACGTGTATGAAGTGGCATCAATGATTGTAGAATCAGATGTATCACCAAAATTATAGGTCTCTTTGTCCGCGAACAAAGATGGACTTGCTGCCGACGGAACGAAAACGAACGTTGCTGATGTTACTTTCCCTGACAACAGACTAGATGATAAGTCAAATCGCATAACACAGATTTTATGTTTAAAGTGTATTGCTGTTGACTCATTTCCCATACCACACATTAAGTCATATTTTGATATATTATTTAAAGATCCATCTTGTCCTGTAAAATCAACTACAGTATTTAATTTTCCATTCAGGAGAGAGGTCGTTATCTGGTAACTGCTATTATTATTCACTCCATAAACAATACTCCCCGATTTGAATGCATTTAAATCCGCCCCAGATAATTTAGCAGTAAAGCCATAGACCGTCTCATCCTTACTCATTTCTACCATATTACCAGTATTCAGCAAGACTGAAAGTTTATCAGAACTGTTCCACGAAGTAACGAGCCCTGTTGTAGCATCTGCTGACTCTGTAACCCTTGTACTATTGCCGTTTGGCAACAATGCGCTCAATGAGACTGTTGTTGACTGATTTAACGTATCTGTATCTGTCAAATCATCTGTAGAGCATGAACATATAAAGAATAAGAGCAAACTTAACATTATATATATTTTTTTCATATCCATATTTTGTATAAGTCAATTTACTTGTTATTTATTCGTCCAAGAATCTGAACCCGAATCATCGGTATTCTGTTCCCAATCTTCTACATTAGTAGATATACTACTTGCTATGACCGCTGTCAATTCTATTTTAAAGCACTTCACAGTAGGTGACACGTATGCTTTTTTCTTTTTAGTTTCCATTTTCTATTATTTTCTTTTTTATCCTGTTTTGTTTCCTGTTCTTATTCACTGCTCTTACTATTGCTGCACTACAAAGTTCTGTATTCTTGTAATACACAATAAGGATCAAAATACTTTGCGCCATCATTATGTGGCAAGTTTTTATGCATTGTCATTGTTTTGCCATATTGAATGGCCGTCAAAGTTATATTTGTCAATACCAATATCCCGCCTGTCATAACGGCGTACATTCCGACTGCGTCACCGCTACAGAATGATTTGGCTGTGCCGTGATCAATGGCACGTCTTTAAGTGTCCATCTACATTGCTACTTGCAATTGGTTGCTGCGCTTCGGCTTCAATAACTTGGATTGAAGGGCGTTGATACTCTTTTCTTTTTCATTTTTATTTCATTAAATTATTTAGACAACCTAAAAAGGTCGTGTTTATAATAGATAGAATGCGATATGACATCGAGTTTTAAATTTGAGACTACCAAAAGGTATTTTTTTAAATAGATAAAGTGGTTAAAAAGCGAGGATAGACCTAACGTAGTAGACGTAGTCCTTCTTACCACCAGTGCCCACGTTGATGCTACTATCGTAGAAGTATACGCGCACGGCGAAGTTACTATTATACTCTGATGCGGACCAATAGTGATAACATCCACTACCTATTCCTATTATATTGCCACCTGCTGCTGTTAATTTTGTATTCAGATCACTGAAGTAATTATAAGACAAACCTTGTATTACAGATGTACCTACCCCTGTAACGCTTGTGTGCTGACTTTTTATAGTAGCCTTATCTGATACGGTCCATGTACCCAGATTTTCGATAAAATCCCACCACTCACCAGAACTTGGAAGATACCAGCCGCTATTGGTGAAAGTTTTAGTAGTTCCGTCATTATAGTTCTTACAATAATACCATGCATAATTGCCGCTATTATTAACATAACTACTATTTGCACTTAATGCATCATAACCACTGCTCACATCATCAAAACTTATCTTAAATGTTGTCGCATAAAGATGACCTGTACTGCTATGATCTGTATATGGTGAATTAAAAGCATTTGCCCAATTGTAATAGTAACTGTTATTAGTATTTTTAAGAGCAATAACTTTTCCGTGGCGACAGCCTGCATTATATTGAGATTGGGTCAGTTCACTTGAAAAGATGATGCCAACGGTCTGACTAGACTTGAACGTAGTTCCTGTTGTTCCGTCGGCATAAAGGTAATCACCTATATTAGCATCACCGAGACATATATTCTGGCGTTGGGTTTCTGTGAGGCATGCTGAAGCGCCATTGTATTTATATACCTTATATTTAGATGCGGCAGGAGTTGTTCCATTTATCTTCCAACCCTTAGTCTTTGTTGCGTCAGTACTGTTATACTGATTTTTGCCCGTAACAGAAAGTGTATTATTTGGATTGACCAAGAAGCGGTATTTACCATCAGCGATATTGAATGGTTTGTTTGCAGCATCAAAGGTGAAGCGGTAGGTATCTGCTCCGCCGTATGTATAGTGAACTTGATGGAAATCCATTTCTACCATTGACATCTGGTGAGACAGGGCGAAAGAACAGCTACCTGTAGAGGCATCAACTGTAGCCATTGATACCATCAGGTCCTGAGCTGTATATTTGGCTTGCGTGCTTTGGTCGGCAGCAGGAGTCCAGCTACTTATCAAGGAAGCAAAGAAGGTCTCGGTTGTGGTTTTTGTCACATCATAACTAGTACTTGCAAGACTTGCCTGATAAGGATAGTAGGCGAAATACTTTGCGCCATCATAATAGGGCAATTTATCAGTATTATCACTGTTTTGCCATTTAGAAGTGCCATCATAGGTATATTTAGCATTGGTCAAGGCTAATGTTCCGTCTGGCTTAACGGCAAATATACCAACAGCATCATCTTTTGCAAATGATGTCGTAGCTCCATTATCCGTGGCACGTGTCTTTGCACCATTGTTATCTACGGAAGTAAACATACGATCAGATATATTTACCTTCATCGTCTTTACAGATCTCGGGCTGTCGCCCGTCAGAGTCTCATCTGACGAGCAACTGCTCAATGTCATTAATAATGCACCTACGAATAGCAATGCATTTAATAATTTAATATTCATTACTCGTTCTTTTACCTTAATGTTTTAATAAAGATAGCTACCATACAAAACTTATTAATAGTCCTCGATAGTTCTGTTATCGTCGCTTAAGGTAAATGCTACTTGCAAGTGGTTGCTGTGCTTCGGCTTCAATAACTTGGATTGAAGGACGATGAT
>Ga0183099_1000781_pt1 | contig 20838 bp, 36 predicted proteins | sample Biomet1_FD_127788 | JGI IMG/M metagenome (GOLD analysis project Ga0183099, IMG submission 127788) | Microbial communities from bioreactor (seeded with anoxic lake sediment) at LBNL, California, USA - Biofuel metagenome 1 | ecosystem: Engineered > Bioreactor > Anaerobic > Unclassified ...
ATCCCGGGGTGGGTCTTGAACTTATGTTATACGGAGTAAGGCCGAAACCTTACACAGTCTGGTCAATCAGGCTCTTGCAAGCCTCGGTATTCATGCCGGGGTTGATTGACCTTTTACCTGGACTGAAAAACCATTTTCTCCATTTTTATGGAGCTGATTTTGTTCGATTGCAACATCGAAGTCTTTAAACTTTGTTTTATTATATACATAGAAACCAACAGAAGGTCTTTTACTCATGAAACATCCTCTTTTAAAAAAGCCTGATTGAGATCAGGCTATCCATATGTAACTCTATTAATGATTTACGTAACTAATGAAATTAGCTTCTAGTTGTCCATTTGACACACATACAGGTGTGATTGATGGCGCTGGAACACTAACACCATTACTCTCTACATATGACACAGAAGTATTTCCCTTTAGGTTAATGGATGCAATCCCCTTGTCTCCATTTTGGGTAACCATAATGCTGATCTTGGTTGTTGGAGCAGCAATAGATACTTTTGATCCACCCTTGCCGCAATCCATTACTTTCAGTCCATCTGCGTAATCTTTTACTGTCGATGTAACAACACCTGTTGCTGATTGACCGTCATCACGTTGAAAGCCTTTTTCATCCATCCATCGTTGTGCCCGGCCCAACAGCAAATCATAAGGAACATCAACTTCTGCATTAGTTGTAATCGGTGTTGGTGTTGGGGGAGTATATTTATACTGCTCAGATGTTTTGTTTGTGGTAGAACAACCCACTGCCAATGTAGATAACGCGATGGACAATAAAATCTTTTTCATTAAAACATTTCCTAAGTTAAATAAAGAATTCAATTAATAATACAAAAAATAATAAGCATAGTCAATGTATTTATTGCAAACAATGAATTGACTATTTATTTAATAATCAATATAATATTTGAAAAGCAAGCTATGACTTCAACAGGAACCCATATGTCGAAAGCAGATTATATTGAGTACATTAACGGCGATGGATATGATAATTTTCAAAGTTTTTTAGGAATTGTTCCACCTGTTCTTGAATACGGCACATCCTATTGTGGCGGAGAAGGAATGGTTAGATACACGTCTCCTCGTGGTACTGGTGAATGGTGTCGAACTCAAAAAGAGGCAAAATCAAGCTATAAAGAAGATATGTATAAACGAAAAGCCGAACAACGAAAATGGAAATCTCTTTATAAATAAGGAAATAAAATGTCAGTTCAAATTGAAGCAGTGATTGTTCCATTTAAAAAAAACACACCAGAAGAACCAATTTACGTTATTGACTACCCAAATTATTTAAATCATTTGATGATGTCATTATTAAATAGGAATTCTGCGTCTAGAGTTGATAAATTGATTGTGTTATATGGCAATGGACTCTTTATTGAGATAGATCAGGATGATTATCTGGGTAAATGTATTGATGCCAGAAATGCAATTGAGAAACATTACTCTCGGTAAACAAATCAATAGTGTATTTATTCCAAATAAATTAAGTAAGGGCTAAATTTCATGTCACGTTATTTTATTTTTTCATTTCTTCTGTTTGTCTTTCCTGTTTTTGCAAGTGAAGATCCTGCTTGTTTAACAATGGCCGCAAAGGAATTTGGTGTTGATCAATCTGTTTTTAGTGCAATGTATCGTGCCGAAGAAAAAGGAGTTAGTATTGTTAGAAATTACAATTGGTTTGGACCAATGAAGCTTGCTGAACCAGCTATTATTGTTGCCTCTAAGCACATACAAGCGTCCTCTTCACAAATAAAAACAGACCCTTGTCAGAATTTTCGGGCAGCCGCCTGGTGGTTAATGGGACCATCTGGTGGTGCTACCGACAAAGATATTTGGAATGCAGTCGATAAATATTATTATGGAAACAACTCTCGTGTTGCTCCATCGCGACGATTTTTTCTTTTATCAGTTAAAAACATTTATTCTATGAATTCCACTTCGGTACAATTTGATTAAAATATTAAATGCGAATAGAATACAAAGTCCTATTCGCATTTAAACTCAATTTCCAATTTTTCATCTAAGAAAGATTCGACGTTTATTTTGTCATCTTCTTCATTTTCATTTTCTTGTTTTTTTGATTTGAGTTCTGTATTAAAGTTTATATTATTTAAATACCATCTTGCCATTTTATTTGCGTAATCTGTTTTTTTAAAAATAAAAACAACTATTATTCCTATTACTTTTTCATTTTTTATTAATGTTAAAACAGGATAAGCGCCATCTCCGTAACCTGAAGACACAATGGCACAAGCATTATTATAACTACCAAAATCCACTTGTTGATGTACTTCAAGTAGTTGCATGAAGTCATCTGAGTAAATCTCTTCCGGGTGCGAATTGGATAAGCTACACATATCTATTCGTTCATCATCTGAAAAACAAGTTCCATCTAGCGGATATGTTTTTTCATCAAGTATTGCGATATGCGCAGAATCCACAGAAATAAATTGATGAGTATCTTTTAATGTTGCAGAAAGAAGATCTTCTCTGGATGAATCACTTTGATGAATCAAGATCGCCCCATGATATTCAAGGTGTGTTTTTCGTTTATAAGAAGAAATTTCCATTTTTATTTTATCTACTACTGTCTCTCTGTACCCATGAGTCCTTATTTTCCATTCGCCGGGCAAGACATTACTCACGAGAACTCCCTTATTGCATTTCCTCTTGTAAGCCGGATCAATAAAAAAGACCTTATCCCCTGCGATAGAAAACTGCTCATGTTTGTTAATTTTGAAAAACATTGTTCACTCCATTTTTAAACTCAATCAATAATAAACTCACCAACTTTCCATGGTAAACTTAAGATTGAGTGAAATTGCTCATTAAAATCAAATACATTGCCATCAGTGTCTTTTTTGTCCATAATCATTTGCTTTAATTTAGCTGCTGATTCAAACATATTGTCTTCCCCAATCAAATTCATTGAACAATCAGGTTCCATTTCATAATAACCATTACTACATTCTTCATTTTTACTTTTTATGTCACACTTATGATTTATTCTCAGCTCACACTCGTGTTCACAGTGAAATCGAGGGCTTAAAAACATAACCATTGCGCTAATATCGCCTCTTTGATTGCACAATGAAATAATTACACCATATTCGTGGTTTATCTCCATTCTAAATTGATAATCCATCCCTTTTTTTACAAACTCAATCATGTCCTACTCCAGTCACAGAAATAAATTACTATTTTAACATAATTTATTCAATCAACATATATATAATTAATTATTATCATAGATGAACCCAGTTGAAATATTGCAAATTGTTTATTTTATTCTATAATTTATTGCAATTAATATTTAATAGTGTCTTTGTTATGTTATTGGCTTGAGCATGTTAGAGGTGAAAATGAAAGGAATTATTAAGCAGTATAATGATAACAATGGAATGGGAGTCATTATTGATACAGATGGACTTATATATCCGTTTACTCGACACAGCATCATTCACAACTCAATGATGCTTGATAATACAAAACTACTATCAGAGCTAATAGTCGGACTAACTGTTTCATTTATTGCTTTAGATAAAGGAAAAAGAGCGGGCAATATTGCTATAGCTGCTCAAGAAAAAAACAAGGTAATCGAAGAGAAAGATGAGCATTATCTAAAACTGGTTGCTAGAAAAAGAATTGCCCAAGGTATCCTTGTTTTGTCGTCATTTTCGTTTTTATTCGCAATAGTAGTTCTGTCTTTTATTTTACTCAGAAATAATGGTTAATGGGTCGTCTTTATTACTAACAGTTGCTTTTTCCTATTTTTTTGCTATAATAAAAGTGTATTTCGTTACTGAAAAAAGTTTAAATCGAAATATGAGTGTTCCACTCGCCGCCTCCACCAATTTTGGTATGGCCAACGGTTCAGTAATCATTAACTCTTTTTTCCAATAAATGAGTTTTTGTAATGGAGGCAACAGAAAATTATCTCATTAAAAGGAAAAAACATTATGAAATCACTTCGTTTTTCTTCATCTGAAGATTTTAAATCTTATACTATTTCTGCCATTAATCACCTTGGTAATCTGCCATTACGAAGTCTTAGAACTGCTTTAGCCAAAGCAGATGGGTATGAGGCTACTCCAGCATACTGCCAGGCTTTGGATGCGCAGTCTCATGATAAAAATCACTCTCTTTGTGATATTAAGACGCCGTTACTTAATCATCCCGCTTTTAAACTTGATGATGGAAAACTTATTTTTTGCGCCAAGTTGCTATTAAAAGATATCGATGTAAATGATGATTGGTTAAATAGCGGAAAAATGACTAAAAAATATAGTCTATTAATGGTTGGTCATAATAGATTATGGATTACAAAAGTAATTAAGTTGGATTTAGAAAGCATCTATGTGGAGGCATATCTTCCTCAAGAGATTTCTTTTAAAAACTTACAAGATGAGTCAATTCGTTTTTTTAGATTGGCTTTTGAACCTGCAATTACAGAAGTAATTTCTGAGTGGGTTGAGTTTATTGATTCAGATATAGCTGGCGACTTAATGGCGGGTATTAATTGTGACTTAAAGATTAAGCCTGCTTTTCATGAATTCAAAAGCCAGTTTTCAACCCCGTTTATTTGTAATGCAATTGACAATTTGCCTATTAAAACAGAAAGTGGCATTACTGATTTTTCAAGAAAAATACTTGAAAAAAATTATGTAAAATATGTTAAAGCCTATTTAAAATTCTGTAAAGAACTAGATATTTGTCCACAAAAATACAGCTCTTTTACTAAAGTTCATGAAAAAATCTGCAATAAATTGATTTCTGATTTGCTTTTTGATTTGTTAAATTAGGTCTCATTAAAATCAAACACCATTTAAACAATTGGCAATTTAAATGGTGTTTTTTTGATAAAAATAAGTCCGACATTTCCTTTTTCTTCTTTCTCGTTTCTTTATTTATTGCTATTTTCATATATTTTGATATAATTCATATTATTATGACTCATTCACGTTATCGTGTCATGCAACGGAAAATCCTTACTACAGCCTGATGAGTGAGGGTATTAAGGAATAGAAAATGATTACTCATACTAATGAACTCGTTATTAATTGGCACATTACTAATCGATGTAATTTTGATTGTGTATTTTGTTTTGCTAAGTGGCAAGGAAAATGCCATGAAAAAGAATTAATAACAAATCAATCATCTGCAATTCATTTTTTAAATGAATTGTATCAATTTTTTGCTCCTGGTAATAACAAAAACCCTCTCTCATCTGCATTAACGTGGTCTAGTATTCGCTTGAATTTTGCTGGTGGTGAGCCACTGTTGCTTGGAAAAAATTTAGTTACAATTATGCAAGAGGCAAAAAGAATCGGCTTTCAAACTTCTCTTATCACAAATGGAAGCAAGTTATCAGAAAGTAATATTGAGGATATTGCAAAAAACACTGATATGATAGGATTTAGCATTGATTCTAACTTACCTGAAGTTAATATTCGTATTGGTCGAAAATGGTCAAAAGAAAAAACCATCGATACAACAAACCTAATTTATTGCATTAAAAAAATGAAAGAACTCAATCCGGAAATTAAAATAAAGGTAAATACTGTAGTTAATAAACTTAATTATACAGAGGACCTAACTCATATTATTAACTCAATAAGACCACATAAATGGAAGCTACTCAAAGTTTTACCGCTGATTGATGATACACTGTCTATCTCCGATTTAGAATTTTTTCATTTTGTTGATAATCACCATGAGCTTAAAGACATTATTTCCATCGAAGACAATGATGATATGATTGAATCATACTTAATGATCGATCCTCATGGTCGTTTTTTTCAAAATAAATCACTAAACCAACAGTATTTATATAGCGATCCCATACCAGAAGTAGGCGCTGACATTGCTTTTAAACAGACAGAAATAAATTCTTTAAAATTCGCAAGCAGATACCTTTGATTGCACATAAATGTTAGTAAATAAATTAACACAGGGGGATAAATGGATTATTTAACACTGCATGAAAAAGAGAAACTGCTTATGGAGAGCGTTGCTATTACAACAGAGCAGGATTGGAACATCAGCAATAAACTAAAAGACAAAAAATCAGAAATAGTTAATCAACTTAATAATGCATTACTAAGAGTATTGGATTACGCCAAATCAATTGAAGATCCTAATTATCAACAAATAGCAGAGCGCTTTTTTAATATGATGGATAAGATTGCAAAAAAACACCCTGGTTCTGGGCTTTACTGCAATAAAAACCACGTAACAATTGCCCGATTCTTCGCGGTTAATTACAAGCCCACCATGTATTATTACATTATTTCCTATGAAACCTATTAAAATATAGTGGGCACCTGGTGCCCACTACACCTTAGCCCCTTACTTTTTTGCGAAGCAAAAGTCCGGTTGTCATCATGCTTAATCCAGCCCCCGCGATGATCGTAAAATTATCTTTTAGAGCAATGGTAAGCCAAGATATGTGATTTACAGATGGTTCCATCATGGATTTAAAAATTGCAGTATACGCGTTTACAATGGAGAAAACTCCTCCAAATAACAGAGCTGCAATCATTAAAAATCCTGTAATAAACAATTTATTCGCTAATTTATCCATATTTATTCTAAACCCCTTTATTTTGATTTTGGTTCATCGTTTTTATGTTCTGTTGACAAACAGATCAATAATTTTGCGGCCAAATCTTTCTTTTCATCTTCCGTCATTTCACAATTGTTTTCATTTTTCATTTTTTCAGCCATTTCTTTAACTGTTTCTGTAACTACATCAGTTAGTCCTTTTGCCAATTCTCTTTTTGCAGCAACGATACCTGATACTTGACTTCGTTTTAGTAATCCTTGCATTACTTTATCACTATAAGAAATTGAATTAAGTTCAACATTATTAATAATCAAACCTGTGTTTTCAAAAACTTTGTTTAAGTCATCTTTAAGCGTAGAAACAACTTTTTTCCCATAATCCACCAGCTCATTTCTACCATCATTAATTTTTTCATTATTAATACCTGTAAATGGTTTTTCTTGAGTTAGATTTCGAACAATTAAATCAATTTCTTTTTTAATAAGAAATGATTCTTTTTCTTTAGAAACAGAAAAAAATGCAATCGGATCAATTATTTGATGTTGTACTTCAATTTGCAGTTTTAAGTCTATGTTTAATTGATCTTGAATTGTCAGCTCATAATGTTTTTCTAAAGCACTGATGTTTTTTAAGTGTGGTTTTCCAGAACAGATGAACCAAGAACCCTGTTTCTTAATTACTCCTTTTACAACACCATTTTTTTCAATAATCAATACCTCTCCTTCACCTACTGATTCCCTTAAAGCGAAAGAGAGCACAATTAGAAAGAAAGATGCAATAATACTAAGAAAAACAAGTCCCTCATGATTTTTTGCGATCTCATCTCCAAAAAAAACGGCGCACACAAAAATAATTATTGATGGCAGTATGACAAATTTACCGGGAATTGGATTATTAATAATTTTACATGTTGTTAGTGTATCTTTAAGCATTAATGGTTTTCCTTTTAAATAATTTTCACCAATAATATTAGTAAATATTAATTAGTCAACTAAAAATAAAATATTTATTTTTTTACCATTTGTTTAAAATTAACACACAAAAAACACTCAAATAATAAATAATCTTTATTGACAATAATATTTGTTTTGATAATATATAAAAAGATGTGAGAAAGAGCATTTCTCACGTAAAAAAAGATGTGCTCATTTTGATAAGATATGGTGGTAGAGCTGCCCCATGTAAAACAAAGAAATGCTCAAGCAGAAAGATTTAAAAGCAGGTGAGTTACTACCGTTAAGTGTAAAATTAAAAAATAATTTAATGTTTTTACAATATTTAAATTGACTTATTGGCTATATTTAGCTATAAATTAAGCATCAGTAATGGGGAACTCTCTAAACAAAATGGCCGCTGGCGCACTTCCGAGATTCTGAAACGTACTCACTTGTGAGTCCAGATACGAAGCAGCAAAGAATGGTTCGATCCCATTTTCTTTCAAGTAATTGACTGGGGTTTTGGTTTATAGCGCTGTAAACAAGAGAGTTCCACCATTACTGATGTTAAATTCAGGTGATTTGCTACCTTAAGTGCAGCTAGAAATTGATTTTGCAACCAGATAGCCTGGACACATAACGCCGTGTCACTTCGAAGGGCATAACGACGACAGTGCTATCTGATTGCTCTTTATTATTATGATGAATGTGCAGGTTGATGCACTATGAAAAAGAGCAGTGAAACAAGCCATTCCTGAAGCAGGACTGCATGGCATGCAAGGATAACCCAGCACCTTGCCATCATAAGTTTTTCGGTAACAACGGGCATGTCGCCTTAGTAAATCCGAATTGGTGCCAATAAACGTAATTGGCCGTATGCCTTACGAAACAAGGCTTAATTTAAGATATTCTGTATTGATAACATTAAGGTTAATAAAACGGGATGTCACCTATTTTAGAAGCAAGGTTGGCGCAGAATACGTGAGTTGCGGCAAAAGGTCAGCGCAGTTGAACGTTTAAAATGTCGGCCGGTACAAGACATGACCTTGCTTCTAATTTCAAATATGGAGTGATAGTTTAAACATCTTGGACATACAAGATTGCCAGAACAGCCGGGGCCAATCCGGAAAGTGTGGTTAGAGTCCGCAACATCTCCGCCAATCGTTTAAATCTAAGGAATATTCATGGAAATTGTTAATTTCTCAGACGCTCGTTCAAATCTTAAAAGCATCTTAGATCGTGTATGTGCTGATCACACCCCTGTTGTCATATCCAGGCAAAATGGTGAGCATGTGGTGATCCTTTCTGAATCTGATTATAATAGTATGGCTGAAACATTTTATCTTTTAGGTAACAAAAAAAATGCAGATCGGATCCGGTCCTCAATTAATCAAGGTAAAGGTTCGGGTGGATTTAAAGAAACCATTTAAGCATAGGGAGTTATATTTTTGGACGATAAAAATATAGGCTCATCAAAACAAAGAGCTTTGCGAAAACAGATCGATAAAGAAGATAAGACAAGAAAAGACAAATATCAAAAATTATCTAATAAATTAAAAAGCTTTGGGTCTCTTTCTGTGAACTGGGATGGGTATAATGGCTTACCTCCATCATCTGAAATGATCAATTGCTTCCATTTATTTTTGAGTGAATTATTTAAGTTAAAAATAGATGCGCCCGTTCTTCAGCTTACTGGAGAAGGTAACATAGGTTGTTTTTGGAAAGCACAGACAGGTTATGCTGAGATAGAGTTTGATTCACCTGGTCAATATTGTTACTTTTTAAAAGATGACGATGGTGTTTTTGGTAAAGACGATTGTATCTTTGATTCATTTATTGATGAGAAATTAATAGAATACATTAAAAAAATAGGAGTTAAAAATGGAAGTTGAGAAACACGAATTCATTCACATAAAAATGCACATGCTCGAAGCCGAAAGGATAAAAATGTTGTTGGATGATATCGGGTCTTCAGATATGCCGGATTGGGCAAAAAAACTAGCCGCAACGTTTGCACAAGACCTCAGCAACAAAGGCGTCAAATAGCATTAACTCCAATCACTAAATAACTCCAAACAAAAAGCACTATCAATCAGATCAATAGTGCTTTTTTTGTTATCGACACAGGTCAGTAATCGTTTTCTTGTTCTCGTTATTTTGTTCTAGCCTGGAATAAATATTAATCAACTTGCTTTCTAGCTCGGTAAGAATTTCTTCTTCAAAATGCAGATTATTGATATTATATATTTTTTGCTCTTGTCCTACCCAGAAGTTTCGGCATGTCACACTTTGTCTTGTCTCAGAGTTAAAATCCAATAGAAACGGAATTTTTGTTAACAATTCTTCTTTTGATGGCCAAGCTCCTTTTACATAACAATTTATTTTAATGGAATCCACGCTTTTTTCTTTTTCTGGATCCGAGTAAACATCGCCTTCAAATGAATTAATCACACTTCTGCCTTTAAATTCTTGTTTTAGAATTTGTATTGCTTTTTGAAATTTGTCATTCGGCACATTAATTTGAATTATTGCATTTGCTTTTGATATAACCGGATCGGAAGAGTTATCAAAATAAGAAGAGTATGCATCACCAAAATCATCATATAGTGATTCAATCTTATTTTCTAATTCTTTTTTCTTTAATTCTGTCGCGGTGTTTTTTAAGTTTGCTTTATTCTGAAGTTCATTAATGCCACCTCGTACATCCACTTCTTTTTGAATCGATTTAAATAAATCTTTATCAGTCTTGACTAGCTCCTTCATAAAATCCATGAATTTTTTTGACAACAAAGACTCTTGCTGATCAACATCTGATAGCTCTAATAATTTAAGTTCACCTTTTAATTTCTCAAGTGATTCAAAAGAACGAACGAAATCGAAAATATTTTTTCCAAGAGAGTGTTTTGGTAATGCAGGCATAATGTTTTTCCAAAAATAATATTATTATTTACTTATAATAACAGACAATTAATTCCAATTAAATAAGTTATAATTATTATTTGGTAAAATGAACTGGTCTCAATCCAGTGATGTCATTCTTATCGGGAGCGTGCCCTACCACTGAGCTATAAATGCGATATTCTTGGCAACGGATGTGGGGGTCGAACCCACGGTCTCGGAGTCAAAGTCCGATGCCTTACCACTTGGCTAATCCGTTGTTGCTCTATTATGGTGCATTTAGCAGGGCATGATCCTGCGGCCTCACTCTTATCAGGAGTGCGCTCTACCTACTGAGCTATAAATGCGATATTGTGGCAGCATGACCGTGGATTGAACACGGATAGATGGTTTTGGAGACCATTGCCTAACCACTCGGCCATCACGCTACATTAAAACTGGAGTATTCGAAGGGACTCGAACCCTTAATCATTACCATATGAAAGTAACGCTTCACCATTAAGCTACGAATACAGGTATCCCATATAAGTTCCTATTATTTATTGCATTATTTAATGCAATAAAAAAAACCGAAGATCTCTCGACCTTCGGTTTTTTTATAGATATAAATCTATCTTCCGGAGGCCGCAGCCTCCAAAATCAGAGACTGAATTCTATCCAATAATCATAATAGCAACAATGCTTTGTTGCCAGGCTTGCTGTTGCATGATTGATTGAATAGTGTTCATTTATAAATCTCCGATTGATTAATTTGTTTTTTCTTCATTAAGTTTCTACATTATTAAACAGATAAAACAATAAGTCAATAGATTTTAGTTAAAATATTAAAATATTTTTAATTTTGTTTGTTTTGACTATTTTTCATTATTAAGCTATATTTAACAACAAATTAAATAGACTGGAATTTAATATGCAAGAACAAAACACATCAAATCGTCGCCCCATATCTTCTCGCTCAAATATTTACATACAAAAATTTGCCTCTTTCTTAGCCAAAACGAAGATCTCTCCAAATCAAATTTCCATTGCGAGTGTCTTTTTTTCTATCATTGGTTCTGTTTTTTTATTAGCAAACACCTCTTTTGTTGGTTTAATTGTTTGCGCCATTTGTATTCAACTTCGATTATTCTGTAACTTAATTGATGGGATGGTCGCAATAGAAGGAGGTAAAAAATCAACGATTGGGCTGCTATTTAACGAATTCCCAGATCGTATCGCTGATTCGGTTTTACTTATTTCATTAGGGTATGCTATTCATTTTGGTGCATTAGGTTGGTTTTCCGCTTTAGTTGCTGCTCTTACTGCCTATATTCGTGTGTTTCGTGGTTCACTTGGACAAGAGCAGGATTTTAGAGGGCCAATGGCCAAACAACATAGAATGGCAGTCATGACTATAGGATGTGTGTTAGGTATTGTAGAAGTCTATTTCACAGGCAGCAGCTTGATCTCTCTTCTTGTTGCGTCATTAATTATTGCTGTTGGCTCTGTTATTACTTGTATTACACGGACAAAAGCCATTGTTGACTCACTAAAACCATTTCGGTTATCCATATGATTTTAGACAAAATAATAATTACCTTATCCCGACTTTTGGTTGGTGCTGCTGCAAGATGGATTGGTTCATCACCATCAAAGATGCAACGAATTTATTTTGCAAACCATACTAGTCATTTAGATACTATTGCAATTTGGTCAGCCATGCCTTCTGAATTTCGAAAAACCACGCGACCCGTCGCTGCGGCTGATTACTGGAACAAGGGTTGGTTAAGAAAGCATATTGCGATTTCTGTTCTTAATTCCGTTTTAGTGGAGCGAATAACCTCATCTAAAGCAAATCCATTATTACCGTTATTTTCTGCTCTTGAAAATGGCGATTCTTTAATTTTTTTTCCAGAGGGAACGAGAAGCGATCACGCCGTCCCACATACCTTTAAAAGTGGATTATTCCATTTGGCGGAACGATTTCCTGATGCCGAGTTGATCCCGGTTTATCTTGAAAATTTTCACCGTTGTATGCCAAAAGGCAGTTTTTTCCCGGTTCCTCTTGTTTGCACCATTCGATTTGGGGCCAAATTAGAACGAATAGAACAAGAAAACAAGAGTGATTTTTTAGAACGAGCGCGTAATGCCATACTGGAGTTATCATAATGCAAAATAATTTTTATTGGTTGATCTATGGAGTTGTCTCAATTTTGATTGTGGCCTCCATTATAGGGTGGGTATTAAGCAAAAAAATAAAAACTGAAAACGGGAAAACGGTTGTTTTGAATCTAAACGCAAGGATAAAAGCCTGGTGGATAATGATTTCAATATTTTCCTTGTCTTTTTTCCTGGGTAAAACAGCCACTATCGTTTTGTTTTTTATGATTTCGTTTTTTGCTTTAAGAGAATTTATTACGCTAACACCAACAAAACCAGGTGATCATAAGGCCCTTTCTTTGGCTTTCTTTGTTCTATTGCCTGTTCAATATTATCTTATCAGTATTGGCTGGTACTCTTTGTTTGCTATATTCATTCCTGTTTATGGTTTTTTGCTATTACCATCATTGTCCGCAATCAGCCAAGATCCCGAACAATTTCTTGAAAGAACATCGAAGATACAGTGGGCTGTAATGATCACAATCTATTGCATTAGTCATGTCCCCGCTTTGCTTTTGCTAGATATCCCAGGATATAAAAATCAAGGACCTCTATTGATTTTCTTCCTGCTTACTGTTGTTCAATTAAGCGATGTTTTTCAGTATGTCTTTGGCAAACTTTTTGGGAAGACAAAACTTGCTCCGGCAGTTAGTCCTTCCAAAACCGTTGAAGGTCTTGTTGGCGGTGGATTGACAGCCATTGCTGTTGGCACATGCATGTGGTGGATAACGCCATTTACCCCACTTCAAGCAGCCATTATGTCTTCCGTCGTTGTAATCATGGGTTTTCTTGGCGGACTGGTTCTATCTGCTGTTAAACGAAGTCTTGGAGCAAAAGATTGGGGAACCATGATCAATGGGCATGGTGGCATGATGGATAGAATGGATTCCGTTTGCTTTTCGGCTCCCATTTTCTTTCACTTAACCCGATACTTTTTTACTAATTAACTTTTATTCTTTCGCGGCACATCTGTGCCGCAATATAACCATTGTCTCACTCCCTCCCTGTCCTACTCCTCATTAGTCCTTTCTGGCTTGATTATTTATTTATTTTGTTATATAATAAATCATAATTTGCAAGAATATTGTTTTTTGGAGAAGTTCATGCCTGCTTTAGCTCAAAAAGATACAGAATACTCAGTTTTGGCCATGTGTCTTTTTCAGGCATTGCGCCGAATTTCATCACAATATGATGAGCATCTAATAGACAATGACCAAAATTTACGTAAAAGCATTATTGAAAATGTGTTGGCTGATTCAAAAAAAGAATATCCAAATGCATCTGATGATGACTGGAAAAAAGCATTCGCTTTTATTACTAAAAACTCTTTTGCTGATTAATTTATCTTTAACCGTCTTCGATTTCAGGAGAAATTTATGAATAAATATTTTGTATGGATGGAAATGTTGGCTAATGGCTCTCTTCAAAAACCAAAAGAAGCTAATCCGGATTTTGGACCAGAGCATTTAAAACAAAAATACCTAACAGAAATGGATGCATCTGAAGATTATCAGAGCTTTTATAAACGAAACCCCGGTATTGCACCGAAACAGCTTTTGCTATTGCCGGTGTTTGAACCACTGGACAAGCAACCTTTTGCTATTTAAATCTGCTCGTTCGGCTAGTCCAGGCATTAAGGTGGAGTAATAATTTATGTCACAAACCTCTGTCATTATTACTCCTTCATTAGTAATTAAAAAAACGTTGTCTTTCTTGCCTGATAACTTCTCTGAACATCACTCTGTCCTTTTTGTTTTTTCTGATGTTGTCGAATTCATGCTTCTTCATCGAATAGCACTAAATAAACACCTAAAGAAGATCATGTGCGGAGAAACAGTGACCGGTCAACTCGGTGCAATGTATAAACTGGATTGGTTATTCAAAGGCATTATTGAAGATTTTTTTGTTGCAAAAAACAATCAGATCAATAGCTTTGATACATCTGATTTATCCGGCTTATTTGATTTAATTAAAAACATAGCGTTTAAAAACAACGATATTGCTAAAAAGATTTACTTTAGTATGTGTGGTTTTGAGCTCAAAAAGAAACACTGAAAGCCACTATAAAACCATTATTTAAACATTTTTTATATTATTGCGTGGTGACTCAATTCAATAAAGATATAAAAAAATCATTAACAAATAATCGAACATTAGAAAATGTTTGGAATGACTATGCATTGAGTTCTCTACCTCAAACCATTGCTAACTTTATAACGAACAATAATTTAATTGGAATAAAAAATGAGTAAATATGACTTAACATCTGAAGAAATTGAAATTATTCAAAAGATGAGAAAAGAAAAAGAAAAAGAAAAAGAAAATAGAGAGCTTATTATCAAGGCATTAAAAACGGCTGCCCAGTATGAAGAATGGCTTTTTTATAACGGAATGGGTTCTTCTTTTTCTACTTTTGTTGATGACTTTGGCTATCAAGACAAAGATGTAAGGCTTATTTATCAATTGGTCGAGTCGATCAGAGATGATATAATGGCCGAAGTTAATATTTCAAGGGAGTAACTTTATGGGCGAAACGTACCGTGATTTTCTGTTAGATGCTTATTACCAAAATCATCCAACATCTATCCCTGAATTTCTAAAGGTTGTTGAAGACATTATGGGTAAGGGCTCATTACTTGAGCTCCATCGATTTTGCTGTCAAAAATATGGCTTACCAAAAATAGGAACTTCCCGAGTCACATATCTCAGTAAATTTGTTGTTTTTAAAGTGCCTGTTACCCTTGATGGTTTCCGAAACAATGATTGGGAAGCATCGTTATGTGGTATCGGTGAAGAAGGAACTGATTACCATATTCCTCTTGCCCGCTCACGCCATTTACCTCATCAAGATATCCCAGTTGTTGTTATGGAGCGCATTACCGAGGCATCTACTTCTGATATCCTGGAGAAACTAGGCAAAATACCTAACTTTGTTAGTGCCGTTGATTCTGCTCAAGTTGGTTTTACAAGAAAAGGTAAGTTAGTTGCTTTTGATTACGCAGATTTATAGCCGAGTGACTGTTTTTTAACTAAAATAGTTTAAATAACAAAACAACGGAGAAAAAATCATGCAAACGACGATTAAAAAATGGGGTAGCGATGCTCTTATTCAGATCTCAGAATCATTCTTAGAACAATCTGGCTTTAATATTGGTGACGAGGTCGAGCTATCAGTTAAAGATGGAAAGCTAATCGTTAGTCATCCGGAAGAAAATCAAGAACAATTGTTATCCGATGTTTCTGCTAATAACAAACATGCAGCGATTGATTTCGGACCCGATGTCGGAATGGAAATAATTGATTGACAAAATGCCGCAGCCAGCGGCATTTTTCTTTTAAACATAGAAATTGTTTTCTTAATGCGATATAATTATTAACATAATATTTTTCGGGGTTCGTCATGAGAGAAACGGAATCGTTTTATTTCTTCTGGAAACATCAGTTCGGACAATGGACGATGCGAGACATGACCGATCCTGATGGCATTACTTATAATTGTGCTGAGCAATACATGATGTATAAAAAAGCACTTCTATTTGGAGATGTAACAACAGCAAAAAAAATACTTCTTGAAAAAAAACCATTGCTACAACAAGAATTAGGTCGAGAAGTAACTGGATATATTGAAGAAATATGGATTAAAAACCGTCCAGGTATTGTTTGGTATGGAAATTATTTGAAATTTACTCAGCACGAAGATTTAAAAACCAGGCTTTTGACGACTGAAAATAAGATACTTGCTGAAGCATCCCCTTATGATGAGATTTGGGGAATAGGACTTGCGGCCAATGATGAGTTAGCTACTTATCCTTCTGCCTGGAAAGGACAAAATCTATTAGGCAAAACATTAATGTCCTTACGGGAGTTTTTTCGAACAACAGGAATTTAAATGCATTTTACAGATTACTATCCAATAGACGTAGTGAATGGACTCGGTACTCGTAGTACCTTATTTGTTGCAGGCTGCATTCATCAGTGCCGAGGTTGTTTTAACCAGGAAACATGGTCACCTAGAGCTGGCTCACCATTTACCCAGGACATGGAAGACAAGATAATAGCAGATCTTTCCAATACCTTTATACCAAGACGAGGGTTGTCGTTGCTTGGTGGAGATCCTTTGTTTCCAGGAAATTTAGACGCTGTTTTAAAGCTTGTGAAACGAGTCAAAGCAGAATGCCCTGACAAAGATATCTGGATCTGGACCGGCTACAAACTTGAAGAACTTAGTGAAAAACAAAATGAAATAGTTTCATTAATTGATGTACTAATAGACGGTAAATTTGAAAAAGATTTATATGACCCCTCGCTCAAGTGGCGAGGCAGCAGTAATCAAATTATTCACCAATTTTCACGGTAAACAATCCATTTTTTTCCACCAGTTTATTGCAGGCGTTTAGTGACGCCTCATTATCTTTCTTCCATTGTTCTTGCTTCGCTTTTATCTCTTCCGGATGTTCTTTCTTTTGTTTTTTATGTTTATCCATTTTAACCTCTTATTCTGATTCGTTATTTGAGTTTCTATCTTTTCATTTTTATTTAATAAAACTAGAAATTTTTAAGAAAAGACTAAAAAACAACAGGTTTTTACCAATTTGGCCGTAATTACTCTGAAAAAAGATCGTTAATAAATACATTCCAAATTTCTTTTTCTTCGTCTGATACACTGAATTCCAATTCTTTAATCATATCCAGCATTGAAAGAAAACCATTTTTTGTTCTTGGATAATCGATTATTTTAAATGGTGAATTAACTTCAAAATCAATCAGGCTTGGGTTTAGTTTTGCATATTGAGAGCCAAATGTTTTGTTTTTAAAGCTTGTTGGCTGCGTACTCAGTAGATCTAAAAGTTGTATTTCATTAAGTCCGGTAGCATCAATATGAAAGTCAATAATTTCACTATTATCTCTAGTAAAAAAATCGAGTGTCTTTAGTCTGTTGGCTTTAGCCAGATAGTATAACTGTCCATATACCTCTTCTTCCACACCCAGTAGGCTCAGTATTTCTGCTTTTGGTTTGGCAACGACCTTTCTAGTATATCGTTCAAAATAATATTGTTTTTTAAATCAACAACCGAAATACCATAATCAATTGGAGCTAATTTTCCATGAGATCCATAAAAATCAGACATTTCGAATTGAAAGTCACCTGTCTTTTCATTTTTTTTATAATCATCTTCCATTTCTAACCAGGAATTTCGCAACTCATCAATAAAACACTGATCCTGTTGATACATTTTCTCATTAACAAGATAATAGGGCATAAGATTTGTCCAACGACACATTCTTGTTTCTCTACCATTTTTCTCTCTTAATGTGATAGCAACTGCTCCGCTCATTTCCGCCTCTATAATTATTAATAGTTGTTTTAAATTAACTCATAACCAAATAATAAAAGCCATTCTTTCCTCACATGTAAGATTGAATGGCTTTTTTAGTTAGAGATTATAATTAATTTTTAATCATCATCACTACAATCAGGATTATCGGCATTATCTGGATTTTCACAATCAATCGTGTTCTCTAAATCATCCAAGTGATCAACGCCATTAATAACTTGTGAATTTGATAGTTGTTGTGTCGCATTGATGACTGGAACCACACCATTCCCTAACCCAGAAGGCAGATCTTCATCTACTTCGCTCACCGATTTGATCGATGGCTTACTTGTAATGCTTTCTGAGACAGGATCTGACTCAATAGCATGATATGTTGAAGCATGAGCTACTGGTGTACGGATTGACGACATAGATCTTGATGCTGAAAAACTTGCTGGTCTTGATACAATTGCTGCATTAACCATAAATGAAGATAAAGATACAACTAAAGCGATTGAAAGATGAGTTTTTTTCATTTTTTTACTCCTTAAACAAATTTCCATTATTATAACTAATAATAAATATCTAATCAATATTTTTTTGTAAACTAATGAATATAATTAACTTGTCTTGCTAATTAATATGAGTTATAATAATAAACACAACAAGAGGAAATCAATATGTCACATACACAAGAATGGAGTCGATTAAATCCCGCTTGTTACTTGTCATCAGCAGGAGAAAAAATTGTTCGTGAAGCAGAACTTTCGATTAATGGTGAATTATTTTATTTACACTGGGTGTTAAAAGACAAAAACGACAAGTTTCTAGACCATGACCAGTATCGACATGATCTTTTTGCAAGAAACAACATTAAAATGGATTTAGAATAAGAACGACCACTGGGTGTTCGTTCTTACAAAAACAATTTATTTTTCTAAATCATAGGAGTTAATTACGTTTTTTGTAAATTCACATTCTGGAATTACCATTGCTGCTTTTTTAACATAGCCAACATAATTACTAATTTGATTTTCTTTCTTACTGATTGATTCGAGTGTTTTTGTGAATTCATCAGAATGAATAAGCGCCATCATTTTAAAATATTGTGAGCAAATTATTCTTGATAAGGCCCCCGATTCTGTGTTTCCAATCCATATGCTGATTCTCCTAGACCATGAGGTGTTAATCTATTTTGAGATGAATTCCAGTCAAAAACTTCTGGAGTTACCCATAATAGTGAATTATGAATATCTGATGTTATATCATGTATTTTTGTAAAATCAGGTTCTCTTTTTTCCTCTTTAGCTATCTCGCTAATTTTAAAATCAGGTATGTTTTTATCAATTATCCTCTGAACGGAATCACACAGTCTTCTTAAACCGCTATCATCCATTTCACCATTGTGTTCACAGATCCATTTGTCGCAGGAATTATTCATGATGTTTTCTGGATCTCTTCCCTTATCCTGGTATCTCTGCATAATTGCCATTAGCGAAGAATAGCTTTTCAGCCCTAATACTGGTAATAATTCGCCCTTCGAAAACATTCCGTAAGAACTACGTTCAATTTCATTAAAAATAGATGTAAACATTGCTTTTGTTATAGACTTATCTACTGGTTTTCTTTCTAAGCTATCAAAAATATGCTCATCAAAGTAATCACTATACATATTAACAAGCATCTTTTTATCTGAGTTTTTTATTTTATCGATAAACTCATTGATCTCATTAATTTTTTTTCCTACATTTTTTATCGATTCATCTAAAACGCAAACCGCTTTTATGTATTTGGGATCTTCTTTATTTGTGTATTGTCTCACTCTGTTTAATATTGATAAATGTACGTATCTAGAATACTTTTCGAGCCAATTCACATCGTCTAAGTTCCGTAGTTTTGTCTCTATTCTAATATTTACTCTCCTTATTTCGGACATAACTGATTCAGGTGCATTAGAATGAATTAACAAATGATTACCGACATCTTCGATGTCAAAATTAAATTCACTTAGTACGCCACTCACTATTCCTTTTGATGATGGCGTCAAAAACGGAACAAAAACAATTTTACTATTGCTTGGTTTTTCTCTAGTTGTCATATAAAATCCAAAAGTTATATTAATATAATTATTATATCATAAAGACAATTATTTAAACAAAACCTTAATATTATTAATCAAAATCATACAGGAAAAAAATGTACCCTAATGCAGAAAAATATTTTTACAATGTTTTAAAAGATAACGGATATCTTTGTTCTTTTGAAGAATTTAAAAATCAGCATCTTGATGCAAAGATGCATTCTAATGAAGAACAATTCATGCGATTTGTCGATATTTATATTGGAGAGTTAAAGCCTGAAAACGACACGCTTAAAAACCTTAAATCGCTCATTGAGAAGATTTTCCACAAGTATAAAAAAAAGCAATTTTATTTCAACAATAACTCCTTTTCTGTCCATGTTTACAGTAAAAAACACTCGAAAACAGAGAAGGATTTTGTAATTTCTTTTGATTTTGATACGCTTCACTTGCCTTATAGTTTGCGTATTCTTTATGGCTATGGAGATCACAGAAAAGATATAGATATTTTATTTAAGTAATTGTTGACTTATTTATTTATCGTAATATTATATCTAAATCGTAAAGCACAAATGTTCTGACTAGCTTGTTCACAACTATTTGGAGCGTTTACGATGTGTTATTTTGGTGATTTTACTTGTGTTAATGATGTTATAAGAGAGTTTTGTGTTGAATCAGAGCTTTTTGTTGAAATAGAGATACTTCATGCTTTTTATTCGTGTCAATCAACCCCGGCATGAATGCCGAGGCTTGCAAAAGCCTGATTGACCAGACTGTGTAAAGTTTCGGCCTTACTCCGTATAACATAAGTTCAAGACCCACCCCGGGATGCTTCCTAAGTCCCGGGCTCTGGAATTCAAGGTTCATGCTGCATTGTGGGTACAGTGCGAAGGATCTAAG